>Ga0065711_1040168_pt1 | contig 17187 bp, 8 predicted proteins | sample Hoacrofraction12_FD_59098 | JGI IMG/M metagenome (GOLD analysis project Ga0065711, IMG submission 59098) | Hoatzin crop microbial communities from Cojedes, Venezuela - Epithelial fraction 12 v2 (version 2) | ecosystem: Host-associated > Birds > Digestive system > Esophagus > Crop | place... | reverse complement strand
CCCCCGATCTCCACTTTGTATTTTTTGGAAGCATATAGAGATGTTTGATCATCTTTTATGGATTACATTGGCATGGTCTCGTTGGCAGCCTCAAGGCCACATCTTGACGCCCCGCCTTTTCATTGCAGGATCCTGGAAATTACTTTTTTGGTCCACGTGTTTCCACCCAAGCAGCCAGATGCTGCATGCTGTGTCTGCACGTGGCCTCACGCTTGCTGGCACTGCTGTATTCATACAGGACACAAAGGGGTGGTGGCGGAGATTGCTGAAGCTCTGGCAGAGTTGGAGGCAGGGTGCTGTCAGCCATGCTCCCATGTAGCCTGGGAGCTCCCATTGCATCAGCCTAGCTTTTGCAGGGACAGGGTGTGAGAGAAAGAAATCTGAAAGGGAAGAGTCTGACCCCACACAGGTAATGAATTCAACTACCTCCCCTACCTGCTAGTTTTTGGAAAAAAAAAAAAAAAAATCTGAGTTCCAAGCTAACATACAGTAAGATCAAAATGTGTCAGTGCCATCCCTGGAGAAGGTGTCTTAGTGTTACAGCATCATGAAATTGAATTATAAATTTTTATTGACTTCAGAGGATTGGTTTTCATTAGGTAAAAATAACAGAAAAAAGGCAATACAGGAATTCAGAGCTGGAGGAACCCAGAAAGGCATGATCGAGTCCATTCCTCCAACCCCAGATGGTTCATCACTCTGAAGGTGCCGGCTCATGGGGATGAAGCCCCTGAGCAGCGTTTTGCAGTGCTGTCCAGGCAGGGATGAGGAAAGGACAGAACTCTGGTAGGCTTGTGAGCAGGAACTATTTTTCTTTCCTAGAAACCACTACCGGACATTGCGCCAGGCCATTATCGATATGGTTTTGGCAACAGAGATGACAAAGCACTTTGAGCACGTGAACAAATTTGTGAACAGCATCAACAAGCCAATGGCATCTGAGGAGAACAGCTCACATGTAAGTGCTTGCAAGACTTTATGCCTTCAACATTTCAGTGTCGTTCTTCCAAGACAACTTTAATTTTCATTCATGTTGTATCAATTTGCATTGTGGTAATGCCCCAAACACACAGTTGGACTTGTGACCTCACACCTCAAAATGTGAAAAAATACTTCTATTTTCTTGCTTTCTGTGTCTGGCATTGCTCTCAGGTAGTTTAAATACTTTGTTTTATAAGTCTTGGTTTCAAAACCATCTGGTGCTCACAAAGCATGCAGGTGGGTGCTTTTGTACATGCAAAATTTTCTGCAGGGAGTCAGGTCGGCACTTGTGCCCACGGTCCTGGCTCCAAACAGTGGGATTTGACTAAGCCTAGGGTTGTAACTGAGGAACCTGCCCTGACGGTTTTGTGTTTAAGTGATCTGGAGCATTCAAGCCATGAGGAATAATTCCATTGCTTGCCGAGACCTCTCCTCCCCCTCCCCATTCCTAACTGTACCAAGAGATGTCCGGGCCTTTATTCCTATCAGTTATACACCCTAATGTTCTGTCACCAGGCAGGGTGCATTTCATAAGATGCCCGAGTTTCCCAGCCCAGGCCTCTCTCTGTCTTCTCTTATTGCCTTTTGAGGTTGAGCACTCAGTGACTGACATGGTTCTCCAGGGCAGTGTACTCACCTTAGCAAAAGCCATCTTATGATTCAGCTTACTGAAAATAGTACTTTGATAAAAACATTTGAAAAAAAAAATTAGACCTAACTGAAGGTCAGTGATACTAAAATAAGTAAAAGTAGCTTGCCTGTTCTCCGTAACTGGACTTGTTGCACTGTAGACTGACATGGCTGCAGAAATCAGTCAGGACCAGTGGGGTTTACAACTTTACCGACACCTTTATCTCAGTGGAACTGACCTGCTTCTAGGGACTGCTGAGCTCCATTCTCTGAACAGTCTGAGCTGGAGACCACAGATGCTGCGGAACTTCAGTGGCTCCGCGGACTTTTTTCACTGTACTTCTCAGCTCTTCCAAGAGCTCCCTGGATGTGGCACTGGGTCGTCAGCCTGATCATCTTTAGTGCCACAAGTCCCACAGCACAGGGAGACACGGTTTGTGCAGTGCTGCAGGCCCCCATCACAGTTTCTGCACTGTACTCCCAGCACAGCGCTGTGTTTTGTGGGTTTGCCCTCGTGGCACAGGCTAAGCCAGGACAGTGGGGATCTCACTTTAGATCACAGCCCAGAGGAAATGAAGATCCACATCAGCGGGTGGTGTGTAGTTACCTGCTCTCAGGTTTCTCTGTACTCGTATGTGGACCCGATAGCAGCTAGCTCCACCAATTTCTAAAAAAGCCCTCTGAGATGTCACTGGGAAATGTGGCTTCTCATAGTGCTTCATTTTTCCCTCTGACACCTTAAGCATTTTCCTGAAATGTTTCCTCCACCTCCACCCTTTCAAAATCTCTTTAGTTTTCTGGCATCCCCACATTGGCCTGCAGGATTTAGATTCAGTGAAGCTTGTGAAACCACAGTGTTTCCAAGCTCTGAACACATGCCTAGGAATCTCCCTTTTAGCCCATGAATGCATTTGTTCCAGCACTTCCTAAAGAGCTTTTAAACGCTCTCCATACATTCTACTGCAATCAGCTTTTTGAACCTATAGAAAACATTTTCTTTGACTCGCTCTCCTCTATCTTACCAGTTTATAGCAGAGGCTATTTTAAAACACACAAGAGCTGGAGAGCAATGAAAGTGGAGCATAGAACCACTTGTGTTACAGACTTGGTTTTTTCCCCCCGTATTAGGTTGTTCTTATTGTTAGCAGTGGCTCTTACTATTTTTGGTCCTGAACAGCAGTCAAGGAGCAGGGTTAATTTGCTGGGCAGCTCTTTGCTGGGCTATCCATGCTGAAAAAAAAAAATTAACTGTTAAACGTAAAGTTAGAAGATTAATGCCTGAATTGGCAAGAGTCACTGCAAAACATCTTCTCATAAACCACAAAGCCATTAATTCAGCCACGGTGGTAAAAAGTATTTACGTTCAACTTTTGATTCAAGAGTTGAATTTAGCAGTGAAGGGAGGCCATAATTACACAAATATATTATTTTGAGAATAGCGTTAATGCCATGGTGAGCTGAGGTGGAGGCTTTTTATTACTTGATAAGGAACATAACATACCTGTGCCCTTCTAAACTGTTCAAGACCAGAAGATGATGACACAGCAGACTTCTAACAACTACTCTGTCCCCTCCACCTGCTCTCCAGAGCAGCCAATAAGCAGTTTGGTATTTTACTGCCTAGCAAGCAGAGACTTTCTGCAGTCAGTCTGCCACTCCTTCATTTTCCTGCTGTTAATCTCATAGACTAAGACTTCATCCTACCTGGTAACTAAGACCAAAAAGTATTCCAGGTCGAGGGTTCAAAATCTGGCACAGAGAAGGCAGTTTTATCTCAAACATACTGGAACTGAATGGCAGACCTGCTTTTCTGCCTGTAAAAGAAACAGTCAGTTGTGCAAGTCGGTTCACCCCCTGTACATGCCTCAGTTTTCTCATCTATGAATGAAAACCAAACTCTAGAAACTCACCAAAATGAAGCAGCTCCCTACCACCCCCATCCCCCAAATCTGAACACTCAGCTGTGAAGATGGTTTATCAGCTTGCAGTGGTGTACGCGTCCCCTATCCTGGTCCTGTTCCAAGAGGGCAAGGCTGGCAGGCAGAGAAGGGTAACTCATCCCAGCTGATAAAGAGCCTGTGACTCCTTTATTTCATAAACTCTGCTATTAATTCTGAGAATCTCCACAATGGTCATATGTAATGGGCCTACCATTAGTTACTTAGCAAGGTTGCAGTTCTCTAACATCACTTTCTCTTCCAAATTCCTGGTGCTCGGCGTGAAATTAGAAGGCGTCAGGCTGGATGCCTACTTACTGCCTAACTACAACAGAGCTGATAATGATGCCCTCGTTCCTGCTAGCAGAGATGCTGGCCACCAGCCCCTGTAACCAACTGTCTTTTACAGAGCGAAGGCAGCGACTGTGAATGTACAGCCAATATAAAGAATTTTCCAGATAACCAGACACTGATCAAGCGTATGATGATTAAATGTGCAGATGTAGCAAATCCATGTCGTCCTCTGGAGCTATGTATCGAATGGGCAGTGAGGATTTCAGAGGAGTATTTTGCACAGGTACGTGTATTTTTATAATTTGACTATGATGTTACATAAGAAAGTGCACATCAGCTGGTCTCCTCTTCCACACCAGGTCTGCCTGGCATCACCACAGAGTCCAGACACATGCTTTTCATCCCCAGTCAGAACTGGCGCCTCACTTTCATGCAGCAGAAGTCAGCCCAGTCAAAGTTACCTAGTTTGCTTACCATTTGCTTACCTTGTGGTACAGCGTGGTGGAAAGGAGGTTTTACACTTTCACCTTTCTCTGTCTGGCTAAAGCAAAATTATTTGATTAACCTTAAGTCAATTTAATTGGCTGAAACTCAAGACTGTCACCATTTTAGCTTCTAGTCCCAAAACCTTCCCTGAAGAGACCACGAAGATCCACGCCTGACAAAGCCCTCAACTGAATCATCGGGCTGGCCCTGTCTCTTCTAAGATGGCTCCTGAACTATTGTCACGGCAGGCAGATGACGTGACAGGCCAGTACTGCTGACAAGCAGGCAGGGTAAATGTTTATCCCATGAGATCTCTTGGGGTAGTACTGGAAGCTCAACTTCCTTTCTTAATATTCAGTCCTTGCAACCCAAAAGCACCAGCTTCATGAAAGTGAAATACTCTTCCAATTCTTTATTTGAACAACTAATAGATTCTTAGCTTTTATTTGCCACTGATAGTGTGGAAATCAGCAGCCATGACTGGAGAGACAGAACAGCAGACATGCCTACCATCCAAATTCTGATCATACATGTGATAGTTACTACTGAAAGAAAACAGTCATTAGAGGCTGGGACGTGCATGAATTTCATTCTAATCACAGTGAATAGATTTGATTGCTTCCTAGGTAAGAACAAGGATCACTTACATTGCATCTCCCTAGCTGTCAAGGTATCATGACCTAACTTTAAATTGCCAGTCTTAGGCACTAGCCTACTTGCAGTAATGTGGGGTGCTGAGAACCGTTCTGCTCTTCATTCACCTCATCTGGTCATTTCGGGGACTGCTCTGCTCCCAATTCCAACATGAGGTGCCACCTACACTACTCTAAATGATCTCTGTAATTAAATTCTAAGACTGTTGATGTGATCGGCTTCTCCACCATAGTGAGCGCAACAAAACCAGCCCTCTTCCAGTTGTGGACACAGAGTTGAAGGGTACCTCTTACTTCTATTCATCTTATAACCCGATACAAGAAGAGAAAGTAGCGACAGCAACATCCCTCTTACTTAAAAGACAAATGGTGTGAAACAGACACTAGAGATGTGGAAAGAAGGAGAGATCAAACCCGTCCTCTGCTAAAGGACTCTGCAACCCCAGTTTCCATTTTTAGCTGTCATGCCCCAGTCACCGGAAAAAAACCATTCTGTCTCGCCAGAGCTAAGAGCAACTACAGCACTACAGTAATAGAGTACTTGTGAAAGGGAAGAGATGTTGATTTCAGTCCCTACTCCAGATGAAATAAAGCAGAGGAAACTAAGGCAGTTCACCTCAGGGGTACTAAGGTTTGTTTCAAATCTCCTACTGCAATTCATCTAATCCCCTGGCGTTTGCTACTCCAGCATGAAAGGCAGAAAAGCTCTGGGGGCTAACTGGAGTTTTGTTTTCTTAGACTGATGAAGAGAAGAGACGGGGTCTGCCTGTTGTAATGCCAGTATTTGACAGAAACACCTGCAGCATCCCCAAGTCTCAAATTTCCTTCATTGATTATTTTATAACAGATATGTTCGATGCATGGGATGGTAAGTACTTCTGCTTTTTTCTTCCTTGGTCTGAGGCAGATTTCCACAGACTAAAATGAATAATCTCAAGCTGGCCCCAAGTCCATTTTTTTCCAGCAGCAGTACCCATATATAAGAAGTACAGCATAAGATGTAAGCAATGATGCTGCTGAAGTCCATTTCACTGCACACACCACCAGCTTTATGAAAGTTGAGCACTTAACCAGACAATCTATGCAAAAGGCGGCAGGAGTAATGACTTAAAACTAAGCTTTTTTTCATCTAGGTCTTTTTTTTCCTTTAGCAACGTATTTCTTCTGAGCAGAAGAAACTGAGATCACAGCAGCTGCATGCTAGCAGAATTTAATAAAGTTGCCATACTTTAAGAAACATATTTGCTCGAAAGAGAAACACTGAAAAAATCTTTCCCTTTTTAGCATTAGTTTACAGCTGATGGAAGGAAAGAGTAGGAGAATGCCAATTTCAGGTGAGGCTGGGCTATGTTCACATAGTACAACTGTTGCTCCTGTTCATTGCAGCATTTGCACATCTGCCTGTTTTGATGCAACACTTGGCTAATAACTACAAACACTGGAAAACACTGGATGAGTTAAAGTGCAAGAGTCTCAGGCTCCCATCAGAAAATAACAACTGACACTAAGGCAAGAAAAACAGACCTCTTGATATACCAGTTTCACTGTGAATCACTTACTGACTTAGCTACAAGAGGGATAGCGTTTCCTTTCCAGTGAAATTAAGACTGTGTGGCAAGAAGGAAATATTTTATTCATCACTTTTAAGCTTATCTGAATCCTACAGAAAAATGTTTTCAAAAAGGCCACATAATCCACATATGAATAATCCACCGATGAGAAAGTGCTCTTTAGAAATAACATTTTGTGCCAGAAAAATGTACTTCTGAAACTAATTTTTAATACTGAACATGCATTTGTCAGATCTTGTAACTGATATAACTGTATTCACTAACACAACTGTTTCTCAGAAAGGGGTAATCTAGTCACCAGTAGAGTAAGAATAGGTTGACAAATAAGGATAAAACCTTCCCACTTACCTAGCATAAATTTGCTCCAATTCTGTCTATGTTCTTCAGCTCTCTGAATCACAGTGCTAAAGAGAACATGTACAGTAGAACAAGTAACCTCAATAAATTGGATACAGTAAAAAAAACAAACCCTGAACCATTTAAAACAACCTTCTTATTACAGAGACTGTCAGAGCCCCACCTGTTCTCTTTTTCATATAAAATCTTGATATGAGTCAAATTCCCTTAAAATTGATCATACAAGGGAGGAAAAATAATGTGTTCTCTATAATTCGTGCCATCCACATGCTTCTCTGCCATCTTACAGATGTTACTGTGCAATGTTTCATCAAATTTTACACAAAAACCGTTGTGGTACTTGATCAACATCCTTTTTTATAAAGTGGTGTTTGTACACATGGTCATCAATTTTATTAAACTGATGTAAATTTTATGATAAGTCCACATATTGTGCCACTTCTAGGACGAACCTGTCACTTTCTAAAAAAGCTTCCAGGTTATAATTTATAACAGCATTATAATTTGTACTACTTTTTCCCTCTGAATAAAATGCTGTTTGTTTTGTGGTGTAAAGGTATTTCAAAAGATGTAAATAAGTTAGAAATCAAACATAGTTCTTCATTAGTTTTAAGAGATTAAATTTATGCTAAAGCTCCCAAAGCACAAATGCATATTTTTGTACATCTCATTTTAATCACATGCAGAACATGAGTTCAAATTTTAGACTATTCTCAGACTATTCAGTTAACAAATAGTAGCAGAGCTGCTGATTTTTAACACTGTGCACTCCAGGCTGCAGACAAGAGCACCAAACCTGTGGCTGCAGTTGAAGCAGCAATCCACTAGTCATTAAAAGGAAAGGTGTTGGTACATACTCTTTACCTCCCCTGTGCTGTATCACGAACTGAACCCAGTAAAGCAAGTCAAAAACCAAACCCAAAGTTTAGGTTGCTGTGCAAAAGTTAAAATGATGGTTGTTTACTGCAGGTAATGTGCCAACCTTTTTTGTATGTTTTGTACCAAGTTCTGAAACAAAAGGAAATATTCATTAAAAGAGTATGTGCAGAGAAATGTATATAAGCTATATTTTTGTTAGAATTGTAATAGAACCTTACTTTTGTCATAGCTAAGGCAAGTTGCTGTGTATTAAAGTGCTGCACTGTATATATTTGAAGAATGGTGGTTTTGGTGAAGTATGTTTATTCATTCTTTTCTATTATCTATTGCAACATTCTTCAAAAACTGTTTGCTTTTACCATTCCTTTACTTAGAACTAGTGCTCTTGGTGGTTGTTGTACCTTAACTATTCTGATGACTGAACGCTCACTGCAGCTTGCATTAGAGAAAAGAAATTCACAAGATTGAAGGCTTTGTCATCTTAATTTACTTCGTTAAATACAGCAAAACTGTAAGACCAGATCCATGTAAAACATTTCAATTCATTATTATTTTTGTCACACTTCTGTCACAAGGAAGAAAATGTGAATGGTGGAAGGAACCTAAGAAATAAAGTTCAGCCTCAGTTCTGGTTCACAAGTTAAGGCGTTAATGTGGAATCAGTGTATTTGTTGCAAGATCCTCTGTTTCTTCCCACAGTCAGAGACTAAGCAAAAAAGTAATTTGTGTAGAGAAATGTCCTCTTCAACAGCAAAAGAAATCAGCATAGATTAATTGTCGTCTGCCAGTTGTGTCAGATCTCCTAGACTTTAACCTGTCCAGTTGATTAGCAGCTGTTTGTTTCATGCTATTGTCAGTGCACAAATACTTAAAACAGTCACCTCAGAGTTGTACAAGTGTTAAGGTTAGGTCTGATAAAGATATTTACTTTCATGACGTTAACATATGGAATACTTCTCAACAGCAGGTAGCAAACTCTTACTTAACAGGAGTGGGAAGTATAGCCTTACTGTGTTCACTATTATGCTCAAAGTTCCATCTTTAAAGGAAGAGACCCTTGGGAGATCTATTACCAATGGAGTGTATTTGAGAACAACTCCACTTTTGATAAACATTTATACATGCCGGTAGGGCTATTTGAGTCTAAATTACCTCCCTGTAAAATGCACAGTGAGTTTTGTGACTAGAACTGTTCGGTTAAATTGGTCTGTTTCTCTACCAGGTATTCACTTAAAAGCAGTCACATAAAAATGAAATAGTAGTTCTCGTGGTATAGGAAGAAGAGATAATAAAGAAGATGATGGTCCTTCTCTCTAGTTGTAACTGATGATAGCGGTACCCTCGCTAAAAACACAAAGTTTTATCAGCTTTTGCTGTAAAGTTTTAGTAACAATGTGTAAACAAACACTTCTATACAACTAAATAGTCATTTCTCAGTTGAAAGAACGGAAAAAGAGACAAAGAGAAACTGATCTCCCAGCTTGTTCTGGGGTATCCAAAAACCCAACACTTGCTGATGAAGACAAGCTGAAACAATGCAGACTGACAGGCAGAAAGGTGTAACGTGCCTTCCTCCCCCAAGTTTAATACCATATACCCAAAGGCATGTTATCACCAGCCGCAATCCAAACACTTCTATGCTAGTCTCTACAGAATAGCCCCCCCGAGGAAAATACGATGCAGCTCAACACTGACATAACCTTCCTGAATTGAAATAAGAGTAATTTAACAATTTCTCCATCTGTTTTGTGTTTTTGAAATCTATCATTCTGAGCTCTACACTCAAATAAGACTAGTTGTACAAGTTGACTAAGTGGGGAAAAAACTACAGCTCAAAATTTTACTGTCCCTCTACCCTGCCTTCCAGGGAAGACTATGGTCAGAGTCGAGAGGCAAAGCTTGGCTTCTGGGTGGTAGGGAGAAACAAGGCTAAAAGGCTCCTTGGTTTCTTCTAGGAATCTGGAGCTTCCTTCTTTTGCTTCTGCTCTTGTCTGATCTGCTTAGCCCTTTGTTTTAATTGAACTTACTTGCAGCCGCTAGATCTTAAGTCTGGAATTACAACCCTGTAGTCTCCTGTACTGAAAACAGTTCTCATTGATTTAAAGCGAAGAGATGGCACTGAAAAGTTGCATGAGACTTACCTGAAACTGTTTAAGCACTGGATCTTCTAAGTAGACCTGAGGATAGTGGCACCTACTTCTACGTGGCTTTATGACCACTAAGTTCCCAAACCCCCCCCCCTCCTAGCTCTTCTCTGTTCAAATGGTAACTTGTCACTCATTATCTCATCCTCCCTCTCACTTTCTTTGTATCAGTTCTGGGTTTAACTTTACTTTTTTTGTTTTTTTGGAGCGGAGGCTTACTGCTTCGGTTTGGGGTTTTTGTTTTAGTTTTTTTTTTCTTCCTACTCCTGTTTAGCTTGCAGATTACCACTATCTCAGGCTTGAAAAAGGCATTGTGTACTTAGAGGCTTTTTATATTCAAACTCCAGAATACAACTTATCCTTACAAACTTCATGCAGATTCTCTGCAGTCACAGTTTAGCTGAGAATTTAGTAATCATCTGGCAAAAGTGTTTTGCTAGTACTGAACACATCAACTGCTACTGCTTAAGAAAGTATTTTACATTCTGAAAATGTGCGGTAATGCCAGTGCTTTTTATTAGACACAAATTAATTTGATGAATGCACCATGGAAAGACTAAGGTAAACCAATCACACTTCATGCTAGACATGGTAATGGTGCTGTATACACACCAACAGTGTAGGTTAACCCAGGGTAAAATTGCAGCTATGCAAGCAAGGAGTATCTTTATAGCGTGCTTTGCCAAAAATTAGAACCTGAAAAATCGGTATTGCCTACTTTTCTTTCTTGCTCTTACCCTTGGTGCAGGATAGCAACTTCAAATGCAAAAATTCTATCTGAGAACTATTTCTTTTGAGGTTTTTTGTAGATACATAAATCTGAGCCATCACTGACTACAGTTTAGCTTCAGGCAGTAAGTTACATAAAGCAGGAAGCCTCAGATATTTTCAGTGCCTCCTTTCTGCACATAACACTGTAGAATGCCCCCAACTGATTTAGTTATGATCCATCCGGGGATTTTCACAAATACTAATTTTTACATCCACCCATGGTATTTTTAAACACTAGAAATAATATTAGAAACCATTTAATGTGTCATCATTATCTTTAGTCTTTCAAGAGAAAGCTATTTCTGCTGACAGAGTAAGCCAAGTAAGTTTCAACATGCGAAATTCTCCTTCGAGGACAACAGTAGCAACTAATAAAAATTCCAATATAATACATAACATTAAGTGTAAACCTTACTGGTAGTCACACTTGCAGTAGCTCAGACTTTCTTTATGTTCACATTTAACACACATCCAGTTTATGCATATGTAGCCTTTGTTCGAGCAATTTAAAATGCGAGCTGCAAATCACCATTTTGCGCCAATTTTTGGAATAGTGTTAGACTGCGGAGTCTAGATTCTTGTTCACCATCCTTCCACAAAATGATGAGGTGGTCAGCAGAGCACGTAGCCAGTCCCAGTTCACCAAAGTACAGGAACATCTGCAATGAAACTATTACTATTACCATGATGCTCACATGCAATTGTCAGCTTGCTCAAGTGTTCAGTGTACAGCTGGACTAAAACATGTGTCTGAAATGGTTCTGCTTGAACATAGGTATGCAAAATTATAATGTATGCTTTCTACATGTTTGAGATGTCATAAAATCCCTACATGATACAACTCTTAAACAGCACTTCAGACTGAAAGATCTCAGTTTAGAAAAAGCAATAAAGCCTTACAGATAGGGAAGCTAAGGTACAGAATATTGAAGAAACTTGTTCCAAGTCAGCAGAAGAGTGAGGGACTTGTGTGAACTCTGATCTCCTGGCTGCTTAGGAATAGAAGCCACTGTTCTGTTCACTTGGGAACACTGTCCCTTTCCCACACAACAGCACAAGCTACCATCACCAGGTCTGGAAGGATCAGAGTAAACAACTGTGACATCAGCATGTGCCTGCTCATGCAAAGGAAGCCAAACCAGCAAGAACTGCGATACAGGAGAAAAGTGCAGCAGCAGTGGAGGGATTTTGCAAGAGCAATGGAGCTGACAAGTCATGTAGTTATCCCCGACTTCAGCGACTTCCACAAGGCTGCCCAAAATTAGGCACTAATTGCAGCTCAACACAACAGCCAATGGAACCAGGCCACATGACACCACTCTGGCATGCTTGCAGTGTCCTGACTCTTCAGCTTGTTGAAGGGATCCGCCCAGGCGAAGCAGTCAGACCAAGGATTGCGCTACTGCCTGCAAACAGACACTTACTAGCTATACGGTTCCAGTATAAATACTCTGGCCAAGCCCACATCTCTGACCAACATCACTACTCAACATTTCCAGCCTCAACTGCTCCAGTCGTCCCAGAGTTTAAAAAGGGACTTTTCCATATGTAGAACATTGCAGGAAATCACATCCACCATCATCCCAGTTACTCCTTGGCTCTGCAGCATCACAGCAAAGCCCCAACATGTGCCTCTCATCTCCTTTGCTGTGCCTCTTGCTGAATTACACCCTACATCCTCATTCTTAGATAGCAACTTTCCATACTCATAACAGGGCCTCTTTCAACAGTTTTTCAGAAAGAAAGATGGTAAAGAGGGGCAGAAAGCCTTGCAGAAATCCCGGTAGCAGAAAGGTCCACCTTAGCTATTAGTGAAAAGCTTTCAGCTTTTACCTGTAGCAGTTCTGAAATCCAGTCTCATGAATACTTGTGAGCAAAACTACTCCAGAACCACACCACTCCTCTCTACCTGCCCTTCCTCCTGCTCCTGCCAAGAATGTTATAAAAGTCAAGTGCAAGAAAGTGGTTTCTCACTCCACTAGGTTTTTCAAACACAAAAAGGTATCCAGGGAAAAATGCCATTTAAAACAAAACTAGGCAGACACAAGCATGGAATAGTATCTGATCTAAAATTAAGACCTCCTTAAGGCTCACAGCACAGAGGGCTAGGAAATTCCTGAATGGGTTTTGTTTGATATGAGCATTTGTTTAAATTGCAAACTTAAGATGAAATCTGGACCAAACATACAGTTCCCAGCTGTATTGTGGTCTATAAAGAAACCCAGTATCCCACTAGATTATCTGTAGCATGTATGCTTGCACACACAACCCTCAGGCATCAGTGAATGAGTTCTCACTAGAACTTTAAGTCAGTATGTATTACTGTTTTCACACTGCACTAAATATACCACACAAACAATGTATTCCCAGCCTCCAGAGCCAGACGAAAGTTACAGCTGTTTAAGAAACACTGCCAAAATACATTAATAAGTGAAATCCACTTTTTCTTGTTCTTACTAACGTTGACCCACCTGCACAGCTGATGAATGACCAATCAAATCACCAACCAGCTCCAAGAAATACATAGGTGTATTCTCCTGTATCTTCTTAGCAGCTTGGTTTGGCTGCTTGTTTGCCCTTCCAAATCCCCACATGCTGAAAAAGCCTGGGGTGGGGGGGGGGAAAGAAATTTTATTTTGGCAAAAATCACAGTTTATTTTCTCTAGCTAAAAAAGAGAACTACAGGAGCCTGTCTAAAAGCAGGACAGTCTGTGTGGCAAAATGACAGAAGCATTGTACTGTGAAGCATTTCTATGTCTGGATTCTTAATCTTGAGGAGAGAAGGAAACAAAGCAACCCTGTCTTTTGTCCTTTCAAACATGCCTAATTAGTCACCTGGATGAGACAATATATGATTTAGCAAGAAGTTCAAAGACTGCCTAAATGAACCAACCCAACAGCAAAGGTAGATGCAAGACAGTGATGTTTACTTTTGCTCTGTCCTCCTAAACTGTTATTTGTGCAAAGAGAGAACTGAGGTGCCAGTCTCTCTCACCCCTGCACGTCCTGCCCTAAGGCATTAAGAGTGCTGGCTGACACTGGCTGACACTGAAATTGCCTGTTTTTATATCGCCCACTGGCTTTCTCCTTCAGATTTATAGCTATCAGCCAACCCAGAGTGTAAAGGTAGTACTTCACATTCCATTCAGATAGCAAGAAAATATGTATTTGTGCCACAACATCTGGAAGAACTGTGTAACACTACTGACAGAAGTAAGAAAGCTGGGTTCCGTACACAATGCAGTCCAAACTTTCTTCCTGACCCTTCCCTCAAGCCCATTAGCACACAAAACAGGAAGTGTGCTCTACCATGGCCCTGGTGCAAGCGAGAACTGGAGAGATGGCCAACTACTCAGGGGATTCTTTTGAATAAATATGGAGCAAACCAACTGCAGTCCACCTTTCTTACTATTACATATGGTTTCTTTCAAATGTCTCCAATCATAGAAGTTATAATTTTCCAACGTGAAATGAAATACCACTTGTCACAATAAGAAGCAGACCTGTGTAGATCAGCTGTCACCAGCAATACTGAAGACAGAACATTCCTGAAAAAGTGTTTCTAAATGAACCCAGGCAGCAAAAAGATATTTGCAAAAACTACCATCAGCAGCTGAACAGCCAGGTAGACAAGATACATCATGAAAATTATTCACAGCTTAAATAAAAAAATTTCAACATAAGAGTAACAACTCATTACTGTTCCCAGTCCATAATACTACTTACATTGTCCAGAGCACCTGTCCCATGACCACAACTACCAGTGCCCAGGGAAGTTGCTGGCCTGGTCAAGGAGCAGCAAGCACTACACAGGCAATGTCTGTACTTCGGGAAAACACTTCCTAAAAGACTAGCAACTCGCCCTGAGGACTGGGACACCCAAAGGTAGTATGTAAGTGAGGCTGGATACAGCCTCAAAGTAAGTCCCAATGTCATTCCAAGTCTAAAGAAGAGATGTGGACAACACATTTTTTTGTGCCAGCTGTTCATCTGCAAGCTTCTCTTTAGGTTTCTTCACAAGGTCCTGCAACTATTTACTCTTGCATGGTAGAGGATGCAGCACTATTCACTAAAAGAAGTGGACCAAAAGTTTGTCAGGAGAGGCTATACTTTTTGTTAAACCAGCTGATACAACTCTAAATAAGCTCTACAGTACAGAACTGCTTCAGCTGGACCTTCTAATTTGGTACATCAGATCTTGGAGGGCTTGTACACCCATGTCTTCTTCAGTTTCTCTCCCACATCTGTTACCAGTTTATTGAACACAAGACATTATATCTTCTTATAAAGCCTGTACGCCTCCCTATTCCTACATAGTGAATACAGGGTTTCCTGTCATCCTTTTTAAATGTTCTTTTCACCCCCACTACTAGCAAACCTGTTGGAACCGGTTCAGCTGGCAGCTGCTGCTTTTCTCGGAGCTCCCAAATGCGCACACTGCCATCTTCTGAACAGGAGATCAGCTGCCTGTAAAAACAGTTGATACGCAACACTAGCATGGGTACTCATCTGCACAAGTCACCTTATGATGTTTCTATAAAAGAGATAGAAAGTGCCTCAGGTTCTACATGTTTGCTAGAACTCTCAAATGTAGCAGGACATCCAGATGTTCCATACAAAACAAGGTGTATTTGTAGCAGGACAAACTATAACGTACTTGCAAAATAGGTGGGAAAAAATACACGTTGAATTGCGTTTTAAAAGCACACCACTCAAAAAAAATAACAAGCCTAGACTCTGGAAACACAGTTTCATGAACTGGCTTCCATGAGCTCACTTACATTACAGAAAAACTTTTTTTTTTTTTTTTTTAACGGAAAAATAACAAAAGGAAGGATACACCTTTTCATTACATGTTTGGAACGGTTTAGAGCAGCACATGCATCTACAAGATCAAGGCCCTAACTTTTATCTTCTGGCAGACTCTTACTCCATTGAACACCAGTATAAAGGGATCCAACAATGCAACTATTAGATTATATATATGCAGCAAATTGTCCAACTTGGATGTAAAAATAAGTTCCAGCTAGAAATTCAGCACTAATAAGCAAAGACTGGAAGTTATAATTTCTTGTCAAAACTTTTCAACTGTTGCAAAATATTTAGTAAAAATATTTGCTGAATATGCCATAGACCTTTGCTTTATAGAAATAAAATGCCATTAAACTATATTTTCACAATGTAGACCAAAGTGCTTTACCAAGTCCGATTCTGAAAACAGCCAAGATATTTTACTCCAAGCCTGTACATCAAGCATAGTGGATTATAGTTTTTTTCCCCCACTGAATTACTATGACGCAGTCTCAAAATCAGATCAACAAGTTCTATGTAATAAAATCAGATCGAACTAAAGATCAAGTCCCTGCCCTAGAAATTAGGCATAGCTTTCAGACTGCCTTTAGCCACCCTTCCAAGTTCTGCATTTCTTTACTGCATTAACAATATGTACCATGACTCGTACCCGTTCGGAAGCTTCTCAATGTGCAGTACAGACGAGTCGTGAGCAGTTCTCTGCCAGGCAATCACACGCTTCATTTGAAGATTATATACGTGTATGCCTTTCCCAATCGCAGCAAACACACACTGGAAAGAAAATTCAATGGAACAACTTACAGAAACAGATACTGAAAGATCACTCTGTGTGTAATAGATTTCCAGCAGTACCATGATGTCATTGAGCCCGCATTATCTAGCTTGTTTCTGTCCTCGTGTTACTGCTTTATCCCAAACATACAGAATCAGCAAGTTATAGAAAAAATATGGACTTTTTGGAGGAAGTGAGAGATAGCCTCACAGCTATCAGAGCAGCTGTTTAATTTCTGTATTTTCATCCTGTACCTTACAGTCTAAGCAGAAACCAAGCATACCAACAAATCAACAAATTTCTGCAACTAAACATTTATGTTCTTACACTAAAATAATGCTCTGTGTTTTGACAAACTCTTGTTTTACAAAGAAAGACTGAGAATACAGGAAGCTGTTCTGCATTTTTGCCTTTTTTTTTTTTTTAATTTAACTGAAGCCGCACAAAGAGGTATTGCTCAAGCATTTGCGTTCTACTGAGCGTAGAAAAGGAACTCTCTCACAGAAAGGTATTACACAATACTGCAAAGATCTGGAATCATTTTGCATACAAGCTCTTCTTCAGAAAACTGCAGGGATTTCATCTCGTAACTGTCACAGCCCTAAGAAGCAACAAACAGTTTACAAATCACTGGACCTGGACCCTCCCATGACTTGTAATGATTTTAGAGAGGACAAACTGTATATACACACAATAAATACTTGGTACCAAACAGAGGAGTGCAAAATGTTTCCATTCAGTCCATATGTGGGTTTTGAACATACCTTGTTTAGGTAATGGTATGCTGGATCTTTTCCCTGAATGGCCTATTTCCATCTACACAGCCCAAACATTAATGTCTCCTAAGCAGTTCATACTACACACTTCTCAACATTTTGTAAAACTGGTAGTGTGTGTGTG
>Ga0065711_1040166_pt1 | contig 17188 bp, 13 predicted proteins | sample Hoacrofraction12_FD_59098 | JGI IMG/M metagenome (GOLD analysis project Ga0065711, IMG submission 59098) | Hoatzin crop microbial communities from Cojedes, Venezuela - Epithelial fraction 12 v2 (version 2) | ecosystem: Host-associated > Birds > Digestive system > Esophagus > Crop | place... | reverse complement strand
CTGCCGACGGCGGGGGCTCCGTGGTGACTCGCTCGGCGTCTGAGGGGGCAGCGAGCCCGCCTCGTACCCCGGCGTTCCGGGAGCGCTTCCCGGCAGAAACCGGAGGCCTGGAAATCCTTGTCTGCCGCTCTTCCCAGCGAGGGTTCTGCTGCAAATTAAACGTGGTCTTCAACTTGGCCTCTTAATTAAGTAGGTTAGAAAAATCTGAATATTGGGCCGTACGTGGCGACGGGTTGGTGGGTCCGAGGTGAGGGATTTGCGGAGCAAGTTTCTGTCTTTTAGGATCCTTTAAAAGTGACCACCCTGAAGAAATGAAGGGTTGCTTGGCCAGTGATTTTACTGGAGCTGAGCGCAGGGTGGACCAGCTAGCTCTTTTTTTTTTTAGTCTGTTAGATGTATTACGTTTATATTTCATTCAGAAACTGTAAAATTAAATAAGCGTAAGCGTTTCTCCCTGTTCTGCTTGATACGTGGTGATCGTGATGCCTGGGTGTCAAGGGGTGTTGCCCGGAGATGTGGTCAAAGCTGGCCTTGCAGAAGGAAGAACGAAAACAGAGCTCGCTTGTCATTAACATGCGACTGAAAAGCGTTGGGATGGGCAACAGTAAAGGCAAACGCCCAGTGCAGTCAGAGGGAACTTACCTGATTAGGCTTGGCTTTAGCCTGTTACGTGTGTATTGCAAGGAGTGGAATTGATTTTTTTTTTTTTCTTATTTGGCCTCTGGTTTTAGTGTAGGGACTTATTTTACATGGTTGAAGAATACAAAACTCTTTGCTGCGGTGTGGTTGTAAAGAAATTACAAAGAAAATAAAGTTGTTGGTAGCAAGTTGAAGTCTCTGAACACTAACACTTCATTTTCTGTTTTTCCTCAATGCATGCAGCTTTTTCAAGTGTTCTCTGAAGTCAGTGGGATGATTTCCATTGACCTTGATGGGCTGCAGTTGTTTCGGGTCACAGCTTCTGAACAGCTGGGGTCCAGTTCAAGTTTTCATATATGTGTGTTTTGTCGAAGCAGGTTTTTGTCTTGAGTTTTAGTTGTTCTTCTCACTAGGCTTTAAATTTAAGTTCCAAGAAACAAATAATAGAAAATGTCGCTGCTCGTGGTAGGGGGGTTGGAACCAGATGATCTCTAAGGTCTCTTCCAACCCTTACCATTCTATGATTCTAAAATGATTCAAGAAGGTGTTAGAACTGCGAATTGGCTTGTCCGTTACTATTCATTTTCTTCCACAGGATGCAATGATAGCAATGGAATCAATGTACACATGACAAATAGTCTTTGCAAATAGTATGATTTCCTGTTCAAAATGAGTAGTGTCTCCGCGTTTTCGTGTTCAGTTACTTGTTTCATCTTGTGGTGGAACTTTCTGGGTTACTTCAAAGTCTTGTGTTTGGAAATGACAATCAAATTGTTGATTTAAATCAAATTCAATCTAATTGGAAGGACATTTCATAGTCCTGCTTTTGTATTTAATTTTTTAGTTTAGATTTAAAGTGTGTCGTGTTAAGTATTCAGCAGGGAGATTTTCAGTGTTTGACCAAACAGTAGGCAAATACATGCATGTTTACATTGCTGAAATCCATAATGAAAAATAATTATTTTAATATTACACAAATTCAGTATTTACTGAGTTTGTGTGTGGTTATTATCTACTTTCTAACTGTTTCAGAGTGGTGATGGAACTGAGCTGACAGCCAAGCCAAAGAGAAGCTTCTACGCAGCAAGAGATTTGTACAAGTACCGACACCAGTATCCAGTAAGAATATTTTGTGGTTTAAAATTGCCTTTTTAGTAGAAGATGGCACACAACCCAAATATTATTAAACCTTTGTAGCACCCAGTAAATATGAGAAACGAGAACAATCAAAAAGCTGAGGCAGAGGCCCAACGTATGCCAGTGGGAGAGGAGTGAAACTAGTGCAGCGTCTTTTCATCCCAGGTGTACGTGTGAACATGTGAGAAGTGTGAGCGTGGGAACAGCGGTAGGAGCCGAGAAAAAAGCTTGTGCCTTGAACATCGAAGAGGGTAGATGGTAGCGTTTGGAGTTGTTATTATCTGCGTCTTGGAAGTTCCTTGAGACCAAAGCTATGCTCGCTGCTCTAACCTCTGCCTCAGTAGCAGGTACCAGCCAGGAGGAATTTGCAGATCCTTAAACTGAATCTTTAAGAGCATGAGTAATTCTAAGCGATTTCCAGTTCTCGTAAGACTCTGAAATTTTTTTAGTCCTCACCTTACTCAGAGAGCACAGTATCACTTTCTGGATGCTCTTGATAGGTTTTTCTAGGGTGATAATGTCCTATTTCCTTTCTTTCAGCAGAACTTTAAAGACCTTCGATATCAAAATGACTTGTGCAATCTCCGCTTTTACAAAAATAAAATCCCTTTTAAACCTGATGGTGAGTAACCTGTGGCAATGGTAGTGATAACAAAAGAATGCTTACTAATAATAGTAACAAAGTGAAACTGTAGTGAGAACTGTGGTGCTGACACATTTGAAGTGTGTAGTTATATATTGTATAGCTTGAACCTCCAGTGTTGGAGTAACACGTTGATAACGTGGGAGCAGGTTATGCTTAAACCAGAAGTAGGTTTCACTCTAGGGGGGTGGTGATTTTCTCATGCATTTTCAGCATGGTTTAGTACAGGGCGTTGTTTGTCCCACAGCTTTACAGTAGTGTCATTACCTTTTATTAAACAAAGCTAAAGTTGCTTCACATGCTGCACAGACTCTTGTAGGAGTGGCAGGGATATGGGTGTTATCCCTAGTGCTGTGTAAGGGAAAAAGAATGTGTTGCAACTCCCTCATGTGTAATTAGTATCATAACAATAATAAAATAATTTCTCAAAGTCCCTAGTGGTTCTGGTAGTGGAGAAGGAACCTCACATGCAAGATTCTGCACAAACACAGGACGAGCTGAAAGGTGACAAACCCTGCTCCAGAGAGTTTGCAGTCAAAGTGTGAGAGACAAGAGGGTAGCAGACAGATGGGGAAGCAGGAGGAGGCAATAAAACAGTCTTGATTAGAATGGTAGACAGGAGTCTTGGCACATGAGAGCTTAGCTGTTGGCAAAAAAAATTACAGGCCAAAAATAAGCTTTTGAGAGTTTTAAGAGCACAATGAGGAGGTTGCTTTGAAGGTGTTTGCAGAAAGATCTTCTCAGCATGAGAGCAGCTTGGGAGGAAGTACCAAAGTGCACACTGGAGTGCAGAAGAAGTGAGATGTGGAGGCTGCCATCAAGGCAGGATGCTGTCAGAGGCAGGATCAGTCTCATAGCAACAAATGGGTTCCCATAAGGTAGGAAGGGACAGGTGACAAAAGACTTTGGAAGTGAAGGTGTATAGTTTTTGATGTTACAGAAAAGGGCTTCGCGATGGAAGAATGCAATGCCAAAAAAAAAAAAAAGGCAATATAAAAAAAGCCGCAGTCAAGAAACATGATCTTACCAGCAGTGTTCAGGGTAGATATAAGCATGACGAGGGCACTTTTCAAGGTCAGGAAAGAAGATGTTGAGTTGCAAAACATCAAAGTTCTGATAGGAAGTTGGATGGGAAGGAATGTTATGTAGAAGAATGTAAAGATGTGCATATAGGATGGTTGAAGATGAGAGCTGTTTATAGGCAAGGCAGTGATAATAACCTGACTTGTTCTCTCACTTGCTGAGGATATGTGAAAGAGAGATAAGACTTTGTTTTAATCGTCTTGAGCTTTATCTCAATATCCACAGGCAGGTGCTGAAGACCGTGTTTTTAGCTTGACTGGAAGAAGAGGTAGATCTGTGAATTACCAGTACAGAGGCAGAAATTTCAGGAGACATTATGCAGAGAACAGATACAGAAAGAAGGGCACCTTGGTCCATGTGAACCTGAGGACTATGTGAACCTGAAACTGAAAGCCAGAAAAGGTTGGGAGGGGTGGGGAGGATGATGCTTTAAAGTGCAAAATGAAGGAGCAGTTCAAGAGGATTAGCCACGAGAAGAGATAGCCATGAAAGCTAGAGAAAGGCATCCCTCTTAAAATTTGTGAAGAATAAAATTTCTCTTAATGTTTTAGGAGAAAACTGCAGTTGCTAGTGTCAAAGGTAGCTGATAGGCCATGAAGACTGGAGTGGTGATGACTGTGAGCTCTGGTTACGTAGATTTTTTTTTTTATTGAGAATGGGAAAGAGTAGCCATCACCTTGACCTAAGTCTGTGTATCTGTGAGAGTGTTCAGAGGGCGTCTAAGCTACCACGTTTAGGGACTGAACTGCTGGGGAATGTTATTAAAAAAAGACATTTCTAGTGCAATACTAGATCTGAAGTTTAATTCCGTGACCTACAAATTTAGCTTGTGGTTCTGACTCAGAGCTGGCCTGTCTGTCTCTTCGCCCTGGAACTGAGCAGCAAGTTTTCCAGTACTTGAAACGTAGGTTAGATACAGTGCGGTGATGGTGGGAGGTCGTCTTTGCAAGACCCTTTTCCAGCCTTGCCTGCACCGGAAACCACATGTTCTTAGCAGCCCCTTTGACTGGCTGCTTTCTCCATTTCTTGAAGAAAAGTACCAAATCAGTTCTCGTTGGCCATTGAGACCCAAGTGGAAATTTTCACTGGGGGGGGAAAATAGTGCAAATGTGCAAGAGGAGACTATCTATGTGCGGCTTTGGGCTTTTTAGGCCACTCCTATGCTATTTGACTTTGGGAGAGGCCATGCGGCAGTGGTCAGACTGTTGGTTTCAGAGCAGAAACAGGCAAACACTGAGTATTCATTCAGGAAGTGAGACTGTACAGGTTTTGGAACAAGGAACATCTTTTTATGTGCTTTGTGTGTTTATGCAGTGCCTGGAAAAGTGCCCTGGCCTGTGACTGAATTTCATAGGCATGGTCTCAGTGCGAAGAATGATTAATTTCCTTTTACACGTACTTTTTCCCCTTTTTCTGTCACTGTGTTTTTCCAAGAGGAACTGACTGTACTCCACAACTGTTTTGAGACCACTAAAAGCTGAAATTCTCATCTGTTGAGCAAGACCAGAGAACCCAAGGTCAAACTCATAGCAATGGCAGCAAGACGCTTGGCCACAGCTAATTGAGAGAGATTTCCCAATCGTAATGTTATTTGCAGCTGGAGAGATTCCTGGAATAGGAGATTTCTAAAGGAGTTGAGGCTTTGTTCTACTAAGATGAGACACTTAGAGAGATAGAGAGAGATACATATATATGTGCAGAGTTTTGTCATGTTAAAGCAGTAACAGGTGATTCACGATGCAGTATTTTGTGGAAGTGGTTTGTTAATTACCAGTCAGTGTGATAAAGGGATCTAGGACATGAGAAATTTAGGGGAATTGTATTTTACTGAGGTTATTGTCACATACCCTCTGCTGGTAAGTAACTTGGTATAAGTCAGTAGGTTTTGTTTGTATTGAAACTTGATAAATTTCTTATTTATGTTTTAGTAACTAATTTTAAATTAAAATGAATTTCTTCATGGCTGTAATAGACCTTATTTCACATAGTATGTCAAAGAGACTTGAAGTATGGGTTCTGTCATTATGTTAATGTGGCATGTACTTTATGCAGCTGAACGCTAGTTTTGATGGCTACCTAAGCGTTTTCAAACTATTTTTATGCAGGAGTTTATATTGAAGAAGTCCTAAATAAATGGAAAGGAGACTACGAAAAACTGGAACATAATCACACTTACATACAGTGGTTGGTCACTTATTACCTATTTCTGTTTCAAAGCATTAATTTGATTCAGTGTTTGTATCCTGTGAGCCATAATGCACTCTTTCTTTTAACAGGCTTTTCCCACTGAGGGAACAGGGCCTGAACTTCTATGCTAAAGAATTAACTACATATGAAATTGAGGTAATACAAATGGAGATCAATACAAACCAGCACATTAATTTTGATACATAACTGCTTTTTGTTTTGTTGAGTTGTTTTACACAATGCAGAAGGACTTGCTTTAGTGCTACTTAGAATTTTGGACGTATTCTTTGTTTATTAGGAATTCAAGAAAACAAAAGAAGCAATTAGAAGATTCCTTTTGGCTTACAAAATGATGTTGGAGTTTTTTGGAATAAAACTAATTGATAAAACTGGAAACGTAGCACGAGCTGCTAACTGGCAAGAAAGATTTCAACATTTGAATGAGTAAGTAATGACATGCACTTCACTCTCTAGAACTGCTATAGAATCTCTGTAGCCTTTTGTTTTGTAGAGATAGAGAAGATCTATTTTCCAAAGATTGCCAGGAAAAAGATATAGTCAGTGCCTGGTTTGTGTCTGTAAGTGTACATTCCTCCTTCCCCTTTTTTTGATTGTGCTTCTCACGCATTACCAGCCTGACATCAGTCAATTCCCTGAAAATACAACTTCAGATGGTGCTGAAGAAGGTCACAGTTCCAAATTAATTTGCTTGTCATGCTACTGAATGCATTTTGACCTGATCCCAGTGTGCTGCTTCTCGAGTTGGAAAGAAGTGCCTTATCTTTGTATTCATATTTCTTTTTGTGAAAAATCAGATTCTCCACATCTGTATGGAAGCTAAATAACAAGATTTCCCTCCCTCCTCAAAACATGAAGTGTTCAATACTTAAGAACTTTTTAATTGCAGTGCTTAACTGGAGAGGTTTAGACACACATTAAGGCAAAGTTTAGCCCAACTTTCCGCAAATGACATTTGTTGTCTCTTGTCGGCATTTGGTGGAGCAGAAGTTTGCAGAAGTTTGTCCCGTGCAGATTAATTGTATCAAAATCTCTCTTCAGATCGTTTGGTCACTTTTGCAATACCTCAGACCTTAGAGCTGAAGATTGTTTTCTTGCAGTATTTTGTACTCCTGCCCAAATGAAAGCGTGTGGGTAGGGTTGCTGGTTGATAATTTGTAGTGAATAATGGAAAGAATTTGTTCTTAATTTTACTCAAATATTACGTGAGCCAACTCATGGTTGTGGGCTCAGACTCGGGCCACAGATAAAACAGGGTCTCGGGAAGCCCAGATATTACTCACTGCACATTTTTACATTGTAATGCCTGTATTCTTACCAGTGAGTAGCTACACAGTTTTAAATCAGAAGCTGGGGCTCTCTTTGCCTGATTTTACACATCTAAAATTTAGGCATTTCAGTTTTACTGTTTGCTTAGGTGTGCTTTATGAGGGAAAGCGCTCTTCAGATGCACTTGCAGAAGGTAGTTTGTTCCATTTATCTTAGACGCTTCTTATGACAGGGGGACTTGCTCTCCAGAGGTGCTGGTTTTTCTCCCAGCGCCGACTGTTATCAGGAGCGCAGGTAGCTGGTCTAGACTGGAGACCCAGCTTTTAAATAGCTTAAGTGAGGTGCAGGGAATCCTGTTCTGTAGCTGTATTACAGCAGCATGCTACAAACCCCACATTTTATAAAGCAACTGGCTTTTCTCCTCGGAGAGAATACATACAGAAGAAGGAATCAAAATCAGTGCACACTTTGATTTTTATTTTCTTTTCAGCCTGTTGCCTTAGTGTGTTTTACAGACACTAATTTTCACTCACAACATCCTAGCAAAGGAGGTGCTAGCAAGCTTCAGCAGCTGTGAGAAATTAAAGTACAGGAAGCCTGCAGTACACACCTGGAGTGATAAAAAGGAGTGAGGAATTGCAGTTCTAGTTCTGTATCTGTAAGGTGGGTTTTTTCTGATTCAATGGACTTTTTTCACCCTTTTCTTCCAAAGGTCTCAACACAACTACTTGAGAATCACTCGAATTCTGAAAAGTCTTGGTGAGCTTGGATATGAGAGTTTTAAATCTCCCCTGGTAAAATTTATTCTCCATGAAGCTCTTGTGGAAGATACGATTCCCAACATTAAGCAAAGTGCTCTGGAATATTTTGTGTATACAATTAGAGACCGAAGAGAAAGGAGGAAACTCCTGAGATTTGCTCAGCAACATTATACACCCTCAGAGCATTTTATCTGGGGACCCCCAAGAAAACAGAAGTTGGAGGGAAGCAAAACAAATAAAAAGCCAGCATCTCCAGTTTCTATTCACAATAGTTACATTTCTAAGCATAAGAAACCAAAAGAGCCTAAAAATACATTGGCAAGTGGAAGCTCAGCTGGTAAAACAACTGAAGAAAGAAAGGTAGAACTCGCAAAAAATGGGGAACACAATGACCAGGATGAACAAGAACCGAACTGCGATACTGTTAGGCAGAATAGCAGTGAAAAGAACTGCGATACTGATAACGGTCAGCTTTCAAAATCGGAAGAAATTCATGATACTTCAGACAGAAAGGAGGACACTTCGCATTCCAAAAAAGGTGATGAAGATCTGAACAATGACTGTGGAAATCACCCAGGCACTATAGAGAAAGATTTATGTGACGCTGAGAATTGTAACACGTCAGTAGATCTACAAGATAACCTTGATAAGGATATGCTTTCAGGGGGCACCACCACAAAAAACATGGATGAGCTCGAATCATGAGTCTGAGGTTAAAAATCATTGTATTTCATATTGAATGAAGCAAATTATTCATTGCTCCTCCATCTTGGGTGAAATTCCCATCTAGTGTAGTATAAAGTATTCATGAGACTATGCTCGTTGCGAATGCATCAGGTTAGGCTTCTGTTAGGTTAATGAATTTTATGTTTTTCAGCCTCAGTTTATCAGCAGTCAACCAGGTGTGGCTCTTAAAAACAATTGTGTATGTTCAAAGCTAAGAAATTGATTATCTTTTCCAGACACTGTGCATAGAAAAGCTTATCTATTTTTTTGCCATTAAATTCATCTAGTATAAAAAAAAACCACAAATGCAACTTACTAGAAAGCCTTGGAACATCAAAATTTTCAAGTTTGTTTTAATACGCTTTAAGCGTTGATTTCCTTTTATAAAATGACTAGAAATTATTTCAAGAGCACAGTTTTTTCCCTAGTGGATTTTTTTTTTTTAGGGAAGTATGTTCATGTTTAACAGCAGTATTTGCACAGCATCTTTTACCTTAGATTAATATCCTTGTCCGGGACACTTAGCAATGGATATCTAAATGTCCTATGCAGCTGGGTATCACTGTACACTGAATAAAAGAGTAACTAACAAGGAAACTGTATCCACAGCTTTTGGGTACAAAGGGAAGTTGCACTTCAGATATCTTTTAGTCCCTGTTAAATTCTCTCTTCTCTTGACTCGTCTGTTAGTAATTTGGGGTGAGGGATCTCTTTGATCACCTGGATTTGGTCTCAGTGTGAACACTCTCTTTTGATCAGCTGTAGTAAAACAACTCCCCCAGCTGGGTGCAGCACCTGAAAAGCAGTGTCTTCACCACAAAGCACTGCTTGATCATCAAAGCCATCAAGAAAATGTCACCAGACCTGTCCAGCTGGGTCTTACCTGAACTTGGACGTTTCCTGGCCAGCTTTGGGTGAAGACTGCACAATGCTGAACCCACTGTTGCTGGTCTGGGAGAGAAAGGCAGTCCTGATGCTTCCTTCCAGCTGTTTCCTCTCTTTGCTCTCTGTCAGAGATCTTTCACAATTTAATGTTATTTTGGTCATAGGGTAAAACTTCAGACAGGCCAGTCTGCTGGCCCAGCTGAAGCCCAGCAGGTGGGAATTTCCCAGTTGAGATCTTTCCCGACTTTCTTTACTGAAGGACTGTTGGCTTTCGCTGAGTAGCCACTTCTGACTTCACGCCATTCAGCCAAATGAGATAATACTCAGCAAGTAAATTGTGTAGAAGATAAATTAAAAAATAGTGCAGGTAGAACTCACACTTTATACAGTCCTAAAATAGCCTAAAACTTCTGTATGTACTTTCTGTTTAAAAGTGTATATATTATTCACTGCCTTTAATGTGTTTTTGATGAAATGTTACGAGGCAAGTAGCTGGCTACAGGTTGAGTGTCAGAGTGCTATGGGACTTTATTCTAGTCTTAGAACTCAAAATGACAAAGTCTTCAGGGGTTTCAGAGCATAGACAAAATGTCTGGTATTTTTCTGTTTTGCTAAGTCCCGTCGTGGCAGTGCATTGTCCGTTGCTTTCCCCGGGTAGCACTGTTTCTTGGCATCAAATAGAGTGGCAGTTAGAGTACCCATGGACGAAGATTAAGCTCTTCCCATCATGAAGAGGCAGGGAAGAAGGAAGATGTATCCCTCTTTCTCCTGTGCTGACTTGAAAGGAACATAGGTACGTGGACTTAACAGTAACCCAGATCGCTCAAGGAGGCATGAAGTCTGTCTGAGCAGAAATTGCCCAGAGAATTCCTGCCACAGCCTCTTTAAAGCTGGAAAGTTGCTTTAGAAGCCTTTCACAATACCCTGGACTTGAACTAGGGTCCCCTCGCTCGTGTTTGCCTCCGACTTTCTGAGCAGAAGGGGGCAGGAAATGCTGAGAAAAAATCGGCCCATGTAGTTAAGGTCTCAGACAGGGAGGATTACTTTATGTTCTGCCTATGACTTCTTCAATCTTGAGTGCCTCACCATGCCAACTTAATAGTGTTGTTTTTACATAGTTATTTCTTGCCTGGCGTAAGGAAAATTTATACCCTGTGTATTAGGAACGTAACTACAGGGTACGTAGTTATACAGAGCCTTCAGTTTCTCAACTTTAGTATAAAGGTTAAACACTTTAAAAAATGCATAGTGTTCAAGTGAGATAAGGGATGCTGGGGGTGTTATTATATTTATACTGTAGTTTGATTGAACATCGATGACCTCAGGAGATCTTTTGTCTACTGAATAAAAAAAAAATGTCTTGCTCTAACTTCAAACCAGAAAGCTCTTGGGATGTGCATCCAAAAGTTTTCTCTGCAGTACGGTATTCTGTTATTGTGACAGAGCTTTCACCTGTACATGCTTGCTGGTTCTCCACTCATAATTTAGTACCTAATGTACTTTTTAATCTGGCATTGCTGTCTGCTTTAGGGGCCCTGTGTGTCTGATAATACAGTCAAGAACTCTGGGCAATGGGCACAAACTGAAGCATAGGAAGTTCCAGCTGAACATGGGGAAGAACTTCTTCACTCTGAGGGTAACAGAGCACTGGAGCAGGTTGCCCAGAGAGGTTGTGGATTCTCCTTCTCTGGAGGTATTCAAAACCCACCTGGACGAGCTCCTGTGCAACCTGCTCTAGGAGACCCTGCTTCGGCAGAAGGGTTGGACTAGGTGATCCCCAGAGGTCCCTTCCAACCCCTACCATTCTGTGATTCTGTGACTCATCCTTATTAACTCTGCAAGTTTTTTTTTTTTTCCTAAATCCACAACTCATTATATTTCTGTCACTTTTCATAGAAGTGAGAAGGGTAGTGGCTCACCAATTGCCTACAAAGAACTATGGGCATTAGACGAGTGAGGTTTTTTGTGTCAGGTGGGCTCCTGCACTCTATAATCTCTGTTTTACAGCTTTATCAACACAGTTACTTCCATAGGAGACTTCAGCTTTAACTAAAAACTTCTGCTCCGTGTAAAATATGATGGTTTATCATGCTTTTCATGGAGGAGTTGTTTCTTCTGATTTTGCAAGTGCTGAAAAGAAGGGTTAATTGCAGGGCAATCGTACAGTGTAGCATCCTGTTGAGATCTGTGAGGATCAAGTGGGTGCACTGTATGCGTTTTGTTACAGAATCATGGCCTTAGCAACCAGAAGCACCCTGTGCTTGAAGTTTCTAAGTAGTGGCTTTCAGGCTTACAGTACAATATATGTGGAAATTATTGTATTCTCATAAATGCCAGTACTTAGTTATTTAACCATTATTTCAGAAACTGCGGATGTGCAAAGAAAGTCAGGACATTTGCATACTGTTAAACTTATTTTTGTCTCGCTATACGCTGCAGTATTCAGGGATTTCTGTGTACTTACTACAACAATGTGTTTTGACCCAGTGTTTCACTAGGTTGAGCTATTCATTTATTAATTGAACAGAACCTCTCGTACAGGCGTTCTTTCCTAATAAGCACATCGGAGTAGCTTGTGGTACTGTTAAGTGGGAGTAGTGTATATGCACACAACCTGTGAATTTGATTTTAAGTATCCTATGGTGAGGGGATATGAATGCACAACTTGACAAAATGTTACCAAGTACACAAATGCAAATGAAGGCTATCGTACAAACCATGCAAAAATGCCGCACTTCAGGATCAGCTCCAGCTCTGTGCTGTGCTATCCAGGATGTAGCTGTGCCTTGGAACCTGGTACTGCGTTGGTGTAGAGACTGAACGCTTGGGTACGTGAGGCGTGCGCCACAGGCCATTCAGATATGAAGATTAGTTAAGTGTGTGCACGTATCGAGGAGCAGAACTGAGCTCTTGGTGCCCGTATTGCTTGGATTTAAAGGCATGATCCTGAAGGAAGCTGAAAGTATTTGCAGTAAGCCTTGCAGAGCTGTTCCATGGCTTGGTCAGCTCCTCCGTTTCCTGCTCTAAGATTGCAGCAGTCTGATATGTTAGGTATTTGCATAATCACCGTTAATGTTTCGTATAACCTAGTGTAAGCCTCCTTGAATTGTTCCAGGATAAGTCTCATAATTTGCGGTTGCATATACCTGTACTATAACCAGAAAGTTTACAGAGCTTAGAAGCTTTGTATGATTTTGGTGGGTGATCCAATAAGGTAAGCTAAAGGAGATTGACTAGATTTAAATGGAAAACAGCTCTTTTTTGTTTTTAAGTAAAATTTATGTGTATCTGTTTAATTGAATTTTTTTTTTTTGCACCTTTCTTTTCCTGACAGTTGTGATGGTACTGATCACAAAGTTTAGTAAGATATATGAAGTTCAAGTGAAAATGTAAGTCCTATTACACCATACTTTTACAGGTAACATCTCATTGAATTTCCTTGACAAAAGCTGTGTTTGTGAACAAGATGGAAGTATGTGGAGTAAGTTTTGCCGTTAATAAAAGTGTGACAATACCGTGCTAATGATGTACATTGTCCTAAGAACTACCAGTGTGGATCAGAACCAAAGGTGCTTCTAGCCTTTTAACCTGCCTCCAGCAGTGGCCACCAACAGACAAAAAACAGATGAGGTGACCCCATTTTTCTCTAGAAATTTTTCCATTTTTGAACTCATGTTTTCTTTCAGCCTCCACAGTCCCTTGTGGCTGTGAGTTCCATGTTTTAATTATGTTTTGTGTAGAAAAAGTAATCTCTTGTTTGTCTCAGATCTGTTTATTCAAGAATTGCTAGTGCACTTGAACACCATTACTAAAAGTAGTGTGAGATGAACAGTAATCCACTTCAAGTCAGTTTTGAAAAGCCATGGGAGATTCTAATGATAAAATACCTGCTTAGGCAGAAAATGTCCTATGTTTCTGTTCCTAGGCAGAAGATTTCTGCTTAGGCAGAAAACTTGCCCTACGTTGATTACAGTATTGTCTTGCTTGTCCCTTCTTTTTTCACATAAATCCTTTTATTAGAGGTATTAAAAGTCAAATTCCAACTGCAGAACAGATGTTTATTTTTTCCTGTTGGTGTAAAAGCAAGATCAGTCAAAGGCAAAACCTATTCCTAGCCCACAGATGAGTGAGATACCTCTGGTTTTGGAGACACCAGCATCAATGGGTGTGACGTGATCATGCAGAGGATGGAAATACTACCTGGGGTTTACCGAGAGCCATGCTCCTCATCCTACCTATTGGTAACTAATTTTGATGCATGTCCCCAGTTCCAGTTGCAATTGGAGTAACCGCTCAAAAGGTGTTTTTGATGGCCATCGGAACCTGAAAATGAAGGACGGGTTCGAACAGGCCTAAGCATGGGCAACCCGCCGTCCATTCAAGTCACCGTCAACACCATAGATTCACTGCTAAGGGGTATTTAGATGCAGTTCCCCAGGGGGAATGTAAATTGTGTCTCTCTAATATCTCTGTGCTCTGTATTGCTTATGAACTGTTTCTTCTCCTAAAACCTATGCTCCTTTTACAGCCCTCATTCTTAACCATTGGGGAAAGCAAGAGTTTATTTTAAAGAATGTATTTCATATGTGCCATGCCTAACTGACTCCTAAAATACAGTTAAAAAGCTGTAGAGAACACTTAAATCAAGACTTCCTGTGGCTTTACACTTACGATCACCTTTATTTTCCAAAGCATTAAGCTGTTTGCTATAAAACAACGAATGTGACAATTGGCAAATTGTTCTTACTTTTGAGAAACTCGGTGGTTTTTAATTCTACCATGCTTACAAGTCGAGTGGCGTATTCATCAACTAAAGTTTATTGTGAAATATACTGAATGTATTTACTACTGTGGCTAACTACGTGAAAATTATTGTTTTGCAGTAAAAAAGGTTATGCGACTTACATTTTTGGGATCTGCTGAAGCATGTTTGCTAATCATTAGTTGCTCTTTTTGCTGTGTTCTAACCTATTCCATGGTTGTTTGCCCTTTATGCAGTTTGAGTTCAGCAACAGACGATTAGGTATAGTTTTGCACTGATGAAGTTTGGAAATACCGTAGACTTCATTGTTAAAATGTATTCTAAGAAAAAAGTGCAGCTAAAAGAAACCACCAAAACCCAACAATTTTTACTTGCAAAATGAAACAGCTGTGTGTCAGTTTTTATGGATGGTCCTGCTCTCTTCTCTGTATTCCTTTGCAGTGTTTAATTACAGAATGCCGTGCATGTTTGGTAGTACCAATACCATATGTATGTGGTAGGAGTGGTAACCAGTTTCTGGATTTGTAATGCACTATAAAGATATATTTTATAATTCTGTAACTGTATGGCAGTGTTATGCCAAAACAATTGTATAAACATAAAAAGCAATAGTTTATGTTGCTTACTGCTATATTTTAAATCCTTTGTAAAATGAAATACTTAGACTTCCTTTCAGGTAAATATATTTTTAATATCAGCAGCCAAAAACTCTAAACTAATAAAGCTTCTTCATTTAGCAGCATTGTTTTAGCAACATGTACAAATATTGTGTAGCTCTAATAATGTGTAATTGCTGTTCGGCGCTTGTTTGTATAGTCTTCTGTAAATGTATTAACACTTAAACGTAGGGCATTAAAGGCTCTGGTCCTCCTTTTTTGTTGTTAGTGACAAAACCACCATGGATAGCAGGGGAACAAGGGAAGGCCCAGAGTGAGCTTTAATAAAGCTTTGAGGTCTCTTTATTTAAGAAAAATATATACTATGGAAACACTGGTAACATTAACATTAATATATCCATTATGATCATGCAGGCAGAAACCCTCCGGAGCCGTGCCAGCAACTGGCTACTGCTGCTTAAACTTAGCAGGGAAACATTTAACCTGCTGGTTGTATTTATCTGGCGCTGAAGCTGTAGCGTTGGGTGGCTTCAGCTCCTTTTGCCCCCAGGGTTGTAGTAAGCTGCTATTCGTGTGGTGGGACTGCAGATTTATGTAGCTCGATAAAGGGCCCGGCAGGTTTGGAGAGGGTTTCCTGTTCTTCTCAAAGCAAGGAGAAGCAGGTGCTCCGTACACAGAAGGAGGGCTCCATGCATGGTCCATGTCTCGAATGAAGCTTGGCGTTAACGTGGCTCTGTCAGCGTACTTGCATGTTGCCAGGTCACCCAGGGATGGGGTTGAACTGGTAGGCGATAACACGATGTGTCAGCGTCTTGGTTTCCCCAGGAGATTCTGCCACAGCTCCCCGAGGCAACTGCGGTGGTTCATCTGCTTGTTGGCAAAGACGGGCTGTAAGGTGGCTACCCTCTTCTACCCTTGGAGCGTAAACTTCACAAGTGAAGGGCCAGGGCCTGTGTGGAGACATGTAGGTACGTTGCTGGTTGTTGTACCATCAGCTCCAGCCTTTGAGCACGTCTGCAGTAAAAAGATCGTTCCTGTGTGAGCACTCACCCTCACGAGTGCCAGAGCTGCTTCGGATAAGTTACCTTGGGGCTCGTTATGAGGGCAGGAGCATAAACTGATACCCCAAATCTAGCTGGCCCTAGTTAAATTAAGACAAAGCAGCTTCTGGAGGAGGTGGAAGAAGGGGGTGATGGGCCAAAAGGGCAGGCAGCCACTTGGGAACACTGCGACACACATCTGCCAGTACCTTTGGGTTGGCAGGGGAGCTCTGTCCCCACCGCCACGAAAATACGACGGTGGATGGGGATACACGTGTATCTCTCAGGGCAGAAGTTCACCTGCTTTGCTTTACTTTGTGGGGCTAAATCCAGGAAAATTTCAGCTGCTGGGGTGAGGGGGGGCACGCAGAGCACGTTTCTGCGCTGGTGGGAAGAGCACATGGCAAGGAAGGACCGAGATGGCAGAGCCTGTGTTCGTGCGAGGAGGGCTGGGAAGCACCATTACTATGCATAGAGCAGCAGTGGAGATGGCTGAAATAAATCTAAACTACCTCTGTTGTTTAGGGAGTTGAACTGCAAGGTTTTGTTTTGATTTAGTTAGTTTGCTGAAATATTTTTCTAACAGAGCTGTGCCATAAAATTGGAGTGAGAATATTTTATTTTGATATGTTTATAACGATCACATTAATTGCAAAAATGTGATTTAGCTAACAAAACCTGGGAACACTCTTCTTAAAATTACATTTTAATGGATTTATTTTGCTTTGTTTGTCTGGGCTGGGTAATAAACTAGAAGGCAAAATATTAAATATCTTCACTCCCTGGGGTCAAAGAGGCCGAGCATTATCACTGCAAAGTTGAATCGGTAAGTGTGACTGGAGAGCACCTACAGTTTAAAAATAATCTTCCAACGAAGCAGCAAAAGTATCTACCAAAGTGTTTTGCAACTAGATAAAGATACGTAATGACACTGCTGTTTAAACGTTAGCTGCACATGTCTTCTGAGGCGGATTGCGTCGTAGTCAACATCTGTATGGCTTCATTGACCAGCTGTACCCAACACGAAAGTTGCCCTTCAGCTCCCACAAGCCTTTGAAGTGTGGCTCTCTCCCGCGGTGACAGGCAGAGGGGATGTTTAGAAACCGGTACCGGAGTCCCCAGCTCTGACCCCGCCATGGAAAGCCGTCACTGTTGGCTGGCACCGAGAGCCAGTCAAGTGGAGTCTGGCATCAGCGTCGTGACGTGAGCCCACTCCCACCTCCCCGCCGATGCTGTAATCAGACACGCTTTGTTTCCTCATGAGGAGATGAGCTGAAGATTTGGCCTTCTCGGAGCTGGGCTTGTTCAGCCTGAAGAAGAGAAGGCTGAGAGGGGACCTTATAAATGCTTACAAATATCTGAAGGGTGGGTGTCAGGAGGATGGGGCCAAGCTCTTTTCAGTGGTGCCCAGCGACAGGACA
>Ga0065711_1040165_pt1 | contig 17188 bp, 11 predicted proteins | sample Hoacrofraction12_FD_59098 | JGI IMG/M metagenome (GOLD analysis project Ga0065711, IMG submission 59098) | Hoatzin crop microbial communities from Cojedes, Venezuela - Epithelial fraction 12 v2 (version 2) | ecosystem: Host-associated > Birds > Digestive system > Esophagus > Crop | place... | reverse complement strand
TTCTATGAAAATAAAAAAATAATCTTTAGCATATGGAGCCAGTGGCTGGTGTATAGTAACAGGTGAATTACTGGACCCCTGAGTACTTGCTGGTATTACACTCCATTGGAGTGAAAATGAGGTGGTACATTCCCAAAAGAAAAGCTGAATATTTATTACCAGCTTGACATAGCATTCTGTTGATATGGAGCCAATTTTTTTTTCTTAGTGATGCCAGCGAAAATCTGGAGTAACTGCGTTGTCTTCTACGGCCGGAGACATTGAACCATCACCATAACAGAAAAGATGGTAAAAATATTGACGTGTTCGGTGGTCAGTGCCACAGCCCAGTGTGGCTGGTTGGTTCCTCTGCAGCGTTGTGCTGTTTGGGAGGTGGAGGGGATCAGAGCTGGGAACGTTAATATTGTGAGAGCAACGTTCTGACGTGGCAGCACTGAAGTTGTTCAAAGCACTACTTCGAAAGTCAGCGTGTGCTTCTGGGAAGTGCTGAACGGAAACTTTTAGGTAGTGCAAGTACTTTGGCGAGTCGACAGAGGAGAGCAGTTGTTTGAAGTGCATGTTGATACGTGAGTTTTGGTGATTCTGATATCCAGGCCTCCTTGTGAACCGTGATAATCAACTTTACACCTTTTATAGCTAAAGTAGGTAAAATGTTCCACCTAAGTACTTGTTTGCTTAATATCTGGCTGGATCTAGCCCTACATGATTTGTTTACCAGTGATTTGTGCTATATACTTTAGGTAGTGCTGCCAAAGACTTCCAGTATCTAAACAGTTATCTTAATAATACCTTGTCTCTCCATTGCACTCTTCACCTGGAGACCTCAAAACATTCCTTCATTAGGCAGATGTTATTTGCCTTACTTTAACACTCAGCCTCAGAGAGGTAAGACTTCATCTGTTTTTGACTTCAGATAATATGAACTTACAATGTGAGTTAATATTTATGCCCTTGATGAGGTCTTGTATTGCTTTGGAAGCAGGCCTAAGGCATCTCTGGAGTGGTTTGGACTGGAGCTAGGTCTGTGACTTGGTTGTGTTTCCCAGGGAGCCCAAGTCATTTGCCCACGGTGATATAAAAAGCCTCTACAGGAACAGGATCTCTGTCTCCTGAAGTCTGTTTCAGACTCTCCTTTCCTACGTTTGTCAGAGCTTTTCCAATTATTGCTTACCAAACCTATTATGGAGTTGATGAAGAGGGATTCGGGCGGTCAGAACATTTGCGAGTAAAAAAGAAATATAACTCACTTTTTAAATAGGAGCATGAAATTTGGCCTGATAGGGAATGAAAATGACAAGAAAAATGTTTATAATAATTCTCATACTTACAACAGCTTATTTTTCTTTTGTTAAAAAACATGTGTTTCGAAAAACTCATTTTCTAAAGCTTTTGTTGCATTAAACCATCATTAACATGTCAAAATCCATCTTCTTCCTTTTTTTTCCTTTGAAGTCAATCAAAAACGTTCTATTGTCAACAGGAGAAGGGGGGAAAATGAAGGTCAACATTGCATCAGTCTTTCCAAAAAGCTCCGCATTGTAAATTATTTAGGTGCTCAAATCAATCCATTTTTTCTTTTCAGTGGTTGGACAATAAAAGCAAGATTTACTGCAGCAAGTGAATAATAAAAAAAGAATTAACAGAAAACAAACAAAAAGCTGCTCGCTTGGCAACCTTCTGCGTTAATCAAAACCTGAAGACTAGACTGAAAGATCAATATTTGGCTTCAAGATGAAACATAGCAAAGCTTCCATTAAAAAAAAAATTCTGAATAAAAAGGAACATAGCCTGTGTTAATCGAAAAGAGGCAAATACAAAAATCCATATAGTCTTTTGGTTATCTGTGATAAAATGGCCCCATTGGAGCTTGACAAATCACAGTATTTTTATGCACATATCAAAGTTCAACTTGATTGTCTCATATGGGGGAAAAGACCATCTGTCTGTATTCTAGAAATAATCTGCATAATTGACTTTCAAACAAGCCTCAAAGAAACAGGCATTTATCACCTTAATTGTGACAGGCAGAATGTGTGTCCCTGCTATTTTATCAAGATAATAGTAATAGCACTGTGGATACCTGGTATCTTGTCTCACCCGAAAGTTCTTTCCGTTTGTGCGAGTGTGAACTGGATCCTTTGAGTTACGACGACTTTGACAAATTACATCGGAGGCAGAACCACCTGGGACAGAAATAGCAGAGTGAGGGACCACCGAAGGCTGGGCTTGCTCTGCGGGGCTCAGCAGAGTGACTTGCTGGAATGTGGCGAGAGCAGCGTGGGCTGCTGCGGGGAACTGGTGAGCGGGCAGCTCGAACACCAACTGCAGGTGCAAAACGTGCCTGAAGGAATCTTGTCTGGGTTTTAAACCGAACTGGAATTGCCATTTAGCAAGTGAAGTAGTTGGGGTTGTTCCTTGGGATGGGTGGTGCAGGGGGTGTGTGGGACATGTTAGATGGGCAGTGGTGCACTCTGCGAGCATCGTTGCTGCCCGACGGGCTCCCTGGGCTTGTGTCTTCTCCCTCTTCAGCAGAGGGCTGGGCCTCTTCAGCAATTTGACATGGAAGGCCTTTCAAAAACTCAAGTGTTACAAGAAATAGAAGCGGGGCACCCCATTTCTAACCAAAGCTCAAGCATGCTTAGGTGGGATTCTGCAGTGCAGAGAGTGAATGTGAAGACAAATGGTGGATTAAACTAAATAAAATTACATTATACTTCTCAAACAAAAGAAGAGTTGAAGTCTTTGCAATAACTTACTGCATTTCTTTAACTTTTCTTGGTACTGAAATGAGGTTAGGTAAATCTATGAGGGCCTTCTTGTTTTAAATTATACTCCAGTGATTTAAGCTAAACTGAAAAAAGGGTCTTAACCTGAAATAAGTATGAACAAGTGCTTATACAAATTTAGTTAGGATTCATTCATTGTTGCCTTGACATTTTGGTAACTTAACAATGAGCTCTACACATACATTTTTTTGAACTGCTGTACTTTGTTGCTTTAGTTTTTCATCTGAAGAGTAGATTACTGTCTTTATAATCTGACCTTTTAGATATTGCACAGTCTGTAAAGGTTTCTTTGTCATTCTGCTCTAATTTCTACCCTCCTTTCTCCAAAACGGGGGTGCAAAGTCAAACCCAGTGCTATGGTCGGCCAACAGTGAGCTTTGGCCTCCAAGCTGGAATATCCTGGCAAGTCTTACGTGTATCTTTCCGTGGCTGGACAATTTTGCTTTTATAAACCAGCAGCAGATGTAACTCTAGAATTTGAAACCAGTGGGTTGAGAATAATTGAAAATATTTAAAATTGACCAGTAAGTAGAAATCTTGCCACTGGTACCTGGAACCACGAGGGCATAGCGGGCTGTTTATATACCTCTCTTCCGCATGAGTATCTAAGCGCTCACTCTATAAAATTTTGTAATAACAACCCCTTTATAACTTACACCTGGTTATAACATAAAGGATTGATTAGGTCTTGAATCTTACAAGGAGGGTAGACAGCGTTAAAATATATAGCCTGACAATATATTTTCAGAAGATGAGCCAACACATTCTCCTGTAAAGTCAAGCTGGCAAACACGGCTGGGACGCAGGGCTGTAAATAAGGGGACTCTGGCCATGGCCGTGCACGCTCGTGTCCTCCAGGCCATGTGTCTCCTCGTTGGAGCCAGGTGTGAATCACAAGAATGAACAGTAACTCTTCTCACTGTGCTTGATTTTTATTTATTCTATTGGTCTCCTGTTGAAGGATCGCAAGGAAAATAGCCCACTTTCCTGCCTGCCCTCCATTTGGCAAGTTTATGTTAATGTGGCCTGGTATTTACAAGTGGGGCATAAACAACTGACAGCTTTATGCTGCTAATAAACAAGCTTTTTTGTAAGCAAAATGTTCTTGCATTATATTCAGAAATCCAATTCAGAGAAATACACTTGTATGTAGGAAATAGCAGAGGTGTTCTGTAAATCTGAGCTGAAATACTGGATACCGTATGCACACGCAGCATTAAAGAAATTACGGAGAGAAGTAAAATCAGCACCCATAAGCATGGCTGGAGGTACTGTTTCCAGTAGTGTGGGCTAGTTAATGCAGGCTGCTGGGGAGAGGATCGTAACGAGGGGTACAAAAGTATGATGATATTATAAAAATCGGTTGGAAGACGTGAAAACTTGTCTTCTCCATATCAGTAAGCTTAGTCTGAGGGGATTTTTTTCCCTACACTAAATGCTGAGTTTAATTGTGTGCATCACATTTATTTGGAAAGATTTAATGTTTTAATTATTTTTTTTAATGTATTGCACTTCTGTAAATGTAAATGATTTCTTTGTGCATTGTGTTTTAATACTAAGGTGGTAGGAAAAATAGGTACACAGGACAGTAAGTCTGTGGAGCGGGACATTAAGGGAACCGTGCTGGTTTACAGTGTCTGCCCGAGGAGACGGTGTTACATCTGGGGCTGCCCAGCTCGAGGGAAAAATCAAAACTCATTTTGGCTCCTGTAGCTGTGGACCCAAGTGAAAAGTGATATGGGGGCTGCCACTGATGGAAAGAGTCTTCTAGCGAAGTAACTTTCGATGTATGAAAATCACTGAGGAAGGCAGACTTCAATCTGAGCACTTCAGAGTCACCAGGAGCCAAAGAGGAGGAGGAATCCCAACAGAGATGCTAGTCTTGCCCATTTACCTGCCAAGCGTACATGCGCATTTTGGGCTGGTGGTCCAACTTCTAGCAGTTGTACATACCGCTCATTAGGTGAACACTTCTACATTTCCCTCACTGTGGAAGTGAGCCTTATTGCACATTCTTCATAGGTCTGCTTGTGTTTTTGCCCTTAGCATTCAAAAAGGCTGCATAAAATAACCTGAGGCAGATTCCTTCCTTGCTGTTGTTTCTTTCAGCTCTGGCAAAGCCAGCGAAAGAGAGAAGTGAGTTTTTGGAATCACATTAAGAATACTCCATAACAAACCTCTGGGGGGAAAAAAGAAAAGAGGTTTTGATTTGGCATGGGAACAGAATATTGGGTGGGTGCATTCAGCTGTTTTGTGGACATTTCTATGAACTGTGGTGCTCAATTCAATGCCGTCACTGTATCTGTATCCATTCTCTTGTCACCAAAGAAAAGCCATTAACTGCCATTGCTGTATGCTATTAAGTTTGTTTTATTGTTTGTTTGGTCTTGTAAATTTGATGATTAGAATATTTTATTTCACCTACAAGGTACTGTTAGGGATTGCAGTTGGAAAAATATTAAAAAAAAAAAGTGACGTGTAACAGAAGAGGAATGGATTAGTATGTTATTTTTGGTTTTATGTATTCATGCATGTGTTTTCCACTTTATACTATATTTTGTGTCAAACAGATATGGAAAGGTATGCCGTGTTTGTAAACCCACCAGACTTTCTCTCCAGCAGTCCCATGTCCCTTGTTTCTTACGGTAAGACTGTAAGGCTTCTGTCCATTCTGGATTTCCTTCACATCTTGCTACACTCCGGGGCATCAGAAATTAGTTTTTGTATATTTGGAAGGTCATCATATATATCCCATAACAGATGGAGATTTTGGCTATTTGCATCTTTTCTTAACTTATTTAGGTTTTTTTTAAAGAGTTCATGATTTATCTTCTTGCAACAGACTCCGCTTGCAACACAGAGAGGCATGAAGACTGGCTTTAGTGTTTCGGGCTCCCTCAGTGAAGTCTTGTCTGATATTTGAGCAGTTAAGGGCCCTTGCATACACTTTCCTAGTTTCAACACGACACTTGCAGAGGTCTCCAGCCCCCTAAACCCACTGCTGTCAGGTGGTCCCTCCACGTCGAAAGGCTCCGTACCCTGCTGTCATCCCCCTGAGCGTGAGGGCTGGTCAGGGGGTACACCAGGGACGGGTACACCCCCCTTGGGGTCAGGCCCACTGGGCTTGTGATGAAGAGCAGCCTCGGGATTTGTTTAGAAACCCCCTGAAAGCACAAGCCAGGGCCGAGGAGAGGGCAGGCAGGTCTCGTTCACAGGCGTGAGCCCGCCCATACCCTGAGAAAAACCCAGGCAGGGTTTGACACTTTTTGTAGCAATAACTGACGTGCGGTTAAGAAAACACTCCATGTTAGTTTAACGGTAGGGGATCATCTGAGGCTTGCCTTACCTTTGAAATTGTGTCTCACTCCATGTGAGCACCTCTGAAATATATATAGCGCCCTGTTGGCACCCAACAAATGAGATCTGAGGTTTCTTTTGGTTTATGGGGCTTCTTTTTGTTTTATGTTTGCTTGGTAGAATTAGAGATATTCCTGTTTGTAGCTTCAGCTGCGTTAGTGGAGGAGCTCGTCTGAACCCAGACTGCTGCTTGCTCTGTAATAAAATGAAAAAAATTTAAATTAGCCTCTCACTTCATGGCAAAAAACTTTGAAACATGTTTTTTGTTGTGACATTTTTCCTCACTGCAAAAACTTAAAAGTTATTATCAATTGATTCTCCTACTTCAGATTGTATGTTTTTCAGGGAAGGGCTCTGTCAGGTTTTTATTTGGTTTTAGAGCACTATGTACACCTTAAGTCTAGTTTAAATAATGTTAATAACAAATAGAAATATGCCATTTGACCAAGATGACTTTTCTTTATTACTATTGCTACCTAAAGGGCTGTATATCCATTTCGCACATTGAGCATATGGGAAATTATGTTATTTTTTCTCATTGTTTTGTGGTTTAATGTTGGTTTTGTTTTGCAATAAATCTGTAGAGGCCCCATAGGCTTTTTTTCAGATTGCTTTGAAATAATTTCCAAGTACATAGTCATTTGTTACAGAATAATGTTTCCTTAATTTGTAAATGTGGGTGCCTGAGGATTCCCATTTCTGCATACTGGTGGAAAAGTGAGACTGAGGCACAAATACCCGCTTCAGTGCTACCGGAGTGTTCAGATGGGGACAGAATATCATAATTTATGTACTCACATTTGGAAGACAACTTGCACGGGGCTAAATCTGTCCTAACTCTTGTCTGGCAACACCACTGTAACAGATGGCATGGTGAGCAATGTGCATCAAGATGATGTTTTATTTCCTTTGTATGATATAACTCTTACATAAGGGCCTGGATCTGTAGCTCCATGCTGTGCTTTCAGACTTCCCTTTGTTTTTCTGGCCCATTTCAGTCTGTTCGGTGGGTGTCACTGCATTAGCGATGCAGTACTTTGCTTCTGTCTCTCTTGATTTTGCTTTACCTTCCCAACCCAGCTGGAGTTATCTCCCTTGCTTCTTCAGGAAACGTACATCCTCAGCTGGCCTCTAAATTATAACACACGCCGGTAAGATGCATAGTCATTCTCCTCTGTAGGGAACCATATTTAATGAAGTTTGTGGTTAAGATTCAGCAAGGCGTACAAACAACAGGTAACGTGCAACTGCAGTGCTAAGTGCTGCAGGTCTTTTCTGAAAGGCTCTTTCAGTGCTCATTTTGTCGAGTTGTCCTAATCCTGCCAAATGCTGAGTGGTTTTTGAAGCTTCCGTATAGCTCACTGATATTAATGAGAGGTTGTGGCACGCTGTGTAGTGAAAAACTGGTTCATAATGCCCAGAGACACTGTGAATCAACTATAATGAAATTAGAACAAAAATATATGTGGTAACTAAGAGCAAACATCTCTGTTAAGCACCACGTTATCTTTGGAGAACTTTCCAAAGCATCTGAAGGACAGAAAATACAATTTCTTACAACCTGAGTAAGACTTCAGCTTCATTAAGGCTACCTTATTTTCAGCAGTGCTTTGAATCAAGTTGATCCTTGCGAGTAGATGCTGGAGTCGTTAATAGAGAGAGTCCCCCTGGAGACAGGCAGTCTATTCCACTTTGTTTTCATCTGCTATAGATTCTTCACCTGGTCTCTTGTGCAGTTCACCCACTGACATTATGGTAATTTACTACTGAATCCAGAATATGCTGTTGAGACCTGCAGGATGGAGGCTAGAGAGAATGTATTTGTATGATTCCACGTGTCAAATTAAACGATAGGATCATATAATTACAAATATTAGCATTGTCTGAACTTGGTGTTGGAGTCCTACTCTCATTTTCTCCAGGACCAAAAACTTAAAGGGAATAGGATTAGAATGTTTCTGTGGCCCCAGTAGCATTTCTTACACATATGTTGATGGATGGCTCCGGAAACCTGCACACTGCAAGGTTGCTTTTTGCCTTGATGGAAGTCCTCTTGTTGCCATCTAGCCAAAGTTTCTCCTCCCAGCTGTTCACTTACCATGCCAGTCTTACAAGTCCTGGTGCCACCATTGTTCATTGCTGGCAACAGCGTGAGCCAAATTAGCTTCCGTATCTCTATTGTAAGAATTGCTTCCCTTTCCCTTGTTTCACCAGCTTTGCTAGCAGATGCCGCTCTGTTTGGGATGCCTGTCCTGGTTACCACTGAACATTTTTGATCTCTAAACTTTTTCAATTGTGTAGTAATTCTGCAATTTAAATGGCAGGCAATGAGAGTTCAGAGCCCTATTATTTCAAGTTTACATGCACTAGTGCATGCTTTTAATGTTTGAAAAGCTGTAGGATTTTGGATGTGAAATGAACAAAATAATTCACAATGCTTGGTTGGGGGTGTTCACAAAATGTCAAAGCCACCTGACAAATCCATCCCCAACTGCAGGAAGCACGCTTTCAAAGGTACGGGCTTGGAGACATGTGTAGGTTCTTCCCGAACCTGCATTTTCAAAAACCAAGTTGTTTTCCAGTTTCATTGCTGTGACAGGTCAATTGTGCTGTGCTTTTATACTTCAGTAACATAAAACAAAGGAATGCGACTCTGGGAACAAGATGTAGTGCTTCAGCATTGTGAGGTGCCAGCGTGGGTATTTAGAGACCAGCAAGTCCTGACAAGCACTGTTATTGCCCCTGCGGTTAAAAATGGCTAAACTTTATGCTTATAAAACAAGGTTTTATGAACTATTGCAGAAAATAGAACTTGGACTAAATTATTAACTTGTGAGTGCAGTGTATCGAAGTCCATGAATTTGAATGAGGGCAGTCAGTGCAGTCTTTGCAGCAATTTCCATGGGATGTTTTACCCACCACAGTGGGAGCTGGATATTGAAATCCATGGGGTCAAATTTTAGATGAGTTCTGTTTCTCCTTAACAATATTAAATAAATAATTAAAAATGCAGTAAAACCAGAATGCAAGGCTCGATGTAAACCAGTCATGGCTACTTGTCAGCTGGCTTCGTGAGAAGCACTTGGAGATTGGTATTATACTTTCAAACGCAGTGAGACATTCCCATTATTGACTAAATACTACGTGGCATAATGGAAGGCTGTAAAAGGGTTACCTGTAAAAATGGGGGAGAGCTGCAGGGCAAATTTCTTGGATAGTTATACTCGGGTAATAAAGGCGGGTGGAACCAGTTATGGTGTTGATCAAATTTCCACAGTGCTGCTCTTCTCGCAAGCTCAGAATCTCCAAGCTGCAGCTGGACCTCTCCGCGGTTTGGCTTCGGCTAGAGGCTATGCCCCGATACCAGCTAGAGCAGAGCATCAGATCCTAGCCCTGCGTATGTCTTTCATCGCAATCTTCACTCAGACTGCTGTGATTCTCAGTAGGGGCATTTTGCTGAGCGCAGGCCCCCGACGACGTTACAGGGCTGCGTTCACAGCGGGTATTCTGGAGAGGGCAGTTCTGCCCACTGCAGCTGTGGGTTGCTGGGGGACGGCAGCAGGGAGGAAGCTGCGACCCAGAGGTTTTTGCTGCAGGTCGTTGGTGGGTCCCTCCTCACGTGTATGTGACAGCTCATGTGATGGACTGCCATCAGCTGCATTCCTCATGAATTTAATGCTATGGGACACATCGTGACTGAATTTAGGCAGAGGTTAGAGAGAGGATCTTCCCTGCCTCTGTTCCTTGCATAATACCCAGGCAAGGACAGTGGAGCCCTGGGCTGCCCATGTGCTGTTTCACCTTGGTGGGCCAGAGGGAAACACGTTGTTTTACCAGCTCTGCCCATGTGTCCTTTTCCCAGGACACACGATTAGCAAATTTGTGCCATGCTAACCCAACTCCAGCGCAAGTAAGGGAGAACTAAAATGGCTGTGTAATGCTGAAGGTCAGCCTCATTACTAATTCACCCTCCTTTGGCAAAAATTGAGCCTAAGTTGGAGGTGAAACTGGTGGATGTCTAGGTAAATCACCCCCCAGTTGCAGGTTAAGATATGAGATGACCTTTTGAAAAGATAAAGTAGCATGAGCAGTGTCCTGCAGTTGACTTTATGCTGTCAAGTCAGGTATGTTCTACTTGGTCATTATTGCTGTTGACTGTTTATGTTATTGCAAATAAAACATACACACGGCAGCCTTATGATCTGGCAGTAGACTAGTTTTTCCTTGGGTTCTCAGCAAGCCCTAATGACATAGGTAAGGCAAATTAACATTTTCTCGGTGAAAAATATATTTGATCTAATTCCATACACTTCCCGTACCCCTTGATATAAAGTTTATATAGAGACTTTTCAGAATGGAGGTAATTGCAGAACAGGTTTTTTTGGTCCAGCTGACAAGCAATTTGTGAAAATGATAAATTATTGCATGATGCTTAGAAGGTATGGGCACAGATCACGCATTTCAAAGAGTTCTCTTGTTTAAACAGCTTATTAAATTGTTAATGACTCTGGAAGTTTTGCATATTATTATTTAAAAAGAAAGACCTGTATGTGTGCAGTGTATTTAATGATGAATTAAAACTTTAAATCGCTTACTGCATGCAACTGCTATAATATGGCTTGGGATTATGTGAACATATTTGTTTTGTCCTAGATTGAAACTAGGATAAAATTGTTAAACACATTATGTTAGCTACATACCATGAATTTTGCACACATTGAGCAAGTGGTATATTTTCCTTTGTCTGTTCACATCAGTTAAGTAAATATGATCCCGGTTAGCTGAGGAGAATGACTCAATTCATGAGCCTATTTGCATGACACATGGGATGGGAGAGCTGTATTTTGTGGAATACCAGAAGCATTTGCTCTTGAAAAAGTCTTGCCTATGGGTTTTGAATATAGATGTATTTAAAAAAATGAATCTAAGATTGGATTAATTCCAGGGGCCTGCATATCTGGCTCTGCAGAAGATACCAAGAAGGTGAGGGCAAAAGGATGTGCCCTGGTTTCGGGTAAGCACATAGGTCTACGCAGAGTTCCCTCTGCTGTCAAGCGTGTGTCAGCATATGCTTAAATTTAAGCGTGCTTCCATGTCTGCTGAAAAGGAGGGCCTGAAGTCAAGGGAATGCTGAAGTACAGGCTTAGCGCTGGCTGTGCAGCCGTCCAGCACCGCGGGGACCTCGCTGTGCCAGGAATTCTCCTCTGCCTCATTAGGATGGCCACGGAGACGGCCAAGGATCAGTCTTGACAAATGCATTCAGGTTCGTTTTGTGAAGCGCTCGGGATGTGGAAAAGGTCCTAACGTAGTGAATAATTACCTGGACAATGATAATCTTACCAACTAGAGTAAAAATAATGTCTTTCAACTCACAACGAAATGCATCTTATTTTCATTTACAGCATTGTTAAATGAATTTCTTAATTTCTAGCAGATTATTTTGCAGTCATTAGAGTGAGCAACCTGGCACTCTCCTGCTGTCCCTCCACCCACATGTAAGAGGTATGTGCACACCAAATGTAGGCTGAATGGCAATGAGGGGTATTTTAGAGCCTTGGTATTAGTATTTCAAATGTTTTTGTTTCGTTGTCTCACTTAATATTTTATTATCAGATTTCTACTCATTATGTGTATGGCCCTATTCCCTGTGTGGATTGATGAAGTTATGTTGCAGTAAATTGAAAAAGAGAACTATACATGCAGGGTGATTTATTGTTAATGTGAAATTCGGCATAAACCTGAAAATACACTAGCAGAAATCCCTAGCTATTTCAAAATTCATATTATGAGACAGACAATCAGATGCCCAACAAACAGAACATCTTGTACTCTATTAATCCTGCAGTGACAGGTCCCTTGCATGCATTTAGCTTTCCAAATAATACAAACATATGTCACCATTTTGTTTTTATTGATTTTGGACTTTCAAAGTACAGCTACAGCACAAGGCATTATGAAGACATTTATTGCAGAGTTTGCTTTGATTTGTTGTAGTCAATTGAAATTGTGTCAAAGTCTTTAATATTAAATATGATGAATTCCCTTAGGCCTTAATCCTGCAGCATCATCCAGCTCAAGGTGACTCCGGGCATTGGAGCACAAGAGCGCTGGGCTGGGGAGGGCTTCCCGGAGCACTGTCCAGCAGCCTACCAGGGCAGGAAATTGTCATTCCGTTCATGTCATATGAAATATTCCTATTCACAAATATATTAAACCCAGACTGCTTCCTTTTCTGCTCTTTTCCTCATGTGAAGACTGTTCCAGAAACTTTGATATTTTGTTTTTGTATTTAATAAGGTTTTTGGTCAATATATACCCATTCATTTTAGGGGCAAAACCAACATTTAGCTTCAAGAGATTTTCTCTAATGGCAAATTTAAAGATAATATCCATTGGCATTCTCGGCCTTGAATTTTTGCTGGTGCTTGGAGATTTGCATTAGTACATTCAGATCCCTGTGGGAGCTGGCTGGCTGATGCATACTAGCACTGTATTTGCCGTTTCTGTAGCTATGCACCCCAGTCTTTCTCTTCCTCAGTCCTCTCTAGAGTTTCCACTTTACAGCAAAATCCTTGTAGTTCTTAAACACTTGATGTTCAGCTTTCATCTTGTAGTTTTTTTGTGATACTCCATTTCTCGTTTGTGTATTGATCAGGTCTCCTAACCTGATATCATCAGCTAATCATTTGTCATTAGCACACTCTTACTGGTAGCCTGACTCATGAATAAATATATTAAATAAGGAAAAACACTCTGAGCTATTCTTGCAAAATTGTTCTAGTTCCTTCTCCTCACCTTAATGGTCCTATCCTCTTTTCCTTACCGTAGTTTCTCACTCTTAACTAATATTTTCCATACAGCATCACATTGACGGAGGTGCAGGCTGCATTCTCTGCTAGCAGAGAGCCCTGCTCCCTAGGGGGAAGACAGCATTTATATTCTTCTTTTTTGGAGACTTCTGTAAGAGAGGTGGCTTTATCTGCATTTTCTGCCAAGATGGAGGGGTGCTGCTCTTTCTTAATTCTGCTCTGCATCATGGGATGAGGGGAGTATTTTCAATAGGAAACTATTTTCAAAACATAATTGGTTGCTTCAATTTTCAGCTTGTCATTCAGCTTGGCAAGTGAAACCAGATAAATCAGTTTTGGGTTGGTTCCCAGTGGTCTCATGTACTAGCCCAACTGTTTGGTCACAAATGTTAAAGCAGAATATCATAATCTTTAAAATGTTCTTTTTTAGCTTCGAAGAAAGTTTCATGTAAAACCCTTCATGTAAACGTATATTGTTAGAACTAGAAGGTCTGGTGGTGTTTCTTTAGACTCGGGCATTCTTACTGTTTGGAAACCGTGCGACAGATGCAAGTTTGGGGGCATTGTGCAAAGTCGCGGTAGTGCAGCAGCAGGAACTTGTGGGGCTGCTTGTGTGGAACAGGCTGTGTGGAGCACTCCCTGCAGACTGCCAGTTCACCAACGGGCAATAAGGGAAACTTTTCAATAACAGAAATATTCTACTGCCTAACTTTGATTTTCTGTAACTTATAGTGCCGATAGGGAGTAGCAAGGGAGAAAAGGAATTGGAGATCTTGGCAAGGGAAAAACAGAGAATGGAATGAGTTCAAATAACATTTTATCAGCAGAAAATTAATGGAGATTATCCCCTTAACTCACAAAACCCTGCCAATGCCAAGCTAAATTTTGCCACAGCTTGTGTTAGTGAATAAGGAGCTATAAAATGTGGGTTTCTATTTTAGAAATCACTCTGAGAGCTATGTTAAATAACAGAATCATTTATCTACTGACCTGGGCTATGGCAATATTCATTAAAGTTTATTTGTGTCTTGTCAGTGACTACAGTGGGAGCAAACCTCTGCTGTTGCTGGCAAACACGTATTTCAGTGGGGTGAGGTGAGAATGACAGCAGCTTTTGATACTGATCCGATTCTCCTTGCCCTGGCAGCCTGGTGGCAGATTTCAGTCGGAACGCGCTTGGAGCGAGGAATGCACCACTGAACCCTTCATTTCTGGCCAACAGAAGCCACTTTGATCCATACAGTGCCAGCCCAGTTATGTATAACCTTACTGCTCATTGCCATTGGGCTGTGCTAAACCCGAGTGCTCTCTAGGAAGACGAGGGAGGAGGAGAGCAGCTCCTTTTGCCTGTGTTGTGGAAAAGGACAGCGGGGCATCTCGTGCTTCAGGCTTACGATGATTTTGCAGATGTGCTCTTGCTGCTGCTAACCCCTGCAGCAGGCCGCTTGCGGAGGGGAACAGTCTGCTGTCCCCTCTCGAGGCAGCCAATGATTCCTGTCGTTCCCCTGTGTTTCTCTGCAGCTCCTGCTTCACCTTTCCCAGCATCACACTGCAGATCCATTCCCCTGGGGAAAGGTCTCCTGGCTGCCCAGCGGGTCAGCTTGGCCCTTCCTTTCTCCACAGCACTGGGCAGGACGCGTGCCCCCTGCTCTGGCCTGCTGTGACAACGGTGATTTATTTTGACGTACGGAGTGGCAGGGGATATCGTCTGTCCTGGTGCCCTCGCTGTTTTGCTTTCATGGCTGGTGGGAGTGGGAAGCAGAGACCTGGTCTAGCAGCCGGTCTGCTTTCAGGTCTGTTCATGTCTGTGAGCCTGTGTGAAGCGCAGGTCTGGTTTTTGGAATTTTTTTTCCCAAGCTGCCCCTGGTTCCTGACATGTGCTAACTAATGAATTTCAGCATGTTCAGAGTTGGATTCCTACGTGTGTTGGCAGAGGTGGTCATCTGAGCTGCCCGAAAAGCACAAGTCCATTCATTGAGCTCAGAACTTTACCTTTCTTTTTCTTTGAGATGTCTAACGGCACTTTCAAGCAATAGGCACAAGTGGTATTTTGATGATTTCATGTTGGTTTTGCGAATTTCCTGGGATCTTGAAGGGAGATTGTTTTTGGCAGAGAACCCTTATTCCCCCTTCCACAAACTCTCTCTTTCTTACCCTTTACAGTTAGTGAATCGGATAAAATAGCCATCTGTTGCCGGGTTCATCAATTCTGATTTTATCCATCTGAAAATGAAAGACCCTTTTGGGGAGCACACAGTGGCTTTTCCAAGAGGTCTCCATGCATCTGTCTAATCACTGTGTAAAAGACACAAAAATTGGGGGAAAAAACTTTATCTGTTATTTCTTAAAAAGTGTATTTCCAGGTCAGTTGGAAAAATGCATGATTTTTGTAATTCGTCATCTCTTTTTCCATCCTTTTCAGACATGCATGAGGGAGATTACTGAAAGGGGTTTTCCCTAATGTTATCCAAGAGGCTTAGGTTAATAACCACTGTGTGAGGTCTTTTATGACAGATTTCAGGTGGAGTAAAGTGACTGAAAAAGCGTCACTATTCACCTAGGACAACTGATTTCTTTTATCTCTGTTTGTTGGTTTGCTGTTTAATCTAGTTATCCCCAATTTTTCTACAGCTCCAAAGAAAAAAAGAAAACAACCTAACCCTCCTCCTAATATTCTAATAGAAGATATTTAGAAAATCCTGCTGTCAGTTATCATTCACTTTGACAGAAGAATAAGGATGTTATTATTTTGCAATTACAAATTACCTTCCTGACCTAAACAATGGCTGTAAGTAAATCCTTTTTTTTACACTGAGATCCTACACCGTAACTATTAACGCAAGAGCTTCGTGAATTGTCCTGTTGAGATGCCGAGACTGTTAGAATTTGAAGACAATTTTGAAGGATGTCAGTAAAAAGCTGGATTTCTTATTTTGATTATTGGAAACAACATCAAAGTATAAATCAAAGGCACACCAATAGAAAGTAAAGGGAAAACAGAAATGAAAATTTGTGACGGATCACTTGAAAAGGCCAACGTAGTTTTCACCTCCCTAGCTGGAGGGACAGGACTGTAGGATGCTCAGCAGGTATAAAGCACCCGGGCTGGTTTGGTCTGTCAGAAATGCTTCTGCTTTCTGAAGTGTCAGCAATCACAGAGAAAAATCAGCTGGCAATTCAGGACTGGCTGATATATAAAGAGGATGAAGTGTGTTTTTTTTTAAAATCCATCTTCTAATTTATTAACAGTGGTGAAAGGAGCTACTGGAGAGAGTCCAGCGGAGGGCTACGAGGATGGTGAGGGGACTGGAGCATCTCTTCTATGAGGAAAGGCTGAGGGAGCTGGGCTTGTTCAGCCTCAAGAAGAGAAGGCTGCAAGGAGACCTAATAAATGCTTATAAGTATCTCAAGGGTGGGTGTCAGGAGGATGGGGCCAGACTCTTGTCAGTGGTGCCCAGCGACAGGACAAGGGGCAATGGGCACAAACTGAAGCAGAGGAAGTTCCAGCTTAACATGAGGAAGAACTTCCCTCTGAGGGTGACAGAGCCCTGGAACAGGCTGCCCAGGGAGGCTGTGGAGTCTCCTTCTCTGGAGATATTCAAGACCTGCGTGGACAAGGTCCTGTGTAGCCTGTTCTGGGTGACCCTGCTTCAGCAGGGCGGTTGGACTGGTGATCCACAGAGGTCCCTTCCAACCCCTACCATTCTGGGATTCTGTGATTCTGTGAAAGCAGTAAAGGGAGTGAATCCAGTCAAACAAGCACAGCCAGAGGCATATCAAGTAAACTAAGTAATCAGACAGGCACAGGCTCTCATGAGGTGTCAGGCAGCAGCCGCCGTAGTAGAGGAGAGCAGGAACCACCGAGTTTTGCAGGGTGTGAGTTCCAGGGCAGGGGCTGGGCCTCTTCGGGCTGCCAGGTGCCCACCCAGCCGCTCGCTCACTCCTCAGCAGGACTGAGGGGAGAAGAAATAAGACGATAAAGACAGGGAAATTGCTTATCAGTTACTGTTGTGGGCAAAACAGACTTGGCAGGAGGCAAATTAACTTACTGCCGATTAAAATTAGATTTGGATGGTGAGAAAAGCAGGTGAAAGCCAGAGCAGCTTCCTCCCACCCCCCTACTTCTTCCCAGGCTCGACTCGGCTCCTTCGCTCCCTCCCGAGCGGTGCCGCGGGTGGGGCCGGGGCTCTGCGCTGCGGCCATGGCCCCTCCCTGCCGCTCCTGCCCCCTCACGCC
>Ga0065711_1009873_pt1 | contig 17189 bp, 9 predicted proteins | sample Hoacrofraction12_FD_59098 | JGI IMG/M metagenome (GOLD analysis project Ga0065711, IMG submission 59098) | Hoatzin crop microbial communities from Cojedes, Venezuela - Epithelial fraction 12 v2 (version 2) | ecosystem: Host-associated > Birds > Digestive system > Esophagus > Crop | place... | reverse complement strand
TCCCTGGGCAGCCTGTTCCAGTGCTCCGTCACCCTGAGAGGGAAGAAGTTCTTCCTCATGTTCAGACGGAACTTCCTGTGCCTCAGTTTGTGCCCATTGCCCCTTGTCCTGTCGCTGGGCACCACTGAAAAGAGCTTGGCCGAAGTGGTATAAAGATCATCTGCCTCAGACAGAAGGTGTTGTCCCTGTAAGACTAAGGCTCCCTGACCCTGGGATTCAGCAGGAAATGGGAGTCTTGAGATCCTGTGGGACAGTGGTACGCTAGAGGAGGAGGGGAGGACCCCTTCCCGTTAAGCACACTGCCCACCTGAAGGATGCTGCAGATCTCCTGTTGTATTCAGAACCTGGAGGAGACAACAGCAGATTCAAGTGGATGATGGCAAGACAAACAAATCTGAAAGTGTCCCTAAAATCATTCAGACACTTCTTGTGAGGCTGGGCTCCAAAGCCTCGCCACGTACTGCAGAATCTACAGGTTAAATAAGACTGGGATGCATCATGCAGAAGAAGGTTAAGAGAATAAATTGTTGATGAAAGCTTTCGGCCATCAGTACATCCTATGAAATCATCGTAAGACCAAAGTAGTTTCTCATTTTCAGCTACAAGGCTAGAAATACTAAAATAAACAAGGTTGATAAAATTAATGGACTACTGAAAACTGAAGACTTCTAAAGCAGAGAATCTAATGCAGCTGTTTTCCCCACACTGAGTTTAAAAAAAATATATAGTAAAATGGGAATTTTAGATATTTGGGTTCTTGTTTACTTCCAAGTAGCCTTGTACTGTGTGATACCCATGTTCTACATATGTCCTTCAGTATATTCTTTAGTGTCTTGCTAGCACTCAGATATACTCAGTAATGCTTTATATCAACTTCATTATGAAGTTTCAGAAATGACATAAAACACTATCAAAGGGATCAAAAGGCCAAGGCACTTCAATGAAGTTCACTGAAATCAGCAAGAAATGCTCCATTTCAGTTGGAATTGTGAGTCCTAATGAAAACTAAAGTCAATAGAGAGCTTTGGATCAAACCCTGAATCGGCTTTCCAAAACAGGTGCAGAACAGTGAATAACTCTAGGGCTGAACTCAATTAGACCCACTCAGGTTTGGTCAATTAGTCATTCTTTTGATCTCTCCATCTAGCAGAAAAGTTAAAAATGCTTGTTTTTACTCAGTTCTTCAGCTGCAGGGGTAGGGGGGTCCTCTCTCAGTATTGAAGCAGAAAAATTTCTCTGGACTTCTTTTTCTTCTCTGTCACACACATTAGTAGGTTTTGTGCAAGAGGGCAGGTTTGCAGATGCAGATGTTCAGAGGGAGTACTGAGGAACGGGTTCCTGAAGGGCACTGGGAGCAGAGCTTCAGGATATTAAAGGAGAGCAAGCTGATATTAAACCAGCATAAGCTAAATGTGAAATAGCACAGGGCTGGGCTCAGTGCTGCAGTGCCTAAACTTTCACAAACCGCAGCCAGGGAGCCCACATCTTCAGCAAATGCACCTGGAGAATGATCTGGGATGGGTCCCACAAAAAAATAAAAGAAGCGCTGCATAGACATGCTGAGCTTCATAACTGGAAATGACACTGAGAAGAGCATGAAGAAGTGTGCCCAAAGAAGAGGTATAGGTGTCATAGTTTAACTCAGCAGCCAACAGCTAAGCACCAGACAGCCGCTCGCTCACCCCTCCCCCCCCAGCAGGACAAGGAGGAGAAATGGACAAAAGGTGAAACTCGTGGGCTGAGAAAAGACAGTTTAATAAGGCAACAACGGAAGAATACTAATACTACTACTAATACTACTACTAATAATGATAATAATGAATATGCAAAACAACTATATACAATACACTTTTCTCACCACCTGACAGCCATTTCACAGCCGGTCCCCTAGCAGAAATCGTGGAAACCTGAAATCATGAATTTCACAAAATTCAGGAAAAAAGTTTGAACTGCTGGACAAGAGAGGATTCGAACTCCCAGAAATGAGAAGAGTAGAGAGCTTCCCACCCCTTGGCCAACCCCCATTCATAAACTGAGCATGATGTCTATGGTATGGAATATTTCCATTGGCCAACTTGGCTATCTGTCTGGCTGTGCTCCCTCCAAGCTCCTGCACACCTGCTCATTAGCTGAATATGGGAGACTGGAAAAAGTCTTTGATTTCATAGCAACAATTGAAAACATCAGTGTTACTCACATTCTGAGTGTAGTAAATCCAGACCACAACAGCTACTGAGAGGAAAATTAACTCTATCATCTCAGCCAAAACCAGGACAATTGGATTGCCCTGATGAGCCCCCAGGGCTCGTGTCTTAGGATTCATAGTCAAGAACACCACCGGGCGGACAGCAGTGCCCGCTGGTCTTCTACCCCTGAAGGCTTTGAAAACTCTTAAACCTCTTAAATCTTGGCAGTTGCTTTACTCACCCCGGCCATGGGAGGTTCAGGTGTAACTGTGCCTCCCTGACCACCCGACTGACCTGGTGCCCTCACAGCAAGGTGTGCCATTTCCTTGGTGCTCATCCTCTTTCTCCACGAGCAGGATACTCATGTGGTCCTAGGAGCAGGGGGATGGAAACCTGCACTTAGTGCACTCACTCAGGACAGGGTCAGAAAATCATCTGGGCTTCCCTTACCATCTGTCCCCTCCAGAATCTGCCTGGCATAGCAGTGTCCAAATCCTCAGGTGGACCCTGTCTTCCAAAATAAAAATATCTCTGTCCCAGAAGAATTAACTTCACCCTTGCAGGTGGAATATTAATTATTTTTTAATAAAATTAGTCTTATCCTACATGATAAGTAGGTTTATCCTGTAAGTTAATTTTTTGCTATGAGACAACAAGGAATTTATCTTAGTATTGTTAAATTTTACTGTAAGTCCCCAAGCAGAACTACTATTTTACACTAGCCAGTTTTGTGTGCCCAGACAAGGCCTATGACCTTTAACAGATAAAATAGACATGAACCTGTTTCCCAAAGTAGAGCTAAAGCAGATTCAAGGCTGATTTCTAGTAACGGACATAGGATTTTCCATTTGGACACAAGGTGCAATCTGCCTCATAGCAGTGATGCTGTTGTTGGTAGAGCTGCAGGTTCATTTCCTGTACCTTAACACAGCCATGTGTACTCCAAACCACGCCAGCTTGTAACCTCAGACCACAGCGATCCCCGTGGAGCCAAAGAAATGGATGTCTTGAGGATGGCATCAACACAATACTAAAGGCTCAAGCTGCTGGATACAAGCCAAAGAACATAAATTAAGAAACGTTTTACAGTTTAAACATATTGGAAAATGTATGCAGATCTGACCCTTTTCAGGGTGATTTGAAAAGCACATGTTTTTAGATTATTTTGACATATTAAGTATTTTACTGAACTGTCTGCTTTAGCAGGTTCTAATCAAATTTCAAAGAATAAAATTCAACCACATTTTTAAATATTTGTGTATTGTGGGACAAATCAAACAGTTCACACAGTGAAACCTTGGCCCTGCTGAAATCAGTAGGAGTTTCCCTTTTGGAAATACCTGTTGACTTCCAGGGTGACAGATTTTCATCCTTGAGAAAATATTCTGAAATTGAACAAACATGATATTATTTTCTTCTGACTAAAGGACTCTGGAACTACAAAAAAGAGTACCGTTTTATCAGTGAAGATACTTTGTATAGGGCCCTTTAGAACAGAGGAGACAGAAGGCACAAAAATAAGTTCCCTGGCATTAACACCATAACGTTTCCATATTCTTCCCTCGTACAATCGGTTGCAGAGAAACTCTTTCTTATGCAGTATCTGTTGAACTCAGCAGGACTGCAGCAGCCTCTTCTGAACCTGCTCATCTCTTCATTCTGTTCTTTGTCTCTGTGTGCACCCCAACCCTGGCAGCTGACAGACTCGATGTGTGATGCAGCTGACCCTATTAATCTGCAGTTAATGGACCCATTTTTGGATGAGCAAGCGCTGGTATAATGGCAGTGGGCTGGTTGCTAGTGCAGATGTGCATCCTACAAAAATTTGTTTGTGTTTCTTCTTGACAATGAATACCCTGGCATAAGACGAACAGAAAGGAGAGGAAGGCACAGGCACAGAAAAGTGGTCAAACCGCCATAACAGCAAATTGACCACAGCCCTGGTACCCACCCAGCTGTGCCCACTCCCTCTGTGGGATGTGGTGGGGTGGACGAAGTGGCTGGCATCCATAAGGGGCCCCCTTAGCCTTCCCCCCATTGCCTGCAAGTCACAGTGCTCAGCCTTACACCAACAAAACTATGCTACCTACCCTGTGAGGAAACACCGAGATAGCAATCATTTGTGCCCTCGTCATCTGCACTTTACTGCTCCAGAAACTATTTTTAGCAGGTTATTTGTAATTTACCAACAGGTGAGAGGCCAGTAAGATTGTCTAATAGCTCTTTGCCCAAATTCGTCTGCAGGTAGATTTATTTGCACTGAAGAAATCCTATATCTTCTGATTTGTTTGCTAAAATTATGGCTGATCAGTTATCACTCTGGGATAATTTTGGGGTACTACCAGGAAAGGTACTGAGTCCCCTGCCATCTGACCCTGATGCCATAGGACTGAACTGCCCAGTTCCCACCAGCTTTAGGAGTGCAGAGTCCAATCCCCATGACTCTGCTGGGGGCAGAGGGTTCACAGGCACGTCTCTAGCGGTCCCTAGGACATGCCATATCATTGACTCTGGTATGTTTTTATGTGCAAATGCATTGAAAGGCCAGAGCCACACAATAGCTTAGGTACACAACCCCCGCCTCTGCGCCTCTGGAGGTCTGAGCCCCAAATTCACTTCCTCTGAACTGAACTTGGCTGCCACCCGCCCCTCAGGAGACCCTGAAGTCTCTGTGGACCAATATTTCCTGCAGTTAAAACCACTGGGCATCCAAATGCCGGCTGCTAACAGCGGCTGGAGCTAAGTAAGAACAGTTCCTGTTCTGCTACTAGTCAGCAAATCTCTCCCCATCCATAAAAGTTTTCCCACCTCTCTCTGTTGGGACACACATGTCCTCATCTAAACTGCTGTGTGAGTAGAAGGCAGCAATGCTTCTCGCCAACGTGGCAGGCCGGCCGGCGGAGCAGGCAGAGCAGGCAGAGCAGGCAGAGCAGGCAGCCCCTGCGGCAGGAGCCCACGTACAGCCTCTCGTCGGTCTGAGCGGTTGAACCCGCGGCTCTCAGCTTCTCGGGTCTCTTCGCCGTAAGGGGCAGAGGTCGTCAGGCTCCTTGCCTGCAAAGGGAAAGCCCATGTCCAGCGCTGCTCCAGGGAAAAGGGAACGTCGCATATTTCAATATTCAGCTGGGGGTTTTCAGTGTCCCCAGAAAACTGCGCTGTGGGGGAAAAAATGATTTAAAAGCAGCAAGTTATTCAAAACTTGAGAGAAGGCGGCTCATTTTTTCCTCTGTCTTTTTCTAGTACTCACATTCCAGTATGACTTATGAGCTTATGGTAGTCTATAAACTGGCAGCAGATACACAGCAGTGAGTGCTGTCAGGGCAGCTGCCCCTTTGCAAACTTCCCAGTTTGCAGTAGTTATTAATGTGGAAACATCTCCCCAGCCCTGCATCTTATACTGGTCCTGAAAGGTGGAATTGAAACAAGAAAGCAGTCCACGCTGGCAAATGCATCTGCAAAATGAATGTCTGTCTGTGCTGTTGCAAGCCATGACTCCATTAGGGGTTTTATCAATACAGAAATTTCCTAAAAGCCACCATACTGTAGACTGAGGTTACTGCATCAGCAGAAGTCTCTGCACAGAGTCAGTCTCAGAAGCAGCAGAAGTGGGAACTTGCTTTTGCTGGCCCCTGGGGAGGGAGCCGCTCCATGAATTTTGTACATATAGAAGTTGTTGATAAGCCCTCTTGCAACATCAATGCCTTTCCCATAGGCATTGGAGTAACCACTTCCTTTCTTCTAGTTTGCAGCTGCCTGTTTAGCTCAAGACAGAGAGCAGAGATTAAGACCAGCTTAATAGGAGAGAACACCTGGAGCAAAGCCTGCTAGCGGCTCCTGCATCCCCAGGAACAGCTCTGTGAAATGAAAGAGCCGTGGCAAGGTCCATTCCTTTGACAGGGAACAGCGACATGATCCTAATTGCTTCGGGGAAAGCAGCGACCATCCTGCTCTGCTCCACAGAGAGCTCAACTGCTATAAAGTTTTACTCTTATGGCATTTCGCTTTCCCATGCTTGGAAAGTTCTGCATTTGTTGACTTTTTGTGTCAGCTGATTAATTGGGTATTAGTGATGCTTTGGGTGAAATCCTGGTCCTGCCAAGCAGGAGGGGAATTATGCCAATGATTAAATTCAGAGTTTATGATTGAATTTCCATACCTTTACTTTACATGTGACAGCCGGTGTGACTGGATCTCAGGTTAATTCACAAAGAGGAATACACTTCCTAATTGTTGCCCCCATCTATGAAACTGCTAGATATATTTCACATATTGAGAAAAGAGGAATAACCTCCTTCGGACGGGAAGATTATATGACATTGCACAACGCAGTGTGGACAAGTCCTTGGCTACCTTCTGTAGGAAGTATGTGTTATGTTATTTATTTTTCAAGGGTATGAAAATAGAGCCCAGACCAGGGACAGCCAGGGCTGCCGCCTTTGTTTGGGCTTGAGTCAGACCTGGAGAGCACACTGGCTAGGACTTGCTCTGCCTAATTTCAGTAGCCAAGCTGATGCATGATATGTTTCCTTTGGCAGTGCTCACATTGTTCCTGCTCCCCTCCATGTGCAACTGTTCCGTTCTGCACCCTGTTTACCAGCCCTTACTTGAGGAAGCAAGAATGCATGTGGGGACCACGCATGTTCCAGGTTGAAAACAAAAATGACCTTCTCCTGGAAAAGATGTGTTGGGTTTTTTTAACCTGGATTGTTACCGCTATTTTGGTTATAGCATGGCTCCCCAGGCAGCCGGGCCAGCCCCACTGCCAGGGCAGCAAGTTGCAATCAGGGAGCAGAAGAAAGCAGTCAGGAACTGCCTTCATTGCCTCTTTCTGCCAGAGAAAATGTATCCCGAACTGCCTGCAGGCAGGGAAGGACCTTGTCACTGCCTGCTGCAGGGCAGGGACTGGAGACAAGAAGCTGGGCATGGCAAAGGCAGAGTTGATGTGGGATAGAACATCCCCAGCCTTTCTGAGCACAGATGATGCAGAGGGAGCCTGACCACTTCCTACCCGCTTCAGGTATCCTCGAACATCACGGGCTGGATTGGGAAAAAAATTCAAGACATGATGGGTGCAATCCCACACATCACACCTCGGGAGCAGAGACCCTGCACCTCTGGCACCCTGGCCAGACTCAGTACCTGGCCGCCTTGCCCATGGGGTGTGAGGAGGGACCCAGCCTTTCCCCTCACTGTACCACGTCCTTGGGCAGCAGAGGCAATTGAAATACAGAGGACACAGGAGGCTGTGAGGGAGAGGGGCAGCAAGTTCGTACCTGAGGTCTCACAGGAGCAGCCTGGGCAGCGCAGAAAGCCCTGGAGCACCGGCCAGTGCTTAAATGACAGGTTACCTCTCCTATCTTACGAGTTACGATGACGATTTTGACCATCCACAACGCTGAAAGTCACCTGCTCTAAAAATACCAAACATAGGGGTATTGTATATTCCTACATCTCCCACGCTGGCACCAGTGGCAGAGAGTCCTTTGTCCTGGCAACACCTAGAAAAGTGTTTGCACCTTTTTGCCTTTCAGGTGGCTTTTGCCGCACCCAGAGGTGCTGCCAGCAGTGATGCTCAGCAGGCTGCTTGCACTGCACACCCACAGCTGGCAGCAAGGAGCTGAGTCAGATCTGCCCTTGGTACTCTACCACTTCCCTGAAGTCTACACCATCCTGCTGTTGCTGTTAGGCAGAATCCAAAGTGTCAGATGTGATAAATAAATCCCAAATGTTTTTAGTGTTGGTTACCTCTCCCAGCTGGCTGTGAGTTCCCAGGATTTTTCACAGCGATTACGGCACTAGCAGAGAATTTAGTGGAAGGTGAGAGAGCTTTTTATCACAAATGGTTGAGTTTCTGTTCAACTAGTAATGCCCATTTTATTCCTAAGAGACAGGTAATCTGCAGCAGAGATGACTGAGGAGCCACTTCAAGTGCAGAGAAGAGCACTGATGTTAACCTGACTGGTTATGAATAAATAATGTCAGTATACACAGAAAGGCTCTGTTAAGGGAAACACTGGACCACACTTGTTTTTTCAGCTTCTCTGGTCAGAGCAATAAACCCACCACCCGCTGATAAAGTTGGTGGGGCTCCCTGTGAAAGAAATGCTCCTGCTCAGAAAGATGCAGTTCTCCAGGGCAGTGTGGAAGAAGCAAAAGCCAGGGAGCCCTTCAGCTCTACTCACTAGTTAAACTCCTCTGATGCAACACAAAGCATATGCCTAAAGGATAACTTCCAGAATAAGGCCTCATAATATTTGCATTTATTTCTTTAAATCGGATCTTCTATAAATCTTCATCACTCTCAAAATGACTACTCAGCTAGGCTCCAGAAATGTACACAGTTTCTTCTAATTGCCTTCCTTCATTGCCTATTAGAAATAATCACATCTACGTTTTCAATCAATGATCTGTGATTTTATTTTGACCAGGTTTCTTCTTTCACCAGAGGGTTTCTTTTTGCTGCTGTGTTCCAAGACAGTTTCCCCCTGGAGTTGGAAATTATAGGACTGTTCTTCCAATTACTGTGTGAACTTTGGTTTCTAAAATTCAAAAAAGTTTGAACTCAATGAGTTTGACAGACAAGCAAAACCTGGGGCAAAAAAAATAAAAAATAAAAAAGTAAAAAGAAAAAAATTGAAATAACAGCAAGACAACAGTTTCATAAATTTGGAAAGAGAGTTTCTTGCCAGTTTGTGTTTATTAACTGCTATATAGGAAATGAGACTCAAAGTATTGAAAAGATGGTGAGGGAGAAGCATCAGGTAAAGGGATTGCAAAACCACCACGGACAAGTTTAAATTGGTCCATTGAAGAGCCAGGCTTCAGGTGCCTGAGAATCAACAACCAAGAATCACCACCGGCTATAAAAGTACTCGCAACTAACAAGCAATAACCAGCAATGACCATTTGCCTCTTTTTTTTTCTATCATAAAACACCCAGAAAGAAAGAAAGAAAGTAAAAAATGCATTTGAGTTCATATTGTCAGAAGTCTGTCAGGGTTTCTGCATGCCAGACCAGTACTTTGTTAGTTTTCCTTTGAAATGCTGGACCCGTTGGCATAAACAGATTTGCAGGTACTCCCAGAGCAACCAGTACAGCAGATACTGAAAGGTACCGCCACTGACATACAAACAATCCACTTGCCAGTAAAGATAGATCTGAGGTGTTTTGGGAGGGAGAAGCCATTGTGAAGTCTGTCTTTCTGTTTGGGTTTTGTTACTATGGCTTTAGGACTAATTACAGTGGTTGGTCATCTAATAACTTCCACAGAAAGGGCTTACTTTCCCGTGAAATTCTCCCTTTGATTTGCCCATAAACCATCCTCAGCCCTCCCCATCACACCCCAATAACCTTGCATGATGTGCACATTAACCCTTCTCTCCTTACCTACTTCACAGACTTTACATGTGAAATTAGAAGTGATTATTTTGTTACTCTGAATTATCGTTTTCCACCTGAAAAAGTCCATATGAGTTTTCTATATGCGATAAATAATAAAATATGTTCTCGATTGAGTAACAAAGTTATAATTCAATCTGTGAGCTTTCCTGCCATTCATAAACCCTCAAGTTGTACCCTGGTGGCTTCCGACGCAGTAGCAGCCCGTGATTGAATTCTACCCATGCAGTCAATCAGGGACCGCATATTGCTCACTCGGGGTATTTCTCTAAATGACAGGTTTTCAATGCCCTGAAATATAAGGCAGTGCTAGAGGGAGTTGTAATGAGGACAGTTAATTTTTTTACATATTTAATGAGACTGTGGCATGGCTTGTGGTTTTTCCCTTTTTCCTTTTCTTCTGCTTGGGGAAGCAAATCATGACCTGCACATATAGGAAATCATATATTGCAGATAAGCAAATGCTTTTGAGTTCACTATCAAGAAAGGCAATAGGAGAGAGAGGAAAGAGGAAAAGAAGGAAGGAAGGAAGGAAGGAAGGAAGGAAGGAAGGAAGGAAGGAAGGAAGGAAGGAAGGAAGGCAGGAAGGCAGGCAGGAAGGCAGTAAGGCAGGAAGGCAGGAAGGAAGGAAGGAAGGCAGTAAGGCAGTAAGGCAGGAAGGCAGGAAGGAAGGAAGGAAGGAAGGAAGGAAGGAAGGCAGGCAGGAAGGCAGTAAGGCAGGAAGGCAGGAAGGAAGGAAGGAAGGAAGGCAGGAAGGCAGTAAGGCAGGAAGGCAGGAAGGCAGGAAGGCAGGAAGGAAGGAAGGAAGGAAGGAAGGAAGGAAGGCAGGAAGGACGGCAGGCAGGAAGGAAGGCAGGAAGGCAGGAAGGCAGGAAGGCAGGAAGGCAGGAAGGAAGGAAGGAAGGAAGGAAGGAAGGATGGGAGGAAGAGAGGGGCAGAAGCTGCTTCTCTCACTGTGGTGGAAGTTGCGTTTGACCTGAGTCAGTAGCTTGGAGCTGATGAGGGAATTTAGCGCCCAGCTAGTCAGAGAGCTCTGACCCTATGCACCAAGGCGTGACAGGATTTCAGCACCTTGCTTTAGGCATTCAGTATGTGAACTCCCTTTGTTCTGGCCCCGCAGTGCCTGGTCATGCTTCTTTCTATGGGAAGGGTTTCCTTGTGGTCAAATCAGGACAGGGAACAAGATGGGGTCTCTGGAAACACCTTTCCACAGTAGGTATACGGTGGCATGGTGGTGAGGCTGCCTCTGAGGCCATTCCTTGAGAGTCTTGCTCCTTGCCTGGAGCAACTACTGCATACAGTCCATCGCTCCTGTACGCAATCCAAGTCCTCCTTGTGACAACATGACGGAGGCGCCAGTCAGGGAGTGTGGGCTCGAGCTCCAGCGCTTTCGACACTTGCAGTCCTGGTTTCAGTGCTTGGAAATGCTGGTCAAGAGGGCATGCAAAGGCTTTTGTCAGTACAGTCTTTTAACAGCCCAAAGGAAGGAAAATGCTGGCTGCTGGGAGGAGGGGAGCAGGATTTCAAAGGGCAGCTCTCTGGGTGGGTCTAAATCAGCGCTGCTCCACCATGTCACCTTCACCAAGCCAAGACGACCCCGCAGTGTCCCGTGAACGCCGGTGATGGGGCGAGCGTTAGGTCTCCCCAGCTGGGGCAGGCAGGGGCCAGGAGCCTGGCGGGGGGGGATCATTCCTCGTTGCCCCTGCGGGATGTTACCCACGTCATGAAGGACGTCAGCTCCAAAACCGCTGATAGGAGCAGGGATATTTTTGCATGGAGGAGTGCGTAGGGGGGAGATCTGGAAGAATATACAGACTCAGCACCCCTCCTCCCCCCAGCCCTCCATCTGGGACCCTGCACTGGGCCTGCCTGCAGGGAGCTGGTTTTGCATCACTCATTAAGTGGAGGTGATAGCAGCACAGTGGAAAAGGACAGGAGGGGACAGTGTGAGGCTGTGGCCTTCCAGAGTGGTGGCAGAGTGGGTAAGCCGCTTGGCGACAAGTCTGCCTGAAGGCAAAGCCCTCCTGTGTAGCTGGGCGCGCCGGTTTGACCCTTGAGGACCTCACCCACCTCTTGCGGCTTATCTGGGGCTTCTGAAATGGTTGCATCTTTTCTGAAGGAGTGCAGGAGGGGGATTTGTTGCACTCAGTGTGAATGGTGCTAGTGACAGTAATAAAACCATACTTAAGCATGGACTCAATGTGATTTTAAGTGCCCCAAGGTCCTGGCTTATGTGGACTAGCCATGCAGTTAAAGACTTCTCTCCTACCAGCTAATTGATCTTTACTGGACCCTTGGGCAATCTCTCATAGGTGTTATTTTAAATGTGCAAACCTAAACGATCCCTACTGCATGCCACCCGAGGTCACTGAAATTGCAGCAAGGATGTCTTTGTGAGCTGTATCCCCTCAGGGAAAATGGCCAGCTTGAGATTGCCCACCGTGAAAAGTGCCATCTTTCTAACACCATCAAAGGGGAGCGAGCGTGATGTTCAAGGCTTGCCTTTGGTCTCGGCGCAGCTCCCTCTATTTTGCAGGCAAACACAGCCACGTAGGCCTCCGAGTGCTTTATAATGAGGTCGATTCCTTCAGGGGTGAAAGGAGACTGGGTGCCTTCCAAGCCGAGATGCTAATGGGAGTAAGCATATGGTGTATGTGTCTAAATTATAACCCAGCTACGTGCTAACGTGCCAGCACCTTCCTGGCCCTGTTTTCTGGAGTCTCCCTGCTGCCCCAGGGGTGAAGAGCTCCATTCATCCTGTAGGCCACCCAGCTCTCCAACAGAGAAACACTGAATTTTTAAGTGACGGATTTAAAGCTATCGGAGGGAAGTGGGATTAGAAGGGCACGAGACCTTTCAACCACTTATCTGTGCCTGCCCGCCATGCTGTGAATCACTGGCACTTCCCAGGCACTTCTCTCCATGCCCCCTCCAGAGAGCCCATCCCGCCCCTCAGGGACCTCTCTGCTGCTCTCCCTGCACCCGTCATGGCCTCTGCTTCCCAGCCACCAACCACGGCCGCCAGGAGTGAGCCGCAGCACGCATGGGTTTGCATCTCCAGCCCCCGCCGCCGGTGCTCAAGGACTCACTGCCCTCAGGCTGGATCCCCTTCCCTGCCCGCAAGCCCTACAGCTGCAGACCATCATGTCTGCCCTGGCAGTCACTGCGCTGCGGGAGCGAGGGGCGCAGAAGCCCGGCACACGAAGGGCATGTTTCCCTCCCAAAGCCTCCTCCGGTCCCTTGGCCCCGGTCCCGAGGGCTCCAGACCCCACTGGTCGCAGCAGCCCAGCCAAGGACCTCTGGCTTCCCTGCCTGGACTCTGCCCGCAGCCCGTGCTGTCCCCGTTCCTTGGCCTCTTGCGGAGCCCAGTGAGGCGGCAGCTCTGCCGGGTGTTGCCATGTTTTCTGGAGCCTGAGCTGAGAGTCAGGCCTCCAGTGGGAAAGAGAGACTCCGCTACGCCTCCTCTCCCATCACAGCGTTGCCGGAGGGAGAAGAAGCTCATTCGGAAAGCGACGGTGTCGCTTGGGTGTGGAGGGAAAGAGCCTTGCAGCCGGGGTGGCCCCCGGCAAGGCAGGCCCTGCGGGGAAGGGGGTGCCTTGCCAGAGGCGCGCACCGTCAGGCCATTTGTCAGTGCTGCCCTTCTGCTCCCTGAGCGTACAGCTTCTGCCTTGTTTATTTTTCATTAAGGCCCGAGGCCGTTTCTGGTGTGACAAAGGGGAGAGGGGACAGGGAAGCGACAGCCTGCCCGGGGCCAGGCAGAGCGAGGAGCCGGACATAGAGGCTGCAGGCTCTGGTGCTGTCAGGAGCCAGGGCCGGGAGCGGGAGGAGGAGGGCACCACCACGCCAGGCCCGCTGCCCCAGAGCTGCGGGGCGCGAGGACTCCCATGGGAGCAGGGACTGCCCCACTGTGGCTCTTATCTCTGCTGGTGGCAGGGCCTGCCCTGCTCACGTCCCTCCTGTAGTGCCCGCCATGCCAAGCGGCGCTGAGAAGGGCCGGGGTGGACGCGGGGGCCAGGAGAGGCCTGATTGATGGCCCCCCCATCCTACCCCAGCACCTCCCACAGCCCCGCCAGCCCCGTGTCTGTGGGGACAGGATGGGCCTTTCCTGGGAGAGGGTTCTTGCGTTGCGGGGGGTGCCCATGCCCTCGACAAGGGTCACATTGCTTTTTAATTTCTTGCTGGAGGCGCATCTGGAAAGTTTAGTCAATTACTGGCTGGAAGACTCCCTCACAAGGCTGCGGTATTTATGAGTTCCCCCAGCCCGGGGGGTGCCGACTGCAATTAGAGGAGACGAGGGAGTGAAAGTTGCTTGCAGTGAACTCGGGGACGGTGGAGCTGGGGAACAACCCGCCGGCCGCTGGCAGAGGAGCAGCAGCTCCAGGGGCCAGCCAGGAAAGGGTGGCAGGCCTGAGGGCTAGAGGGGGAATGGCGGTAGTGAAGAGTTTGCCGTGGGCAGGAGGTGAGAAGCACGGAGCAGGATGGGAGCGGGATGTGGGACAGGGGGGACACTAGCGGGACAGATGCAGACGGGAGGTGGTGTGGAGGAGCACGCTGGTCAGACCATGATGAAGGCTTGGGGTGCATGAGGAGGATGGTGCACGCGTATCCTGAGCTCGCTGTTGTGCCCGAGACGCCAGTGTGTAATCTGATATAACAGATGTTGGGCCTGAAGATTTGTGCCTATGTGTAGCCGTCTTGGGCCCCACAGAGGGGCTTCAAAGCATGCTCCAATGTCATACACATCCTTTACATGCTGCATGCTGATGAGGCAGCATTAAGGGGTCATCAGCCTGGTCCATTCCCAATAATTTTTTGCCTGCATAACCCCATTAATTAAGGAAAGGAAAAGTCATCCTGTCCCTCCCATCGATTCAGCTGTGCTGGCAAGAGTCTTAAGAAGATGTGTTGCTCTGCTGGCAGCAAATTCATCTGGGATAAGCCACCCTGCACGTGCAGACTTTTTGCCAGTGGAAGCTGAGTCTCCATGGGGATTGTTTGGTACAGTGACTGACCAGTTTTCAGTGTGAAGAAGGCCTTACTGGCAACGAGAACGAGGTGCCCTGTGTGGTGGCAGGTGGAAAAGCTTGTGGCCAGCAACCTGAGTCAAGTGGTAGAAGAGGACCAACCGGTGGCCCACTTCATTTGTCCCCCTGTTCCTACAGGTCCTGCCTCCTCTGTGATCTTTTCCGCGAAGTAGCTGCCGCCAAGCTGAGACTGGTGTTGCTTGCTAGCCTTGCCCCATGTCTCGTGCATTGCATTAGCTACCAGGGCGGTTGCACTGCTTGAAGACACGCATCCATCCATGGAGCCATCAGGCCTGTCCTCACCAGCATGTCAGTGTGAGAGTAGGTACATGCGTACAGTAATTGAAGAGATCAAGGCTGAGTGCGTCCAACAGACCGACAAAGCCAATTACCCCTCAGGAATTTCTGCTCCTCAGGCTCGGATGGTGATTACAAAACCTTTGCCATTAAAAATTAGCCAAGGGAGAAACTTGTTGCCAGAGTCCAGCCGGAACTTCCCATGTCCATCTGATACACTGAGCGACCACAAAACGTGTAGCTGCCAAACCATGGACATCCCCTTTTCACAGGCCTCATATTCCCCTGTGCTTTAGGAGGTGGGTAGCAGGACACGTAGATGCACATATATCCACAGGAACAGAGCATGCATCCACGTAAGTTGGCACACAGAGCAAATAAACTGTAAAGCTGCAGTAATAGGAGGTTGTGAAACCCATGGTGATTGCGCTGACAGCTCCCATTTCTGGCTGTGTGCTCTGGGCCCAGCTGCGGGGTCTCGGGGTGAAGGTGGAGGAGGGATGAGTGGCTGCAATATGGACAGGGGGAGGGGGTCCTGCTGCTCAGGTGCCGTGTCCTGGACACTGAAAGGAAAGCCACGTCCTGCCCGTAGAATGCGCAAGTGGCACTGGGACCGCTGGGTGTGTGGGGTGAAGGGGATAAGAGTGGGAAGGCTACAACTGGACCAGAACTAGAAGGCTGCCCTATTGCTTTTTCGGAGTCACCCTGCCTCCCTGGCCTTTCTGCTTAGTTAGGGTGGGTGTTCACTGCAGAGTTAATAAGATCATAACTCCAGTGTTGCTGGTAACTTGTGTCTTACCCACACCCACATCCCTATAAATCAGAGATGCTTTTCGACTTGAGCTGGCTGGCCGGCCAAGGGGATGGGCTAGAGTGCAACCCCACGGCTGCTGACCTAACTGCTCTGCAATGCGGGCGCAGGCGAGCCCCTCTCCCCTGCTGCTGAGTCCTCCGGGGGCTCCCTATAATCCCCCCCCTTCCCCTGGGTCAGACAGATGCCTCTCCTCCCCGTTCCCTGGGAAAGGGTTTGTAGAGCCATGCCATTTCCTGCGCAGTACTTGGGGCTGTGGGATGAGCCCCCCAAAAGCATGGAGAGAAGCCAGTGAGGCACGGCTTCTTTTCTGCAAAGTCAGCTAACTGGAGAGGGGGACTGGACTGTAAACCATGTGAATTAACTCCATCGTGCGGATGAACACTTGCTGGTGTAAACCCTGCTCATCCTAGAAGCTGGCTCTTGCAGTAGAGCAACTAGGGAAAGTCTCACAATATGCTGTCAGTCCTGCTGTTTTTCATTTCTCCTCCCCTATAGAGTTTGGTAGGAGCTAGGAAACTTTTTTACAACAGTATTTTTTGGGTGTTGATGGGAATTCAATCCCATGCAGAGAAAGTAATACCAAGCTGGAGTCCACTGGAATCTCACTTTTGCCCAAACCATTCCCCACTTATTTAAAGGCAGCTAAAATGTCAGATTAGGCTAGTGTTAGCCCTTTGCATCACATGACTGTCACTCTACTATATTCCTTCTCCCCTTTTTATTCTCTTTATGCTGCCTGATTTCAGTTTTGGTAGAATGTTGCCACTAGAAACCCCTTAGCAATGGCTCTGTGAAAGCTTCCTGGGCATTGACTGCTCCCTGTAATCTTGCAGCCACGGGGCACGCTCGCCGCTGTGGCAGGCTGCTGTTGCTGTTTCCTGAGCTGAGAAGAAGGAAAGAGGAGGGATGTGATCAAGTCACTTGGCCTTTCATTCTCCTCTCTGGGGGAATTAGTGAGAATGATGAAGGCTTTAGGAAGTTTCACACCTCTTCCAGGCCTTTTCAGCCTCACTAAAAGTCACTCCCCAAAACAGAATTTGTTTGTACCACTCTGGCCCTGCTCTTGCAAGGAGCAATCTGTGAGTGGACATCTGAGTTAACCACGTCTGGAGGTGGAGCAGGGGAAGGAACCTGTGAGAAACACATAGCAATACCTTGACAGTAATATCTGCAATTTGAAATCCCATCTTGTAGTTGTGTTATTTCCTCTTATAGCTCACTGAAAAGGCCCCATGTTGCTTTCCTGGTGCATGGGCTGTATGAAGGTTACAGCACCTTTACAAGACAGGAAGTTCACGCTCCAGCTCAGGAAGAAATAATCCAGCTACTCGGTTTCCTAGGGTCCACTGCTTGTTTTTTGTGTGCTCCATGTATATGCCTCGCAGCCCTCCTGTCCTCTCATTCCCATTAGGAGTTTGCAGTGATTTGTTATGCTTTTTGTTTCTGTCTGCCAGTGAAAAGCCCCCCCCCCC
>Ga0065711_1010682_pt1 | contig 17190 bp, 13 predicted proteins | sample Hoacrofraction12_FD_59098 | JGI IMG/M metagenome (GOLD analysis project Ga0065711, IMG submission 59098) | Hoatzin crop microbial communities from Cojedes, Venezuela - Epithelial fraction 12 v2 (version 2) | ecosystem: Host-associated > Birds > Digestive system > Esophagus > Crop | place... | reverse complement strand
TTATTCCCTGCCTGGTGAAAAAAGGATTGATTTTAGAGTGGTGAACTATGTTGCCTTGACAGTTTGCACGTGCTGTCATTCTCTAACAAAACGGAGTGAAGCTGAGATAAGGTTATAACACAAAAAATATTTTAAACTTCAGATCCTGTTTTAATACAGGATGCAGCACTGGCGATCCTACTGAGCTAGTGGCTGTGAAAAATCCTTTTTCCTTCTTTATTTTTTATTCTCATGAAAGAAAATTTCTGACGTGTGGGCAAAATGTTGACTGTTGACCCAGATTAGGTTCTCACTTTCTCAAATGCCTGTAGGCAAGCCATGAATTAAGTATTAGGAAAACTGGGGATTGCTTTAAGTCAGTCCTCCGGTATTTTAGCATGTAGCCTATTGGTAGTGAAAAAATTGCATTGGGTTCCTAAAATCTGAAGGATGTAGTCAGAGGATCAGAACTGGATCCAGGCCACTCTGAGTTGAAATTTTGTCTCTGGCTCGCAGTATAATAACGAGCAACTTGCTTTACCTCCCTTTAAACTAGGACAGTAATTCTCACAGTCAGCGTCTGTGGAATAGTTGATACAGTGAAAAATGCCACTTAAAGACAAGGAAGGAAATACTCAAGGTAAGGCGAAATACTGAGCTGGAAATGTAGTAGACATTTTGAAAGATGAGGCCTGTGGGGTAAAAAAAGTTGGAAGTATCTCCGTAATAAAGTGATTTCTGATTCATGTGCCTCTGGCACATCCAGCCCTGGCTCCGTAGGAGTGTGACTGGGCGCCTTTGTAAGGCGAAGTGATTAATGGGTGGCCGTGAGAACGGCTCTCTTAATGCTGGAAGTTATTTATAGTCCTGCACAATTGATTGTCCCCAAAATATCCTGGGTTTGTACAAACAGCTTCGTTAACATCTAGACCTGATTCGCAATGATGCAATGCGTACAGCACCTGGACAAATTGGTGCTGCACATATTTCCGCTCTGTCTTGCGAGAGTCTGCTCATGACAGCCTGTGCTGCCTTCAAATTTTACGGCTGGGTTTTACATTGCAAGAAAAGCAGCCAAGAGCGATGGTGCTGCAGACGCGGCGCAGGTAACCTGCGCTTGCTCAGGTGAGAATGGTCCCTTCTTCGGGGCCTGCTGGATGCTCAGCTTTGCTCTGCCCCTGGCTGAGTCTTGCAGGGTTTGGGGCTGGAACCCCAGAGGGAAGAGGTTCCTGCAGCTGCTCAGGGCTGTGACCCCCACCTCAGCTCTCAGGAGAGTGAAGGGGTGTCAGGAACAGACCCGGGACCTCTTGGACACTACCGTACCTCCTGAGAGAAAGCAGATCTACGTGTGTTGCTCTCTGCCAGGAAGACCCTTCATGGGTGACATCTTCCTCCTTGTGTGTTTAACATCTCCTTGGAGGCAGCATTACGCAGTGGTGGCAGCACGGGACAAAAGGTCAGCCATTTCTGTGTGATAGTCCCAATTCATGCTTGGCAAAGTTGAGGGAAGAGCCCCATAATGTCCCTGCTGCAGGGAGGGAGGCGATCAGATGGCAGCTCCCCGCAGAGGAGGATCCAAAGGGGAACCCTCTTGAAACTTCAGCTGTGCAGCACTAGGCTGGGACGACAGATGCTAACTACTTTATGGTTACTCTCAAAACCATCTACCTGATAAGCTAATATGTTTGGATATCCCCAGTGAAACCAGACTGTCTTGAGGAGGAAGGTCCTTGGCTGTGGTGATGGCCATGAGCCTAACAGACGCGCTGCAGCCCCACTCCTGCTGAGACCGAGTCGCTGTGGGCATGCCTGATCTGCCAGGAGGAAGCATCGCTTCCAAACCCCGGTGTTGGGCGGGGATCTGGAGTTGGTTTGTTGATCTGTGAAGTGATGGATCTGGAGGGGGCCGTGCTCATGGTCAGCGAAATCTTAGGTCTCTGTGAAGTGTCTCGTATTGATAGAGCTGTCCTCTTTGGCCATCTGGTACAGCAGCCCAGAAAGCAGCAGTCTTCTTGTGGCATTATGACTAGGTTTCTGCCAGGATGTGTGAGTCCTCTGATTCCCCTCCACACACACACTTTACAACTCTCTCTCTCGCTTGAGGACTCCCTTGGTTTGTTTTCGCCTGGGTGGTAGGAACATCTAAGACCAGGTTTGATGTTCAGCTGGAGAAGCAGCTGTGTTTGGGGAAGGGGTATTGCCTAGACGGAACGAAGCACTGCGCGTTGCCCAGCCATTGATCAAACCTAGAAGGAGGATGTTTACAACAACTGCTCTTCTGCCTGTATTAATAAAGCCATTGATGAGGAACAGATTCCTCTCCCCTCTCCCCAGGGTCTCAGGTCATTCCTATGTGTGCAGTACAACGAGGCTCGGAGTCAAAGTGCGGTTGTAAAGCCTCATGTTCTGCTCGTTACCTTGTTGACTCAAACTAACCTTCCTTTGGTAAATAAGTATTGACACTGGCCCTTCGTGTGTTATTCTTTTTAACAGCACTAATTGGATTAAAATTATTGTCATGCGTGAAGGATGCATGTTAGAGCGCAAAGGGCACACGGAAACCTCTGCTGTGGGCACCATGGTTACTAGTGACATCACTCGCTTCGCTGTCAGCCGTAACGATTCGTGTGCAGCGCTGAAGCCTGAGTGAAGGTGGCCTAAACTAAACCCAGTGGATTGCTGATGCAGTCCCATTGCCATGGAAACAGATGTTGTAGCTTAAAGTTGCCTGCATTCTTAATGTGATGCACATGGTGTAAACAAAAACATGGTCCCATGGTGTCTGCAACTTCTGAAAGGGCAGGAATAGTGTTACTGGAGAGAGTGGGGAAATCCCATTGCGGTTGGACTTGGTTTCCCGTTAAGGTAGTGCCAACTTTACTGCACATGAGGAGACAGCGTAGGTGTTGCCTGTGAGTAACAAGAACAAAACTTCCACATCCCTTACTGTCCTCCAGCAGTGGTGTTGTTGGAGGACTGTCAGTCCCACTTGATGGGGATTGTTTCCTATTTGTGCCTTACAAAGTATAGGCTCAAAAGCGCTGTTAAAACCCATCCCTGGGGTCACAGGGTTCCTAGCTCCTTTAATATTGTCTTTCCAATATAACCATTAAGACTGTACTCAACTCCAGCAGAACAGGAGTAGAGAAGCTTCCCTGTTTGAGGACTGTTTTGCTGTATTTTGGTAAAGGTCCCTACTCAAACCCAATGAAGAAGACTGCCGCATCATGGTTAGGATCCTGAAATGGGGCTGGAAAGATCTGGGTGCTAGATCTGCCAGCAGCTCTGCGTCTCCAGGTTCCTTTCTCCCTCTTCAAAACGGTGCTCTCTGGTTGATTCCATCCTCTTTAATGTGAGAGAACTCGGATATTCTGGCTGTGGCACAAAAGCCTGTGACAGCAAGAAGTTGTGCGTGCTGTTCTACTTCAGCACTGCTGCATTAATAACAGTATGGGTGATTTTTAATTTAATTCATGTAACCTGTTTGCTCTTAGAACATGTTACACTGATAACATTATGTTGGTTTTGATCTGATCGAAGTTCTCCTCGGCTTCTGTAAGGGTGGAATAGTACCATCTCCTCTGTAGCTTTCTTTCACACTGAGAAAAACTTCTTGCTCGGGTATCACCCTGATTATGGTGATATGATCTTAACTGAGTGTTCCAGGTCTTTGACACACACATTTTGAAAAGAATAAAAAAGGAAACTGCAAAAACCAGCTTGGGAAGTACGACTCTGCTGTACTTTTGAGTATCCCAACATTTTGTTTTCATAGTCGAAGATCTGATTTTTGATTACCTGCAGTAAATAATGGCAATGAATGGTGCCTGCTCCATCAGATATCTGTAGCAGCAGGCAGAAGGTTGCCGGTGGTGAAAGCAGATTGCGCGTAATGAATTAGATGTCAGTTCAAATGCTCAGAAAGCGGTGGTTAACACAACGCAGAGCTGAGTCATACCGCAGCAAGAGGCAGCTGAAGAGAGAAGGGATACACCCATGTGCACGCGCGTCGCCACTGTCCAAGTTATCCGTGTACAAAAATCCCGTGCTGGGAAAATGCGTTAAGAATAAACCACGCATTAGTTTCAGGACCTTTTGGTATTTTCCAGTATCTCTATCATTGGCTTTCTGGTTTTAGGGGCTGTTTAATTCTGGCTTGCAGCAGCTATGGGCTGAAACTGTGCATCTGTTGTCACGCTGGTTTGTTTGTGGTGTTTGAATGCTGATATCGCCAAGCCCAGAGGCATGGCTGAGGCCAACAGGCTGCATGGCGTATAACCTCTCCCAGGATTTCTACAGAAGGCTGTCACCTGTGACACACCGGTCGTAGTCTGACTGGTACCTTCTTAGTACACGCAGCTTCTGCTCTTGCATGGTGCCTGTGGGTAGGAGGTGATGGTGGCTGGTAGGCAGCTGCCTGGAGCACATCGAGGGAGGCAGCTGGGGATGGGAAGAAGGCATTGCTTTGGAAAATCAACTAGAAGAGTGAAATCTCCATCAGTCTAAATAATGTCCAGCTGGAGATAGTTGGGAATATTTTTCCCTTAACGTAGGGAAGAGATTGAAAACAAGTAGTTTATTCTCTCCCAGCCTAAATTTTGTTACACAACCCTTTATATCTTAGGAACCTTCGTACTTCCTTTCTAAAACTGATCAGACTTATTTTTTCATTTTTTTTCTGTTTGGTGAAACCAGGCCTTAAAAGCGATCCAGTGATGGCAGGAGTCATCCATCCTAAGCAGCTTCAGGCATTTTGTTGTCTGGTGGATTGTGTGAGGCAATTTAGGCTTTCTCTAGTTCCCAAAGGACAGGACTATTTCTGGGGACTTAATTGGCATTTGTGGTAGCCTTAGCATCCAAAACAATAAAAAAAAAAAAGTAATTGGCCATAGAGGATGTTTTTCAGCCTTCCTTCCCACAACAGTATGAGCAAGTATGTTAGCAGGACCCTCTGGGGATCTTTGCTGTCATGTTCGTGTTCAGTGGTTACATAGATGCTTTGCTTGCTGTCGTCGTTAACTGAAACCGTCAACCAGCTGTAAACTTCTTGTATCCATATATGTGTCTAAATGGGATAAAAAAAATCCCAAGACTTCAGTGTTATTTTAATGGATTCTCCCAGAAGAATTTGTCTGGACTATGAAAATATGCTGTTGCCACATACGAGCTGGAAGGAAAAAAAACAAAAAAACCAAAAAATCTTCTGCTTATTGTTTCCAGACAATGATCTGCATCTTCATTATTCATGGACAATAGGTCTACCAAGCATAGTGCTGTCAGTCCTCATAATTTAAATAATCTCAAATCGAAACTCTCACGGGTCATTGAAGTAGGCCACTGGTACAGTGTAAATATGTTGCTGTAATGCACCGAGAAACTTCATCGTGAAGCTAAAGCATGTCAACCTTTTGTAATCTCTATCAACTTATTTAGATTGAGAGGTTGTACTGTAAACAATGATCAATGGTAAACAAGGTGAGATTAAAGCCGTGTTCTATTTTTAAAAGCTGGAACAATGCCTGGATCGCCTGTTATCGCCAGGCAACCTGTCCTGTCTTTACTGTTCTCTGCAGTACCGTTGCAGTGCTCGAAGTAGTAAGTTACAATAAAAATAAGAAAGAAACTTTAGGAGAAACTAGACCACTAAGCAGGGTGGCTCAGTGCATGCTTCTTCCTTCGGCCTTTCCAGATGATCAACTCATCAGGCTTTGCAGAGATTCCCTGTGTATGGACCTGAGCCCGTGTGCAGCCCGTGCTTCACTCCGAGCGTGAAACACAAGGAGAAGGATTCCGCTGCTTTAGGACAATATTCTTCTCAGTGTGCTTCTGAGCAACAGTGCGTTGGTTGGTGGGGGTGGTTTTTCTTCTAATTCACCAAAAGCAGAACACTCCAAGGCAAGTTTAATTTCCACAGCCTGACTTCTGTATTTCTCCAGCTGAGAAGATAAGGCATACCTGAGCTGGTTTATCCAGCATCATGCATTCTTCTGGATGATTCTTCTGGTTCTGTGGATGCTGTTCTTCCAGCTGTACTGAGACTCCCCAAGCTGTGGGGGTTTCAGCTGCCATCAACCGTCGTGGGAGCTGTACCCCACTAGAAAACCATACGAGCTGTGTTTAGTCCCCTGGTCCCACTCAGCCGTGCCAGGACAGGTTTGCTGGACTGAGGCTTTGCAAGATGTGCTCGGTGTTGTTAGCCGACAGTGAGGCACATGTCTGGCTGGGAGAGGGGATGGAAGATCTGAGAACTGATCACCCTGTCTTTGCTAGTGGCAGGCTTTGTTTACAGCCCTTTGTCTCCCGTTGTGAAGGACAGATGATAAACGGGGTTAGGCTAGCCCAATGTTTAGATGACATTCATGGGAATTATTCATCTGTGATTGTTATGGTGAGGTCATGTGCTGTGTCCCATGCTATTGCTGCTGTGCCAAGAGATTTATTTTAATAGAAGCCTTTAAGTAACTGGCATTCTTGCTAATCATGGTGCATCTGCTTCTCTGGGTTCCCTGTTATGAGTAATTTAATGCTATTACTTTAGCTAGAAGGGATCTGTGTCACCATCTGTCCTGGAAAGCTATTGATGGGACTGTGCAGAACATGGAGTGTCATCAGCAGAAGAGAGGGGCTTCTAAAGGGATGACTGGATTTCCTGTTGTCATACAATAGAAGACGGTTTGCTGTGATTATGGCATAGGTAACTTGCATGTAAAGGCTGTTAGCTACTGTTTGGTTTTCTCAGGGACCATTCCTCAGATAGTTTTGTAGAGCGAAGGTACAGTTGTCAGTTCGTAGCAAGTAGTAATAACACAGGTAATCTGCTGAATGAAGTCTCTGCTTCTCGTAGGGGCATGGGTCTGAGGCTGAAACTTTCAAGGCTGACTCTAAAACGCCTGCACATCTGCCGCTCCCAGCAGGCAGATACCCTTTGGAGAGGGCTTGCCAGACACTTTTCAAGCCAAATGCTTTCCTAATCAATAGTTATTTTTTAATTGTTGTTTACAGACCACTTCCTTGTAACGAGCCCTCCCCATGCTGTAGCTGAGTCACAATAAACATGAAGAGGCTATTTGGTTGAAAAGCAAATTGCTCTTCACTTCTGTGAATGGTGTACTGTCACAGGACCGCTTACACGCAGAGTATCTTCCAGGTCTCTCGAGTGCGTGTGGCTGATCTCTTGATTTTTATTGTCTGAGAAATGTAGCTTCTTTTTGTCTTTGACTGGTTAGTAATTGTGCTGTTTGCCATCTAACCTGACTTGTTCGGTCCTTCCTGACCTCACCGTGGCTTGTTGGCTGCTCGGCAAGCTAACTGGTAAGTGTGAGAGCATGCAGGGCTGGGAAGCAGCTTTATGGGGGTTTATTGTGTGGAGTTTTTCTTTGATCGTACTATCTTTCCCAGAGATAAGCTGTTTTGAGTACAAGAAGGACATCTCACTACAAGAAGGACATTGAGATGCTGGAGCATGTGCAGAGAAGGGCCGTGAGGCTGGTGAAGGGTCTAGAGAACAAGTCTTATGAGGAGCGGCTGAGGGAACTGGGGATGTTTAGTCTGGAGAAGAGGAGGCTGAGGGGAGACCTTATCATTCTCTACAACTACCTGAAAGGAGGCTGTAGTGAGGCGGGGGTTGGTCTCTTCTCCCAAGTAGCTAGCGACAGGACGAGAGGCAATGGCCTCAAGTTGCATCAGGGGAGGTTTAGACTGGACATTAGGAAAACTTTCTGTACTGAAAGAGTGGTCAGACATTGGACTAGGCTGCCCAGGGCAGTGGTGGAGTCCCCATCCCTGAAGGGGTTCAAAAAACGTGTAGATGTGGCACTTGGTGACATGGTTTAGCAGGCATGGTGGTGTTGGGTTGACGGTTGGACTTCATGATCTTAGAGGTCTTTTCCAACCTTAATGATTCTGTGTTTCTGTGAGTATATATTGACCTGACTCAAAAGTCCTGGCTCAAAAGATAGTTTGGGATACAAACTTTGCAGCTCTGGTGTCTTTGTCACGCAAAGGTGCAGCTCTTACTTCACATTCAGCTAAGAAAATGTTCTTGCTGTCCCTTGCCCTATGTCATGTAGATAAGTAACAAGCTGGAGGAATGCGTAGGGCCAAAATTTGCTTAAGGCTTGCAACTGGGAGGAAGAGGCTGTGGGCTGGAGTTGATCATCTGGAAAGGCCGAAGGAGGAAGCATGCACTGCTCTCAGAACAGGGTTTGTGGTCTCCTGCAGGCGCATACAAATGAATAAAATAACCAGAAGCCAGAAGTGGGACATGAACTGACTTCTGCAAAAGGTCTCAGTTTAATATGAATTTTTCCCTTCTTCCTGGCCTCACTAAGTGTTGGGACCGTAACACCACGCCAGTTGTCGCATCTCCAGCCATCAGCCAGCTCTGCCTCAGAAGCTGTGTTAGCGTTCCCAGGTCGTGTGGAAGAACTGCCTGTGGAAGTATTCACGTAAAGCAAAAACTGGCCGATCTTACAGGTTTGCCAGAGTTCCAGCTATGGGATGAGAAGCAGGCAAGTTGTCCTCATGCAGAGAGATGTTGTCAAAACTGGTTAAACAGGGGAAAGAAAAGCAGAGAATGTTAATGTTAGCCGTGTATGTCTGGGCTGCTGCTGCTGGTCTGGGCTTCAAACCCAGACCCTCAGAAGAGGGTCAAGAGGTGGAGAGCTATCGGAGGCAGACAAGGCATACGGTGTATCTCAGGCATAGCTCTGAGAGGAAGAATATGAAATCACACTCTGAGAAAGAAAACATACAACGTATTTTTAACCATTTTCATGTCAGCCATGGCTGCTAAAACAAAAAGGAATCTTCAGTGGTTTGGTTCTCCAATGCAGTACAAGCCTTTGTAAATCTGGGAGCCCGATTTTGCTGTGCAGGTCTGGCTTGGCACAGTCCTAGAGGTGCTGAGTCCACTCGATGCTGTGGATTTCTTTTGAAAATGAAAAACTCCTAAATACGGTCCCAAATGAGGACTTGCAGATTTACCTTGGAATTGCTAGTAACCACACAATCTNGAATGGAGTTTTAAATCTAGCTGATGTATGATTCTACATGTGCTNACCTGGCACNNAGAGAGCCCGTATTTCCTCCACTTATGATTTCCACGTNCTTATGCCATATAATAAAACTCTAGATCTCCATAATTTGTATCAACTGTTCAGAGCAGATGCTGTGCTATTATTCTGTCTGACACATTCGCTATGCCTGCTGGGTTACTGCCTTTTCCGAGACCTTTGCATTAGCCAGATTTTTGGGTCATCAAGATTATTTAATGTTATTGTCATAAATATTTGTACGGGACTTGGTCAGTGCTTATATAAGAACTGAAAGACAGTAATTTGTTTTAAGAGGTTGTGTGTTTTAATGAACTGCCAGCTGAATGTTAGATATAAACTGTTAAAAAGTGCTTTTCTTTTGCAGGACTATTGCAGTTTGTGGAGTGTGGAAAAAAAAAGACTATTTAGAATGTCAGTTATTTAGACTTGTTGGCTTCAGCTGTTTAAATTTAAAATTGCTTGAGAGTTCTTTATAAAGAGGGCTATTTTATTCTAAATAGCTGTGTTGGCTTATCATCCTGTCCTCAAAAGACAAGAAACCAATCTCGTGCATCTTATTAATCATTTTCTGTTAAACCATGTTATCCTTTGAATTGTTAGTGTGCCAGAAACGAGAGGTTGTTACTGTGTTGTATTTCACAGTTGATGCTTGTATAAAATTCCCTTTCTTTTTTTTTCTTAATTTCCGAAATGCTGTCCTCTCAAATGCAAACAATAAACTCAAAATACTAACAATATGAATCTGTTGTTTGGAAATGATGAAGGTTATACATCATCCAGTCTGCTGAAATGTGTTACAAATGAATAAATATTTGGTTTGCCTCTAGCTCTTCTTATGAGCACTGAAATTAGTATTTTTTTATTGAAGGAATTTTTTGCCAGGTTTCTCAAAGAGGGACAATACTACAAATAAGCCAAAACATGGAGGCTGCCAGGGGGTGCTGTGTGCATTCTGGCAAACTCGGGTTGTTTCTTCTAAATATCTTAATTAGCAGAGCATCATCTCCAAGCTGTTCTCGGAGAGCTGCTGCCCTGCCAGACCACAAGCAACAAGCCCCCAAATCCTGTGGTTTTAGGTCAGAAAATAGTCTTCAGCGCTGTGATGTTGCGTCGATACACCACCACAAGAATCTTCCCAGATGGATAAACTCCCCTTGTCCGTGTCATCCGCCGACGCAACAGCTTTTTGTTCTGTCGGGTGGTTCGCAGCTGGAGCCGAGGTTCGGGGCGCTCTGGGAAAGAGCNGCNCGTAACCCCTTGTAGCAGCAGGAATTGACGTGTCGTTAGGTCTCCACTCAAACTGCCTCTCCATGTCCAAATCCAGATTTTTACAGGAATCCGTAATAACTCGGGTCTCCGTTCCTGTGTTGGCCAAAGGAGTCTCTAAACCTTTCCGTTATGATCTCTAGGTTTGGTAATCTTACTGCCAGGGTGGCTCCAGTTCTGCTCAGAACCATCCCCCATGTTCGTGTGTTTTGAGACCTTGGTATGTAGAACACACTGGGAGGATTAATTACGTGATGTATTTTCCCTTTCAGAAGAAGAGCCGAGAGGAGACATGTGGGGAAGGCAGTGGAGTGGAGATCCTGGAGAACAGGCCGTACATGGATGGGCCGGGAGGCAACGGGCAGTATACTCACAAAGTGTACCACATTGGTATGCACATACCCAGCTGGTTTCGGTCAATATTGCCCAAGGCAGCTCTGCGAGTTGAAGAAGAATCGTGGAATGCATATCCTTATACAAGGACAAGGTAAAATTTATCATGGTGTCCAGAGCTGTTTCCCTACTTTAGAGAAAGGGTTTGATGTGTCTCGGTGTGGCACTGGCATCTCTTCCACCTCCTGCAATATCCTTTAAAGAATCTGGGGTCAAGTCCTAGTATTCTTACATGGTGCTTAATCTCAGGAGTGTGAGTGTTGCGTGAGCTTGGCTGCTGATGTACTTGAGAATTTATGGCTGGTTGGTCTAAAATGTGACCTGTTTTGTCCATCAAAGCATGGCAAATCTTGAATGGTTTTTATCTAGTCTTGTATCCTGCACTGCATGTTCTACTTGACATTGCAGACGTCTGCTAGCTCAGTGAGGTTGTGAACGTATACAGTGATGGGACAGTTGTCATGATGGACACTGTCAAGTAAGACAATTCATTTGTTCTGGGGGGAAAAAATGTGGGGAGAGAAAAATCTTAATAAATAAATCTGATGCTTCTTTTCTGGGAAATGTCTTACTGTCATTTAGCTAGAAAATAACAAACCTACATCCGATGGTGTTCACCCTGAGCAGGTAAAAGTGCTGGAGGCTCTGGGGAGCCCTCTGGGACCCCCTACTTTCAGCTGATCTTGTCTGGGAGGAGCTCAGACACCTTGGAATAAACAGCCTTTATGCCAGTTACTCTGGTTTAGAGCGTTTTCCTTTTGCAGGTTTACAAGTCTGATACTGCTGTCATCTTCCATAATAAAAAGGCTTTAATGGATATTTTGATTTCTATCAAAAATCTCGTTCTGTTTGTAGTTCTGGCTTAGCTGGTCTCTGCAGGTGACGTCAGTGGGGAGTCAGTGTCTGCATACGGGCAGTTGCTCATGACTAAAGAGAACGGAGCTGTCTGACTTTCAAGTGATGAAAGTCCACTTCCAGTCTGTTTTTACCTATTCTCTTGAAAGTCAATCAGTTGACCAGGAAACGTGGCGCTGCAAGAACCAGGCCATATTTAGTTCTGCCATGGATTCCAGGCAAGAGCTCTGCTCTTCTGCTGGGGAAGGTGCATTTCCAGGGTGGCCTTGTGTTAGTATCTGTACCATAACATAACTCCTTAGCATAGCGGGCCCAAAAGTTATCTCCTTGCTGAAAACCACGCATTTGAAAACAGTCTGTCCTGATAATAGTATCTGGAGGAGACATTGTCAAATGAAGTTGCAGGTTTTTGTCAGTGTCTCTGCAAAGTGAGACGACTTGGTGGTCCCCTCGGGCTTTCTGCTTGCTGGTTGCAGAGAAGTTGTTTCTTGGTCAGCGTGGGTGCCCAGTCTCCAGTAACTGCTTGGGGTGCATTGGTGTCTTCTCACCTGTAGTCCGTGTGACACCTCATGGGGAGCACACCCCTTAGCTGTGAGCTTGGGGTTTTACTAAACCAGAGCTATTCCAGTGAAGCCACATGTCCAAGGAGAGCTCCTGTCTTAAGAAGTTATTAAAGAACAAATCTCTTTCATCTGTATAGATGGTATTTTAAGCACATCCGAAGTAATACATGAGCAAAGGCTGGCTTGGATTTGAGGCTGATGTTGTACATCTTAGGAAAGCGTTTTCTCCACTTGCCAAGCCGAGGGGGATTTACTCTAAGCTGCATTGTTCTTGTTTTCAGGTACACGTGTCCTTTTGTGGAGAAGTTCTCTATTGATATTGAGACATACTACAAAACTGATCCAGGAGAGCATGTCAACGTGTTCAACCTTTCTCCTGCAGAAAAAAGACAAACCATTCTAGGTGAATAGCCTTTTTCTTTTACCTTTTTTCTACTTTTTTTTTTTTCCATCTTGCTATGTCCTATCTGCCTGTCCATCCCCTGCTGAACGCACACCTGCACCCCGTCCGTGTCTGTCTGCCGGTAGGGTTACACCAAGTAGAGTGAGGACACATGAGTTCTCTTCTAGGCTCGATGTAACTCACATGGAAATCATTTGAATTGCCCCTGTCTGTAAATTGAAGCTGCTGCTTTCCTGACTTATTTGTGCAGCTCCCAAGGGGAGCAAGACATCTGATGATCTTGGGAGTAATAAGCAGAAATAACAATAGAAGGGGAAGAGATTGCTGTATAATTGTGTAGCTCCTTTGCGTATATGAAAATCATTCCTTTCTACTCTTCTGAAACATGAAGGTGTATTTTTGCATTTTTGCTTCCGCTCCTTTGAGAGTAAACACTTCAGCTTTGCAGCTGTCTTTAGAAGATTGAGTTAATGAGCCTGATATCTGTAAGGATTTAATGAGAAAAGGCAAAAGGGAGCATCTTCTAAAAAGGCAGAGAATGGCAAGCGTCATAGCAGTTCCTCTGCTTCGCTGTCCGTCGTGGTCCATGCCCATGGCCCCGGCTGCGCGGCAGGGAGTGCTGGCAATTGCAGCCGCGCCAGACTGAAGCGTCCCTCACCCTGCAGCTGCTGGGACTGGGGAGGTGTGGAGCTCGGGCTGACTTCGGGCAGCCCCACGCACGCTGGCCGGCGTGGCAGCTCTGGGCAGGGACACGTAGTGGCTGCTCTGCCTGGCTCTTTCTGCGCTCTTGCCGTGCGGGAAGTGGCAGTAGCCCACAGCAACATGACTTTAGTGTTACGTGATTTAAACTTCGTTGTGAACTTCAGGTTGACCGTCCTCATTCCTAAGCCTATCTGCTCGGGCTTTCAGCACTGAACAAACAGGCTTGAGTCACGCTGCCTCGCTGAGAAGTGTTGGAAGAGCTGTCGCTTCTTGGGAAGCGCAATCCTGCACTGCAATCCAAACTTCAGATGCTTCTGCTGACGTGTGGGGTGGGGGATGCAGATCTTTAAAATATGCTCATTCGCTCGCCTGCTATTGCAGTTTCCACTTCTGCATTGTTGAAGTGTTAATTAGGACTTCATCTTTTCTGTAATACATCTGCGTAACCTTAGCATGTGAGTAGTTACCATAACCTCACTTGATGTACTCCAGAGATAAGACTTTCAGTGGGTAGTGTCTTTTGGTAAGAAAGGGCAGGTGTGTTTAACTGTCTCAGACGAGACAAAGCTGTAGCACTTACTAAAACAGAAATAACTCCTGAAGAATGGTATTTTTTTTTCTTTTATTCAGAAAAAGGAAATGTCTAACTGTTTCTCTTCTCTTTCTGTAGATCCTATTGATATTGTTAAAGATCCTATCCCTCCACATGAATACAAAGCTGAGGAGGATCCAAAGCTGTATAAATCAGCGAAGACTAAAAGAGGCCCCCTCTCAGAAGACTGGATTCAAGAGTACAAGAACAACCCTGGGAAATACCCCATCATGTGTGCATATAAGCTGTGTAAAGTCGAGTTCAGATACTGGGGGATGCAGTCGAAAATTGAGCGGTTTATCCATGATGTTGGTGAGCATTTGTAGTTTTGCAAAGTTCACTGTCAACTCCTTAATGTCGTTTCTGAATTGAAACATGAAGGTGCGGTGTGTGCCATGTGTCATATCCCAAGACATGTCTCTGAAGAGGTTCTCGGGTCTGAGGAGTCTTTTTGCAGAGTTGTGAGTCAGTTCAGAAAAGATTGTGTTATTCTATCACTTATTTCTAATTCTAATCACTTAATTCTGTCACATAAATATGCTATGTATGAATCCAAACCAGGTGTAGCCACTGAAAGGGTTTCAAGTTCTGTGTAGGCAAGATCGGGCAGTCTCTTTTTATAAGTAAGGATTTGTCTGTTAAACTTTGCCAGATCATTTTCAAAACCCGCTGTTTTTTTTTATTGTGAACAAAATTCTCAAGGGCCGCTCAAAGAAATAAGCTTTACTTCTTGAGTCCTACGTGGTGCCAGCAAACCGCTCGCCGGAGCGTCCCTGGGTTCTGCCTGCCCTGTGGCAGGGCTGGTGGCTCTCTGGTGGCCATCCATCTCTGTCCCCGGGCTGCGGTGCTCGGAGCTCCTCGCCTCGCTGTGCAGTAACCCCCTCGGCGTCATTGGCAGCTCTCGGTCGTGAGGAAACGTGCTGCTGTGATTGATGCCTTCTTCGGTCGGTGCTTTTAAGGAAGTATTGTTTGTGTCCCAGAAGTAACTAAGCGGAGGCGGTCCGGGTGGTAGCAGTGCTGGCAGTAATTTGTTCTTTGCAGAAAATCGATCGCACAACTGATACAGTTTCTGAGCCTTGCCACAGCAGACAGGATCTATGGCCAGGTGGAAAACTTGAAGAAAGTTTTAATGAAGCATTCCCATCCCCAAAAAAGTGCAGAGCTATGGCTGTCCTCTGGCAAAGAAAATGCCAAAGAAAGGCTGTGTAAAGGATGCTACCTGCTTTCTATACACAGTAAATCTTCCTACATGACCTCTACAGCTGTCTTTTCTACATGCAAAGCTTCCTTGAAGTGCCTGGTGCTAGCATAAGTAATTATTGTACAGCTCTTCAGTCATCCCGTGCTTCTGAGAGCCAATATGGAAAACACTGATAGAGCAGCAGAGAACAGTGTGCACGGTGCTCTGAATAGTCACAGATTGCTTTCTTAAAGCTCCTTTGGTTTTACTTTACCCCAGATGGAAGTTTTTACCTGTTACAGACCCTATTACAAGTGGCTCTCTGCAATGAAGTCCCTCGGCGTTCTGGTGCCATGGGTTAATTTAGTGTATACTGCAAAACAGGAGGGCAGAATAACAACTCCGTTGTATCTGTGAAATGAAAAAGAAGCCTGTGACTCTTCCAGTTGTTTAGAGGTGTTTGGCATAGATTAAACTGTGGTCCCTTAGAAACGTTTCTTTTGTATTTCGCGAACGATTGCCTGCCATTTTCCTCTTGATTGAGGCTTTGCGGAGAGCCGCGCCAGCTCATTGTCTGCCTCTCAAAAGCCTTTCCACTCTGTTATAATGATGGCAAATACTGTTTTTCAAAGTGGTTAAGATGCATAAAATCAGAAAAGTCTTTAAGGCAAGACAAAGCTGAGTGAGTGAAAAGTGAAAGCAAAAGCTTTGGGTACCTACAGAAGATGCGGAGCCTTCTCCTGCCATGGGATAGCCGTGGGGCAGCCGTTGGTGAGTGGTAAAAGTGCTGGAGCACGTGTACCAAAGACAGCAGGGGAGAAGGATGGTGAAGTTGGAAAGATGTGGGCTGCAACCTGATTGACCAGGCTTATACACTGATCCCCATTCTGGGGTTTCAGTTGGCGAACCAAAGCGGATGGAGACCTTTGTGTGCCGTGCAACCAGACCACGCTGCGCAGGTGCCCGAGATGTTCTTGTGGCCCAGCCCCTCCGTGGCATTCTGCTTCTGGTTCCTCTTTTCCTAGCTCCTGCAAATTTGTTTCTAGGGGGATTAGCGCACTCTGTGCAGGGTTGTCAAGCCAGAAGGAAAACCAAGGCAGAAACCAAGAGCGGGATCCGAGCTCTGCCCGAGGAGGGGAGCAGTCCTTAGTGGTGCAAACTAAAATTAGAGAATGGCTTGAAAGGAGAACGTGTCTGAGCTGAGTGACGGATGGACTGCGATGTGTAGAAAGGCTACTCGGCACGGAGAGAGTAACTCTGGGGGGTGGTGTTGAAATGTTCTCAGTCTTCCTGGGTGCAACAGCCATTTCTTCTGATGACTAATTGGACAGTTACTCAGTGCTTTGACAGCCTGAGACGCAGACTAAAATTGTGGGCTATTAGTCTACTTGGCTGTAATATTTGTGTGCTTTTTTGCTCCTTTCCCATAGAATTCAAGTTTAATTGGACTGGCACTGCATAATGTTCTGCTCCCACTTGCTTCCTAATGGTGCACGTGGGCTATGATTCTTTCGCTGTTAAAAAAGTGTGTTGCCTGTGTATGGGTTATTGATTATATACTACGGCAAATTGTGTTCCCGTCCCAGTGACTGGAGCTTTGCCTAAGCTAGTGTGTCTGAGGCTTAATATGCCCAAAGTGTTTCATGGTGCTAAAGTGGGACTGGCTTTAGAAAGCTCTTTTGCAGGACTTAGACTTCACTGGGAAGTTCATCCAGAAGGACACTGCCCATCGGGGCCTGCAGGTAGAGCCTTTGCGAGAGTGCGCAGGTTGAAGATAGCATGACATGGATGTGGCCGCAGGCTTTGCTTCGTGAATGGTCTGAGCAAGGGAAGAAGGGGAGGTAGAATCACAGAATCATTAAGGTTGGAAAAGTCTAACCATCGACCCAACACCACCATGCTAAACCATGTCCTGAAGTGCCATATTTACACATTTTTTGAACACCTCCAGGGATGGTGCCTCCACCACTGCCCTGGGCAGCCTGTTCCCATGCCTTCCTATGCTTCAGTTTGTGCCCATTGCACCTTGTCCTGTCGCTGGGCACCACTGAAGAGAGTTTGGCCCCATCGTCCTGACACCCACCCTTGAGATATTTATAAGCATTTATTAGGTCCCCTCGCAGCCTTCTCTTCTCCAGGCTGAACAAGCCCAGCTCCCTCAGCCTTTCCTTGTAGGAGAGATGCTCCAGTCCCCTCATCAT
>Ga0065711_1040164_pt1 | contig 17191 bp, 17 predicted proteins | sample Hoacrofraction12_FD_59098 | JGI IMG/M metagenome (GOLD analysis project Ga0065711, IMG submission 59098) | Hoatzin crop microbial communities from Cojedes, Venezuela - Epithelial fraction 12 v2 (version 2) | ecosystem: Host-associated > Birds > Digestive system > Esophagus > Crop | place... | reverse complement strand
CTGCTCTAGACACCTGCCCATGCTGTCCCACACACCCAGCCACTCACAGCTATCCGGCCCCGGGGCAGGTCTCTGCACGATGTTCTTAACGACTTGTTTAGCCCTAAACAAAACCTGAAGCCCATTCAGGAGGCAGAACAATAGGAGTGTGCTGGTCTGAGCATCCCACGGGTACTCGAAATTCTCAAAAGCCGTTAGGACCATCCTGAAGGAGAGAGGGGGGGCAAAAGAGTGGGGGAAGGTATCCCCTCCGGTTTTCCCCACAGATTGGGTTTGATTATTCACAAATTCTAAGACATAGGATCCGAGGTATGGAAATGACTGCAGTGCCGCATGCAAATACAAGCCTAATTTCATGCACAGTGATGTTATTATGTCATAAGTCGATATCGTACAGTAGAGCAAAATCATCATCCGGATCTTTTTGCCAGTGATGATGAACAGCACGGCATTGAACACATACTGCAAGTACGGATTCAAATACCACAGCCATTTGATCAAAGTCAGAAACATTTTTACCGGCAACTATTTAACTAACACAGTAAATGCGTATAACAAAATTTAACAAAATCTAAGAAAGCTGTTTTAACACACGCTGCTCAGCCCTGCCGTTATCCCCACCCCACGTTGGGCGCCAAATTTAGTGTTATGGTTTGGCTGCGGCTGGCAACAAAAGTGCCACGCGGCCGCCCCTCCCCCCCCCGCTGGGGTGCAAAGGAGACTGAACAACCCAGAGAGCTGCTGCCCGCACTCCCGAGCCGCGAGTGAGTTTCCGCCCCACCGGAACCCAGCATGATGGCACATGGTATGGAATACCCTGCTCTGTTTGGCCAGGTGGGGTCAGCCCATCTGGCTGTGCCCCTTCCTGGATTCTGGTGAAAATTAACCCTGTCCTGGCCGAACCCAGGACAGGAGCCAATTAAAGACAAAAGGAGTTCCCACCTGGCTGGGATCAGATGTCTGAAGTGTGAGCTGAGGCTGCTTTGGATAGTCTTCAATATCCAAAGATCCGTCATCAGTGAAAGGTCTAGTTGAATTCTTGAAAAAAAAAAATATTTCTCTCTAACTCTGGAACAGTTTGCCCAAGGAGTATAAAACAGCTGTCTTGGCTTATTCTCATCTTTTCAAAAGCACATGTCCTTCGCCTGGGTATCCCTCGTGGTGTAAATTGGTGTTATGAATTGACCCTGCCTACCACCCAGGGGTTGTGTGTGGTACTTTTGCATCTCTTAATTGACCTGTCTTACAGCGGTCTGCCCTCCATCAGTAATTTGTATCTAATTGTGGATGGCAGAAAACATTAAATTACATTTCCAAGAATGCTTTTTGAGACGCATATGACTAAAATTGGCTGCTTACAGGTGGAAGTCTTTCATCAGAGGCATGCAGTGTTGTGTTTCTGATGCAAGTAAGCCAGAATGCTCCAAAGAATGGTGAGAAGACTGCTAGCTGCAGACCTCCCTGGGCTTTTCATGTACTGCGCGGAGCTGTTTGTGTACTGTTGGATAAGTGTGGTTGCCCTTGCAGTTGGAAGGTTTCGTGCAGATTGCTTGTAGGAAAACTCTGTGCCTTATGCAGAGATCGCTGCTCTCGCTGCAGCCCGTTCAGATCCTTTTGTGAGATTGGCACGTGGTTTGTTTGTATCTAATAGCATTCAGTTTTTTGTGTGTGATATTTAATAGCATTCTCAAACACTATGTTGGTTGAGTTCTCCTTCTTGCCCTTGCTGCAGGGGAAAGGCCTTTTATGTGTGAAACATGCGGGAAGAGCTTTGCCTCTAAGGAGTACTTGAAACACCATAACAGAATCCATACCGGATCCAAACCATTCAAGTGTGAAGTTTGCTTCAGAACGTTTGCGCAGAGGAACTCACTTTACCAGCATATAAAAGTTCACACAGGTAGGAGATGCTCTTTTTTGTTTGAAACAAACTATCACAATTTTAAGATGTAGGCCTCACAGTTGCTTAATTTAGACAAAGGATTTCTCAACCAAAATTTTCCAGTACTTTTAGTTCCTACGCTACGTACGCGTTTTGATTCTTGGTGCAGTGTGGTTTTTTCATCCGCTTCCCTTCTCCTGACACTCCCTGTGCTTCTTACTGAGTTGCAGAAATTCTCTGAAATACTTCCAAGGGATATGCAGATATTGTTAATAATGCTGCTGCGTTGTTAGCAAGAAGATTATTCGTGACCAGGGAACTATCTCCATTGTAGCTCTGAGCAAAGCACTGCAGAGAGCTTTTCTCGTTATTGTCTGCTTGTCCAGCTTTCACACTTGTGTGCTTTCCTGCTTGGATTTTCTTTTCAGTGGCTGTTTTACTCCCACCTGCTCCTCTGTATTTTGAGTAGAAAGCAGTGACCATAGGTACAGAAACACTGACTTTCAAGTGGTGCTGTCTGTGTCACATAAACTTTGTGTCGGTGTGGAAGGACAAGAGAGCAGTCACTTTCACTCTTTGCAACCTTAGCATTTCTCTCCATTTTATGTTCTCTTACCCTGCCTCTTTAGAGGGGCAGCACTCTGGTTTCTTCCCAGTGCTACCTCTAAATTTCATCCCTCCTTCTTTCTCAAGTTTTCTTATCCGCTTTCTCAAAGTCCACATTATTCAGCAATAGAGCAGGTTGCAAATACCCATGTTACTTTCATCATGTAACAAATACCACACTTTCTTAGCCAGTGCCACCCTGTAGGAAGTGTCCTTGCCAATATTCTCTGCTAACCAAGTTCTAGTTTGGCTGCCGTGCCTTGCTCTTTCTTTACTTCCCGCATCTGTGTGTCTACTGTGGCATTACTGTGCGGGAGCAAGGGACATGGGCACGGCAGTGCTGATGGTAACACTTTTTTCCTGTTCAGAAATGTCATCTCTTTTTCTGTGACACTACTTGCATCTGTTAGAAAGTTTTTCAATATCCCTTTTTCTGCCTTAGCTGAGGAAGGAGTAAACAGGAGACTCTCTAACCATCTGGTTGTTTCAAAAAGTGCTTAATACACTGCAGCATGATAGTTCCTGATGTATTTGGAGAGAACCTAGTGGTTCTGAGCAGCTCTGATATTCGTGCTCACAGAATGTACCTTGTAAATAGGAAAACTTGTATTCCGGGCAGGACTTCAGTTGCTCATGGAAAATACGTGTAAAAAATGTGAAGACTTCAGTGGTTGCACAGATTTATGCGGGCTATGGGTCTAACCCTTACTCTGTAAGTATCTGCTTACTTCAGATATGTCAAAATTTATCCAACTGTGAGAATTCTGAAAACATCTTGGGTTTTTTCTGAAGATGCTGTGCATGCCTGATTGTTCCGTGAAGTACAGGGGTTACTGGAGGTTCCCCAGTGAGCAGCACTCGTAGCACCCTGACATCACCACTTTATGTTGTGCTCTGCCTCCAGGCGAACGCCCCTACTGCTGTGACCAGTGTGGTAAGCAGTTCACGCAGCTGAATGCGCTGCAGCGTCACCATCGAATACACACCGGCGAGAAGCCATTCATGTGCAACGCCTGTGGGCGAACTTTCACTGACAAGTCCACCCTCCGACGGCACACTTCGGTAAGAACCTGTCATCCCACTGCCGTGTAGCCCTAGAGACTTCTCCATGGCCACCTACAGACCTGCCAGCTCTGTCAGGCCTGGAGGGAAATGTGCCCGGTTTTTGTTGGGTTAAGCACATCGTCCTCTCTCTGATGTTGCATTAAAGTACTCGGATGGTTTGTGTTCGGTCCCGGGTCTGCAGTGAAGCTGTACTTAATCCATTGTGGTGTGGCCCATGTAGGTCACACCTGAAGACTGTTCAGTCACAGAGTTGTTCCTCCGAGCATGTTCCCCATGCAGCTGGCAAGCGGCAGGAGAATTCGCTGCCTGGGCCAGGCGCTCTGCTGGACCAGTTAGGTGCGTTATGAAAACTGGAAGCTCCCCAGGGACAGAGATGAGTGCATGGATCTGTACTGACCTAGTTTTGAGACAGTTCTGTGGGATGAAAAGAGAGGCCTTTTCTACCAGCATCAAGTGCAAGCTGGATCCAAGCTTTTGCCTCTTGGACAGTCATCATGTGTTCAACCTTCTGGTTTTTGGCTCTTTTTGTTTTTCAGATACACGATAAAAACACACCCTGGAAGTCCTTCCTTGTCATTGTTGAAGGAGCATCTAAGAATGATGAAGGTCACAAAACAGAGCTTCCCGATGAAGAATATGATGTGTCACCGAAAATACCAGAGAAGCTGCTGTCTTTCTCTGAAAATGGCCACTATCAAAACTTGACTGCTGTCCCAGGGAGTGTGGCTGCGCTGCATGACAACGGTTCTGCCACGGGAACAGACTGTAAGTCGGACGGGACTCCGGGCCCCCAGGAAGCCCTTATAGCTACCACTTTAAGTGAGCTGACAGTGCTCCACACGCAGACAGACTCTATTCAGCCACCGCTTCATGCTCTGGTGAATATGGAATAATCTGGTATTTACAAATCCAGTTTAAGCTGCACCCTTTGTATAGTCCTTTGACTTTGCCAATAACCAGCTGAGGGAACTAGGGAAAGCTATTACAAGGAAGCAGGGCTAGACGTGAAAGACATGCGCTGGATTTCCAGAATTTCCTCAAAGAATTCATTACCCACCTCCAACATGTACTGCTCCATCTCCTGAAGGAAGGGCAGGGTAACACCACAGCAGCGTGGTGTAGAGGAAGCAGAAGTCCCAGGAAGTTTATTCCCTGCCAATAAAAGGGTGTAGTTCAGCTTGTTCACTCTAGCTGGCCTGCGGTGAAAGTAAGTACCTATATTCAGATAGGTGATAAAGAAGGTGTGAGTTTGACTTGCAGTCAATTTGATGACACGTGTACAATCAAGAGAAATGATGTTGTGTTTCTCAGCCTGGTAGCTTAGTGAAATTAATTGCATTTTCCCTAGTGGAAATTCATACATAAAGTAAGTTTTACTAAATCGCTTTTCAGGAAATGTTGGTTTCCCTCTGCTTTTGCCAAAGATCCAAGCAGTGATCCAGCTCGCTCCTTGGGAGTGGTAGCAAGCTTTGGAAAGATCTGGAGTTTGATTCCAGGGGTTTTGATTCTCTAGTAGCAAAATGGGCAAGTGGGAGCCACGTGCTGCGGCCGTACGGGTGGTGGTATATATTTGACATTTCGCTGAAACCTGGTGCAGTTTGACACTTCCACTCAGTCAGTTGTCATCTTCTAGCTGCCCTGGCGTACACAGACCTTGGCAGTTGAGAGACCACAACATCTCTTGTACAAATGTCTATGAAAAGTAGTACTTCAGCTATGCTGGGAAAGCTAATGTGGAAAGGCATCTCATTGCCATTTTCCTGTTAACTTGTACCATCTAAACTGTTTTCTGCTGGTCCAGATAGGTCAGCAATGCTCTTTTCTCCACCATAACTCAAACATCACTGTTGCTCTGAACTGCAGACCTACTTTTAAATTAAGTAAAACTTGGGTGGGAAAATTTAATTACTGTTTTGGTGTCGAGTTACTACAACCATTTCCACCAGTGGAAGAGTCTCCAGAGGCAAATTCAGATACAAATGGGAGGCAGTCCGGGTTCATATGACTAATGGCATAAAAAGATGCAAGTAAGTGAAAACTGTACTGGACTATTCAAGGGATTTAGGCCTCTCTCTCCCAGATTGCAAATACTTTGTCTGTAAGACTAGATTGGAATCTGCGTGGCAGTTTTAGGCTAGTGTCTGTTTAACTGTCCCCTGTGAGGTGTTAAAGAGGCAGGCCTTAAGAATGTAAGTGATGAATAAACTTACAGTTCAAAGGCTTTAATGGATTAGCATCTGCTGCTAAATTTTAGTGGAATAACCCTGGCAATGTGCCTTTGTTTTGTTTTAAATCAGGAAATGTGACAAAGTGAGCACGGGGACTCAGGGCCCTAAGCATGACTCCTGTTCAGCCCATGCCTCACACCTGCAACTTCACACAGCCTGCTCCAGTAGCCACGGGCTTGGATCCCAGCACCACCAATTGCTGTGAGAATCACGTTCTGTTTGGGCATTTCTTACCAAGCCAGACAGATCTTTCCTTACTAGCTCCTCCCTACCCCAGGGCATGCATCCCCGTGTCCCCCCAGTCACGTCCAGCAGCTGGGAAAGCTGTTGCACAGGGAAACCCGAGAGCGCTTCTGTCCAGGGTAAGCATTTGCTGCGTTTGCTGAAGCTCAGGCACCTGTGCTAACACCAAAGCTGAGCTGGTTGCCTTCAGATTCATCTCACTGGAGCACTTGGGAGGATTTGGGCTATTTTCCCTGTGCAGGGAAGGAATCTTTGAAATAGCTGGCACTGACAAAAAGAAACATTTGACTGGGCTGACTCTTGGTTTTGGGAGCAGCTGTCTATCAGCCGCAACTTGCTGGCATGGTTAACGCTTCAAAACTCAGGACCAGATTCCCAGTGCCACCACATAAAATGTGGAGCTTTTCTAAACCATTTTTCTGTTCTGCTCTCTTTAGTTTAGTATTAATGTAGTATTTCCACAGAAACTTTCTCAGCTGAAGCTGTGAGAAAAACCTTTCTGAAAGGTTGCGTTAGTGTAAAGGTAAGCACAATCAAGCCTTGTTAGGGCCTGTCCTGAGGCTTAGGGGTTGGCAAAGCAATAAAGATACCCAAACCCTGGCACAGAGCTATTTTTGAACCTTAAAGGGATGTCTGATATGTTACCATGGAATCTTAACTTAATCTATAGAAAGGGAATTTTTTTTTTTTAAAGATAACATTTCCAAGAGGTTATATTTGAAATATTTATTCAAAGCACGACGTTCCTGTTGAAGTGCGGTATTCCCAATGGCCAACGTAAAGAATCTGTAGATATATTTAAAGTCTGAGCATTAGCACCTGTAGGCAGGGAAACTTTTGTACTCCGTGGATATTCGGAAGTGAGTTACTCGTATGAACTGTTCTTATTAAAATACTGAACCCTTAAGCCTGACCCTGCCGGTGACTTGATGATCGTATCGAGCGTCTCTGTACCCTCCACATAATGCATAGACACCCGTCGCTGTGAATGCACGAAGACTGGGGTAAGTCCCAACTCGGCTCGCCTGCAGGCCTGAAGCTGCGGGTGCCACTCTCCCTCCTCAGGCCCTGCTGCCAGAGTGACAGCACAGCCCTGCGGAAGCCTGGGCTAGACCGCACCTTTCTGTGAGCCAGGATCAGTTTCCTGGAGCATACTTTTCGTTAGGCGTTAAGAAGTGCTCCTGGAAAAAAATAGGGAACGTGACCCTTGGGGACACTCCAGTTTCCTGGAGCTGACACCTTGTACAACAGGCAGTGAAGGGTTGTGACAGTCACTGTAAAATGGTCAGCCCGTGCTTTCCCATACGAGTACTCGCCCTCAGCGGGTACCTTCACAGGCCGCCAGAGTAACTGAAAGGAAGCACTATGCACAATGGCTTTTGTCGTCACACCCCGCAGTTTCGGGTCAGGCTCTAGCTTGAGCCTGCCTTCTGCATTTTCCAGGAAAGAGCATTTATTGCCACTTACATTCATGATTTTCACTTTATTAATGTACAGATTCACACAAAACATTATATTCTTGCTAAGGCCATTTCATTAATAAGTTTTCATAGTACAGAGTTGTGTACTGAGGGGAAAATACAGCAGAGTGGCAGATTGTCATTTTAAAACTGTCACAATTTACCACTGATACACTGGAGGACATGCTGTAGCCTACTTATACAGAACTAACAGTTGTATTTTAATTATATTACTCCAGAGCACAGCAACAGACCACACAACCCCATGGGTACGGTCTTCTGGTCCACCAGCTCCGTATGCATCTTATCAGAACCGTGCATAATACTGACAACTGGAAAAGTGAACAAAAAAAGGCATCAAATATTTGCCTCGGTTCTGTGTGACGACACTAGGAAAAGTAAACCTCACAGCCTGCACTGCCCCTCACCAGGGCTCCAAGGGTGTTGGATGTAAGTGAAGACAAACCTGTCAGTACGATGGGTCTTTGCTGGCTAGGGAGACAGGTAAACTTTTAAACAAAAATGGTTCCAACCCCGTCCTTTTACCAGCAGCAGTTACAGCTTTGGGCCCTCTTGTAGAAAATGAGAGCAAATCTGCAGCTACTCCAACTCCAGCAGTAGGATGACCTACCTACCACGCGGGCCGTGTCCTAAGCCCAGTACTTTCTCTGCCCAGTGGAGGTGGCACAAGCACATGAAGGACTCTGGTGCAGGGATGGGGACACCCTCAGAAATGTCAGTCAGTCCTCGTTTCCAATGAGCTGAGGTGTGCACCTGCCTCTCACGGCGTCTCGGGTGGACACAGACCAGGACCCCAAGCTAAACAAAATTTAAAGTATTTCTTCACCAAGTTTGTGGGAAAGCCGGACGTGACACATGGTGGTCTAAGTTAAAGTGATAGTTTTGTTGCGGACAGAGGTTGATCGTGAGCTGTAGCCTTAAAAGCACATCTGAGAAGTGAAGAAACTGAAGTCGCTTGGAAGAATGAGCATTGTCTCGGCTTTTTCAGTGCACTCACTGTGCCAGTTCTGTGCAGCTCATGGGTCTTTCCTATCAAGTTGGCATGCACAGAATAGTCTACAGAAAATAAGTGACCAGTGAGATCAGTCAGGAAAACAAAACAAAAGTAGTAGTACTTTGGCAGGTGCCAGGAGCGTTTTTTGGTTTTGTTTTTCATAAGCAGGTGGTAGAGAGAAAGTACCACCTTCAGCAGAACTAAACCCCTTAGACCAATAAGCCAACCTCTGTTTAACACAAATAGATACCTAGATTAAAAACAAACTGAAGAGAAGTGTGAAAGGCAGCATTCTGGCTGCCAGAATACGAGCGGAGACAATCACTTCATCGAGAGAAACAACAGGCAGAGTCCACACTGGGCGGCAGCACCACCCGAAGGTGCTGCTGGAGACTATTGTGATATTACTGCTCTGGCCATGGAAAAGGGCCCACCTGAACAGCAGCTGTGCCAAATAAAGCAATTAATTAATTACTCATTCATTCTTTATGTGTCACTAGTGCAGCTGAAAATCACTTCATTACAGAGAAATACTGAGTGACAATTCCCACTGCCAAACTGTATAGGCTCCCGAGTCCTTCTTAGTACATGCACATGAAATAACAGGTAGCTTAATCAGCTCTAGTTGAATAAAGCATTGCATGGAAGAGCCTTGGGTGCAGACATTTTCAAATATATTTCTAAAATTACTGCAGGAAATTTTAAACATGTCTACACCTTTTCAAAGCAAGCTCGATTCATCTGTCACCCAGACAACCAAAACAAGGTTTCTGTGTAACATAAGTCTCGAGCAACACCTTTGCACGTCACAAGAAGGAGGCAAAGAGGTCAGACTCTTAACGGGTATTTGCCCGGCGCACACACAAGACCTGTGGTAGAGACAGCAGCAGGATTTCATGTAAATGAAAAGCTAGAAAAATAGATATTACTTGGGTCAAGTCATCTCGGGGTAGGAGGGATGGGATGCACCACAAAATAAAGGAAGTGGAAAAATAGATCCAAGAAAATATAGAAGAACCTTACATTTTATATTTAGATCTGAAATACAAAATACACCATTAGCTACATCTACTCACAATGACTGCGTGGAGGGCTGCCACCAATCTAAGCGGTCCCGTCCCCGCGCGTGTAACCCTTTCAGCACTAGGTCATGACGGATTCTGTATTTATACATGCACACATGTATCTGTATAGGACGTATACACACACATGCATGCTGTATATGAGAGTCACAAAGCCTTTCACTAGCACCATTGAGAAAGCTCCATCATTTAAAAAAAAAAAAACACGATCCGAGTGCATCTGACAGAGGTCCATTTAGAAACGGAAAACAGTAACAATACAGCAACAGATCAGAAGCCATTATTTGTACTGCACTGGCGTGGACAAAATATTTACACGCTGGAGTCAACGGTACTGAGCCTTAAGACAGAACAGCGAGAAAAAAACAGTAGCTGCAAGTGCAGACTTCGGGTTCACAGCTAACAAAACCAAGAAGGGATTTCTGCCAGAAGTGCTTCTTTCACCTCAGAAAGATCTGCCAGTCATACCCAGAGCATCGCTTCTCATCTACCCATGTTGTCACGACAAAGAGCAGGATACTAAAGAAACACACAAGTCATCGGATTTGTGAGCAACAAAATAAAGCTAGATATTTTACCACGTATCCCATAGTGGTCCTTGGCTGTAACACAAGAACAAATTACTTAGGCTGCATGCCACAAATACCACGTGCAATTCACTTCAGGTCCCCATCCCCTTCTCCTTGGATTGACTTTTTGATGCGAAGCAACATGGTTGTAAGCCACTGATCCAACCGCGATATTGAGTCAAATTCTTTAACCTATCCAGAAAAAGAAAAGGTTTAAATTAAAATCCTTAACTCTCAGAGACAAACTACTAATTTTACAGCATTAAGTTTAGGACTTGCTAGAGCACAGGCTGAAACCAGCTCTGCTAACGGCCATCTCTCCTGCGGGTAGTTTCGTGGCAGGATGGCTCAGCAGCAAAGTGCCCGGTGTTTTGCCCTGCTGGACTCGGTCGCAGCACTCGGAGCTTAGGCAAACCGTTACCCAACATTTAACAGCACGCGCACCCAAAAAAAAAGATAAAAAAGGAACAACCCACCATCCACAAGTGCAATTTCGTCACTACTTACTGCCTCAGTGTATGCCTCGCAGTTTTGCTCCTCGTGGGCTTCCAGCAGTTTCTAGGAAAACACCATTAAAAATTAGAAAATACTCTTGTTACTGCATATTCCCGCAGGGCTGGTGCGCGGGCATCTCATCCCCAGAGGAGAGGGGACCTCTGCCCCAACACTGCAGGGCACCCACGTGTCCAGCAGTGGCACCTTCCCAACCTATTCAAACCACCTGCCATGAACATGGAAATCATTTGGGCTTTTTTAAGTTAGCTAGAATAATCATCTTTCTGCTGCAGCTGCTTCCACAAGTCTGGTATAAACCCAGTGCAAAGGGAGTCTGACGTCCTCTAAAACGTTCAAATAAGTGAGCAAGTCTATGGCAAGGTGAAAAAGCACAAAGGGCAGGGCAGTATGCATTTTCAAGCATGACTATTATTTTAATACTGGCTTTACTCACTTTCAACAGCTTGCACTCCCGTGAATCTGTGAACGCTGGGAACATTTCTTCATATTTCTCAAGTGCAAGCTGAAAGAAAGAAGACAACCCTTACGCTCACTTCACACAAAACTACTTGCTTTTTATTTTATTTTTTTGCCTTCCAGTCCTAAAAGCACACAGAGAGCTTGTGAAAGTACTGATGGCAAATCCAATTCGACACGACGGCACTTCAACCTTCAGTCTGTGCACCAGCCACGCAAATCCCTGTGCACGCAAGAATATGTCTCTGCCAACAAAGGTCGATTAAGAGGGATGCAGAAGGTTTGGGATAACCACTCTGAGCCCACTGACCTTTGCGTTCAGCTCGTCCACAATGAAGTGGCACAGAGCAGCTTTGAAGAAATACTCTTTCGCGCTATACTTGAGCAAAGGATTATCCATCGTGTTTGTTCCGACCTAGGCACAAAAAGATATTATTAGAGTTGGGAAAGGAAACTGCATCGTAAAGAATGGAATTAAAAACAGGACAGCTGATTGCAATGACACACGGCACCATAACGCAAATAAAGACCATGGAAAAAATGCCAGCGTCCGTAGAAAAAGCTCTTGGGAAGCCAGACAGACTTTTAACTAATGCCAAGTGAGATCAGAAACCCGCAGGCAGCTGCGAGAGCGCACCCACACAGCCCGTCCTCCCAGGGAGCTGCCGCCGCAGTTCAGGGGTACCGCGCTGGAACCTCAATGTGCCCTATCTGATGCAGCAAGGGGAAGGCAAGCGGAGCAGATTTTCACCAAGTTGAACATTAACTCTTCAGAAGCACAAAAGCAGCACTGCAAGTATCCTCAGGTAAATTCCTGGCACAAACGCAATCAAGTTTACAAACCAGGGGGGGAATTTTCTGCCAAACATATTTGTAAATACCATCAAAAGTCTAATTACAGATTTCCTTCCCCTAGCCTTTCTCTAGAAACAATAGGATTCGGGAGGGGGAAAAAAATGCCTTTAGTACATTAGAGCAACCCTTACAAGTGAAGGAGCAAACCAGGTCTCGTAAAGGCATAATGAGCCCCGAAACAAGTGAGATTAGCAGCTTCTAGGCCACAGCAGTTTTGTGAGACTGACACACTGACCCACTTTGCATTTTCAAGACATTTTTGCCCCGTTGGACGAAGCACACATCCTCACCTGCTCATAGATTTCAATCGCCTTCTGGTACTGCTCCAGCTGCGCGGCGTAGGCAGCCACCTTCAGCAGACACTTGTTGGCTGAGCTACAATCAATTATAGCATTAAAGTAAGTAATTGTGTCCGGGGGGGGGAGGAAATCCATACCCTGGTACCTCCAAGCACTACCTGTACTACTTAGCGTATATAAAAGTGGGACCCAAAAGCTGCAAATTGAGGGAATTTTCTTTTTTAACAGGCAAAATTAAAACACACGGAAAGGTGCGAAGAGCTTCAGCTCAGCACAGACCTGGCATCAGGACACCACTCAATCCCTCCGTGCTTTCTCTGCACCCAAAACGGGCACCCCAAACCAGACAAGCCTGCGTGCAGGAGGAGAACCTCAAACAGCAATCTGTCGAAGCAGGACTCGGGCATCCCACCAAACGACATTTTAGAAGAGGCTGGCAGGCGAGGTGTGCAAGCGCGTGGGGCATCCAGGACAAATCCCCATTTCCAGCCCTTCCCTGCTGCGACTCTTTTTACAAAAAGACCACTTGCCTGTTTGACTCCTCTCCTTTGTAATAGTCTGCAGCCTGCTCGTAGTGTGCAATCGCCTGGGGACAGAAACAGCACACTTGAGCGCCACTTCTGAAGTACGATTTTTGGTCAGACCGCATTCACAAAAGCTTTTCCATTCTGCGCACAAAGGGAGCAGCGGCACAGCGCGCTGCGGGGGTTTCTGGGGGAGCAAGGCGCTGCCGCGCATCCCCTGCACACTCAAAACACGAGCCTGCCCTTGGAAGTTTGACTGTGAACTTGTTAGAGAGTTCCGAATGCCAGTGCAGGTTTAACACAGGTGACAGCATGCTTGGGGTAACAACCACAAACGCTCATGATGACAGTGCGACAAGGCTTCTGCCAGGTTTGCGACGACAGAATAAATCGCTTAACAGAACAGCCCTGACATAGCAGGGCTTGATTTAAGTGGGGCTGCGCATGGAGAGGCAACACTGAAGTCATTAAGAGAGATAGATGGGATCCAATGAAGTGGAGTGAGGAAGCAAATGGTTGTCTAGAAACCATAAATTTTCATTCTGCAAACTTCAGGCAGAAGATCTGCAGCCAGCTGAGCTGCTGCAGGATTCCTGCGCAGGGCCCTCAGTTATGGGAACGAGAGAGGGCTGGTGCTGAAGCGTGAACTGAAAGTAACAGCAGCTTCTTTTGGGTGCAGCAGAAAATAGCTACAAAACTGCCCCCACAACTTTCCCAAAGTGCTCTTCAGACGTGAAACACCACTGCGGTTGAGGAGGTTTCTCACCTGGGTGTTTCTGCCAGCCCTGCCGTGCTGCTCAGCAGAGGGGCACACGGAAGAGCCAGCATTACCCCGTCAGACCCGTGCTGCAAAAATCATCACCCACCACATTAATACTAACTTCAAGTTATGGGTGACTTGCACCTACACAAAGAAGGCTGGTGCCGGATGGGAGACGGGTTTTGTCGGCCGCGCCGAGCTCGGCGCTGCTCTGGCCGGGGAAGGAAATGCAGCCGTCACCGCAGCACCTGCGGAACAGCACCCAGCATCTTTACCTTTTCAATGTCCACCAGCTCGGCCTCGTAGATCTCCGCGATGGTGATGTGGTGCTTGGCAGCGATAGTGAATCGCCCCTAGAGAAGGCAGAGGTTGCACGTGAGACGAGGGCTCTCCCTCCGCCCAGCACGCACGGCATTTACCGAGCTGCATCTCTCACAAGCACACTGGTCCACGAGCTGCCAGTGCAGCTTCTTACCATGTCAGTGTAGATATCGATAGCTGCATTTAAGCAGTTGATGGCCTCTGCAGCATGAGTGTTCAGGAAAAACAACAAAGTCAGCCAGCACGTCAGAATTCCCAGCCCAAGACCTTCCCCCCACCTCCAAAAATCAGATCTCGGTAACACTTCTCTTCATCAGACCACAAACCAGCTTCTTCAGTAAGTATCTGCTCACGCATGTACGTATGAAGGTCTGGAACAGCAGACACAGCATTTTCAACCCCACGACCTACAGAAGTAACGTCTCTTGCATTTTTGCACCTGCAGATCTAATCCCGATTCACCCAGCCCAAACACTCCCATCCCACCGACAGCTCGCCAGTTCACCCGCGCAGAAATTGCGACGCTGAAAGGTAACGATCAAAAATTAGGATGGACAAAATACGAACAACTTCTACCACAGGTCTGTCAGGCTGCATCCTCAAACAGCAAAATTCAAAATGCCTATCTCATAAACATGCAAAGGCTGCCATTTTCTAGGAAATTTGGGTGGTTTACAACTATAAAACAGTATTATCAGCCCTGAGTTAGTTTCTTCAGCCTGCTGGCACAGGAAAGCAAGGGTAATACTGGTAGGTTGGTTGGTTGGTTTCCAAAAGCTCAGGTAAGGTAAGGGGAATCGGAGGTCTTCCAGAAAACCACAGCCCTGCTCCTTATGACCAGGTGTAAAGAATCCAGATCCTCTTTCCTCATCCCATGAAAGGTCAGCCCGTTTTCCTCCAGCCTCGCCTCTGCCCCGGGGAAACCCCCTGGGAGGGAGCCAGGGCCAAGGGCAGGGATCCCACTGCGATCCAGACCTGCAACCTGCCTGAAATGTTCCTTCAGCGAGTGTTTCTCCAAGGCCAAGCTAAACCAGGAAGGAAGCTACCAAGGGGCAGCGCTTCACAACCAACGCCCTGCAGCGTACTGAAGTTCACCAAAGGTACAGCCAAAGCACCAGAAATCCCCTACAAGGAGATGACAGCCCTATGCATGCTGGTCCGTGCGGCAGATCAAGATGATGCTGACTACCTCACATCATCTGAAGGACTGCTCTGGAGAAGCAGAGGTGCAGGAGGTATTACGGCTTTCGGGTAGCCTGCAGTGAGGACCGCAGCCCCGCGGAGCCAGTGACCACCGAAAGCCTCCGCACGCAACCTCCTCTGCCACGAAGCAGCTTTGCAAGAAACAGTCCCGATTTTGCTCCCCTTACCTTGTGGGTCTGCTTTTTTGTAGGCGTTCCCGGCATCCACGAAGCTGGTGGCTGAGTCGTGTTTGCTCTGCAGCTGCATGTGCAGCTTGGCCGCCTGACAAAACGCGTTCCCTGCAGCTGGGAGAGAAGCACACACCGACCCCATGTACCCCTCCGACCCGGCAACCAGCGGGATTGCAAGCACAAGTCATTTCCCAGGACCCAGAGAGCTTGAGAGATGCCACAATGCCAAATCGTGCACGGCCAGGTGCTGCTCGCCTGCCGGGGGCTGAGCCGGTCCCCACGGGGGGCAGTGGGAGCATCCCACCCACCCGCATGTTCGTCCTTGGCAGTGCGTGGTCACCCTCACTATGCTGCGCCCTGCATCTACAGGATCAGCAGGGGGGACCCCTCGCGTCTGGAAACCCAGCAGATTTGACATCCCACTCCAAAGGCATTTCCTTGCTGCAGGGCAAGCCCAGGGCAGCGCCCCTTTAGCAGGCTTCTCTGCTTTCATTTTCAAACAGTAAACGGTAGCCCGGCAGGAACGTTCAGGTCGAAACCCTCTGCCCACCCTCCCAATACTTAAATCATCGCAGGGCCGGGCGGAGCAGAGGAACTGCATCGCCACAGGGACCATCCCCATGGAAACACCCTGGGATGTAAAGCTCCACTGCGATAATTCGCAGGAAGATGCTGAGGCACTTGTGGGTCACCCTGGTGTCAGCCACCCTCTTTCACAGCCCCCCCAACGGCAAGGGCTGTACTCACCGCTCCAGTTTTTGGCAATCTTGAACATGTTGGCAGCCCTGGTGTACATTTCGCAGGCTTCCTCCACCCTGGTGTTGCCCCTGAAACGCAGCGAGAGAGCCCCTGATGCTGGGCCGGAACGAAACACCGGCCCGAAATGGGGGCTGAGAGCTGAAATGGGGTTTGGGATGTTGGAGCCCCCCCGTGCGCTCAGGTGACATGGCCCCTCCGGGCTGGACAAGGCTGATCGTCTTCATTTTAAAACACAGCATGAGCACCACGCTGCTCAGAGAGGGGAAAGCCGGATTTGGGGGACCAGCAGCCCCCCACCCTTGCCAGACCCTCTCTCAGGGGTGCCAGCTTGGTACCGATGCACGGTGGAGCGGGGAGAAATTCGGTCAGCGCCTAATGGGGTCCCCCACCCCGCTGCGAACAGGGAGCAGGCAGAGTAGGCAGGCACCGAACAACCAAGCCCCTCCTAGAAAGGGGAGGCAGTTTCTCATTGCATAAAGCAGGGATAGGAAGGAGAGGGGAACCCACTCCTGAAATGGCAGCTTCAGGTTTTGGCACGTTGCTAAAGAGTTGGAGCCTGGAGCAAGCCCCCATCTGCTCCTTGACTTGGGTCCCTCCTTTTTGGGCAGGAGCAGCCAGCTCATAAGAGTCTCATGAGACACTCAGCAAAAACACCCGCAAAATGCAAACTCTGGTATGTGACGAACAACTGCATCATTTCGAGAACATAAAGCAAATCAAAAATTAAGAGATGCCCGACAACTCGCTGCTTGCATAACACACGCCAGCCAGCGTGCACTCTCCGGGTCCCAGCAAACCAACCTCATCAGGCCACGCCCCAACACGCCGGTGGGTTTTCACCTCTGCATCTTCCGGTAGGGAATGCGGGCGAAAGAACAACTCAAGTCTAACTGACAGGGTTCAGAAGCGTAACTCGGCTCCTCAGAAAGGATGATTAATGATTAATTTATCTTGAGAGTGAAGTTTTTTTGATAATTAAATGCAGATTTCTTCATGGACTTACTCCCACAAGCTTGGTACTGCCCTCTCCAGCACACAGAATGTTCAGGGTTGGAAGGGATTTCTGGGGATCATCCAGTCCAACCCCCTGCCAAAGCAGGGTCACCTACAGCAGGCTGCACAGGACCTTGTCCAGGCGGGTCTTGAATATCTCCAGAGAAGGAGACTCCACAACCTCC
>Ga0065711_1006486_pt1 | contig 17191 bp, 14 predicted proteins | sample Hoacrofraction12_FD_59098 | JGI IMG/M metagenome (GOLD analysis project Ga0065711, IMG submission 59098) | Hoatzin crop microbial communities from Cojedes, Venezuela - Epithelial fraction 12 v2 (version 2) | ecosystem: Host-associated > Birds > Digestive system > Esophagus > Crop | place... | reverse complement strand
CCCTGCACCGGGCCCGGCGGCGCCTCGCACGCCCCCCCCGCCAAAAAATGCTCCGGAGACCGCCCGGAGGTTCGTTCCCGAGCGGCGCTGGTGCCATTCCGGGAGCAGCCCGGCTGCCCACCCCCCCAGCAGCCGTGGCGGGAGCGGCCGCGGGGCCGGGGGCTCCTCAGACACCTGAAGGGAGACCCAGCCCTGCCGCGTCTGGGGGTGCTCCGGCCATCGCCCGCGGCAGAGGGCCCTCGGCCTCCCCGAGGAGGCTGTTCCCAGCCAGGACAGGACAGCGCTTAGTTCTCTGCCTCAAACCTTCTGCCCTTTCCTCCCCCCCATCCCAAGGGTCATCGCCGACCGTCAGCAGCACAGCCGGCTTTCCTCAGGCACCGAAAAGAAAACCAAGCCCAAAAAGACCAAAAGCCACCACCTGGAACTATGCGAGCTCCCAGACAGAAAGCACATACAGCAAGAGGTTTTCCTTGGTCGACTGGTGGGGTTAAACTGAACCGGAAGGCTGCTGCCTGTTCCCACCTGGCATTCAGACCAGTTCTGCAGCACACTGGTGGAGAGGTGCTGGTGGGAGCCTGGGGTGCCACATGGACCAAGGAATCTTGGGTTCTTCACAAAGTTCTTGTATTCCTCTTCTGGCAAGCCCTACAGAGAGTTACTGGCTGGGAAATACCGGCTGCCTGCCGGTGCTGCACACCCCTTGCTCCAGCGTGGCACAGATCTCATGGATCACCCCGTCCCGCCTCAGGGAAGGAAACCCAGCGTGTCCTGGTTTATTCAGTGCAACTAAATCTAGGATGGGGATGAGATTGAGCGTGTTTTCTGGTAGAAGCTTGGTCGCCCCAGCAAGGATGCTGTTCCCTCAGGGCACAAAGGAAGATGTTCCTCGTGCACTCGATCTGCCCACCCATCATGATAACCAAATGCCATGCCACTGAACACATGAAGAGACCAGCCAGTTTGTGCTGTTCCAGAAATGCAGACTGGAGTCCAACATCTCCATGAGGAAAAGTGCAGCTAAAACTACTATGTGCTGAGTGCTGCAGAGCAACAGCATGGAGCAAAAAAGTTTCCCTCCTCCAGTGCTGGAGCTCAGCTGCAGACAACCAAAGGACAGCCAGACTGGACATGCTGGGGTTGGTCATTCCCAGCACTCAGCTCAACCCTTCTTGAGCTCTAAGGCTGTAGTAGAGATAGAGACCTCATACTTACAAATACTGCTCTTGTTTTTATTTCCATGCACAGCAAGCAATGTAAGAATCATAGCCCATGATATGACCTGTACTCTTCTCTGAAACAGTTACTAAATCAATCCATTAAGAGTCTTCCATCTACTGCAAGTCCTACCAGAGCTGTAGCATACTTGTGGCTGCCAGCATCAGGAAGCAGCGAGAGCAGGGTTGCTCCCAGAGGGGGAGCCAGGAGCAGCCCCACCAACGAGGCAGAGCCCCACACCACAGGAGGTAGGACAGGGTGGTGATAGAAACAGGTCCTATCAACACACCAGCTCTGAGGTCAACCAAGGAAAGCCAAACACCAGTTCAGGAACAGGTCTGAGGCAGACTCACCTACAACACAGTCCAGGCAAGAACTGAAGGCTTCCAGCATTGGAGGTTATATGGAGCTTCTGGTGGAGAGGGTGGGTGTGAACCCCAGATGAGGCTCCCTGGGGCAATTAAGGTTTATTAGTGCACTTGCAGCCCTGACATCCAGAGTCATTTACTGGGGGTGCATCCAGAATAGCAGACGCCATTTGAATATCTGATGCCAAGTTGAGTTTGCAGGACTTCCCAATAGAAAATATGTTTTTTGATTCAAAAACTAATCAAAATATCCTCTGGTGTTACTGAATTACATGAATTCCTTCATCAAAGCTAGACTGGGCAAGCAGTAAAGCAGAAAGAACAGAATGGACTTATTATAGACAATGATGACTCCAGGTCTGAGTTTTGAAATTCAGGGACATGAGTGAGGAATGTATTACCATATGTTTAAGAAGAGATTTCAATAGCACCAATCAAGGTGTTAGCAGCAGATATAGGGACAAATCCAAGTGCATTAAAGCTGTTAAGGCAGCTCCTGTCTACCAGTCCTGGCAGCACATTTGATCACAGGAGGAAAAGGCACCTGTGAATCAAAATCTGCTTCCAGGTTCCCAGGCACAGGAGCTACCTAGAAGCACTGAGAGCTGCTTTCTATTCATTTAAAGCATGCAAGGAAAAATTTAAATGGGGAGTGGAAATTTAATCTCAACCTTATGCTGTGGTCATCAAAATGTCTCTTGTTTCACTTCATCTTGAAAGCATAGTGATGGCAGGGGTACCAGTGCCTAATGGACAGCACAGGCCTGTGGTTTGAATAGCTGATCTCTACCCCCAGCGCTCTTCTCTGTCCTTTGCTTTCTTCATCAGTGCACCAGGGCTGAAGACCCTTCTGCTTTGAGTGCTCTGAGATCTACATATGAGGTGCTGAGGAAGACCATCACCACCACCCGTGCCACTGTTGTGCATATTTCTCCATGCTCAATCAATCTGCTGGCTGCCATGTGGTCGCATCTTCTCAATGCTCCTTTTGTGCATTTTTTCCCAAGCTCTCTCACACCTCCCTCTTTACCATACCTGTGGGAATGGCCATGCTCGAGTCCTCTCCTGCACCGTTCTGCAACAGAGGGGCTTGGGCTGAGTGCTGTCAGCATTATCCTGTAGCTTTTGCGTCATCTGTATCTCATTTGCCTGCTACAACATTTTTCTCCTCAGGGCAGTCCCTGCCTAATTCGTGTGCTGCAGGGCTCTGATTACTGGTTGGGCCAAAACATCCTAAACGAAAACCATCTGCCTTAAAGTGAGGCAAAATGCATTGACAGCTGGCAATCAGATGGACAGTTAAAGGCCTAATGCCCACCAGATGCCCGGAGGAAACAGTTTGGTTTGGCCGCCTGTTTAAAGGAAATAAGGCTTTGCAGTGAAGCTGGAAACTGTTATTCCATAAGTGCTCTTCACTGATCATCATGGACAGAAAGATTCTTGGGAGAAACTTAGAGAAGTGAGCATAACCAAGGAGGAGGATTCCTGTGATGTCGTAAATAAGCTGGGAGTGCAACTGAGAACAAATAAACTCAAAGATTTACTGCCTCCAGAACAGCATGTCTGTGGCTGCTCTAGTGGAAGTGGTTAATTGATTGTTTCCCCAGTGGAGCAGGCTTTGACTGATTGAACCATGGAAAGCTCTGATGGATTTTTCCTGCTGGCTCTTTGTCTTCCCACTAGTCACATAGCTTCTATTTTTGCCTTGAGTCTTAGGTGTTTGGGTCAGCCTAGGAAGTTAGTTTTTATATGCTGGAATGAGAGGATATGCTGCCCTCTCCCTCGTGTTCTCCCCTATGGTTCTGTGCATGTCTCTCTGGAAATAAAATCAAACTCCCTATTTTGTGTATGTTGCGCTCTCTGGCCTGTTTGCCCACTGCTTGTTCAAAAAAGGGTCCACGTGCTGGGAGCTCAAATGCAGTGGAGAAACAAACCCTGCTAGTGAGAACACATCACGTGCATAAATCTGCTCAGAGTAGTACAGCATCCCTACGGGTGAGGGCAGTTGAGCTCCTCCTTGACTCACAGTACCCCTTCCTTCCCCAGGGCAGAGCTGGTGCTGGAGCCAGGCAGTTCATAGCTGGCAGTGCAAAATGTTCTCTAGCTCTCAAAAGCAAAATCAAACCTGATCGTCTCTGCTCTCCAGGGCTCTAATTGATTCCCTTACCTGATCTGAGTTCCCGTTGGTCTTTCTGGGCAGGCTGAAGGACAGGAGGCGAGATGCGCTGCGTATGGGTACGCATAACCGGTGAATAAGCCCTGCAGAATGGCCTGGCATTGCCAGCCAGTGGGATGCCACCCAACGTGGGATGACACTGAGAGATGCTGACTGACGTGCCCAACTACACCAAGTGCCATAGGTTCACTGGGCTTGCTTGTTGTACACTTGTATAACAATATGCATTTTCACATTAATTACTTCTTGTTATTTGTATTGAGGGAATATTGCAGACTGATGCTCTGAAAAACCAGGCACAGCATAAACACAGAGTGAAAACCTTTCTCTCCCCGAAGTGCTCACTGTCTAAGTAGTCAAGACAAAGAACAGAAGGCAGTATAATTTTTCTTATACGAGTTCAGGGTATGAAGCATGGGAGTTTTACTTGGCTTGCTGAAGACCACATAAGGAAAGCCTCTGTTGGAGCTAGGAATTGAATGCAGATTTCCTGCCTTCATCTGAAGACTACCTTCTCCGTTTCTCTAATACAAGCATTCATATATTCTAACCTCAGCATAATTACATTGTAAGCCAGACAGGCTTTTACAGCATCCTTTGCTGGTTGGGAGCCAGGCAAGCCAGCAGCGCTCTGGGTTGCTGATAGCCCAGCCACGCACGTGCCCTGCTGTGGCACGGCAAGTGCTGCCCGAAGGAGCTAGCCCGAACGTTACACTGTCTGGGCAGTGTGGTTCAAAGTACACTGCGCTCATGTAAACCCGAAACCCCATCTAGAAGCAGATTTGTTTTCAGTCTTGCTGTTATTCCACCCTTCTCTCCCAATATCCTGTTGTCTTAGAGTCACACATCTCTCTCTCTCTCTTCAGCTATAAAAAACAAGCCCACAAAGGTGCTAAACCATGAGTGAGACAGAGCCGAGAGGATGAGTAATGAGATGCTGAGCCGCCAGCCTTGGGTCCCTTGCTAGCCCTGCTTCTTCTCACATTTGTCTGGCCAGCCTTTTCCTGAGGGTTAAGAGAACCTGAGGCTCCACAGCACACGCTGCACTCTGGTTTTGCTGTTGGCATCTGCTGAATCTGGATGGGTTCAGCACATTCGGTGGCTTCCGACCCCTGGGAGCAGGAGTGTGGGAGTGGGTTGAGCACTGCCGGGGACTATAACTCAGCAGACCATCTTCTGCTTCATTCTGCCTTCCCAAATGTTGGGGTTTGGTTTTTTTGGTTATTATTTTTCCAGTTCAGACAGCCAGGATAGGTAAATGGATGTTAAATCAGGCTGATTCTTTTCTGATGACTCAAATGTGGACCCAGACTGATGAAATGCAGGGTAGCAGTAATTTGCAGACACGTGTTGTCTGTTGCAATATTCAGCCACAAGCAAAAGGGGCTGTGCTATTCCCCAGCTCTCCAGGCTGGGAAATGCTAGGCATAGTGAAGAAAAGCTTCGGAGAGCTGGGAAAAAGAGGATGGAAGAGCAAAAGTAAGAAGGTGGCCAAAAATGCTGAATTGGAGAAGGCGCAAGGGGAGAAGGAAAGGACTGGGGAGTTTAACAAGTCGGAAGAAGATTTGCAGCAACAGGCGAGTTCAGGAGAGCTGGGGAAAGGGACTTGGTGCACATCCCACGGCCAGGAGCAAAAATGAGATGCTAAGTAGGAGCTCGTGTACATGAAAATCTCATCTAGCTCCTCTAAAAAGCTTCATAAGAGAAAAGCCCACCTGGAAACTCAGTCAATAGTCATAAGGATCTGTGTATTAAAGTAGCAGGTTGGCTGGCCACAAATGATAAAGCAGCTCAGGCAGGTGGGTGTCTGTCCTGCCTAGGTGTGAAAACGAGGAGGCTGCTTTTGAAAACCTGAACCATGGTGTCTTCTTTCTACAAAGCCTCCTGTAGAGCAGAAGTTTCATGGAAAACATCCCGAGGGTTTGGGAGAGGGGAGTTAGCAGATTGTGGCCAAATAAAAGCATGGAATTGTGCAGACAAAAGGTACTGTGCAGCCTGCTGTAGGTGACCCTGCTTCGGCAGGAGGGTTGGACTAGATGACCCACAGAGGTCCCTTCCAATCCCTACTATTCTGTGATTCTGTGAAACCACTTCCTTCAGTCCTTTCCTTCATACCCGCTCATGGTGTTGGCATTGTTGCAAGTGGAGATGATGCTGGGAATGACAGGTGGAATTTAGTGCAGTTGAATTTTAATCAGCAATTATTGTAAAACACAGTAGTGCTTTAACTGGAGGGTAATTTAGCTCCAATTCCAAAAATGTAGACTCGTACACTCTAGCTGTTTGCTCTTTCGTCCAAGCAAACTAGAATATAGAAATGTATGAACGATGACCAAGCAAAGTAATGATGGCTGGAGAATTAAGATGGCTCAGAACCATCCAGCCAAATTACACAGCAATAGGATGGCACCCATCCCAGGTCCTGCTTAGAAAGATTCAGGCTTACCTCTCTCACTGACATTGAAAGGACTGCGAGTCCACCTGACTCCTCTGTGCACACACACGAGCTTGTGTTTGTGTGTGTGAAAGGAGAGTAAATGTTTAAATACTGTTGTAACATCAATATTCAGTGCCAAGACTGGGAAGTTCTGCTACCTGTGCAACTAGACCATTTCCTGGAAGGAATACAAGAAATAGACATCTCAGCTTTCTGATATTAGCTTCTGAGTTTGAAAACATGAATCTAGGTTTTTGGCTAAGGATGTGTTCATGAGCTAGCCCCACGTGCGAAGTTCAGCAGCCCGCTGTGCAGAACACCACCCAGCCACCCCTGGGAAGCATCCTGGAGCGGGGACCATCCCTGGGACACATCCCAGAGTGGGGACCGCCCCGGGAAGCATCCCAGAGTGGGGACCACCCCATGCCCTGGGCAGCCTCAAGGCACCAAGCCAGCTTTACAGGTTTGGGTAGCTCACCCCCCAGTCAGGAGGCCAAGAAGCCCAGCAGGTAAGGGTGTGTGAGCTCTGTGCTGCTGGTGCTCAAGCTAACTGGGAGCTGATTTTGATTGAGTTTTGCTGCAGTCTGCGGCATCCTCCCTTAGAGCAGATGCCTCTCAGCAGCTCAGTGAATGGTAATTTAATTTACATTTAATGTTAGGATTTGGGTCCTATAGTTGCCAGAACATATAATCATGTGGACAAAACGTTCCTCACTGCATCATGCCTCATCACGGCAGTTCTGCTCCCTCTGCAGGGGTGGCACATCGCGGTCATCGATGCTGCCGAAGTCATAGAAACACAGAGTCACAGAATCATTTAGGTTGGAAAGGACCTCTAAGATCATCAACTCCAACCACAAACCTAACGCTGCCAAGTCCACCACTAAACCACGTCCCTAAGTGCCATACCTGCACGTCTCTTAAATACCTCTGGGGCTGGTGACTCCACCGTGTCCCTGGGCAGGCTGTTCGATTTCAGACTCCCGTCCGCTTGCACGCACGCTCTCAGCCTGGGAGGCAACAGGTTCACGGAACAGCTTCTTTAAATGAGTCCACTGAGTCTGTAATAAGAGGAGGACAGAAATAATCTTGTGCGTGGCTCCCTACAGATGGGCTTTAGTACTCGTAAAGGTTGTAGCAAATGGATTCGCTCCGGGCTTGGATAGACATTGACAGATTTATAGAATGAGAGGTGATGCAACATAGCGGCTACAGCAAAACCGCGTCTTGCAGGGAGAAATCACTGCAAACACTTGAGGATGCTTCAGACGTATTGCCGTCTTGCGCCTGCGCCTGTGCTGAGGCTGGTCTCAGCCAGAAAGGGCTTTTGTGTCCTGCCATGTGGGGCAAGATTGTAGAAGCCAATGGGGAAAGGGAAATATACTTTTTCTTTAGCTCAAAACCAGCAACAGTTTAGTAAAATGCATTTCTAATTTTTACAGTACTGCTGCAAAGGCTGCTTTTACCCTTTTTCTTGTTTTGCCTTGCGTTTTCCCACCCTCCTTCCTCCAAGCTGCAATAACCGTGTTGCAAAATGAAGGGAAGACTCACTTGTCTGCTGTTACCAAAAGGGCTAAATTTGTTATACATTATGCACATTTTTCACGATGCAGCATTTTTTGCTGAACTTGCGAGGAATAATGTTACATAAGAAGCCCTGAACAGATTGTTTATAGAAGACTATACAAGACAAATAATTTGAAGCTGTGACTCAAACTGTGTAGCTACAAACCGAAGGCAAGACCAGTTGTGATCAACCAAGTGACAATGCAAGTTTTGTCACAATACCCTAAAACATTGCATCAACTTGAAAATAAGCAGAGATGTCAATAACCTGCTGCAGTCTTCACTAGCAAGCTCACATTTAGCTTCACAGCTCTCTTCTGTCGTCTGACATGACCCGTTCTAAAACCAAAAATAATGTGCTCTACCTTTCAGAATGGCTTATCTATACATGCCACTAACAGACTGCTCCTTCAAGTGTTGTAACTCCTGTCAGTTCTCTAAGTATAGAAGACTACAGGGGGAAATGTGAGGTATTTTCTACCAGGAAGAATGCATATCTGCTGAAAGTTTAAAATTAAAGAAGCATATGATAAAATTCACGACAAGCATATCTTGGAAATATATTTTTACATTGATTGCTTTAGTAGTCTCAGAGCTATTACATTTCTTATCATCTGTCTATGAAGATACATTGGTTCTGGTAGTACCAGTAAAACCCTAGATAATGTTTTCCTGTTTTTACTGAGACTATATTTCACACCAAGTACTTGAATATATCACTCCATTTCTTATCTCAACAGTCTTATTTTTATTCCCCTCTTCACATTTAATTTCAACTTCTTTTTTACATTTGCAGACTCATCAAATCATTCACCTTTGTCAATATTTTTGAGGACATCACTGTCAACATTCCTAATGCAATTCAGACTGGATTTCACACTTTTTGCTGAGGACAATTCATCAAGTTCATCCGAATTGCTTCCAATCTTCAAAATACTAGGCCCACTCATTCAAATACTTAGTGAAAATACTGTAAAAACAGTTTACCATATTTTTTTACTTTTGCTGCCAAAAACACTCCCTCATTTTCAAGTTCAACTATTAAAGTGCTTATCATTATTGCCTGAAAACTTGCCCTTTTTTTACTTCAGTTTTTACCATTAAAGGCTTGGTGTTCCCCATTTCACTAAGGTACTGTGTTCAATTTCCTTGACTAGTGGAAAGCATCTTCAGTTTGCTTGTGACAAAATGGAGTTGCAGTAGTGATTTAGGACTGCTGAAAAACTGCTTTTGTAAAATAGGACACTTGTCATATGAAAGAAAATATGGTTTGAATGCATCTTAGAGGTCAATAAATCTGCTGCTGGCTGGCTGTAGAGATAGCTACCTTGTCTTACAAGGTCCAAGAATTGCTTTTAGTTTATTTCAGTAAGATTGTGGGGGGTGTAGAAATATGGGAGGGGGATATTCCCCACTGATTATGCATCAGCACGTATTGTGCCAGCTCGGTTTTGGATCCCTTGTGGACTGGGTGGACAGTACAATCCCCATGCTGGAGGTTCAGGTTTAAGGCTTTTTGAGTTTCTTAGGCACTGTGTTTGTTTCTCTCCCTCCTGCCTGTCTAAAATTCACATCACTAAAGGAGGCAGGAATTTTGGTTATCCAGCAGCATCTGCCCAAGCTCTTCAGTGTTCTGGTGACATGCTCCTCAGCATTTGTACCAGCTCACTGTGCGGATCCAGTGGCTCAAATCACCTTTCATTTCTTTTGTGATCAAATTGCGTAAATAAACTTGTATGTGTCGTGATCTCATGTGTCAGCTCTCACAGAGATGTACCCCATGCCACTGAACCCCAGGACATCTTGTGTTTCCCAGCACTGGTGCATTGACTGCACTCTGGTTCCCGTGCAACAGCCCTGCACCACTGACTGCTCCAGTTTTAGCACAGAAGAGCTCTTGATCTAGAAGATGCATTACTGCCCTGGGGGAGATCGCTTATTGGAGCAGATGCTTGGTTTTGCTTTTCAAGGCAAAATACGCTGGATGCTGGAGCCCTGGATGGATGCTGGAGGAGGTGCTCCCCCCATACATGCTTGCCCCAGTCCCCAGCTGATGGCTCTGCAGGCATCCGCCCAGCTTTCCTGTGCTGCCAGGGGCTCTGCTCCCTAGCAGGGCCACTTTCTGTAATGCCAGCAAGATGAAGAGTGGCCTTGTACACTCAAGTGTTTGAAGAAAATGTGAAATACTGACACATGAAGTGATCAGATGTTTGGGTAACTGAAGACCAGGCTTAAGCACAGAGACCTGAATTCCCTGAAAACTCTCCTAGAACGAACTTTGTGGCAGAAACCTGCGCACCCTGTGAGCTGTACCCAGCCCTGTGGGGTTTGCTCCCATCGCCGGCGTGCTGGGAGAGTGTCAGGGTGCTGCAGCACTCAGCCCTGTTGTCCCCACCTTGCTGGGATGGGGCCCTGGCCCGAGCAGTGTGAGAGCACTCCTGTCCCAGGTACACGTCATGGCTGTTACGTGCATTGATGGGATGGAAGAACCCACCCAGCTCTTCCTCCTGCAGGAAACAGAGGCAGAGGTTGCCTGAAATCCTCTGAGACATCTGCTTCTGTCACATTACGAGTCCTTTTTGTCCCTTGTTGGTGCACAGCTTTATTCTGGAGGTTGGTCCTTGATGAGAGGAGAAGCATCTCCTGATGGATAGCAGGGTTTCCCTGATTTTGCCTGGCTTTCCTAGGTTTTAGCTAGCCGTAGGTCACCTTCCCACTCTTCTGTTGTCGCCCCGGTGCAGACACAGGGAGTCAGAGGCAAGCAGTGCTGTACCAGCGCTGTGCTGGGTGGGATGCCCGGGTGGCACTGCCCCCTTGGGCTGCCAGTCAGAGAAAAATCAGGAAACTGGATCCGTCTCCAAAAGACTTTGATTTTTTAATTTGCTTTTTGCTTGATTTAGCTATTTTCTGAAACAATCTCAGCAGTGAAAAGCCTTTTCAGAATAGAACAGAAAGGTTTTCTTTCTCCTAAAAATGCTGAAACAAGATAAGTTGATGCTGCCAGATCTTTCTGTTTGTTTGTTTCATTTCAAAACAAAATTCCAGTAAAATGCAGACAATTTTGTGAAGTACTTTGATTTCGATGGGTCCATGTATGCTGGCTTAAATATTTTTCCGGCTATCTCCATTTGGGAGAAGCGGAGGGGGGGAAGGCAGACCAGTTGTCACACAGTGTGTTGCAGAACCGGAGATCTGGCACCCATCTGACAAACAGCCTTCGGAAGTGTGGGAACATGGTGTGGGTGCGTCCGGGGCTCGGGAAGGGACACGCGAAGGAGGAGGGAGAGCCATGGAAACCTGTCTGGTGACGGGTCCGTGGAAACCACTGATGGCCTGGCTCTGGTACCAGCCTCCGGTACTGACTTTCCAAGTGACCTGAAGCAAATATCTGTGGCCCAGTGACCTGTAAGAAGGGAACAACAGAGTGACCCCTCAGGCCATCACTGCTGAGAATTTAGGCTCTTTAGGGCTGCGACACCTTTTGCATCGTTTTTTTGAACAGCAGCTTGACCAGCGCAGCTCTCATCTAGGTTGTGGGCTCTTTGCTCTATGCAAAGCAAGCAAGAACAGTAATCGCTTGGACCTGTGAGTCTTTAAGACAGGCAGTAGCAGAAGAATTTAAATGCAGATCCCAGCATCCTGCAGGCACAAAAAGAAATCCAGGCTTTGCAAAGTCAAAGAGAAGCAGTTTTGTCCTCCTGGGAGCTACAAAATAGGTTGAGGTGCCAAAAATAACCTGCTACTAGTTATAGATGCTCCAGCTCTTTTACCGAGACATGAAAACTTGAGCTGGGTTTAATACAAGACACTTGTTTAGTGTCACTGTGACCTTTTGCAGATTTCCCACCCCAGCTCTAACCAAATTACAGATGAATCCATCCTGTCACTTCATTGCTTTATTCTGGCTCTTGTGCTGAGCTGGGCTGATGCTGCAAAGCTTCCTCAGTGAGATTCAATTCGGTTTGGTAGCGGCTCTGTTTCCTCTGCGAATTCATTAGTGTGAAAACCTGGTTCCCAAGCGGTGGGTCCGTGTCGTCAGGGACCAGAGAAGAATTGAGGCTCCCATTCTCAGAAACACACAAATGAAATAGGAGCTTCTCACAGGTGGTTTTGGGGCTTGGGGTCACTGCTCCTATTGATTTTTGGTAGGGGACCCAGCTTGCTTAGGACATTAAACAGCTTCACTCACTGCATCGACAGAGCAGCAAGCCACGTCAAATTTCAGAGAGAAAATACTTGGCCCTCTTAAGAGAGTTACAGCCCGAGGATTTTTCTGAGGGAAATTATCTAAACTGCAAATCAAGCTGGCAAATTCCTCTTCTAGAGACCACTCTGTTGGAGACGGAAAACAGAGGAAATCATCTGAGCAGGGCCACAGAGGTGGCCTCACCCTGGGGCATTCAGGTGCCCGTGGTGCTGGGGCTCAGGGTGCTGGAGTTACGTGGGGAGCGCCCACACAGGGTCTTGCAGCCGGTTCCAAGCCCAGCTCTTCTCGCCCGGTGCCAAGCCCCGCCAGCAGCAGTCGAGCGTGCCGCAAGTCTGGCTTGGTCCCACCAGAGCCTGCCTGAGCCAAGCCGGGGTGGAGCATCCGTGTGTCCCTCCATCCCAGGACGTCCCTCCGGCCCTCAGCAGGAGGGTGATGCCTCCACAGCCCCGTCTGGAGCACGCACAGACCTTCCTGTGCAAGCACAGAGAGCAGCCCCCTGCTCTCTCCATGGAGGAGATTAGAGGCAGGGGGTGAAGGGAGGGAGGGGTGAGATGTGGAGGTCGGTTCTCCTCCTCCTCCCCACCTTTCTCGTTCCAACTAGCACGTATTTCTCATGCTCCTTTCTAGTCTCAGGGGTGCTAGACCCCACTCTGTGTTTTGGAGAAGCCGTGAGATGGACGGAGGCAGGGTTTCAGCTGCGGATGGGATGGCGTGCAGGAACGATGAGCAGTCTGATACTCAGGGCTGGGAGTGATCACATCTCCTGCTCCCTCTGCCCTCAGCGGCACCGGTCGCTCCTGCAGCGCCCGAGCAGAGGTGAGAGGAGAGGCAGCGAAGGGGGTCACTGGAACAAAGAGAGATAAACAAAGGATAATCTTTCCGGCAACAATTCATCATTTAAAGCCAAAGCAGAGAAACAATTTCCCAGCTAGCACAGCATTAAACAGATGGACGAAACCACTTCAGTGGCAAGCAGGTGTCTGAGGGCTCAGAAGATCCATCTGTCCATGGCCACAGGGCGATTATCCTGGGTGGCTCAGGTGTTTCCAAGCCTGGACGGCCAAATCTCTCACCATAGCCACTGCTTTTATTGATTTATTTATTTGCACAAAGGGCCAGCAATGCCTCTGAGGATGCCTGCAGTGGTACAGCCCCTGCCTGAGGAACAAATGCTCTCCAGGCGAATTATTTCCATTTGCAAGATCTCACATCAAGAGAGCAAACATGAGCCATTCGTGCTGCCTTTGCCCCAGCCTCCTCCTCTGTCCTCAGCTCTGTCCTGGTGTTGCCCCTGCTAGAGCTACTATATTACTTCAGTGTCAGAGCATGCAAGAACAGGTTTAGCCTCCTGCTGATTCCCTTGGTTTACTTCAGACAGAGCTCTTGCTTCATCCAGGTCATGTCAGAGGTGGCACAAAAGCCAGCAAGGAGAGGGGGAAGGTCTAGGAGGTGGTCAGCGTTGCAGTCTGGCATTTAGCACATTCATGAATTTTCTGAAGCCAGAGAAGGGGCTGTGGAGCGCTTGGTTAGGTAAAATCCCCAGGTGAGGTTTGGAGGACTGCGAGGGGTTTGCATTGCACCTGGGAGGTGCCGGGCTGGCGTCTGCTCTGCTACACGGCTCCGGTGAGCAGCCCAGCTCCCCTCCTGGGCTGCAGACTGGGCGAGCTGCTGCAGGGCCCAGTGGGAGGCTGGGGCTGCGGGGAGAGGGAGGTGGCTCTGGGCACCTTGCCCTGCCTGGGTCAGGATGTCTCCATCACGGGGGTACAACAGCTCCGCAGCCGTGTGGCATCCAGTAAGCCTGAGAGCATCTTTCCTTTCCTCCTCCACCCGGGAGTTCCACGGGCAGCGGGCAGGTCAGTGCCGGGACAGCCTGCTTGTCTGCTCTGAAACCCTGGTGAGGAGGAGGAGGAGGAGGAGGAGAGCTTGGAGCTACCCAGAGGCGGCTGATGCTGCTGTTGCCGTTGGCAAGCTGTCACGCCGACACCTCGCTGTGCAGGGCTCTGACGTCAGATGCCTCTGACAAACTTTGCTGTCAGTCAAAAGCCTTTTCACAAACAGAGACAGTGACAGTTTGCAATGCAAACACCAGTCCTCGACAGGCTTCTTTCCCTTCTTTTCTTTTTTAGCACACAGATTTAAATTTTAAGTTGCTGGTCTGTTAAGGCCATTTGAGCTAATGAACCTTCCCATGGTCTCTAGCGTGGTGTCCTCTGCTCTGCCTGCCCACTGCCCCAGCCATCGGGACGAGCCCTGGCCCTGGGGAGCCTCCCTGCAGCGAGCGAGAGCCCGAAGCTTGGCTGCACCAACACCGCAAAGCTCTTGGGAGCTGGGAGTGTGGGAGATGGTGGCCAGAACAAAATCCTCCATCTCCTGGGGCTCCTGCTTAGCGGGTGGCAGAGATCCTGCAAAGGCTCAATTCCTCCTTCTCCTCCCATTCATCTTTCTTTCCTTTCCTGTTCCCCCTTTCCTCCTTGCTGGAGGAAGCAAGGCTGTCCCCTGCTTTGGAGATCCTGGGTCCTCCAGTCTGAGGCTCTGGGGGAAGATGGAGATCATCAGGGTTTAGGGACCTGCACAGGCAGACAGAGCAGGTGGGAAGGGCAGCCGGGCTGGTACCCTTTTCTCCTCCATCCTGAGCTGTGCTGGATCCCAGGAAGTGTAATATTTGCTCAAACATGTTGGTAAATCCCCCCTGTGCTACAGGAGGTCACCTTCCCTAATCTACAATGTCCAATTGCATAACTGAGATACTGAACAAACAGCTTAAATTTAATCTTTGTTTTCTTCCATCTCAAGCGTGGCAAATCAATTCCTGGGCAAGCAGAGCTTCAGCACAGGGCTGGGAACACACACACTGGTCACTTTAACCTCCAAAAGAGCAGAAAAAAATGAGGGAAATAAACCCAGTGAGGGTTTGCTGCCTGCTTCAGCACCTCTCCCTGTCAAACATCGCTCCAGGGCTGGGGTTTCGATGCCTTCAGCAGCAGATTGGCAGCAGAGGCCAGGTCTTACTGCTCACCACGGCACCACCGCCGTGTCCAGGCGAGGTCCTTGGGCAAAGCAGGAGATGTTGTTCTGGGTGTCAGCAGATGGGTGCAGTTTTGAGCAGCCTTGTGTCAGTAGCGTGAGGCGCCAGCTCTCATCTTCCCTGAAAACCTCCCACCCCTCCCAGCACCGACCGGAGCATGGGTCCCCCCCGCAGCTTGAAGACAGCAGAGAAAGGCATGGGACAAGGGGCAGCAGGGCTTCAGCAGTGCTTGGAAGGTGTCCTGGTGGCAATGCAGACGGTGGGAGGCGGAGGGAGGGATTCAGTTCTCTTGTTTCCCTCCTGTTCATTTTGCTTTGGTTCATTAATGACCTTTCATACAACAGTAAGGATATTAATAGGATGCTTCAGTTCCAAATGTCCCCATCTCTCCTCCCTGCTCCTCCTCTCTCGCTACTTTCTGGCACACTGACAGCTTCCTTCACGTTAATTAAAACAAATAACAAGCTTATACATCTCATCAGGGTAATTCAAAAACTAAACAGCCATCTATCGCCTCAGTCACTGTAGATGGAGCAAAACCAGCTCTTTTCTCCCTATCAGTTTCTCCCTCTCACTGTTGGAATAAGGACGTGCTTTAAATGTCCATCCTCAGCCAAACACCACAATGGGTAGGAAATTCTGTGCCTCTGAGCACCCGCTGAGTCCTGCCTGCTCTGCTTCCCTGCCCTGAGCTGCTGTGACTGGTATCAAGCCCATGTCACGAGCTGTCACTCTCCTCTGCATGGTATGGGTGTGCCAAGCGCTTTGGACCCTGGTTAGCACTACCACGCTCTCTCCCGTTCAGCTCAGGGCTGTGCCTACCCTTGCTCTGCACCAATATCTCACTTACTGCCTCTGGCATGCACTTCCCAGGGTGAGGGAGGGATAAATGGTACCTGGCAGGCCGTGGTTTGTGGCTGACCCTTGAATCCAGCCTCCCACTGAGCCCCTCTGCACCTGGGGCTGCAGCTCAGCCCTTCACAAGGCAAACACAGCACAGATCTCATCGCTGCTTACAGCTCATTTCAAGCACCAAGATTCAGGAGTAGACTCATGTTGCCTGCTCCCTTAGTAGAGACTCTCAGTGTGGGGTCCCATCCAGCAGCGAGACGGGGCCAGCATGGAGGCATCCGGGGGCTCAGACCACCCTGAGGGCTGGGAAATCATTCTGCCAACAGATCCCAAGCAGCTGGAGTTTGTCTGGGCGCTTGCGTGGCAGGAAAATACCTCCATGGCTCCAAGCTTGGTGGTGCCAGCGGGCAACAGAAGTGGCCAGCATGGGTTCCCAAGGGAAAGACAGCAGAAATTGGGTGAGGAAGAGCACATACTCATCTCTCCAGGGCTGCAAGGAAGCACCAAATCTCTGCCCCTGGAGGCAGCCGGGGAGCAGGGGGCTGCTCCCCACCCCACAGAGCATCTTCTGCACATGAATTAAAAGCCTTAGCCTCAAACCTCCTAATTTAGCCTGAGTTTTTCTCTTTAATAGTATTCATGGTGGGAGCCATCTGGACCAGGTACTTTATTAGCTTAGAATAATTCAGCTGCTTTGCTAATCTCATCTCATTTCGTAGGGTTTGCTCCAGTTTCCTCGCGGTGCAGCCTGGGACAGGGCAGTGCTGCCGCCCTCCCTCTCCTGGCTGATGGCTGCTGCATCACCCAAGCACCCATGACAGGGCAGCTGCCTCCGTGCAGGTCCCATCCCTCCAAACATGGGCCCACAGATTTATTTAACGTCTCCAACTCTTTGTAGGCAGTCAGAGGGTGACAGACCCACCGGGGTTTCCCACTGGCAAGGGGGGAGGAACCACAGCGGGTCCCTGCAACCCCTCCCAAAGCCTCCTCATCCCGTGGCAGGGGCAATTCTTGGCAGTCCACCATGGGTTGGCCATCCAGTGCCACATCCCACGTCAGGGACCTTTCCCAGCTGCCCAGAAGCCCAGCAAGCCAGGCCATGGCAGCCACTCACAGCCCCAAATACTGGCCATGTTGCAAAGCCATAATTGAGCCCTTATCAGCCTACATGAGTAAATTGCCCTCTATTGAGAGAAACGAATTTGCCAGCAAATTTTCTTCTGCTCTGCCTGTAGCACTAAGTGCTCTGCAAGCTGGTGCTGAGCTTCTTGAGCATGCGCAGAGGGACAGCTCTCATGGACATTGTGTTCCTCTCCTCTCCTCTCCTCTCCTCTCCTCTCCTCTC
>Ga0065711_1040163_pt1 | contig 17192 bp, 11 predicted proteins | sample Hoacrofraction12_FD_59098 | JGI IMG/M metagenome (GOLD analysis project Ga0065711, IMG submission 59098) | Hoatzin crop microbial communities from Cojedes, Venezuela - Epithelial fraction 12 v2 (version 2) | ecosystem: Host-associated > Birds > Digestive system > Esophagus > Crop | place... | reverse complement strand
TGAAAAGAGCTTGGCCCCATCCTCCTGACACCCACCCTTAAGATATTTATAGGCATTTATTAGGTCCCCTCGCAGCCTTCTCTTCTTCAGGCTGAACAAGCCCAGCTCCCTCAGCCTTTCCTCGTAGGAGAGATGCTCCAGTCCCCTCACCATCTTGTAGCCCTCCGCTAGACTCTCTCCAGTAGCTCCTCATCTTTCTTGAAGTGGGGAGCCCAGAACTGGACAGAGTACTCCAGATGGGGCCTCACTAGGGCTGAGTAGCGGGGGAGGAGAACCAGGCACATTTTGCAGTAGTTTGTGTTACAAAACTTTGAAAAAAAATGCGTTTCACTGAAGGCAAGCTTGAAAAAATGGGCAGGACCAAAAAGCCTTTAATAACACTTTTGTTCTATTCCTTTTCTGCCCTTTTTTTTTTTTCACTTGCCAGGTGTCATCTGCGTTTCGTAGTACCAGGATAAAGAAGAATGAACATTCTTGCTCCCATGAAGAATCCTGCTGTGGAAGCTTGTGTCTTGTACATCATATCTGCTCATTTATTTTGCTGTTAGCAGTAATAATTCATGCAGATGAGCTATTGCATCATCAGTCAAAGATGCTATATTGGGAAAGGATGAAAGAGTTTTCTTTGCTTCGACCCTGTCCAGTTTTACGGCTGATGAATAATTAAGTTAGTAAGAATGTAAAAAAGCAGTAAGTCCTGATGCAGAAGAGATATTTCTGTTTCCAATATTTTGTGGCAGTGCGGTTTTCTTGTGTTCTGTTAAGAATCCAAAATAACTACACCTTCCCAGGAAGTGAGGAAGACTGTTCACATTAGCCAGTGAGTTGGATGGCTCTTTTACTGAGAACAAGCCTCGGATATGCTAGGCTGCGGTTTCTTCCGTTCTAATAAATATCTCTTTCCCTTTCTCATTTGTTCTCAGGCATCACAGCCCTCCACATTGCACCATCTGGGCTGCACACACTGATTGTCATTAGAAGTAAGAGAGACTCTTGCTGTTACAGGGAGAACTACGTTTTATAACCCTTTTGGTCATTTCTGAGTACATCTCTCAGGTGACATCTCTGCTCCGCTATTCCACCTCTCTGGTGGAAGTTCATAATCCCTCCAAGGAAGACTGACTCACTGGTTGGGTCCATCGTGATTTTCTAGCTGTGGTGTTGTAACAGGCACAGTGTGGCTTTGCGCCTGAAAATCTTTTTTCCCTGGGGATTCTGAAGGTGCTGGGACTGGCTCAAACCACCTGAATCATGGTCAAAGGGAAGCTTATAATTAGACTTCCTTTTATTTAAACTTTCATGTTTCCAAACAGGCTTTGTTATGAAAGCCAGACCTGTTACCTCCGCCTCCGGGCCAGAAGCAACACACTGCTCTGCCGCATTTCTTCCTTCCTCTTTCTCCTCCCAGGGGAGCACTAATTGCTGCTGTATTTACTCCCAGCCTGGCCACAGATCACCTACCTTGGTCACTCACAGGCCTCTTCAAAGCTCTTTGCAATGATTAATGAAACACAGTAATTTTTATGAGGTAGGGGATGTATTTTATCTTTTCCTGTCCCCTTGCTCTCTCCTTGTCAGACTGTTGATTTTGCATTGTTAAAGTTTTGTGCCAAGACTAAATTTGGGTATTTATGTGTGTGTGTTTTCAGTATCTCCATGCATCTCATACCCAGGCAGCTGGGCAGTCAGACAGATACTCTGAGTGGGTGTCTCCCAGGCACCCAGACCCGTCTTGCCTCATGCCTCCAAGGCGTCTGAGGGAGCAGGAACATCAGCGCTTCCTCAGTTCCCAAGTTATCCAGATTTTCTTCTTCTCTGGGACACGGTGGTCAATGACATTCACCTCACTTGTGCTGACCAACATTTCTCTGTGTCATCCACAGCAAACAGTACTGAAGGATTATGGATCTCCAACAACTCATGTATGAAACGCTTCATGTATATTGGACTTTTCCAGTCCTTTGGTATCTCCACATTTGCTGTTGCGAAGTAACTAACTGGAAAATTTCACAGCCATGAAAATTTGTCATGCAAGTGACTGAATTTCCCTACCTGTCCATAATACAGCATTATATAGGGTCACATTTTTCTAGCATTATTTTGTTATCCTTAACTCACAAATGACAAATACCTTTGTTACAAAGTGGCACAGTTCAGTAAAGTTCCTTAGTGACAGGTCTGTCTTCCTATCCACAAACAGTTCCCATAGTACCAGACTTAACTATTCAGGCGTATTTTTTAATTCAGGGCCTGGATCTAGTGGATGCCTTTTCATCAGATACTGGTACAAAGTTACGCTCTTGTTTTGTGTTTGCTTGTTTTGGAACTATTCAAAGATTTAAAGACAGCTTCCTTAATTTTTTTATAAATAATAAATAAACCTTTGTGTCAAAACTGTAGGTTTGAAACTAGATGACTCCTATATCTTGGAGAAGTGGGGTTCTGGAATAGTCTTCTAAATAGAGTTTGGGGACAGAAGTATGAATACTAGCATGGAGTTTCCTCAGTTGATGAAAGGGATTATGTGATGTGATGTGATGTGATGTGATGTGATGTGATGTGATGTGATGTGATGTGATGTGATATCCTGGGGCTGAAGAGATCCCTTCTAGACTTATGCTTAGTGAACAGGAAAAGGAAAAATGCCGTTAGCTGCAGTTAACCATTGTATCTAGACACCTTCATCTGTTTATTTTATGCAGCAAGATGTGGTGATAGATTTTGAAGTGTCAATCCATAAAATTCAAGTTTCTTATAACACAACCCAAGGCATGGGAGCTTGGCCGGGTGAGGGGGGATTGCCCTCGTAGAGGTGAACGAAACACGTGGGCGCTTGGTTGGCTTGAGGAACCCCCTGGCATCCAGGTGAGCAGAGCTTACAGGGTTTGCAGGCCAAAAATAATCAGTTCTGCAGTCACAGATCTTGTATCTGTGCCTCAGCCACGGGCTTTTCCTGGGGGCAGAGGGAGATGATGCGCAGGTGGGCAGCACGTCCTGCAGTGTGCTCATCCAAGATGCTTGGGCTTCAGCCCCCACCTCCCCGGCAGCCCCCTGAAATGCTGACCGGGCACGGGACAGGAGAGCACAGGGGACTCCGTGCCCACCGCCCTCCACCGGGCTAGCGGGAATTTTCCCCATACAGGTTTTTGAAACAGAACTCTTTCCCTCACCTGCGTACCACATCTTACCTGTTTTCATGAAATCCAAGGAAGCCTCAGGGGTGAAACCTGAGCCTTTCCTAGACCCCATGGATGGAAGGGTAGCACTGGGACTGCAGTTTCCACCTGTCCTAGCACGAGTATTGTACAAAGGAGCATTTCCATTGTGTATTTTCAGCCCGTATTGAAAAGTCTCAGAAATTTTGATACTATATGGAGTCAATGCTTGCCTCCAATTCTAGAGAAATGAATCAGCTTTTTTGTTCTTTGAAATTATTTTCTCTTTCTTACATCTTGGGTGGGGTTTTTTTGGTTTTTTTTTTGTTTTGTTTTGTTTTGTTTTTAACAAACCTAGTGTCTTAAATCTTTAGATCTTTGATCCTTTATTAATAGGATCATTAAACCTGAGAAATTGTTAAGGCTGGTGTTAAATTTCTGGGATTTCTTACGCACAACCAGAGAAATAAATCCAGCGGCAAAGCAGAATTTGACCTCAGGCTCTGAGAATGTAAGTGCACCAAGTAATTGGCCTGCAGACAACTTAAAACAATACTGCCTGGGTATATGAAATTCCTCTTATAGTGGATGAACTGCAGTAAACCCAAGAGAAAGAGAAAAGACAGAGGAAATATTAATATTCTGCCAGCAATAGTTTGACAGATGAACTCTAATTGTATGAAGAAAGCAATATATTTGTAGGAAAAACAAAAGATTGCCACTGTAACTTTGAACTTTAAAAAGAGTATTTTTAATTAACAGCTGTTAAATTTGATTATATACACTGGAAGTAATTTCAGCTAGTGTTTACATTATCAATGATTTTCAGAATTTCAGAATTAGTTTTATAACTCCTAAAATTCCAATAATTGTTAAGAGTCTTTTAAATAATAAAAAAAATTGGTAACCAGGTAACAAAATCCTTGAAATATCTCCAAATTCCTGGAAGGATGTGGAATAATACAATAATGTAGGAAGAGATTGTTTTTAGTCTTCATAATCCAGACAAGGCATAGAAAACTTTCTTTTTGATCTCAAGTTAACAAAAAATTTAAGCATATATGAAAAGGATTAAGCTGAGTATAAAATGAACGCATGAATATGAACATAAATATATTTTTATAAATACAAAATTATAAAGATATGAATATAGACTTTATGCACTGGAAAATATCTGAAAGTATAAAAGTTATTTCAATAAGAATAAAAACTATAGTAACCTGAACGTGCAGGAACACATCCAAAGAAATAAAAATTTAACTTAATAAAAGCTAAAAATAACCTCATCAGTCATTGTCTTGATCCTGGGGAAAAATAAAAATATTTAAAAACTGTATTTATCAAACTGTTTCATCATAGAACCAAGGTACTTAGTGCTAGATTTTTCTTTGAAAAAATCTCTTGTAAGTATACAGAGGATCAAGGGCTTAAATTCAGTGACAAGCAAATTAGGAAAGCCTTGGCATGCTATTTGTTTGATGAATATCAATAGCATCAGCTAGAAGTGGGCAAACAGTGCAATAACAAAAAGTGACTCAAGGGAGATGGGATGTTTGTCTTTGATGGCAAAAGAAAAAGGAAAAGGAGGTTCTGACGCGTACTAGAGAAAGGAGAGCTTTCAGAAGCCTGCCTGGAAAGCAAACTCATTCTTCCATTTTCTCTGTAACTTTGTCAGATGTCTGCAAGTCTTGAGAGGTTGAAAGTCCTGCTTCCTCTGGTGCTGCTGAGCCCAGGGAATTTGGTAGCCCCCTGTGCATCTCTCAATACCAGGTCATAGATGAAGGTAATTAAAGTAACACAGATTTATGTGGTGAAAGAAAGTAATGGAGGCAGCACTAAGTGCTGCTGCATCAGGCATGGATTCCTGCAAAGCAGCTTCAGAGAAGCCAGAGCGAGCCGGTGCCAGTGGTTATTGATTCAGGGATAGGATATCTCAAGGACGGGGCTTGTGCGGGAACCGCAATGGGATAGCAAAATGCACTGTCCAGGCCTCACAAAATGGGCTTAGCTAAAGAGATCGGTATGCTTACACTTCAATGTTTTTTGCTGTTTGGTATTACTCTCTGCGGTGCTGTCCCCTGTAGTCCTTCAATTGTGTGCAATGCTCATTTTCCTTTCCAAAATGAATGATGGTCTTAACGAGATGCCCTCTCCAGCTCAGCAGGCCACCCCTTGCCCAGCACCAACATCTCCGCCTGTCCACACCTTCCACATGGACACATCCATGGAGTCACCTGGCTCACAGGAGTTACACAAAATTTATGTGAGAAGCTACACTGAAGTGGACATTGTGTGAGAGACCTGGATTATTTGGGTCTCCTTCTCTTCAACGAAAATTTAATCTGGTCATTTGAGGGGCAGAATCAGTGGAAAGCAGCCTATGCAATCTTTCATTATTTTGCATGTGTGTTTTTTTTAAATCCAGTTATTACCATGACTATTGCCACCCAGCTAGGACAAGCCACACTGCAGCGAGTGGTGCCTGGTGCGTGACACAGAAGCCCTGTGCGGGAGCGCTGCTAGCAGACTGCCAGATCCCCTTTCCGAGGATGCGTGGACGAGCTGGAATAGATGATCCCCTGTACCCCGGCAGCTCCTCGGGCTTCGTGGTGACCTCCAGGCTGGCTTCACCCTGGGGAGGTGGGGGCCTGGTGCGCGGGCTGTGTTGCAGGGGGTCTCGGAGTCAGGCACCCCACTGAAGAGAGTAATAAAAAAAATTAAATAATTAAATAATAATAAATTAAAAATAATGAAAGTGCTCAAGAGACTCTCCTCCAAATTCCTCTTTGTTGCAGTTCATCCTGCCATTTTGTCCTGCTTAGCTGAGTGAAAATTTGCCACTCTTGGTAAATAAGCTCTTTAGGTACCTGTCATCTTAACGTGTCCTTTTTCAGGAGTTAAAAATGGACCTGATGTCCACCTGAAATACCTGGACCTTAGCTAGAGAAATGGCTTTGCAAGAAAGGCAGGCAATTGTTTTTATACTTATAAAAGCAGCAGCAGATCATTTGTAGCATTGCTACTGAGCTACAAATAGGAAGTTTCATGCAGAAGACCTGAGCAACATGGTTTAGTGAGGTCTTACACCTCCACATTCATAGACTTAAGCAAGGCATGGAAAGAAAGCCCCTTTTTGGTTATTTGTCCAGCTGTCTTGGAACAGAGCTGCTGGTAATGACTCTGCAGCTGGAGGAGATGGTGGAAGACAGCATTCATGAAGGGTGCTGCAAATTCATCCCCCTTCGCTTTACAGGGAGGATAAAGCATCGGTAATACAAACTTTCAAATTGCAAGCTCACGATTTTTCATGCTGTCAGTATTAGGATACTACGACTCCCCAGAGCACGTGGAGGTTTGGGTGAGGAGTTTCAAAAGCGAGGGTGGGCATCGCCGAGTGTCCTGAGAGAGCCGGGCTCCGGCACGCAACGGAGGGGTGCTGAGGGAGCATCTCAAGCCTTTCTGGCTCTCCCTCTGCAGACAACTGTTTTGTTTGCTTATAGATATTCAGAAGAAGTCATTTTTATACGAAGTAAACAGCACCATACTTCTTGTCACACTGTGGGGGCAAATGTGTTGTTTCTGCTATCAACCAGGAGCTGCAGCTCCGGGGCAGGACTGGGCTGTGCTAGGAGCTGTACACCAGGCAGGAGGGGAGTTTCCACCCTGTCTGGACGATGAGGGCATGGGCAGGCAGCTGGAGGAGGATGAGGAAACTTGGAGTGAGCTTCACACGCTGTGGTCTGAGCATATCAGTGATTTTTCCCTACATTGTGTTCTTACTCTCCCTATCCAGTGAATGAAAAATGGAGGGTTTGGATGACATTTAAGCTGGCAGTTTAACCATCCACTTGAATAAAAACATCCTGTATTTCCACAGGAGGTGTCAGTGTAGTGGCTCTGATTCATTTAACTTATCAACATTAAAATGTAAATAAAGGTAATACAGCAAGCGTAATGTAACATGACAGAAGTAGGAAACAGGGCAAAATAGTTAATATTAATATCAGCCCACGCAGTCCTTCTGTGCCATGAGTCAGATGGACAGTAATGGTTCATTAATCATGTGAGGGGCTGTGGCCTGGAGAGAGATGGCCAACAGGCATGTTCTTGTCCTGGCAGTCCTTCTCTTTGGACAAGGAGTTTTGGGAATATATGTGATTACTGGGTAAAATCACACTTGTCTAGGAATGTTAGTGCTATAGGTGTTGCCTTCTTCTTCCACTAAAATCAATGCAGGAAATACGGCTAAGCATTTGCATAGTACTGATGAGTGATTTAGCATCATTATGTGTAAATTAATGTGCTTTTGCTACTGCTTGATGGATGTCTCAGCTGCCCATCCTACCCTTCCCTGAGTCTGGAGACTTACCCTACGGCAGGCAGCCTCAGCCTGTGGTCCATGGCTGGTCCTCCTCCAAGAGGTCAGCCAAAGGCAACCTTCAGAAGCGAGGCAGTTGCGGGTAGGTTTAAATTTTTGAGATTGGAAGCCGTAATCAAACCACTGGGCACATATTAGCATCTCACAGATCAAAACAGCTTGAACGTTGCTGCTGCGAGTCTGAATAACCACTCAGGCAGGTACAGGAATGACCCTTCAGCACAAATGCCAGCTGTGTTTTGATGCAGCCAGCGCTCTGCTTCTCAGATTTTGCTCTCCTGTGCTATCTGTGCATCGGCTTTACTTGCATGAAGCTGCGTCTTGAAATGGAGCCTAGACCCACAGATTTTTTTTTGAAATGTGCTTCCTCCTCCCTTTTCGCTGCGATTTCCTCAGTGCCTTTTCCTGACTTGGCTAGCTATGTGAAGGTAATTACTTTACAAATATATACTTTCTAACATATATGTATAGAAATACATACTCTCTCTCTCTCTCTATGTATATATATATAAATGTGGACTTTAGAAACATTTATTCTGGGGGCACCTTATAACAGCCTTCCAGTACTTAAAGGGCACCTTCAAGAAAGATGGGAAGGGACTCTTTATCAGGCATTGTTGTGATAGGACAAGGGGTAACAATTTTAAACTGAAAGAGGGCAGATTTAGATTACATAAAAGAAAGACATTCTTTACACTGAGGGTGGTGAGGCCCTGGAACAGGCTGCCCAGAGAAGCTGTGGCTGCCCCCTCCCTGGCAGTGTTCAAGGCCAGGTTGGATGGAGCTCTGCGCAACCTGGTCTAGTGGAAGTTGTCCCTGCCCATGGCAGGGGGGTTTGAACTGGATGACCTCCAAGGTCCTTTCCAACCCAAACCGTTCTATGATTCTGTACAACAGAAATTACTATAAACTTGAGGGGTTTACCCCTCTTTTTTTCCCTCGTCCCTTGCTTAGCTGTCCACATTTCTTCCAAATCCATGGCAGAATGCAAACCTGTCAAACCTGTCAAAGTTTAAGTGCTTTGAATTAATCTCAGAATACTCTATGTATGGATTTTAAAGTATTTATTTCCTTTGACACGTATACACAAATATATACACTTTGGCGTTGATAAGGTGGTCCTTTCACAGAACACACTGAAACAGTGTTACTGGCCTGGAAGAGGAGACATCATCTTCCTAAATCTCATTATCTGGTTAAAAACTAAAAAAATCCCACCAGAAACAAACCCCAGGTTTTGTCTTTGTTGTCACTCTGTACTTATTCTGAAACCACTGTCAGTAATAGGTTTTAATTCTACTGTTTAGGATTAGTGCTGTAATAAAACCTGATTTATAATATAGCACAATTTTTCTTAAATTTAAATACGATTGCGAACAAATGTTAGTGTCTGATCTAAGTTGGAAGTTACAGTAAGGAGTGTTAACTAACCCCTGCTAAAGCATGACCAGCCTTCTCAGTGCGACCACATACACCCCAGTGAAAAGGTTGTGCTGTCGGATATAACAGGCTTTGATATAAAAACTAAATAAGCAGCACGGGCCTGAGCAAGGTGTGGAAGGGCAATGAGCCCAGGAACCGGCTTTAGGAGCTCTGTGCTCTGGGAAGCTCTCAAAATGGTCCAGCTGAGAGCTTTTAAACATAAAAGCTGCAAAATTTACTTTTGGAAAAGGCATTTCTTAGAAAATATGCATGGATCTTGTCCTCACTGCTCTCTCCCCATATCTTTTTTGATGAAAAAAAAGAAAGAAAAAACATAATTTTTTAAAATGCCAATTTTAAAGTATCAGGCATAAAGTTTTAAGCTGTACTCCCTATAGTCTCCTAAGAAATAGCTTTCAAAATTATGAAATTAATAAAAAAATCTCCGCTTCTCAGTAACAAGATTTTATGCCTGCTTTTCAGATTTAGAAACTGGCCCTCCATGTGTCTGGGATTTGCTGGCTAAAGCTTGACAGCTGCAGTTCCAGAGGACAAACAAAGTCTCTCTCCCGCCTGTCAGTCACCTATAACTCCTTTTGTTGGCGACCCAAAGAGATCAGAGCGGAGCAGCCTCAGCCCAGCAACTGTTCCCAAGGACAGGACCCTGCAAAAGCTGGGCGATGGGAGGACGTTTGCTGCGACTAATGCAAGATGAGAGCCCTTATGAGGAGATGGCAGCGCCCGGGGGCCCTTTGGCTCCTGTTGCTGCAAGGGAGCCTGGGGAAAGCAGCCTGGGTCAGGGGGAGCTGCTGCTATTCCCTCTCTGGAAGAGCGAATGTGTGCTGGCGTTAATGGACGCGGAAAAATTTCGTGATAGTGTTGCTGTATATTTCAAAGGCACAGATCGGGGTTGAAAGTATTCTTTGGGTTTTTTCTCTTTTCTTTTGGAATTTAAAGCAGCTAAATAATTAACGAATATGCAGACATAAAAGCTTTTTGTATTAGGATGTACGGGAGGCTTCCAGTGACACTGCTTGCTAGAAGGGGCTGAAATACAGGCAACTTCCCTGTTGGTGCATGTGTCGTAAAGATGGTTATTTACTTACCACCATCTCCCTTATTTCCCTAGTTTTTCCTGTGACTGGCCCTCGATGTCCCTTCTAATGCATTCTTTTTCTCTCTTTATATTGTTTCTCAAAAAGAACTTAAATAAAGAAAATAAACTGCTACCAAATGTATTACCTCCTTCTGAATTAACAGCCTCTTCACCAGATGCTCCCATAGTTTCTGGGCCCTTTGTCCTGCTTTGTATTGAATGCCATCCTGAGATTCCTAGCTGGGAAGAGAAGGCAGAGCTTTGCTTTCTCCCCAGCCTGCTCCTAACTTTCTCTGGTTGTCAAATGTCAGATGTGATTACGCTGTCCTAAGGAGAGATCCTCGCTCCGGCACCATGAGAAACCATGCAATTGGCAGTCGTGTGGGGGTGGAGGGAAGCAGGATCGGCCGGGCTTGGGCATGAGCGATAATCTAGCCTGGTTTTACACGCCCAGAGCCCTGGCCAGGCTCACAGTTTAAACTGCGAATGGCGATGATAAGAGGATGATAATAATCATGAGGCGTCACGGTGGATGATGTCATTCCTGCTCCTCGAGGGCCAGGGTGACCTCAGGCGCCCTTCTGCAGTGAGACGCTCTGGTGGCAATGGGAAGCTGATTCTTCATGGGCCTGCTAGCACAATTTAAAGAAAAGGCAGATGCGTGAGGCTGAGGAGAGAGGGGAGGATGATGCAGAGAACATTTTAGGCTCCTTTTAATGCGGCTTTGTAGGAATAAGTATGAGGAAGAACAGTTAATAGAAACATGGTTCGCTGCATGGGTTTTCCGCAGAGTGGGGAAACTACGGGGTAATGAAATGTTTCTGCTGCGTTTCTAGAACAAATTTGTAATCAATACGCAGTTACAGAGAGAAAACCTTTATGGAACCGTAATAGGAAACCCACCTCCAATTAAAGTCTCAGCATGACGGACAGCAAGTTCTTGCGCAAAAAAGGGAATCATATGGTTGAAATGCTTTTCTCATCACGCGGCAAAGCAGCTGGACAAGGAAAGGTAAGTGGGTACGGTGGGCTGTTTTTGGGTCAGACCCTGTGACCAGATGACAATGTGGTGCCCTGACAGCAGCTGGGGCAGCTGGCACTGCCCGGGGCTCAGCGACAACTGGGAGCAAGCTGCAAGAAGGAGCATCGAGGAAGTGGGAGAGACGGGACCCTGCGTCCTCCCGCTGTCTTTCTGCAAGGGGACGTGTGTCGCTGCTGCTTTGCACTTCCTAGTGCTATTTCTGTTCAAGTATGCCAGCACCTGTGAAAGAAGCGGTCAGGGAGTTCTGGCCATGCTATAATGGCCTGAATGGCCATGCTGAAATGGCTGAAATGGCACTTAAATGGAGGCTTTGGAATTTAGTCATCCAAATGCTTTTATTTAAACGTAAATAAGAAGGCAATAGAATTAAATCTGCAGCCAAAATGGTGGCTGTTCGGAAAATGTTATATAAAAAGAATAGATTAGCTCTCCAATAAATCAAACCAGCACCTTTTCGTATCCTTGACTCCTTCAAAAGATAGTCTATTTTTTCAAAAAGTTTTCTGATGAGTGTTGTTAGAATCAGTGGAAGAGGGAGGTACTTTGTGCTTTCGGAAATATATCTGTATGGATATAACAAAAAAATGAGTTCAGTGAATACTAATGATTTACATCCTTTGTCATCTTCCTGACTACCTTTGCTCTTCAGAAGTCTCCACTGTTTTGCTTGAAGTGAGCAATCCCAAGTCCTACGAGCCTTCATGTCTGCAAAAGAAATAGAGATGATGATTTGGAAAGCCTGAAATCTTAGAATAATGAAATAATAATACATGGTTAGGGGATAACTAGTCTAGGAGATAAATGTACAGATGCAATAATCTAAGTTAGAATGATCTGCATATATAAAAAGATGAATTCTTCAGAAATTTTAGAAAAATAATTAATCAGTTAAAATTACTGGGCAGGGCTAGCTAATCCTGCACTTTGTTTTAAAATAATTTACTAAATAAGGGACCACATTGTTTGAAAGCAGGACTTCATAAATGACTGGAAAAAAGACTGTAGATTAAAGGCTTTGAACCAGAGAAAGGTATGCAACTGATCAATTAGTTCAGTGTTTACAACACAGGAATAGCAATAGCTATTTTATATAAATGTCTTTAAAATATTTCTTTGGTCAAAGACTGAGGAGAGAAGCAGTGCTTTTCAGAAAAGTGTATCTGAAACTGTCAGTGGAGAAGTTAGTGTCTCCGGCAAAAAAAAAACAGGAAAAAAAAGAAAAATAAAGAGAGACAATCTAGAATTTATACTTTCGGATAAAAATGCGATCTGGCAATGCTACCATGATACTACTATCATGGCAGACCCATCATCTCTATGATGAATAGCTGGGGTCCTGTATTTTCTTGCAAGAAAAGTTTTGCCACTTATTTTTGAATCACATATACTACTTTTTTCTTCTTAAAGCTGTATAGTTTGGTATTTTGGTAAAGAAGTAGTTACCAGTTATTTACCAAAAGTGTTTTGGTAGGACTGTATACATTACAAAAGCTAAAAATAAAAGTAATTCAAGTTGGTCGAATTATAGAATTGTTGTTACCATACTGTAAATGTCACTGTGACAGAATAACAAATTTTAAAATAATGAGCCAGAGACATCTGTTAGTTTCTGAACTGGTACCATTATTTTACTGCAGTGAATGTGACTCTTATTTTTCTGTACCATTTTTAGGTTGTTTTTGTGCCTTATGGGCATCTTTTGATATTTGGGAAAAACTTTGAATAGAGTCACTTAGATGCACAAAACCTGAATTTGAACAAATTCACTGTTCTCCCTTTATTCTGAATTTGCATGTTACCGTCCATGCATACAGAGGGAGGACAGAAACTGGGCAATGACTTTGTGCTATATATGGTGCTGACTTCTGTTGTACCTTTGTGAAATTGTTTAATATCTCCCTTCAACTTTCAATTGTTTGCAACATGTCCATACTATTGCCTTCAGACATTAGATAGAGATTGTATTTTAGTGCCACATCACGGTTCCTCCTGTAGACTGCCTACTGCTCCTTCAACACTGGACTAAAAAGAAATTCCACAAAACAATCCAGAATCTCTGCCACCTTGGCAGTAGTGCGAGCAGGTCTTTCTCTGAGCTGTACCGTCTGAGGAGTGCTCTTCACCTCCTCTTGCTGGCATCTCCACTGCCTAGCAGCACACCAGCACTGGCTGAAGTATTGTCACCTCTCCTGATGCCATGAAGTGCTGAGTACAAGAAGCTCCTTCTTTCCTGACTGATAGAAAATGTCAGACAAGATGCTCTGAGCCAGATCCTGGGCTGGTGTTAGTGAGCACATATGCATCAGCTGAGTTCTTCTTGTTCTCAGCATTTAGCTCTTCTTATGGAAATATCCCACCATAAATAAAAATCGTTGGTTCATTCTCACCTCTGCCATGAGACAACTGGCAGAGGTTGTGCATGGGGTGAAGGAGAGAGGGCTCCTGACCCTCGAGGTGTCCCCTGCACACCCACCCATCCTGGTGTCAGCCCACGGTAACAACTGACATTAAATGCTGAGGACTGGTGCCATGGGGATCCCCACCAGTCCCCCAGCCCTTGCAAGGCTGTCAAGCCAGCCAGGGGCTCAGGGTCTGCCATGGTGGACACATGAGTTGGGCATAGGTCCCACCAGGGCCGGAGGGCAGGGGTAGGACTCATGCACAGAGCTGTGCCCAAAATCAGCTCTGTCCCCTCACCTCTAGGTCTCAGCTTTTCTCGCCCACTGTGCGCTTGTCATGCATGTTGCACAGGTCAGGCTTACGACTGGACTGCAGTGACCAGTGGTGCACGAGCCACATGGTCTAACAACTGCTAAATCACTGTGTTTGCCATGGAAAACAGTGGTAATGTTCAGGAATGACTGAAAGGTCACTTCGTCTGTTCTTCTAAATATTTACTGCAACTCTTTGGTTAAATCCAATTTGTTTTTCTCAAATTTATAGTGCTCAAGTCTCAGGAAGATATTTTCTGCTGTATTTTAAGCCTAAGTGGAACGCACTGGCTTATTTTTTCACACAGAAATGTGCTCGTTAGAATGCTAATTTAATACACTCACTTCATCAATGATTTCCAGTTCTCTGATTCATGTGATGGAATCAAATTCTAGTGGAGTAAGTGAACTGCAAAGCACAGCCTTCTTCCTACAACGTGTATGTTCAGGCATTAGAAATGTACTGCTACTGAAACAAAAATAAGTGTAAGCCCCTGTTGTGAACGGGGAGGAAGCCAAGCTTGTTCTTGCTCAACTGACAAGCTTGGGAAGTCAAGAGACAACTTAATTGAACAATTGGTTCATCGACTGGATGAAGTCTTAAGTTACATGAATGACAAAACTAGAAATTATTTTTTAAAAAATACATGGTATTTCTTGCAGCAGAAACAGCATGTAGTAATTAGGGTTTGGGTTTTCTTGCTTTCACAGTGCAAGAAAAAGACTAGACGCCAATTCCAATTGACACAGCACAAATTAATTGTACTTCCTCGTAATGTAGCTTTAGAAATCTTTTGCATCTTACATTTCACTTTATATTTTTCATAGGATATAAAGAATAGTTTCAAAAGCATAGCTGTCTTACACCAGAAAGAAAAAATATCCTAGTCCTCCCCTCCATACCCCCCTTTCCTCCTTATAGTTATTTTTCTTTTTCGCTTGGTTTTCTCTGTGGCTGGTAGGCAGGTTGCTGGTGAACAGACCAGGTAAGTCCCCAAAAGAGCTGGCAGGCAGCAGCTGAAGCCCTGTAATGGGTGTTGTTACAAAAGCGATGCCTTCTGGGTTTGTATATGCTGCCTTGAAAAAAGAACTCCCAAACTTTGCAGAAAACCCCAGGAAACGAAGGATTGGGAAGGTGCTGAGGTGGAGACTGCAAGCATGACATATGCTCTCAGCTCCATCACCGACGCTCTGAGATTCTGCAAGCTCGTGTAAAGCTCTGTCCCTCCCATGTGTTTTTTTTTGCTCTATTGCTTCTTCTGACAGTTCACACAGCATAACCCCAGCGTTGAGTCAAGCAGAAGGAGAACTTTTCTTCCAAGCCCCAGGTTCCTCCTTATCTGCTTACATTTGTCTATTCTCTATCTACTCAGTGCTACCACTAGCTGTTTCTAAGGGCGAGTAGAAATCCTAGCTTTTTATTCTTGCTTGTCTCCTGATTTATGTGGTACAAGGACCCCCAAACAAGTCTATCATATTTTTTTCTGCCATTTAGATCCCCTTGAAATTTCCCAGTGCTGGATCAGTGTCCATAGAGTAAACTCTGCTGAGAATAATACTTGCAGACTCCTTGGCAGTAGCCTTTGACCTCCCAGGTGTTGGTGGGTAATAAGTTAAAAAACCATTTCTGTTCAGTGAGCGCTCGGGCTTGCTAATGCTATGAGGCCCACGGTAAAGGAAATTCCAATGTTTTTCTCTTTAAATCTTGCCACAAATACAGGGAGAGCTGTCTCTCATCTCTCCACATACTCTGTATCCTGGTGATAATATCTAAACAGAAATATTTGCAAGTTTGCAAACATAAATGAGACAGAGCAGAAAAGTATTTTTTTGTGATCAGGAAAAATCTTGAAATTTACAGGAACTGCTCCATCTGCTTCCCGGTCTTCTGTTCTTTTCAGTTTCAAAACTTCGCCAGTTATCATGGATTTGGGGAACAGACAGATGGACCAAAGAGAGCACCACATCTTTATCAGTTTACTAGTAAATAACTTCTGATCCTCTCTTTGGTCAAAAATCAGTTTGAACTTGGCAGATAGAGACTATGTAGACAACCAGTTTATGCAGTGAAGGGAGCTTGCTGGTGGGACATCATAAGGACCTCGATATATTCTTAAATTTATGAGGAAATGGAGAGAATAACAGTGATAATGGTTGCAAATGATACAAGATTATTCAGAATATTCGAAAAAATTGATTATGAAGAGCCACCACAAGATTTTACAGTAACAAGCTAAAAAAGGCAGATGAAATTCAGTGCTGGCAAGAGCAAAAAATGAACTTGGGGAAAACAAAGTTCAACTATATCCATGCATCGAACTTCCACAACCTACTACAAAGAGATTTTTGGGGAGCTGCTGTGATCTTGCAAAGCGGCAGCTCAGGGCTCAGTGGTGATGCAACAGATACAGAGATTATCAGGAATCTTGGAAGCACTACTGAGAGAGAGGCTTCTTTTCATTACTATTATTAAGTTGCAGAACTCTGTTTTGTAACATTGGGGATGCAAATAAAGTGCAGGACATTTGTGTACTCTGAAGTTCAGGAGTTCTGAAATGAGAAGACCTAAGTAAAGCATTATTGCCTTTGTCCTTTGAGATGTTATTAGAAATCTGATTTTCCGTATGTAAATATGTGTAACTTGTTGACTCTGAAATCTCCAGATTAAATACAAATTAATTTCAGTATTTTGGGAAATTGTAACAGAGAAAAAAAATGCCTCTTTTTGGAATTCAGAGGTAGAGACTTCTAGTATTCGAAGTCAATCATAATCTTAAGAAAGATTGCAGTTCTCTTTTTTTTTTAAAAAAAAAAAAGGAAATAAAGAGGTTTTTTAAACACTTGATCCCAGTTGTGAAACACTTCTTTTTTTACTAGCCTTACTGACATCTGTGGGAGTTCTACTTCAGCCTTAAAAACAATAAGCCAGTAGGATTAAGCAGTGAATACAGTATTTGGCATTTTAATTATTGGTAGGAAGTTATGAGGCATGAACATAATGCATTAAGAAGTGAAAGCTGAATTCAGGATGTACTCCGTGTTGTTTATATCAGAGTTGCACTGGTCTGACAGCAAAATATGAACTGAGACACTGTTTCCACATTTTTTTAAGAAACATATTAAGTGTTCTTTTTGGCTGATTAAATTGGTTTCTTTTCAGATGTGCAGCCTGTGAGCTAAAAGTCTGTATTTACATTACAGAATTGCCATCCCTAGACATTCAAAATGCATGAATCAGAACATTAAAATCATGACATTTCGAAATACACTAAAATCCTGGATTTTTTTTGCTTCCTGAATTTTCTTGAGCCTGAAAATGTCATGTTTTCTGTCTTTTCTCTGTAACCACAAGAGACAAACAACTTTTTTTTTTTTTTTTTTTTTTTTT
>Ga0065711_1040162_pt1 | contig 17192 bp, 10 predicted proteins | sample Hoacrofraction12_FD_59098 | JGI IMG/M metagenome (GOLD analysis project Ga0065711, IMG submission 59098) | Hoatzin crop microbial communities from Cojedes, Venezuela - Epithelial fraction 12 v2 (version 2) | ecosystem: Host-associated > Birds > Digestive system > Esophagus > Crop | place... | reverse complement strand
CAACACCCCAAGGTCCTTTTCCGCTGGGCAGCTTTCCAGCCACTCCTCCCCAAGCCTGTAGCGTTGCATGGGGTTGTTGTGACCCAAGTGCAGGACCCAGCATTTGGCCTTGTTGAACCTCATACAGTTCGCCTCGGCCCATCGATCCAGTCTGTCCAGATCCCTCTGCAGAGCCTTCCTACCCTCGAGCAGACAGACAATCCCACCCAATTTGTTGCCATCTGCAAACTTACTGAGGGAGCACTCAATCCCCTCATCCAGATCATTGATAACGACGTTAAACAAGACTGGACCCAAAACTGAGCAGTGGGGAACACCACTTGTGACCAGCCACCAGCTACATTTAACCCCATTCACCACCACTCTCTGTGCTTGGCCATCCAGCCAGTTCTTTATCCAGAGAAGAGTACACCCATCCAGACCATGGGCAGCTAGTTTCTCCAGGAGGATGCCGTGGGCAACAGCATCAAAGGCCTTACTAAAGTCCAGTTAGACATCATCCACAGCCTTTCCCTCATCCACTAGGCAAGTCACCTGGTCATAGAAGGAGATCAGGTTGATCAAGCAGGACTTGCCTTTCATGAATCCATGCTGGCTGGGCCTGATCCCCTGGTTGTCCTTCGCATGCCCAGTGACCACACTCAGAATTAATCACTCCATAATCTTACCCGGCACCAAGGTCAGGCTGACAGGCCTGTAATTCCCAGGATCCTCTTTCCGGCCCTTCTTGTGGATGGGAGTTACACTGGCAATCCTCCAGTCATCTGGGAACTCCCCTGGTAGCCAGGACTGCTGACAGGTGATGGAGAGTGGCTTGGCCAACTCCTCTGCCAGTTCACTCAGCACTCTTGGATGGATCCATCCAGCCCCATAGACTTGTGGGTGTCCAGGTGGCACAGCAGGTTGTTAACTGCTTCCTCCTGGATTATGGGAGGTTTCTTCTGCTCTCCTTCCCTATATTCCAGCACTGGGGTCTGAGTACCCTGGGAATAACCAGTCTGACTATTAAAGACAGAGGCAAAGAAGGCATTAAGTACCTCAGCCTCTTCCTCATCCCTGTTGGCAATATTCCCCCTCACATTCAATAAGGGATGTAGACTCTCCTTGGCCCTCTTTTTGTGGTTGATGTATTTGGAAAAACATTTTTTGTTGTCCCTTATAACAGTGTCCAGCCTGAGTTCTAGCTGGGCTTTTGCCTTTCTAATTTCCTCTCTGCACGACCTAACCCCTGTACTCCTCTTGAGTCACCTTCCCTTTCCTCCACAAGTGGTAGATCCTCCTTTTTTTCCTGAGTCCCAGCAAGAGCTCCCTGTTCAGCCAGGCCGGTTGTCTTCCCCACCGGTTCATCTTGCGGCAGATGGGGACAGCCTCCTCCTGTGTCTTTAAGACTTCCTCCTTGAAGAATGTCCAGCCTCCCTGAACCCCTTTGCCTTTCAGGACTCTCTCCCAGAGGACCCTCTCCACCAGCGTTTTCAACAGGCCAAAGTCTGCCCTCTGAAAGTCCATGGCGGTGGTTTTGCTGGCCCCCCTCTTTACTTTGCCACGAACTGAGAACTCTGTCATTTCATGGTCGCTAAGCCCAAGACAGCCTCTGACCACCACATCTCCTCCCACCCATCCTTCTGTGTTAGTAAACAGCAGGTCTAGTGAGGCACGTCCCCTGGTAGGCTCACTTACCAGCTGTGTCAGGAAGTTATCTTCCACACAATCCAGGAACCTCCTAGACTGTTTCCTCTCTGCTGTGTTGTATTTCCAGTAGATGTCCGGTAAGTTAAAGTCCCCCATGAGAACAAGGGCTAGCAATTGTAGAGACTTCTGCCAGCTTCTTGTAGAAAACTTCATCTGCCTCTTCATCCTGATTGGGTGGTCTATAACAGACTCCCAGCAGGACGTCTGCCTTGTTGGCTTTCCCCCTCATCTTTACCCATAAGCATTTGACCTTATCATCACAATCGTTGAGCTCTATACAATTGAAGCAGTTCCTAACATAGAGAGCCACTCCACCGCCTCTCCTTCCTTGCCTATCCCTTCTGAAGAGCTTATAGCCATCCATCGCAGCACTCCATTCATGAGAGTAATACCACCACATTTCTGTAATATACATGTAATCCATTCTTTCAAGATGACAGTCTGAAGCCAAGTAACTGCAGAGCCCATTCACACCAGTGCTCTCAGAGACAGAAAGTCTGGCCCTTTATGTATTTAATATGAATATTTCAAGTGAGCCACCTAGTGAGTGTGGGCTGATTGGAGTCGAGATGGAGGTGATAATATCGATCATTACAAAAGTGTTACAGTATGGTAGCAGGGAAAGAAAAGGGGGAAGATGAAACAAGACATCCCTGAAAATCCTGCTGAGGCTGTACAACTGTATGACATTACTGTATTAGAAAAATGCCTAAAATGAGTTATGGAACTAATTAAGGAAATATAAAATCCATGGATAAAAAGTTCCTTGTTAAGTATAATTGATAGTACAAATCTAATTTGAAAGTTAACAAGCTCTTGAAAATTGTTGAATCAAGTACAGACTGATGTTTTTAATATAATTATATACAGCTAGCAGATGGAATAGTCCTTTTTATTGTATTACCAGCTATTAGAATTTCATTTTTAAAGCAAATACTGAATTATACTAAAGATATGTATGGTTATTTTAAAAGATTTGTCAGTTTTCTAAAATCTGTATATACTGATCAAATGCATAATATTTACCATCTATAAAAATCTGAAAGACAAGATTTAGATAAGAAATTCAGAATATTTCACTGCCCCTTCCACAATAACATTTTAAATCTTCTTAATGAAAAGCTTGATTGTCTTAATCAATGACAGCATGTTAAATATGTGAATATCTTTTCAGATCAACTGAGGATTAGAAGTAGTTTAAGAAAACAAAGCAGCAGGAAAAAATTACTCTTAATTTAAAAATTTGAGTTCCAAAAAGCCACTGAAAACTTAAATTTAATAAGCCAGATGATACATCAGATCAAGCAATTCAGAAAGATGAGGAGAGGCAAACTAAAAAACATGAAATGAACAAAACATACACACCCTCTTCTTGTCTGTGCACACAGCTAATGCTCTCATTATACTGTGCCTCAGCAATTGCAGCAGTCTCTTTGCAGACCTTGGTAAATGTAATCCTGCTCTCTCAATGTCTGTCTAGAAGGTCTTTATAAAGACCCACTCTCCACTTGCTACTGCAGCTATGTCAAACCTCAGCACAATCCTTTCTCTTCCCTGACCCCTTTCTGCATTACATCCAGCACATGCCTGCTATCTTCACTGCCAAAACCCCTGCTGGCTGGCTCCCCATTGGGCAGACATCCCCTTCCATGTCGCCATCTCTCACCTCTTATTCTGTACCAGAAGGTCAGTGGTTGCACCGGATGGCCCACAATTCCTCCATTGCTCACTTGTCATGACTTCAAGCAAAGGCGTTGACTTCCCCACTTGATCTGTGGTACAGAAGAAAAGCCCCCAGACAAGCTCCTGCAAAGCCAAGTTCTCCATGACTGCCTTTAAAATTGCTTTTTATTCAGTGCTCACCAAACAAAAATCTCACAGGGCAATTGTTAGGCAGTTTGACTGTTGCCTGTTATGCTGACTGGGTTATTATCTTATTCTTACACTCTCTAATCTGCTAGTCTGCATCTGATTGTTACTTTGTATATGTTCTGAAACTCTCTAGGGTGAGTAGCAATATTTAATTCAGTGTTTTTAAAACAGAACTTCATCTAAGACTCAGACTTCTGGCTCCTATTGTGCTACTTCTACTACTGAACAACACAGTCTATAGTCTTCTGATACCTCACTAAAATTTTGGAGAGTTCAGGATTCATAGATGGAGTATTACAATAACAGCATATTTTTCGCATTACGGACAAGGAGATTTACTAAGAAGGGGAATGTTCTAATTCTTAAATGTATCAGACAAGATAGATTTAGTCCAAACTGAATTTGGAATTTACAGCAAGAAATATTCAGTTGAAGTCCTTGCAAAGTTAAGAAGTAGAACATGAATTACATCCTATCTATTAGTGTTCATCTTGCCTAAATGTAGCCATCTAAAAGACAAACATCGGCTTTTTAAGATTCCTGTATAATCAGAGGGGTTAACTGCCAAACATACACCATGTCCCTTCAGAGTTGCCTGTTAGCATTCATCAGCCATAGAAGAAATCCAAATAGCTACTGAATAGAATACATTTAAGACAGTTAAGTTACGTGGAGAAAGGTGGATCCTATTTGAACTTCAGAGCAGCCTCACTAAGTTAGAGCAAACATCAGCCTAGTCTCTACGTCTATTCCCCGAACTCATCAAAAGCAGTTGCCTTGGGAAGGGAACCAGTGACAGCAGAAAGCAACACTTCCCCAAATACCCTCCCAGTTGTTCTTTAATTTCAAATTCTGCAGTCTGATGCTCATGCCTAACAATAACCAAAAGCTCTGCTGGCATAGCATGTGAAGAATCCAGAGATGGCTGTTGACGAGGCCATAAAAATAGATAGCCTGAGCTAGATGGCTCTTGAAATAATCATGCTGTATCACTGCTTCTGTTGGTATAGGAAATGAAGAATGGGAAATGCTCCTTCTGTGAGCTACAAGTAAATAACTGCCCTGGACAAGTTCAGACATCCTGTGGTTTCAACTAAATCAAATCACTGGACTCTTGACTAGAGTAAAATAAATAAAACATTACGCTTTCTCACTTGCAACTTGCCACAAAATAGTCACAAAAAAACTATCAGGTCACTTGAAGGAAACTAAAAGTCATCTAAAACTTCATGGGTGTTAACAAACTGATTACAATTGAAAAGCTATAACAACATTGTATTAAATTGTACTGTTTCCCACTGTTGTAGTCGTTGTCAAAAGACTGTATTTATGCAGGCCTTTCTGTTCTTGTTACAATCTTTGTCACAAGAGTGAGGCATTGCAGTTTTATAGCCTCATATGTTCTCTGAAAGATAACAGTAAACAATATTCCTTTGACTTTGTAATGTTCTATAATTTTACTGAATGATCCTTCTTATTCTTCCTTTTATATTCTCAGCACTGATAAAAAAATGATGAAATGGCCAACAAAATAAAATACAGAATTGTTAAGAGGCTGAAGTAGTGAGCCTGACCACTGTCTCTCATACAGCAGACAGGGCACAAAGATTTTTGTTTCATTTTTGCTCTTTCTTGTCATAGCTTTCTTATGAAGTAATATAACAGTACACAATGACCTCCCACAGAAACTACAGCATGTATCAAACATCACTACTTTCCAACCTATATAGTAGGCACATTTGAGTGGATTCCATGTCCTTCGTGCTTCTGTCTCTGTGCAGATATGTGCAGGTACAGATCAAGATAAATCCAAAATAAACAACTCCTTTGCAAACACTGCTCCTCCTGTGAAGAAGATGAAAGAGCCAACATGTGACAGATGTTTGTCATGCTGCTTAACACAGTACTGGAAGCGACACGAGTCTGCAGTAATAGGCGTAGTGTAAGAAATGATGCTGCAGAGCATTCATGGTGTTCTAATAAGAACTTAAGACGGAATAACACAGTAAGGTCTCGTGGCGGGGGGGGGAGCAAGATGCAATGTAGTTATCCAGTTATCCTCACATTCAAAATTCTTGAACAAATTCTCCAACTGATCTACCATGTGGTTCCTCTGTTATCTCAAACTGGAAGAAACAGGATCACAGGGAAAGAATCAGTGGTAGAGTGCAGACCAAATACAGAATAAAGGAAGAACAGAAAGTCCTGCCCCACTAACTGTAGGATAATTTCGTGGACCATGAATGCTTCACCTACATTTCTGTCTTAGGTATACGCAGTATTTTTTAATGACAAAAGTACATCAGCCCTTGTAATCAAAGGAAAGGAAATGATATCACTAAAGCTTTTCTGGTATTCAGATTAGATCTTTAAATCAATCTTCATTTTAATGCTTTCCCATAAATGTGAACATTGTGGGTCAGCCTTTCAAGTGTTTTATGTTGGCCACAGCTCCATAAACTCGAATGTAAGTCTCGACTTTCAACATCTGAAGATGTGAACCAGGAGAAGGTCACTTCGCAACACTGCAGAGTCCCATTCTGGCTGGTTCCTGATTTGTTTGGAAGCTGTCCTGACCTCTGATCACCCTTATCTCCCTCCTCACACCCTTCTGGGTGTGCTGCATTCTTGCTGGAACCTGTGGGATCCAGACCATGTCCTCTCCTTATTCACCTTACAGGAACAATATCTCACACATGCAGTGGTAGAGAGGCATTTGTATTCTGTTTCACATTCTTATCTTGAAAATTCTGGATGTCCCAAGATTTAAGGTTTCTGGCATTTTCTGCAGAGCCTGAGGTGACACATGTAAGGGAACTCAACAAGGGGTTTTGCATAGTGGCTTGTGTCTTCCAATCTCATTTCTTTCGCTAGTTGGGAAGCCACAATGGCCTCAATAGTTATAACCTCTTCCACAGCTATAAGTTTTGGGGCTTTGGCTAAGTAAAGAGTAGAAACTTCTCCCTCAGGGACTCACTCCAACAAAGTATTTAAGCACATGCATAACATTTAGGGTAGAATATTAAATATTTTGCTGAATCATCATCTAAAATGTCATCACCTAGTAACAAGCAAACTAAGTCGCAGGGTACAGAAATATTTCTATTCTAAATCCCTACTTTATTACTTTGTTGAAATATGATCTTCCCAGCTATAAAAACACCCAACACTTACAAATAGCTGAAAAAAAGCTACACATTATTACCAGAGGGTTTTTTCTTTTTTAAGTGAGTGTTCGCCACCTTCTCATTCCGTTGAAGCTCTCACAAATGCTGGATTTTATAGGGCAATAGAAATAAATGTAGATATAACTCCTTCAAATAAATACACAGAGTAATATTAAGTAGCTTTTTAAATACTGTCCCATCAAATTCGCTTTTTATATAAGTTCAATAGAGGTGGATATGTATTACTTTGTGAAATGCAGCCTGATGATGCTCACAAAAGTAAGGACCAGAGGAGTTTAGATGCAGCTGGAGGCAAAAGCTGTGTTCAAAATACACCGGCTACAAAAGAACAAGGAAGACAGCAGGTAATTCAAGAAACAGAAACAACTTTTGACCAAGAGAAAGTGGAGAGCAAATAGGATCTCATGGACAGAGAAAGGATTCAGATGATTTTCAGTGAAACTATTTTGGTCCTTAGAGAGGAATGCACTTGGCCTTGAGCTATCACAGATCAACAGATAGCTCACAGTTGTTTCTGCAAGGAACCTTCCAAGATATCCAGGCAGGAAAGGGGACTCTGCCTGGCAGACTCTGCATGACAGCCAGTTTCTCACCCCTCCGAAATCACAGCTGGAAGAGCGGAAAAGAAGAAAGTTAATCTATAAATTCTGTGGGTGGGTTTTTTTATTCTTTTTAAAGGAAGAAGAAACTCAGGTAATGCAAGAATATATAGAATATGAACACCAAAGGACAACAGAAAAGAGGGAGAAAGCATTAATAGAGATCAAAGTAAAAGAGGGATAGACAAGGAGATTACTCCAGGGTCTAGACTCAATTTAATTAATGCATTGGGCAAGGCTGGAGAAAACTATAATTATTGTGAACCAATGCAGTGCAGGAACAGAACAAAGGAACCAGAAATAACTTACAGGATGGGAAAACAGATAGCAAAAAGATAATGGCTATCATGATGAAGATGCAAGAACAGAGAAGAGGAAAGAGTAGAAATAAAGGTGGCAGCTAAATATATTACTGGGTAAATTTTGAAGAAAAAATCCGAAAACAAACAGAACAACATTGGCTGGTAAGAGGCACTCTCCTAGAAGACTGCTATAAATCTCAGGTTACAGGCAGAGGTCACTAATGTTAGTCAGGAGACACATTCCAAAACAGACAGTCTCTAAAGCAACAAGAGATCAGTGCTCTGCTGCTGTGTTCCTCCCGAGTGCCTCTTGTTTCTCCAAGTGGATAATATAGCATATTGCAGACATATTGCTCAGGGGAAGAAATAGCTATTGCTCTTGTAAGGTCTTACCGCAAACGAGCAATGCACTCTGGCATTGCTATAGAAGGCAGTAGCTTCCCTGGTTTATGCTGGAGAAATAGGTCTTGTTATTTCCTGGGTTAGTGGTAGGGCCTCATTATTTCCTTAGATAATTCACAGGCTTTGACACAACAAAATATATATATCACACATAGACACAACAAAATACTACACACAATATATACACACAGTGAAATATGTATGAAGCCAAAAATAATCATTACAATTGTGGTTAAATTTTCAGTTATGAATGCTATTACCCACCATGGAAAACAGGTGGTGAGATCATGAGTTCGTTCCACTTATGGCCAGTTAATGATAAATAAAAACAGACTGTAAAAAAAGGTTTTTATTAAAAAAAATCAAACAAAATTAAATTGAAAATTAAGAGCCCTAGTACCTGAAATGAATGGAAAAGCCTCAGGACTTAAACTAACTCAGAAATTCAAAATCATCTAAAAGTTTTTTCTAAAGAAAAGGAAATAACTTATTCAGAAGGCCTCCAGACCTAACTGGATGATAATCACCCCTAAAGAGATATTAGATACACACTAGAAGGACAATAGGCAGCACAAGAAAGCTACATCTTAGAGAAAACAGTCCTTAAATCAAATGTTTTCTACATAGTAACAAGTGTCTTCAGCCCTATAACAGAGAACATAAAAAGGAACAAAATACATTAAGAGGCTAGAGGAATGGATTTAAGATTATTTTTTAGAAATTTTTTTTAGAATGAATACTTTTCTTTGGCTTTCAATAAGGAAAAAAATGAAGAGTCTAAGGCAAAACCCACACTGTCTAATGGGAATAAGGTACTGAAATGGACGTTGCCACTGTCAAAGAAACCCCACAGATCAAAGGATTTAATGTGCTTACACTGTGAGGACCAGATAGTCTCCATTCCAGAATATATGAAAGCATACAAAGATGAAGTGCAAGTGAAATAGGGCAGGCCTCTATCAAACAGAGGCAAGGCACTGCCTGACCAAAAAAGAAGCTGAAATCGTACATATATTTCAGAGAGAGGGCAAAAGGTGAGCCAAGCAACAGCAGATCCTTTAGTTTTATCTGAATAATACTCAAGGCTCTTGAACACATTCTGTGGGAAAGCATAATCAAAAACCGGGAGGTAAACAGAACAGTGAGATTCAGCGTGACAGGCTGTACCAAACGGAACAGGCAGCTTGCTGTGGTACGGCAACTCTATATTGTTTTGGCTTGCAATAAAGGCAAAGAAAACATGATAGACCTAATCAATGTAGACTTCTATGAAGTATTCCAATTCATGCCTTTGTGAAAAAATACCTAAACCCAATAACAGGGAGATTAGGTAAATCTGTAATACACATAAGGAACTGACCAAGAGGAAAGAGGGAGAATAATATAAAGTGCAAAGTCAGGCAGTTGTTGACTAATCACAGGAACTCCTGTGAAATGCTGCGAGCTTAGAACCTGGAAATTACAGGAATATAGAGCACAGTGGTGAGACCTTCTCTATAACACAGCTGCAAAGCTGCTTCCCGGATCTCAGTCAGAACCAGATGCAGAGCAGGCAGAAGGGTGATTAGACGCTCTCCCCCAAGAAGAAATGAAAAAAGACTAAAAGAATTTCTTGTTTAGCCCAGCAAAATGCCAGATGCATAATACAGCTGGATACAGTTGTGTTCAATATACGTAGTGGGAAGGTGAAAGAAGTTCCAACATAGTGCTGGCAAAGGACTGGCAAAGGACAGTCAGGTTTAAACTGGCAGGAGATGAGGTTTGTAGGGACAGGTGAACCCCTCCAGCTCTGTGCTTTCTGTTCATAACAACTTCACAACAATAATTTCATCATAAGTGCCTCTCTTGATGCTGAGTATACTGAAATTTGTCTTGTACTGAAGACACTGTGTGTGAATTTAGTAACCACAGCATATAATACACTGTAGTAATAGGTTTCTATATAGTTGGGGGGGTGTGGGTGTGTCTTTTACCTCTATCATCAGAGGGAGGAAGAAAACCTCTCAGCTGATAAGCTCAGTAAGAGTCGTAGAAGCATAGCATAATTTAGCTGAGAAACAACTTCAGAAGGTTTCTGCTCCACTCTCCTGCTCATGGCAGGTCAGCTGCATGAGGTTAAACGTTGGTACTCACAGCTTTATCCACTCTGGTCTTGAAAAGCTCCAAGGGTGAAGGCTGCACAACCTCCTTTAGCAACCTGTTCCACTGATCAAAAGATTTGACTGGGGTAAAGTTTTTCCTCATATTTACCTGGAAAAAAACCCAGCTCACATCCACACCGTCCAAAACAAAACCGAACTATGGAAGTGAATTTAGAAGAAAATAATTATAAACAATAATGTAACAATTGCCTTAGCTCAGACTTCTCTGTTTTACGAAGTATTGATTTAAATTTGGAATAGTTCTAAACCCACTGACTAGAAGAGTTCAGGTAAAACGTAATGTTACTCTAATTCTAGTCACCACTTTAAAATCTAAGTGCAGACTAGGAACAGGATAGCAGCATTACCAGCTAGTTCTACACATATGCTTGAAATACACAAGCCAGCAACCAAAGCTAGGTGTATCCTGCCTTCAAAAAAAGAGAAGACCAGCAATACCAGCCTGCACATGCCCCACGACACAGAACAGGCAACGAGAGTTCCTCTGATCTCACCCTGGAAGACTAGTTAGCAGACACTGCACAGCAGTACTCCTGTATTTCTGCAGTGCAGACTTTGCTTCTAACAGGATCACAATTCCCTCCTCTGTTCTTATGAACAGCACAGAAGAAAGAGTCGTAAACTGCTTTGGATTTAAGTTAGTTATTAGGACATCTTTCTGGTTGTTTCGATAGGTACAGACCAAAACAAACTGATCAAATATTCTGTTGAACCTCCATTAGCTAGACAGTCAGATATGTTAGATAGCTATCTGCCTGAAAGAGCAGTGATCTAAATTATCTCTTCAGATACTTTCTAAGCCTGTGATTCAACCACTGAGTACACAAAGCACAAAACAAGCAGCTGTGGAGTGCTTGCCACAGTTTTCTTTCTTGTTTGTGATAATCCATGCTATGGCAGAAGTGAAGGAACAGACACCATGTGCCTCAAGAGACAGCAAGAAAATGATTTGTTGCACTGAGTGGGTGCTCCTCACTTTATTATATCCTTGACACCTGTTTAGGATTTGGTCAAACACAAACTCTTTCATTTAATTTCTGTGTACACACACTGTCCCACATGCCTTCCAGAAACCTCAAGGACAGTCCCCATTTCAAGATATCCAAAAATCTGAAGGCTACAGAGAATGAGGCTTCGGTTAAGGGAAGGAGAACAGAAGCAGGATGTAGATTAATTCAGTTCACCATAGACAGCATGACAGAAATGGGTCTTTAAGATGGACATCAATGTGCACAGTCCTTGGAGAAAAGTTTGAGGAGATTATACGATGCTTGAGAGCCAGCAGAGAGGTTCAATGAATGATATAACTGTGTCTTTCCCTGGTGGGTTTTCTGAAGAACAGATTTGATCTCACCCAGTACAAGAATGCTTTAAAAAAATTACAGATTTAAGCAAATAGAGGACAGCAGAGATTTTTTTTTTTCTTGGCCTGGAACTATATACTAAAAAGGAAACCATCTGTTACCTGCTCTATACAAATGATGAAGCTCAACATAGCAGGCAATTTGTGTGGGTGCATGTGAGTGTTTACAGGCTCATTTAAATGTTCATAAGCAAGTTAACAGGACTATACCTCCAAGAAGAAATATACTGTATTAATATCAACTAAGTATTGGTTGATAGTTCACGTAACTTTTTTGATTTTCATGAACTACTTCTAATCACCTTTAACAAGTTGTAAAACATCCTTGTAGTCTTTACAAATATTAATCTTTTAAAAAATACAAAAGACTTGTTGAATTTCCCAGCTACCTATAGTTTTGGTAGATTGATGTCATGAAGAAAAAAAAAAGAATATCCTTTTTTTACTTATGGGAACAAACATCCTAGGCTATTTCATAGTGTTTCAAGTGCCTCCTGATAAGCTACAGGATCACTTCATCTCCACTAAAACACCAGATGTAGACCTGATCCCATCTGAAGGTAATGATTTCTGTTTGCAACACATATCCTAAGTAAACATACCATTACAGGAAGACATACTTCAAGATAATGAAATTAAGTTTAACTCATGAGCATTACTGTTCATTCTTTTTGCATTAGTGTAGTAATCCCACAGAAACAGGTAAATGTATTTGAGTTGTAATGGAGCCCCCTTAGATATTCTTTGATCCTAAAATGAATGAAATATTTATCTGATGATTACTTTAGTTAATTGCATTCTCTTCCTGTTCATCCTACTGGTGCTTTAAAGGAGCTACTGCTTTTGTTTATTCTTATTTTAGCTTTTTGTTTGTTTAATTACCTCATCTGAAATTATTTTGTGAATCAATTTCTTCTTTCAAGTGCTGATTAAGAGCAAACACTCAAACAAGTATAAACACAAACAACAGAAGTTTCCCAGCCTGATGCCCAGAAGCTGCACTTCCTTTTACTATGAGCAATCTTTGATATTTTCAGGTACTGAACACATGACTTGTTTTAACAGATGTGGATTTTGTCTTGGCCTAGCATGCTTTAACAGAGCCTGCTTTACAATGAAGAGCGTGTGGAGATGTGGTGATCCTCTGGAGGAACGTTATCTCCAAACACCACGCTTATCTTCCAGGGATGGTGACTAACTACTAAAGGCCTTGGTGCTTTAGATAGGCACAACCAGCCCTTGTGCTGTGAAATGCTGGAACTGCAACTCTGGAAATAGTACTTTTTCTTTCCCAAAATAACTTTTTATGAAAACTGTACTTGCTGGTGACACCAGTAGGGCTAACCGTGAGTGATCACCATAATCATAAAATGCATGTGCATTGTTGGAGGGTACTAGCAGTTTCTTCCATTTTGTTATTCAGTACCAATTTCTTCCATTGCTTTTGACATGTTCTCTTACTGAATTACTAATTTATACTAAGTGGAGCTAACAGAATTTTGTATGTTGCACAGTATTTGTTTCAAGCCAATAAGACTTGAAGTTCTCGTAAAAATTCTCCAACACTCTGACCCTTAAGAATCCATAATTATTTTCTTGTTCCATCCCATCCCTCAAGAGGGGTTACATTTTTTGAAACTTGCAAATCAAGGTAAACAAAGGTCGAAGAACTGGCTCTTTGTGTCACATTTGGGGAATTTACAACCAACCATTTCCAAATATCAAGAGAGGCTTTTAGACATCAAAGGCAATAAGCCAGGAGAAGTAGCCTTTAGAATTAGTCTGCACTATTTATGTATCTTATATCTTCTTATTTCAAATAGATGATAGTGTATAATAGCAAACACACTTTGGAGTATATACTCGAGACACTTTAAAAAGTAGCTCAGATGTCTGTCTTCTCCAATGATCTTGATCACCTAACACTGAAATTATGCCATTGCCAGACAGCTCTTCTGCAGCTAACACTTTTTGTAATTTTTTGTGCAACATTAGCCTCTCCATGGTGTCTGCTGTTATGTGTTTAGAAGAAATGGGGTTGTCTGTGTGTTTTACCTTTAATGTCTGTACATAGCTTGGGGTACAAAAATAACTTCAACTGAGAGTTATGTGACAATCACACAACTAAACCTAAGTAATTCCCTGATTATAGGCCAAAATCTCTCAATTTTAAACAAGCCTTGCCCAGGACAGGTTTTGCAGAACCCAATCAGGCCTACAGATAGTGCTTCTTAAATCATTGTGGACATTTCTAGATAGGTCTCTAGGGGTACAGGAAAAAATGACCAATAAAAGAAGCTCTTGAAATTTTTTTATAAATAAATTCTAGCTCAGAGTAAGATCTATGATTCTTTACAGCAGTCATATAGTATTGTGGCACAGGACGATTCATTTTCAAGTGTAAAAACTTGGTCAGGTATTGGAACAGGCTTCCCAGGGAAGTGGTGGAGTCACCATCCCTGGAGGTGTTCAAAAAACATGTAGATGCGGCACTTCAAGGTATGGTTTAGTAGGTGTGGTGGTGTTGGGTTGACGGTTGGCCTTGATGATCTTTTCCAGCCTGTGATTCTAAAATTCTATGATTAAAGAAGACAGGAAGAAAGACAAGCCTTAATTCTATTTGCACTGTAATGAATCAATAGGATAGTTTCAGTAAATTCCAGTCACTAAATTAAAAGAAAATTAGGAAGCTGGGCATGTTTGATATATACTTGATATACTGTACAATGATGCATACAATAATATATTGAAAAAAAGTAATGGCAGCTTAATTCCAAAAGAAACAATGAACAGGACATGGAGAAGGCCCATCTGGAATTTCTGGAACTCTACATAGAAGCCCTCCATGAGTGGGTACAGGGATATGAAACTGAATTTGAACTAAAATTATTTCAATGTCTGGAGACTGAAAAGATGATCAAGTTTTGCAATGGCTTCTGTGCAAACAATGACTAATAAACGAGGATTCTTCAGCTTAAGAAAGATGACTGAGGAAGAGACAACAAAGTCCTATACAGTCATGAATAGCAGAGAAAGGGGGAACAGGGTGTTGTTTTGGTTTGCTTTGGTTTTTTTACTGTGCCTTCCAGTACTTGAAACAGGTGGCATCCGGCAAAGCTGCAAGTAACAGATTCAGAAGAACCAAATGGGGTCGGTTCTTCACACAACATGTGGGTGTGCCACAGAACTCTTTGCCACAGGATGTTGTCGATAGTAAAATGGAGATTGAACATATTAAATGGACAAGTGGAAGGGGAATTTCTCAAGAAACTCCCTCAGGCGCAAAGAGTTACAGGGAGACTATTCCAGGGAAGTGCCCCTAAATGCCCCCTACTCTTACAGCCCTTCCTGTTGGACACTGCCAGAGACAGGACACTAAGCTAGATTGGTTCGACACAAATTGCCTCTAATGATGTTCTTACACTTTAAAAGGCAGCTGTCTTGCTTGACACATGTGAACTAGATATTAGACATAAGACTTTTCAGAAGTACATCACTGGGCTCTGTATACCCTGTTCCTGCTCCAGCCTTATTTGTCTGGGCTGGAGTTTGAAAAAGGCTGTTATTAGCTAAAAGATAGCCCCTTAGCACAAAAACACCTACAGAATCACTGCAAACTGCAGAACTTAAAAGACCTAAGGAAATTTTTCAAAATTTCACCTTCAGCATAGGGTTTTCCATGTATTTTCCTCTGCTATCACACTACTGAAAAATTTGTCTCCAGTTGCTATCTTAGTGTTCTTGCACTGACCCAAACATTTATTTAACTGACGTCTTAGGGATTCAGTGGAATTACTACCATTCACTTTGAAAGGGTAAGATTTGATGCGTTTGATGATTTAATGTTTCTGTTCTACTGTTTGTTTGATAGTAGCTCTAGTGACAAAGAAACAAAGCATCTCTAATTCTGCCATGGACAGCCTCAATACTCCAGCTGCCCAAGAGTGAAGAGGGGGGAAATCACATAAATCCCCAAACCCAAAGTACAATATTTGCAAAAAGGATGCAAAAACTTTTTTTTTTTCCTTTTAAGAGCCTTAATTGGACAAGACTTGCCTTCTGCATTGTCATTGTTTAAAGATGCATTTTGACCTGTATTTTGAAGACTCCTTCTCAAGTAAGATCTTCAGCTACCAACAATAAATTAAAAAAACACTCCACTTACCAGGTAAATAAATCACACAGCCTATCTAGGGTTGTAGTGTACCTTTCTGCAGTTGCTGTATAATTACCAGTTTTTAAAGGGCTGTTAAGCCCTTTAGATCTGTAACAGATTAGCACTTATGTAACAACTGTTCCTTCACAATCAGTCTAGATCCCAAGCCCCCTTGATGAACCACAACAGCAAAATCCTTGTATGGCCAAGATACACAAAGCAGAGACATCCTACCTTGGGAGTGGTTCACGGGTGAGAGAGGCCAGTGGGTCCCTCAAAGTCTTGACAAGGGTGCATAAGGCTGGGCATCCTGTAGTATTTCCCAGAGACCTGCTGATGTCAGCCCCAGGAACCCTTCCGGGCTTTCTTCCTCCATGTTCAGGACTCTAAATGACATGTTGGGAGAGATATTTAGCAGTTCAACAGCATGTATTTCAAGTGCTTCCTGCTCATCAGACCAAATCTTTCACATGTTGCTGCTGGAACAGAGGTATTTAAATCGTTTTGGTTTCCAGTTGTGTATGTGTGTCTATGTATTGGGACATAAAAATAAAAGATAACAATATGTTTATATACAAACAAAAGTACACAGAGTCTGAAACAAAAGGCTTCCCCATAGTAAGGAAATGGCTAATGCTCTCTGAGTACTGCACTTCAGTTCAAATGGTGGTGTTGCTGATGAGGTGCTGAGGCAGAAGACAGTAGTGATCCTGTGCAGGTGCCCAGTTTTGAAGTTGCTGGCAATAGTGATAACTTGGAAAAATACTGGAATATTGAGCTTTTAATTTTTTTGCTTATGCTTTCATAAACTGAAAGCTATAAACATTTAAAATGAAAAATTATCTCAAAAGGTATTTCAATTCACAGTAGTAAAATGTAGCATCATATTTTCCAGGCTTCTTACTCTTGTGCATGAACAATTCAGTAGATACAGCAAAATAACAGGTATTAAATGCTGACTAGCCATAAATCTGCATGTTTTAACCTCAAAAAAAATTTTTCACTAAAGAATGCTACCTCTGTGTATTTTCCAAACACAAAACATATTGGTAATCAGCTGGGTATATGTAATCTTTACCTCTCTGGGCCCCCTGTTCCTCATGTCCTCACTGAATTGAATGCTGTAGTTCCCTTACACAACCATAGTGCCGAGCACAATTTGATGATAATGAAATCTTTTTTCCACTATGTCTTGCATCACTTTTGCTGCCACTGAACCTGCTTCTCTCCCCTCTTCAGTTTATTCTGAGCACATTCAGAATCACAGAATCACACAATGGTAGGGGTTCGAAGGGACCTCTGGAGGTCATCTAGTCCAACCCTCGTGCCGAAGCAGGGTCACTTACAGCAGGCCACACAGGACCGCGTCCAGGCGGGGCTTGAATATCTCCAGAGAAGGAGACTCCACAACCTCCCTGGGCAGCCTGTTCCAGTGCTCCGTCACCCTCAGAGGGAAGAA
>Ga0065711_1040161_pt1 | contig 17193 bp, 8 predicted proteins | sample Hoacrofraction12_FD_59098 | JGI IMG/M metagenome (GOLD analysis project Ga0065711, IMG submission 59098) | Hoatzin crop microbial communities from Cojedes, Venezuela - Epithelial fraction 12 v2 (version 2) | ecosystem: Host-associated > Birds > Digestive system > Esophagus > Crop | place... | reverse complement strand
GGAGAGGTACTCCAGCCCTCTGATCATCTTCATGGCCCTCCTCTGGACCCACTCCAACACATCCATGTCCTTCTTATGTTGGGGGCTCCAGAGCTGGATGCAGGACTCCAGGTGGGGTCTCACGAGAGCGGAGTAAAGGGGTAGAATCACCTCCCTCGACCTGCTGGCCATGGTTCTGTTGATGCAACCCAGGATACAGTTGGCCTTCTGGCCTGCAAGCACATATTGCCGGCTCACGTTGAGCTTCTCATCCACCACTACCCCCAAGTCCTTCTCCTCAGGGCTGCTCTCGAGCCGCTCTCCGCCCAGCCTGTACTTGTGTTTCAGATTGCCCTGACCCACGTGCAGAACCTTGCACTTGGCCTTGCTGAACTTCATGCGATTCACACAGGCCCACCTCTCGAGCCTGTCAAGGTCCCTCTGAATGGCATCCCTTCCCTAAGGGATGTTTACCTTAACATGGTTCAGAATCATCTATTTCTGCAATATCACATACACCAATACAATTGCTTTACCAGCCCATGAAGATATATTAATGAATCACTTTAATTTCAACAACACTTTAGGCACCACTGTTAACAAGTAGCAGAACAATATATCTGAGTAATGTTTAAGTGATAAGAAAAAGTTAAGTATTTCATTAAAAAATAAAGTTTGAAGAGAGGATTAAATCATCATCCTGTATTCCATTTACAGATCAGTATAAGGCTTAATCACTGCAAGACTTCAGCAGATGCAAACGGAAGTTGAACCCAAACAGTTGCTGTAATACAGAAGACTATATTTGTTATGTGAGGTTCTAAATCCTGGATGAAATTCGAGCTGTTTAGTGAATCGGCAAAGAACACAGAACTCTTTTTCTTCAAACTACTGTATCACCAAAAAAACCCAGCTGTGGTAGTTTACACATGAAAGAGAGTGAAAAAATTTGCCAGTGAAAGGGAGTAGCCTGATTAGAAGGGATTACTTACAAGTAATTGTAGGACTTAGAAATTGAAAACGATAGTATTGAAAATCCATTTGAAAGTAACAACCTGCTTTTAAAAAACCCCGCAACATTGTTGCCCTTTGTATTTTTTTTTTTTTTTTTTGGAAAGGCATCTTAGCAAAATCTTGGCTTTAAGGAGCTACAAAGAAAATTGATTTCCATTTTAGGGCTACTTTAGATGGTCAAAGCAATATAAGGCAGATTGAAAAGAAGAGTGCAGGCAAGACAGAGACACAAAATTTAGGAGAGTGAAAAAAAATATAAAAAAATACATTGAAGAAAGTAACTTTACGTAGTTCTCTATGAAATGAGAAAACCATGACAGAATGAGCAAGTAAGACTGAAAGTAGCTGTATGGCATGTGAGGCACATCAATATTATTCCCTGAAAATACAAGTGTAAAATAGCGACTACTTAAGATTTGTGTTCCAGTACTACTAGACCTTAGTAACCATTAGTGTGTAACATGAAACCTTCACAGCTAGGCATCTCAGTAAAACTGGTCTTCTTCCTAATGCATGGAAGTGCAAGTATACAACTGAAAGAGTCTTCACATCATCTTAGCATGTCTACTTCAGACACCAAGATGTATGGCTCTGGAATCAGGGAGCTGCAAACTCAGAGGAACATAAGTGCAAAACAAATAGGTATATCGTCCATTTTGCATTGACTTTTTGCATGCATGCAAATCCTGCAATGTTAATGTGTGATATTCATCCTTATCAAGTCCTGAACATGCACCAAAATGTCAGCACTGGCTTCAAATTTCCTGGCTTTTGTTGATTTGTCTTAGTCATAAAGCTATTTAAAGGTACATTTCCATTACTAAATAAAAAAGTAGAAATGATGCAGTTGCTATGTTTATCTATTCACCAACATCTGCTGCTTTGTGGCTGGTTCTTATTACTTACTTTTTGGAAGACATTTGTTAGTTGACATCCAATAAGCTTTTCTAATCGCTATTTGATTTTGCTTTTATTGAAAAGTAATGAGAAATTAAGGAAAATATGCAATTGTACTACATGTTTACACAAACCATACATCTTGCAATTTACCAGTACTCCCATCAATTAAAGATCTCAGTCGAGATCCTCCTAACATTTTACTTCTTACCAGTGTTTTCATTAAAATTATAAATGTGTGATTTGAGAGCAATGTTATGATGGATTTTTGCCAGATCAGTTACAAAACAGACTAGGATTACTACAAGCCAAAGGAAAAAAAAGTAGGAGAATATCATACAAAGACCTTTTCCATGTGAAGGAAGCTGCAACTATACAACTGAATTTTGTGTCATGTAGAAAATCTTAGCTGCATTTTTGTAAAATGTAAGTGGAGATAAATGAACACACAAAACCCAGCTCTTAACCAGTTTTGAAAGCTTATTAGCTTTGGCCAAATCTCTAGTCTGAAAATTTACATGTATTATATACTGGGCAAACTTCTGAATCACTGCAATGTCATTTAATTAGTAGAAAGATGTACAAATGAACTTCCTTTGGAATATCTTCAAAAATTTTGCAGCTAGATTTAAGTTACTTAATGCCTCTGCACTACTCCCATAAAGGACTCATAAGCCACCAGGAATGCTAGTAGCTGAAAAAAAAATCAGTTATCTTTTAAACAAGACTGAGGTGAAATTCAGCAACGTATGTTAGAAAGGAGATTCAGATGACCTCATTCTAATTGTTTAAAATGGCCTTAAGTCCAGGAAGCGTTGAAAATTTTTGATCACATTAACCCATCTACTTGAACTATGTGTTAACTCAAAAAATGTTTTCTTTTGTAGTGAGAAAAGACATATGTTAATCAGAGCATCAGGCATCTTTTACTATACAGTAATATCCAGCTACGTGACTCAAGTGGGCAGATTTGTAACACCAACAAAAACAGAAAAGCAAGCGCCAGCTGTAGAAAAATATAGCCACTGGCTTTGCCAAATGTACAAAACAATGCAGTGCATCTTGTTTCTTCGTATTTTGCTTTCTGTTTCAAAACAATCTTTGCAGAGCACATCCAGTATCCAAACGGCTTGCACAATGGCTGTCCCATCAGATAGTAAACATGACAGGCAGCTTCATATTGAGTGATAACTGCTGTCACTCAATATGCCAAGTGTTGCCCATTGAGCCCACATTTCAACTTCCCTTTGTGCATTCCTACAGTCATTCAGATTATCACAATAAACAGAGCTCAGTCAGCATCTCAGTCCAGTGATCGCTGTGATAGGTTGTTCATCCTCTTCTCCCTCGAACCCGCTAGATACAGCCCAAAGCATAGGGAGGTCATTATCATCCATGTTCTGCCTCAGATATTTAAAAAAAAAGAGGTGGGGGTGTGTGGGCTGTTAATGCCGTGCTCTGACTGCAAGCTGGCTTTTTACCTCATTGCTGTTACGACATCTAGCTACAAGTATATTAGCAAATACGTATACTACCATTGCTGCCTCTTGTGTTATTGTTTTGCGTTATTTTTTGTAGATTATAAAGGTTAAACTTCTAGTGTGTTGCTCTTTACTAACCAAGTTTTAATATTCTAAAATATATTTTCACACTAAAGTAATAGAGCTGACTGAATAGAATTTGTCAGAGTAAGTACTAAATAAATTCTGACCATTGTGGTTTGCAAATAATTTTTACTAATATCCTTTTATTGCAAAAACATATATATATATATTTCACATAGTTTAAATAAATGTTTTAATGACTGAAGACTTCCTGAGTTAAAGTTCAGGGATTTATTCCATGAATATGTCCAATTGCTTTTTTGACCCATGGAAATCGTGAGTGTTCACAACATCCTCTGAAGAGGATTTCCACAGCTTAACTACGTGTTTCATGGAGAGGTGCCTCCCTCGGTCAGTCACAGAACTGCTCCCCACTCCTTCTGAGCAGTGTTTTGTCACTGCTCTAAAGGAGATGCTCAGCAGTCATTACCCAGCCTTTCTCTTCATAATCTTTCTCATACTTGCCAGTTGTCCTTTCTTCTAGGCTGAAATGCCCGAATCTTTATTTAATTCCTCAGATTTTCATACTTTTGATCGTTTGCTATCTTTCTCTGCAGCTTTTTCAACTACTCTGTTTTTGAAATCGAGAGAAATAAAAACAGTTAACATTCAAAACATGGTCATAACATGACTATAGATAATGGCATAAAGTCTCCCTGTCTGTTCCTTATTCCTTTCCTCATAATTCCTAACTCAGTTTTCTTCTTTGGCTGCTGCAGAGTGCTGACATAATATTTTCAGATCTATCAAAACACCAAGATTTTGCTCTTGAACTGAACTTCATAGTTAATAGCCCTGAAATTCAAATTCTTTTTGCCATATGCCTTACCTCATATTTATCTGTGTTTATTTAAATCTCCTGTCTTATTAGATCTTCAGCACACTGAGATCCTTCCCCAGCCTGTTTCTGCTGGTAATGCTTGAGAAGAAACATCACCACTACATTGTTTGTCATTCACCACGACCTACAAGTTCTCTCCTAATAGCTGCCTGCACAGCTGCTGACCCATTTATATTTACACAGTCTATTCCTCCCTTCCACACACTTTGTGCTTGTCTGCACCAAATTTCATCTAGATTTAATCTCAGCTATCCTGCTAAACCTTTGGAGTCCTCCTCAGATTGTCAGACACACATTTTAAAAGCACTTTGTATTTCATCCCTTAATCAAGATCTTCACACAAGCTCACTTAATTCACCCTATTTTACAATAAATGTTTGCTGTTTTCTGAAAATACATTTAAACCAGCTAGATTCTCAATTTGTAGTAATTTAATCTAAACCATACTTAACTAGTTTGCTTGCAGGACTCCCATGGGACAGCACCATGAGCTTTCCTATAGTTACACAAAATCCTCTGCATTTTCCCTAATATGAGTCCAGTTATCCTGCTAAAGAATGGTATCCCATTGGCTGGACCTAATTTGTCTAATCCACACTGGCCATCGGGGTTCTTTTCCACTTGATTGTCTGCTACTTGCATATAAATTGATTGTGTGATAACACATTAACTATCCTTCTTGGCATGAAAACTAAGGCTCAAATATGCAACTAAGCTTAAAGAGTTTCCATTCTTCTGCAAAGCCACAAGGACCACTGCTGTGCAATGCTTTTAGGCTATCGCAAGTTCCAGGCAAAATATTTTAGCTTTGATTTCTGGCAGACAAAAGACAATATACTAAATCAGCTAAAAGTCAGAAATTGCATAAAGTATTTCTGCCCCAGTAAATTGGGAAGTAAATTAATACACAAGGCAAAACCAGCTATGTCTGGTTCAGGAATTGATTCACAAATAGATCAAATATCTGTTTCAATATTAGCAACAGAGGAGCTGGCTGAGAGCACTGAGAGCTTGAGTTATCTGGTTTTATTTAGACTGCATATCTGTCCAAGCTCTTATACCTCACTAGCGGAGAGCGAAGCTAAGGTATTTTTTCTTTACACTGCAAAAGATAAAGGGTTATTACCAAAAATCAGTTAAAATGTGGTAACTCAGCCCTGTGAGTTACAGCTGACTGCTGTACAACTTCTTCAGCTAGCTTCTTCCTCAACTTTTTAAGGACAGAGCAATGTTTGCCCTTGTTACTTTCTCTTGATCTGTCCCTATGGTAGGAAAATATAGAAGATACTGATTAAGCATTTAGTTAATTTCTTAAGATATTTTCATTTAAAGACATTGCAAAGCATGGCTGTCAACAGTACAAAAATGTACATTAGTGATAGAAGCTCCTTTTCATTTATGACAGAATTGCCTCAAATGAAACAACATTTTACACTCTCATTGGTACAAATGACAGACTTCAAGTTTCAGCACTTTTGCTGGTGTATCCCCTAGTGCATAAGTCTACCATCATTCATTGGTGTGTTTCCCTGAAATTTAGTGTTGCCTAAGCCCTGTCACTTAGGAGGTATCAGTACTTAGTTTCAGCATATTGCTCTCAGTGAAGTGAAAGTTTGAAATCAGTCTCTACTTGCATGCTAAACTAATACAAAGAAAAATTACTTAGTTGGTCTTACATTTTCTCCACCCCCCAGCCATTGCTGTTCACTATATAGTATTTAATAACTGGTCAATGAACTGCATTCTAACTGCAGCAAGACATGTACACTTCAATAACAACTCTCCTTTATTTATTGTTACAATAAACAAAAGACTTTTTATTTCTAAACTACCTTGTTACTTTGCAAGTCATTATAATCCTGAAAATATACAGTGCCATCATTTGTTTGCTGGGCTAATTCTGCTTATGCTGTTCAGACTGCTTTTTAATTTTAGTTCAAAATCATCTTCTGCTTTTTTTCTTTTTAAACAAAATCAATCAACACATAAAATTATATGCCATAACACAGATTTTTGAGAATAGCATTTCTCCAGTAATTCTGACTTGTGGGAAAAGTCACCAAAACTGAAGTAACCAAAAAGTCACCAGAAATTAATCTGAAAGTGTATCCAGTGAAAGAGAGAAAAAAAATTAGATGTAAAAATTAAAACTGAACTGAAATCCTACAACTTAACTGAGGAAAAAAAAAGAGTCAAAGGAATTTTTTTTGCTTATTTGGTTTTGTTTTGGATGTACTTGCATAATATTTTCAAGCATTATTTTCCAGGCCAACCAGTTTGAAAAATTAAAAACAAATGCAAGATTTTTACCTTATAGTTTGCCTCAAGGAATTAGAGTTGAAAGCCATGTACTAAAAAGCATTCCAGCCACTAAATCAGACTCTGCTGTAAATGTTCTTTTAGTCACAGTTATCTGAAGCCTCAATTCAGACACACCAATATTTGTAAAGCAGAAGAAACAGACCAAAAAACAGTAGTTACAGTCTCAGTGAGCTCAACGCTGAAGCAGTCAATCATCCAAGGTTTTCTATTTTAAAAGAAATTAATATAAGAACATGTTTAATGATACAAGTTAAATAGCAGATATGTAATAACATTGTAGTCATGCCTGTAATAAGAAAAGCCAGAAGGAATAAAATGGATGGCTTCCATTATGAAAAACAACAACTATTTTTTTCCTACTACTGCAAATTGGCTATAAAATAAATGTACTTAATGAATTATTACTCTAAATCTATGCCAGTACTGCTCACAAACAAGAAGCAAATAAAATTCATAAATACAAAGCACTTTATTAGCCTCCACACAGCAGCTTATGTTACAGGGAGGTAAGGGAAGGATCAGAACAGTTGAGATCACCTGACATTCACAGCGGGAAAGAATGTGTGTTTCACAGAAACTGTAAAGAAGAGCACAGGCAAAAAGGAAATTATTTCAGGCACTTTGCCCACAAAGCTTATATATTAAGGAGAGGAAAAAAAAAGCATAAATTGCAAGGTAATATGAGCAAGGTTTATGTTATTTGCAGAAGCCAGTGCTGTAAGTATAACGTGGTTAGGCATCTTCTCTATACTGAAAGGTCAGGAGATAAGAAGCAAGCTCCCAAACTAGCTAAACACTGTCCATGACGATGGAGGATGAGGTAGGAAAGGGAATGGGAATTTTACCATAAGGAACAGTTTCATAAGTCAGTTGAGGATCTTTCTCAGCGTGCCACTACAGTATGATAGAAGCTGATTTGAAAACACCATCCCCTACTAAAGCAGCGTTTATCTCAAGCATCCTAGAAGTGTTGAAAGTTATAACTTCCAAAATAATCTATCCGATGGAGACTTAAAACAGGGAAAACTGAGTGTATATGATACAATTTTCATACGATGAAACAACATACCTTAAAATGACACTGAAACAGAAAGCAGTTTTCAATAGGGCACAGTACTAAAATGTTACAATGCAGGACTTGCTTCTGAAATGAAGTTGCCCACATCAACAAGAGAACAGAATAGAAATAAATTAAATAGTTAGTCAGCTCCCTGTTACGGGGTCAGCTTGTGCCACAGGTCAAGAAACATCAATGATGGATTTTAATAAGCAAGTTTTATATCAATATCAGACTAGCCAAGTGCTCATTACATTGTCACTTTCAGCTCTACAAGTTCACCTAAGCACTGCACAAGCAGTGCACAGTATATACAGTACTAAAAAAACCCAAACCATAGTTTCCCCCTGCATATTGGGTATAATTTCCCTCTGTATTCTTTTTTCAACAGAAGAAAAAGCAAGGCTTCCTTTATATCTCATTTAGAACAAATAAATTGTTTCCCCACCAATTAGTTTCCGGTCAAATCAATTCCTTCTTGGTGCACGATGTGCTATGCAGCATGGTTCACCATATATTGGTGCTCACTAATTGTTTTGTTCTGTTTTTATGGACATGAAGATACAACTAATACACAAATATTACTCCAAGTCCTAACTCGCACCACTGTGCCATTCCAATTGAAACATTTCCATGGATACCATTATAAAATGATGACTAGCTTGGGGATTTGACAAAAAACCCTACTCATACTCAGACACAGGCCTATAAGACAAACAGTCTTCTTGCTTTGATGAGTAGTATTGCAATTCTGAAATTCCATCCTATTCCAGCACAGAATCTTAATGCAGAATGGAAATTTCAAGTGACACAAAATTCTAAAAGGCTTGCACTTCAGGTTAATTGAAACGTATTTGGTATAAAAAAATTGAAATTTTTATTTTTTTTAGTTTCTTCTGTTAGCCTTTAGAAGCCTCATGCTATAAAAATATAAACCCAAGAATCTCCTTTGAAACAGAAATTTGACACGTTTCTGCCTAAAGACAAAATGGAATTATCAGTTTGAAAATCTCCAAACGATCTGGCAACAAGCAATTCTGTAAAAAGTTTTCACATTCAGGAAACACTGACAAACCCTCAGCTAGCACTATTAAATTAAGAAAATGGTTGTCTCAATTTTGGTAACGGCCATGAAAATAAGCATGACAACATTTCAGAATGTCTGTATGTGTGTATATGTATGTAGAATGCTACATGCGCACATATGAATGATTATAGTTTTCTCTATAAAGAGACCTGCAGTTATAAAAATAATTCATAGTCCTAACTCCACAACCTAGATATATCTACCTAGCACCTCCTGTGAGTATCTGGTTATGAAAGATGCAATTACTTCTGCAAATGTTTTGCCTTGATGACAAAAGCGAAGCCAGCTGAGAGACTTCTTGCATGTTAAGCAACACAAACAGTGCGATCTTTGAGAGAAACCCTTGTATCTCATACACTGACCAAAAGCAAAAATAAATGTGTGCTACCCAAGGGCAATCCATTCCCCTGAAGCTCCTTCCATGCACACTCCTCTCAGACAGTTAAATCTGTGTTTTCTTCTATTAGCCATGAAAAGTCTCGTTGCAAATCCACACTCAGGAAGACAAACTGGGTGTACTAGGAGGCAGGAGTTTTGTTAGTGACCCAGTCATCTTAAATATTGCAGTCTGATTCAGGTTCTGACTCTGAAGTTCCAAGAATTTCTTTCATTTCCACTATAGGAATACTCCCATTAACCTTAATCCTTTAAAATACTTCAGTTATGAGTTCTACTCTCTCAAGAGCTCCTAAGTAATACTTGGCACCACAAAACTAATAGTTATATTCTGCTTAGAAATTCTCCATCTACTATTTTTGCAAGTTCTGCCTTAAGCAGTGCACTGAAAAAATATGACACATGAACATTTTATGTATATTTGAAATTAACTTGTGCATAGCACCTCCTCTTCTCCCTGAACAACATAGCAAGGAGTTCCAGTACAATCTTGCACTGCTGCTTGCATGAGTTTTCTAAAGAAGGTGGAACAACAGGTAAAGAGCTATGAAAATATCTGACATGTGGAAGAGCTTCAATTCCTAATACAACTTCTAATTATTGTTTTTTAACTGACTTGGGTTTGAGCTTGCATAAAAGAAAGGAGAAGAATGCATAGTCACAAAATGTATCAACCTCTTTTATTAAAACTCTGAGATTAAAAAAAACTATAAGAGGTTAAAATCTTAACTAGAATAGTTATCAAACAAGAGAGAGTCTTATTTCTGAACAGGCAGTAGTACAGTGGCTTCAGCTTAGTGTCATGCCTTAGAAATCCCTTGGATGTGGAGACCGACGGATGTATTGCATCACATTCAGCAGATGCTAGCATAAGCCTCCAAGTTCCTGTGATGTAGCAGAGATTGGAATACATTCCCAACTGTTAAGACAGTATAAAGGAGGAAATCTCTCTGGCTTACACACACACACATATTTATCACTGGTGGTAAAATAAAGTTATGAATTTGTACAACAGCATTTGAATTTCACTTTTATTTTTCCTCCCCAATATACCCACCAGCTCTGATGACGTTCTATGGATGTGTAGTCACCACAGACTGGAGTCTACATGGTGGCAAATAGTTTACAGAATAGAGTAATATGCCCTTCTAATACCAAAAAACAAATGTCAGGCTTTAATATAGCCTGACACTATCTTAGGACAGGGAAATACCATTTTGGGAACAGTTATGTATTACATTGATTTTTCAAACTATGAACAATTAACAGCATATTCAAAAGGAAAGCAGATCTTGTAGAAAAATCATGGAGCTCTCTAAGTATCTTACATTAAATCAATAAAGCAATTGCCTCACATGCTAAAAATAGGAAGCTTTCAGGAAGTTTTGAACTAGCACTCAAAATTTCTTACTAGTTTGATTACTTTTTTTTTAATAGAGTATTATTTTTAAGTTATATTATCAGAAACATTGTAGAAAGTCACCTTTTTTTGGAAACTGGAGAACAGTTTTCATTGCAGTTTTCACATTAGATTTTTCCATGCTCCGTATTAAAGTTTGGCTTTTTCTATTTAAAGTTCATATATAACCTTATCACTTCAATAAAAATATTATGTAATATATAAGCACATGAAGGACTTCAGATTATAAATATTGATTTAACCTGGAACTACTTTTGGAAAGGCAGCTGGAATAAAAGATCATTTTTCTTAACGTAACTGTTTTTTAGAACCACATGAGTTTACCTTTTACTGAAAAGAGCCTCTGCTAAAACACTAACCAGCTATCAGCAATTTTCTTATCCCAAGTGGAACTTTACATCTGCTTTTTCCACTAGAATAAAATCAAGGGAGATTGGGGTTTTTTATACAAGAAATTTCAGTAAGTCTTTCAAAGGAGGTTTCTCTTCATGGCACAGTTTGATCAAATTGAAGAGAAAGAAATTCTGCCACACTGAACAATACACAAAAAGCTGCTTTCAGCTATTTTGCTAATATACAAAATAAATATATTCCAGATAAAAAGACAGAAAATATTCCACATCATGCATAGAATCTGACAAATAGGACTAAGAAATAATTTGTGACTAAACAAACTCCTAGCATGTTTTTTTGCTTGAAATTTAGAGACAACAGCCCTAGTTTACTTGTATTAAATAAACCTAAGTAACATTTCTTCCCTGAAAAAGTATCTAATTATTTGTTACTGCACACACATACAGTACTGTCCTGTCCAAATAGTAAATGCGCTGAATGCATTGTTCATATATACGTCTAAAACAAATATAACTTTGAGCTGCTATAAGCCACATATTTATTGCTGTTACCTGGTATTGGCGTTTTGTGGGTTTTTTTTACTTTTTTTAACTAGACTTCTCTTTCACAATTCATTATTGAACACAAACACAGTGAGATGGTTCTTCTATCGCATGCCCCTTCTCCCCCTTTCTCTACACACAAGAACAGAAGATTTAAAGGCAGCAAGCTGTAGACAATGCGAATGCTTAGCTGAAGAATAATAAAGTCTCATACCGTCTCCTTTGCTGTTTAATATCAATTGGCTTGTTAATAGCATAAGGTGATCCGTGAATGTAAGCGCTCCGGAATCTAGCCACTTTCTCCAAAGTCAGGTGCTCACAGCTAGATGGTAAACTCATTTTATCCCAACAGAAGCAGCATAAGCCTAACAGCCAAAAAGATGCATTCCTGGGAAAACCAGAAGAAAACGCTACATAAACAACTTCATTGAAGTACGCTGGTCCAAAGGAGCCAAACACTCCTGTGCCTGAAAAGCAAATGCTCCTTGTATCAGCTGCAGCTGCCACCCTTGTGGATGCAGGAAGCTGGCTGCTTATTTCCACCCAGCCATACTCCATCCAATTACTGATTAAGCAGATAAAGTGGAAAGTCTCTCGGGAACAGTTTCCCTACCCTTGGGCACTAATCTCTTCTCTAATCTTTTTTGGTGGAGACAGAACATAAGTACAGCTTAATCAGTTAAGACTGATGTCTAAAAAAGCCACAGACCAACTTTACTTCAAAGCAGCAGGTGGGCCAGGAAAGATACTTTCGCATATATCAAAAGATCGCTGTGGGAGGAGGATCATCTACCCACTGGTACATTTGAAAAGGTCAAGTAACTTTTCAGATTCACGGTATGAATTTAGACTGATCAGATTTGTGATACAAATGTTTTTAGGATTTAATCTATGTAAAGACAAAAAAGATGATCATGTATTTTATGATGCATTCGATGACATTTTATATTCAGTGGCATGTTTCTTATTGCATAGCAGCACATTCTCCACTAAGTAACGAAACACATGTCTAACCTCATATAAGAACTTACTCTGTCTTTGAGCAACAGTAATGTGCTTCATTGTTTTCCTGTATTATAAAAGACACTGTGGGTTTTGTTGAACATGCAACTACTCAAAATTATCCATGGGATCACCTTTAATTATGAAAGTGCATCTACTTAGCCTCCACTATCTCAGCCTCTGTGCAATGCCTTTAGAGGTCCCAACTACAAAAAGCAGAATAGTAGTACTTTCATGCTACTTTCACACACAGTAAATTCTGAAGTGGATTTTACACTCTAGCATGAGAATTTGAGGGTACAAAGGAGATTTGCATTCAGTACAGAAAAAGATCTATCACGGAGAACTGGAAAACCGGGGGGATTTTGTGTATATAATATATAAATATCATAAGAACCTAAATCTATCTGGGTAATATTAATCCTCTTGAATTGCTGGAATCAAATCAAAGGAGGCTGCAAAGGTGGAACCCCAACAGGAAGCAAGACAGAAAGAAAGATAAGGCTCCTTGCAAAAACAATGGACGGGGGAGTGTTCCCGCACGGGGAATACCCTCTGCCTGGCTCCAGCAAGGGTGGCAACATTTACCTTTCCCAGGCTGCAGAGCACTACAGAAGGGAAAAGAAGCAAGTGGCAAGAACTTGCCCAGGATGTCTCAGCAAAAGGAGACAAGTAGCAGGGATACCCAATAGAATGGGAAGCAGGCTGCCTCCCCTCAGCACTGCTAAAATGAACTGGGAGGAGGGGTTTCTGCATGATGTGACAAAAAAAGTTCAGGTGCTAAACTCTGGCCACATATGTTTGTTTAACTTTTGCTCGATGTGCTTTGTATTTTTGAGGAGACGAAAAAAGCCCATTTCTTTCTTTCAAAAGTCCAGCTGGGAACGAATGTTAAGTACTTCTCAGGGCAGAAGTAACAGAAGTCACTGATTTTGCACTGGTTCAGTGCTCCGGGCCGCAACCACAATGTGGTCAGTCCGGGTGCTGCAACCCCAGTCCCTTGCTGGAAACAGAAGCAATCAGTCCTGTACCTTTGGCAGGTATCAAAGTCCTCCTAGGACTTTGTTAAGTGACAAAAAAGCCAGGTAAAAGGTGGACAGTCTTCCATCATTTACCCTTTCCTTGTATCCAATACAAACCACCAGTATAACAGATAAGCCTTTATTAGGTTGTTCCAAATTCTGTTTTTGTCTTGAGACTCTTTCGTCTGTATAATTGAAGTATAATTTTGCATGCACTGCTATTGTAAGATTGAGTTCAAGTTAGGTAAACTTTATACTTCAGTAACAGCCACTCTAAGGAAAGAGGAGTGCATATTCTTGAAAAGACAAAAATGACTGAAGCGAGAACACCTGAAAAACTGCATTAGTCTTTTATATGTGACACAAATAATATAAGACCACACTTGATTCTGTTTAGGGTATAAGAGATCAGCAGTTAAAATCCTATAGAAATTAATTCAGCTTTGTACAACAGAAAGCTAAAATGAATAAATTAGTGTAATCTATGCCCCAAGTAGCAATTCTCTGACTTCTAAATACAACTATTGTGAAGAAAAAAAAACTAAAAAGCAAACAACCCTTAACCCCCTACCTTTTAGCTTTTTTACTTGAGTTAAGCAGGAAAAAAAAAAAAGGTAAGAAAGGCAGGTAAATTTAACAGTCATTTAAGAGTAATCAGATTAAATTCAAACCAAGAGGTTTTTTCTTGGTCGTGTTTTTTTTTCTCAAGTGCAGCTAAAGACAGCTGTAAAGAAGTATTTCTGTATATAGAACAGATTCTTCCTCGTTAATGAGGTGGAATAGGTTTTTTCCATTTCATAATGGATACATAGACACAACTGGAAATATCTGTTCTAGATACAAAAATTGACTTAATTGATGCATTGAAGATTCTTCTTCGAGGAAGCAGTTGTAGTGTGCACAGCAGCACTTCACAGGAGCCATGCTTTGTCCATATATTCTCTGCTGCACTTCTGACACCTGTGCCCCAACTGGTGTATTCACTGGGCAGCCCCCAGCAGCCATGGGTGGAAGAGCTGGGAGGCTCCAGTCTCCCTCTCAGCAACCTGTCCCTCTTTAGCGGCAATACAGATTTACTGGAAAATTTCTGACTTCCCATCGCATGGTCTGTGGTCACACGTCAGCTGGGGTATCGAACCCAATGAAAAACCTGAGAGTTCTTTTTTCTTCCTTTTTTCCTCATCCCTCCTATGAATCTTTGAAAACTATACACTAAACATGTCTTCAGCTTTAACATCTTCGTAAAGCATGCAGCCAGAAACAGTGAACTTATTCTGACATAATGTTCCAGGAATAATGTGTGTACAGGTAATTAAACCAGATCCAAATCATTGTCAACTAGACGAATTCCAGTGGAAGTGTACAGAACCAGGATATATCAAACGTGTTGTGAGATTGGATTTAATTTCATGGAATTTTAGCAGAAAAACTTAGAATGCATAATTTTGATAATTTTAAGAGCAATCTGAATTTTTCACTAAGATGTGGTTTACTTTGAAGTATTTACAATATACAAAAATAAAGTCAAAATTTAAGCTAAATTAGTATCTTTCATTTCTCAATATGAAATATTTAAGTTGGTATAAAATGAATCTATCTGAGATTTCCATTTGTGGAATGTTTTTGATAATTTGGGTTGCCACACAGCTTAACTTAGGTATTTCAAAACTCTGGGAAAAATGAAACCTTAATTGTAGTTTGAGTGGATGACATAATTTAAGATTCAAGTGTTACTTAAACATCTTCCCATTTACTGATCTTTTAAGTAGTTTTTCAACATTTTTTTTTTTAATGTTGAACTTTACAAACAGCTATGTTATTGTCATTTATTCATATACTCAAAGCCCAGTGAAACAGAGAAGACTATCCTTGTGTCTTTTAAGGAATTTGATTTGTAGTGGCACATGGTATATATGTATGAATATTGTTTGTATCAGATTTTGACAATGTCTGCAAAGCTTATAGAAGTTAGTTTGATTTGTGTTTGTCAACAGGAAATAACCAGCTATTAAAGAATAACTATGAAAATCTTCTGTTGCTGTATAAGACACTTTATGTAAGATTTTAACTCTTCTTATTACTATCAGATTGCACTGCTATTTAGACTAGAGGGCCTCAGTCAATGTCATGGGCTTCAATAGACCGCAGAACATTATAAAGAAAAGGCAGGTGTTCCTCACATTCACAGCTCAAGCATATGAAAAGATTTTTCTTGACCTATATACTGTCAGTTCATCTACTAACTAAACCTTTTTTCTTGTGAGAAGAGTTTCTTTCCAGAAACATCCTGAATGACAGAAAATTGACTGATGACATGAAAATTGTTTGGCAACATGTGATGAATTTTTCTGATGAAGATATGGTCTGTCCAGAATACAGAAATAGTTAGGAATCTTCTTTTATATATTCATAGATTGGACTAAGCTTCCCCTCCACTTTATCTGTTTTGAACATTCTCCCTTTCTATGTATTTATTTGTTTAACTAACTCTTCTAAATCTTGCTGTTGAACATTCCCTGACTCCTGAATACTGGCGACTATTTACCTCTCAGCAAATAAGCAAAAGAAATCCGGGAATGTAAGTGTTATTTCAATTCTTCTCTCCTTGACTGATGAATATTTCAGTCTGTTCTGTCTTTTAGAGGATTAATTTCTTCAAAAATGTAGTGCTGATATACTTACAAGGAAAATTATTGCAGGAATTGTCCACAAATTTGCTCATATATTTTTATTAAGTGCTGAATGTATTCTGACTGAACGGTGATCTGAGAAAGTATGCCATATACCTCAAGAACTGTCAGCCAAAACAAATACACAAACAAAAATCCCTAACATAAGGGTCATATAATAAAGTTGTGAATAAGAACAAACTCTTACTTATACCACTGTGCAGTTTGCATAGTACTGTGGTTTAATCCATCAGCTGGCAGCTAAGCACTAGATGGCTGCTCGCTCACCCCTCCCCTTCCCCCACAGCGGGATGGGGAGGAGATGGGCAAAAGGGAAAACTCATGGGTTGAGATAAAGACAGATTAATAAGACAACAAAGGAAATATTACTACTACTACTACTATTGATAATAATAATTATAATAATGAATGTGCAAAACAAACTATATACAATACAATTTTTCTCACCAGCTGACCACCGATTCGCAGCCAGTCCCCCAAGCAGCAATCATGGAACCCAGAAATGGCAAGGGATGCGAAAAATAACAAGAAGGGCTTCTACAGGTAGGTCAGCCGGAAAAACATGCTCAAAGAAAGCGTACCCCCACTCGTGAGCAAGACCGACAAACTGGTAACAGCAGATGAGGAGAAAGCTCAGGTACTCAACAACATTTTTGCCTCAGTCTTCACTGGCAACTTCTCTCCTCACCCCTCCCGAGTCGATGGGATGGCCTGAAGGAGACCAGGAGGGTAAAATCCCTCCAGCTGAAAGTGAAGACCAGGTTCAGGACCTTCTGAAGAACCTAAAACGTACAGAAGTCCATAGGACCTGATGAGATGCATCCCAGAGTACTGAGGGAACTGGCTGATGTAGTTGCCAAGCCACTCTCCATGATGTTTGAAAAGTCATGGCAGTCAGGGGAAGTCCCCAGTGACTGGAAAAAGGGAAACATTGTGCCCCTTTTCAAAAAGGGTAGAAAGGAAGAC
>Ga0065711_1040160_pt1 | contig 17194 bp, 10 predicted proteins | sample Hoacrofraction12_FD_59098 | JGI IMG/M metagenome (GOLD analysis project Ga0065711, IMG submission 59098) | Hoatzin crop microbial communities from Cojedes, Venezuela - Epithelial fraction 12 v2 (version 2) | ecosystem: Host-associated > Birds > Digestive system > Esophagus > Crop | place... | reverse complement strand
CTCCCTTCTCTAGCTGCTTGTCATTTCCCTCCTCTGTCAGACAAGGCAATGTGAGCACGGGATAATCCTGAGGGACTGGCCCTGCTTTGGTGCTCGGTGCCTGCAAAGCCTAGTAGGAGTCAGAGGTTTATCAGCCCTACTGTGATTTGTTAGCTGCCAGAGGCATATCCACGGGTGCCAACTACAAGTCCAAATGACTATAGCTTATCTGTCAGCCCCCATGCCTAGTTTGCTGGTGATCACTCTGAAGAGAACCAGCAAATGATTTGCTTCAGGCAGAGAGACCTGAGAAGTTGCACATCCCTAGCAAGGGACCAGTGAATTCTCCAGGGAGGAGAGGGGAGCAGCATGCTTGGGAGGTCTCTGCCAGCACGCAGGAGAGGCTCTGAAGACCAGGAAGATGTCAAAGGAGAGACCTTGAGGACTTTACACTTAACTCCTTATCTTGGCAGTAGTGAGGTGGAGCAGCAGGGATGCTCTCCTAGCTATGCTATCCTTTCAGCTTAGCTTAAGGCTTGCAGCTATGCTTCAGATCTGTTTAATTTTGCCTTCGTGTGGTTATCTGGTCACGTATTGTGGCACCTTTAAGGCACAGCTGGCATAGAACACTGGAGAAATGAAGAAAGTAATCACGGCCCACAGCCAGATACTTGTGCAAATAGGCATCAAAAACCGAATTTCCTGCCACAGCCACTCCATTTGCACCTCCCAAATCTTTTTAGAGAAAGTACTTGCTACTCGCTGACTGCTGGCCAGCTCACACCAGGAAGCATGAGGGAACTATTCATGCCTAGGTAGAGTATGCGTGCATGCAGCTTTCTTAAAAATGCATTTAAACACTTCACAGTCTCTCCCTGAAGAGGGGACAGCACTGCCCCTCTACAACAGACCTTAAAAGTTACCTATGGGGGAAAGACAGATGTAGCAGTCTCTAGCCCCATCTCTATACTTTGGTTGTTATCAGGGTTTGAGCAACTCACCTACTGCTGAATGTAGCTCTGTAATAAAGACAGGCCTCAGAGTCTATCCCTCTCTGCTAAGGCTGCCATAGCTGTACAAGGTGGGGCAAAGAGGAGTGATTTGCTGTGCCAGACTCTCCCAAGAAGTGTAGGAGGCTGTAGGAAGGAGAGCGGCTTCCAGGGAAACAGATGGAAAAGCAAAGCACAAGGTAGAATTTGCTGACTTGCATTCAGACCTAGATGTTGTTTAGTTGCACAGATTTGTTTCCCCATGATCTCTGGTCTAAATTGCAATTAAAATCTGAGGAGTGTCCTTGGGAAGAGACATTGTCCTGTGTTTAGGTCAGATGAGTTACAGGAGCTACAGCAATTCTTGTACTTGAGGAGAAATGACACTCAGGAACGTACATAGGGGGGTAAAGAAGAAAGAAGATGCTCTGTACACTAAAAAGCAGCCCACAAAACAATATTTAGGCTTTTCAAATTCAATCATAAACTTAAGAATCTATACACCCTCCCTGTTCTCACACTACGGCTTCTGTGGGATCATAAGGCTTCTGCTGAGATGTTTCAGAGTTCTCCATAAAAGAAGCCAAATGCCATAGTCCCAGATTACCTGCAGAATCAGGAGCAACAGCAAGGGGTTGTAAAAAGATAAAAGCCATTAAAATCACACCTGTCTCTGAAACTAGTAGAAGCAGGTTGGATTCAGCTGAAATCTGGTTCAGACATTCTCTTTTGGTTCAACTAAACCATTTAAGGGAGGTTAAGGCTATCACTTTAAATTAAGAGTTGCCCAACAAAAGAGCAATACCCAATTGTGTGCTATTGTGTAGTGAGCATCTGTCATGGGTACAGGTAAAGGGGACATTTGAACACCTCCTGGGTGGGAACATGCACAGTGGGACCCCCCTGCACCCTGCCAGCAGGGAGAGCCCTACCAAACCTAGACACTGACACGTCATGTGTTTTCTCGGGAGCTCTTGAAAGGCTCTTTCTCTTTTGGTCCGGAAGATGGCACAAACTCAAAACACTGTCCTGTGAGCAGCTACGGTTCCCCCTAGATAACAGCCGATAGTAATGGTATTTCTTTGGAGCAAGTGTGTGTTCACGTGTAGCATGGGTCACTGTTGGACTTCGTGTCTCCAGCCTTGACATCCTCGAAAACTTTCATCCAAACAAGGATCGATGGTACACTCAAGAATAGTTATTTCACAAATCTGTCCTTTTAGAAGATTTGACACATGAGTGCTGATACGCTGCAGATATTTTTAATTTACTTTATTGACAGTGTCTGCAAATAACATTTCACCATTCTAAAACCCAGCCCTTTTGCGATTAAACCTATTTGATAACAACATTGCCTCATAAGAAGGAAGGTAAAATAATCCAGGAATGAAACACTGTATAGGGCTTTTGGAGGCCGACATCTGAATGTACTTAGTGGAGAGGAAACTTTTTTTTTTTTAACTTTCATTTCTTGCTTCTTTTATCCTTAAGCTCAGCAATAAACTAGCACTCCATGGTTAAAAAGTCAGGGGAACAGATGTATGGTACCAGTGCATCAGAATCTGTATTTCAGCTATGGGGTGTAATTTATAAGGAAGTCCTTCCAAGAAACTTTGAGAGTATCTAACTGGCTTTTGTTGCAGTGAGATTGCAATGGCAGGGATGATGATGATGGTTATTATCATTATTATTCCACTGTAGTAAACATTTCAGTCAAAGTTCAGGACTGATACACCATGCAACTTGTTGCTTTTAAGGTGAGTCTTGAACAAATTTCACTGAGCACTGCACATTTCGCAGCACGTTTCAGTCAGGTCCAAGCCAGGCTTCTTACCAGGGGCCTCCTTGTCGCTTTGCTAACCCTGCAAAGCATCTGACGGCCAAATTACATTACCAAGCATTATGCAATAAATGTTGAGGATTTTGGTGTTAGCAGGCACATGTTAAAGAGATTTTACATGGCTCCTTTCTTATCCCTGTCTTGTCCTTCACTCCTTTCGTGTAGATGTCCCATTTGAGATGGAATATGTCTAGCAATTACAGCATGTGGAAGCTGATTTGTATTATATTTGGTTAAGACTACTTTACCACAATCTAAATGCCTGTGTTGGATGTCTGGATGTGGCTGTGCCTGAGGGTGTGGTGCTGGGCAGACCACAATACCAGCCTCCACACCTCACCTCAGCCCCTGGTGAGACATTCCCCATGGCCACCTGCAGACAACTCAGGGCAAGCGATCTGTCCTGGTCCCTCCTGCAGCCTGCTTCACCCTGCTGTCCCCAGAAGCTACCTGAAATCAGGGCTGCCAAAGGTCCCTGCTCTGCCTCTGAACTGCAGCAGTACCTCCACATGGGTTGTGACCTGTGTCCGTACAAAGTACTTGGAGATACCACAGCAGAAAACGATACACAGTGTTTATCACTGAAGTATGCCAACCTTAGCAAGGTGTCTCTACCCTCAGCAGGAGGCTGCGGAGGAGAGACCAAAAAGGTGAACAAGCTTTCCCAGAGCATACCCCACAGGGATCTACCTCTCCTGTTAGACAGAGCACAGCGTATCGTGCGCCTGCTGCCTAGGAAAATTGCCGGTGCTCCAGGCTGTGTGTGAACTGGGAAAGTCTTACAGTACTTCGTTAATTCAGAGATCTGTACAGATGGAGGTGAATAAGCCCATTTTTAAGTATGTATTAGTCAGCGTGTGCTTCTTCCAGCAGGAAGAAATGGCACATCAGGCTGCTAGCTTGGCAAGGAGACACTCTGATACAGCAGCTGCGTCAGCAGATTCCACCTTTCCTTTTCACACCCAGAAGCCAGCGCATTAACTAGGCCTCTGACAAAATTTTCATGGCCCCAGGGATCCTGACACCAGAGCATTACCCCATCACATCTGCCCTTGTTCAAGGTCTTCTCCCACCTTGCAGGTAAGGAATGGAGAGAGGATTTTCACCAGAAGCTTTGTGGGAGCAGAACTGAGCCCTTAGGTCACACAGCACACCTGCAGTACATCCAGGGCCAAGATGCTGCAGACCCCTGCACAGTGATCCAGATCTTTGGGACCTCTTGTCACTTTTCCCAAACTCCCTACAGTAAATGGCCAGAGGATCAGCCCACAAACTCACCACTGAGTTGTCCAAAGCAGAGACAGAAATCCTACTTGCACAGGATGTTATCCTCCCGCAGCCTGTGAAAACAGGGCTGAAACACACGAGCAATCTCTTTACTGTCTAAATCAAGTTTTATGCAATCTACCCACATCTGGAATGACTAGCAATATCTCACCAGATATTGTTGGTCCTGTATGGCTTTCTGAGATGCAATCCTTCTCTCAGGTAAAAGTTTTTCTTAAAAAAACCCATAACATCCAGATGCTCCCATGTATTATCATGCTGGGTGCTCCTTGTCTCCTGACTCCATGAATTTGAACTCTGCTGCTGTCAGAGACCAATGGAGACCTTCGCTAGCTCCTTCAGAATTGCTCTGCCCCATTCCTAGGAGCAGACATTCTGTATTTGTTTCTCATCCAGTCTAACCAGTCACTTATCTCCCTGTTGAAGCAAGGGGCTGCCAAGCAGGTCTGGGGAGGGGGATAATTTCTACACCATTAGTACATTTCATGTGGCCATTTAAAATCTAGAAGACTTTAACAAGAAGAAAGAGTTGCAGTGTTGACATGCTCTGAAGCTGGCTTGGCAGAAGTTAGCTGACTTTCTCTTACATGCAGGCACTGCAACCTGGGACATGCTGAATGCAGATTTCTGGCTGTCCTTTTGGCCCAAACATCAGCCCCGATATTCATTGTATCTTCTTTTCAGAGACTTCATTAGCAGTAAGATGCACAGCGGATGACACAGCAGATGGCCTTCATTTTCTCTGCACTCCAAGTCCAAGTCTCTGCATGTACCTCAGCTTTTTGCCTCATGGCTTTAATCTCGCAAACACAATAGTATATTTGCTTAACACAAGAATGCATTTCCTCAATATAAAACAGCGGCAAAGACAGAATGGTCCAAAATAACTGTAGGAAGGAATTAATCAGACCAGTTGCATAATAAAACATCAGCCATAGGACTGAGTTATTCATTTTTTCTTTTTCTTTGAAGATTTAGGCCACATTTTGAAAGCTCTTGAGCAAACCAATGGCATGACAGTTTGAAGACAAAACGCTTCCGCTTAAGCATGCTCAAGTATGCGTCTGCAGAATGCAGCATACAAACATTCTGAAGACCTGCTTTCTGCACTCAAGTGTTAACTCCAAACCAGTACCAGGAAGCACAGTGCTTTAGAACAGCTTGCAACTACTTTTGCTGAAAACCTTTGTTCTGTCAGAATACTTGTCTTTTCTTACAAGTGGCTGTGTGGAGATAAACATCTCTTCTTCATCTTTGACAGCAGTGGAAATTGGGCTGGTTATGACTGCAGGTTGACAGACTGAGCCCTATATTTTCTCCTACTCTCGTGGTCTTTTCTGAAATGACATGTCAGAGGAACATTCATAATTGTAATGTATTCCATACATTTTCTGGTATGATCAGCACACAAGAGACTCTTTGGATGTACAGTCACCAGGGACTAGTGCCTACCCTGTTTTGACTCAGATGCAGTATGATCTTTACCCTTTGCTGTAAATTGGTTCAGAGCACATCTTTATGTGTCAGTTTTGCCTACTCACTTTCAGATGTTACCAGCTTCCAGTGCAATGGAGCTGCTTTGGAGTACATGTGATTTTCATTTTACACATTTTTCAGTTCCTTCATATGCCCAAGTGAAAAATCCAGCGTTCAGGGACATCACATGGATTTATGATACTCTCTGGTGGGACTTGGTGTTCAGAACCTAACGAATGGATTATCCCCATCCACATGTGGCATTTCCCAGCAGTAGGAGATATTATTATTCCTTGTTTGTTCTGCGGCTTCCACATGAGCATGCTGAGCTGGTTGCTTTGTAGAAGGCCTTTACAAGTCACTCTAGGCAAGGCTGTTTTTGCAGCACAAGAACTCAATTCTGAGCACAATGAATACTGCCAGTACTCAACTGCTGCCATCTGTAAAGGTAAGCATGGGCCTCAGCCCTCACGTTGGATGAGTCACTGGTATGTCCTAGACAGAAAGGGATATCACGTATGACAGGAAAGGAAGGAGCTTAGAAAGGTACATAAAATTAACTGCACAGGAGACAGTGACAGGGAAAGCACATGAAAACAAACATTTTTTTAGTCTGGTTTCCCAAAACATTTTGCATCTACTTGATTTGTCTTCACGTTTGAAACCATTTCATCTTCATTTGCAGACAGCAGCAGTTTCCAAGACAGAAAAATCAACAAGTGTCACAGATGTAGTCAGCTGGATAGAGGAGATATACTGTACAGGCATCTCCATGCCAGTAGAAAAAGTGCTAGGAGGAGCACCACTTTTCTTAGCTGGGCTACAGAGAATCCAGTTGAAAGGTAACCTTCTTCTGGGACCCTGGCTTCAAGCGATGTGTTGCGTGTTGAAGGGCTTGATTTGTATTTGCTGGTGTCAAAGTGAGTACCAAGTAAAAGCTAAAGCAAAGCCAGATAAGAAAACTTATGTCAGTAATCTACCTTTCATGTACCTACTGGAATGGTATCAATCCATATCCACCAACTGCATGCTTTGGTGCTGTGAGAAGCGAAGTGCCAGCTGTTACGCAGTGAGCAGTGAGAAGTGGGAGAGTGCAAGGATAAGCTCTCTTTTATTATCCAGTTGCAAAGATTTCTCCTGCCCCTTCCCAATCTGCTCCCAACAAACAAGACAACTCTGAGCACGCTGCATGGGAGCAACACCAGAAGCTGAATCAAGACATTGCTACAAGGACCCTGTTGTTAACATCTGTATGCTTTCCTTTCTGTAAGCCTGGAGGTATTACTGGTTGCCATAAATTACAGAAGATCATGCACTCAGCATAACCTTCTGCTCATATCCTCCTCTGTTAGACACAAACCCCTTTATGGTTAGCCACACCATCATTGCTTTGAGGTTAAATTATTACAAATAATGCTCACAGCCTCATGGGTTTACTCTCAGTTGTTCTTAGTTCAAAATCCCCGAGTCGCTCCTTTCTAATTCTGTAGCAAGGAATTTAATGGACTGAAGAAAAGAGTTTTATCCCAAAAACTTTTTTTCTCTCACTTCTTCACATTGCGGAGTCTCTACCTAAAGCCTCCATACCCAACAGAGCGTGCCCTCTCACTGCTACATCTGCAAACCGTTAACCCAGAATTGCTACTCGCACAGGACATAGCAGCTTTGTAAGCAAGTGGTTTTGCATTGTGAGATACTCCGCTGTCTAAAAAAGCAAAAGATTTTTGACTGCAAATGCTCAGTCAGAGCGCTCCGAAGCTGGCTGCCGCCCATCCACCGGCATGAGGATGGCTGGCTGTCCCTCTGGGGCCCAGGGGTTGCTCAGGCCGCGGTGGTGTTCTCCTGCCCAGCTGGGACCAGCGTTGTGGGAGACATGCAGGTGCTGGGCTCTGTGCGGGGCCCTGCTGCCATTCCCCACCTTCTCAAAGGTCAGCAAGGAGAAGGTGGAAGTCAGACGGGGCTGACCCACCAGCCACTGGGGAAAGTCCTTCTTCTCTGTTTTGGTCTTGCTTTCCTCTGTACCTTTCTGCCGTACCAAGACAGTTTCCCAAAGTGACCAGGCTACCAGCTGCCTCCGGGCACATCCTTTTTTTCAGCTCTGCATTCATGCTTACACTGCTGCAAGTCTAAAATTGCCTGAAAGGAGTTGGTTTTACCTGTATACACTTTACACTAAGATTTTGTTTTCCTATTTGTAGACATAGCTCCGGTCTTTCTAAATCTGTGATCCAACAATTCTGCAACTACTTACAGCGTCTTTCCACAGAGGACCAGCTCCTAGTCTACTTTTCACAGCCCAGAGGCAAGCCATCTCTGAAGGTGGACCGTGGTTCAGCCATATTTTCTGTCTGACTTAGAGAAGTGGAGTCTGGCCATGACCAACTCATGTAGGAGGTTCTTTGTGTAGAAATAAAATCGGTGGATTAAAACCAGGCAGGGTATAATGGACGCCACTAGTAGCTCTTGATACACAAATACAGAAACTGTATATCACACATGGTACTAGTTCAACCTACCTGTTTCCTGCCCAACTGCCAGGGAATGAGTGAAAAATCTAGTCACTCTTTTAAGCCCAGATTTGGCCAGCTACAGTGAGGTATAGATGCAGAGGCTGTCAGCCAGCCAGTGAGACTGTGAAATCTGGCATTCCTAAACCCTTTGTATCTCTTTTGAATTTACTTCTGGGCTCCATCTTGCAAGGGTAAGTACACATCTTAGTAGGATCCAGTTCGTGTACACATCGGTAGGCTTGCCTATGCAGTTTTTCACTTTTGCTTGGCTGGATATCAGCTGTAATTTTATTTTTTTACAAAAATTGGGAAGACAGCGACTGCCCTCTTCCAAAATGATTTTTCGCTCTTCCAGTTCCTCCAACATACTATCTCAACATAACTGAATACGAACAATCATTCCTTTCTCTTTTCCGCTAGTCACTGTGGAAGCTCTTATTTGCCAGCAAAAACAAGAGTGTGTCCTGTGCAAAGACACGGGTTATACAGTGAGTTTTCACTCCAGAGACCCAAATGCCCTCACATTAATGCAAAGTTTGGAGTGCTGAGTTGAGGGTGAGGGGTAGATTCCCATCTTCAGCTGGTGACCTTGGAGCAGCACCAATATCAGTCCCCATACTGCAGGTGACAGGTCACAACAACAGCAGGGCTCACTGGTTTTGGGCTAACAACTCCAAATGACAACAAAGGGGATGGCTGTAGCCCATGGACCTGATTACTGACCTGCTTCTGGACAGAAAAACCATTGTATCTTGTTCAAAAAAGCTGGTGCTGGGAACAGGAAGAGAGGGAACTGGCTATGTTGGACAATTTGGGTCTTTTTTCCAGTTTGCATGTTTTCGTCATTTATGAAGAGAGATGCTTCTTCCCATAAAACACCAACTGATTCCTGTGTCCCCAGTCATGCTGACATTCCTACCACTGGTTTCCACCTGCCCACACATGCTTCCCCAGCAGCCCTTCTTGTATAAGCCACAGTTTGTCTTGGTTTCAATGCAAGCAAACAGAAAATGGCTGATCACTACTATCTGAGTTAAAGGAGGCATTATGTGTACTTTATGCCATTCAGCTGGCAGAAATTCAGAGAAGGAACTTAGTGATACAGTGAGAATCTCATCCATCACAGGCAATGACCCCTGGTGCCAGCTTTCACATCAAGGTCAGCTGAATGGAAAGTGTTTGGTACAGGAACTGAAAGGCTTCATCGTGCAAACAAGCTGCCAAATGAAAAAGAGAACATACCTCCCTGTTCTACACCTAAAATAAAGAAACGGAGAGAGTGTCAAATTCTCTAATTCCAGAACAATGGCAAGTAGGAGCTGGTTACTGTTCAGCCTTCAGAGCCAGTAACTCAACAGGGACTTGCGCCTTCACAGCTGGCCAAAAAGCCACTGGCTTTTACCATCCCAAGGAGGCGAGAAGCTCGAACAGCAAAATTCAGAGAGGTCTTTGTCACAGCAGAAGGACGAGCAGACTCGCAGGGCTAGGTCTTGTCCTCAGGCCAGAATGCAACGCATTCAGCTAGTGATTTCGCAGGCATTTCAGTCTTGACTTCAGTGGAATGACTCATGTCCGATTCCCCAGCCATCTCACCTAACTCTGTGCCCTGACCTACCTCAAGGTCAGCAGCTCGATGCGCTGATTCAAAGACATCAAAGACAAATGACAGTTTTAAGGCAGGCTTTGTGGCAAGCCAGCAGCGCCAGTGGAGTCACCCCCAGAAAGCCAGCACCTGAAAGCAAGCCAGCCCCCCCTTCCCTTTGAGCAGGGAAGCCCCCCACGACCACAGCCCTCATCTTGATTCTCCTATGCCACGTGAGGGAGAAGAACTGTCACTACAGCAGCTGTCAGTAACCTACCCCTTCTCGAAGTGAACCCACCACTGCCCACTCCTTGCCACCAGGCCATGTAGTAAGCCAGGTACTGTCTGGGCTAAGATCAATCCCCAGTTCCGCTGGTTCTGTACACCGATACACCTCTATACACCTATAAAATTTTTTGTCACCACATGCACGTGAAGGGCTTGCCGTTCCAACAAGTAGCTGACTGTCTCTGACAATGCCATCAGCCAGGCTTACCGTGTTTGCAGACCAAGTGAACTATTGTTCTTTGTATTCCTCTCCATGACTGTTTTGGTGTTTCACAGCCAGCATAGGTTCTTGACCTTATTGTCACAACCCTAAAGCTGAGCTTCCCAACAAGCATGTTCCACCCTCACATGAGAAAAACTGAGGTCAGAAGGGGATCAGAAGGGTAATGCAACCTGACGTCCATGAGCACAGCATAAAGGTGCATCTCACACTCAGAGCAAACTAGTCACGCTGTACAGGAGACACAGGCATCCACACACCCAACAAATGCTACAAAAATTGTTATATGAGAAGCAGGAAGCATGGAGGAGCACAGGATGCTGTAACAGCTGACTTATTGCCAGGGAGACACTGCCTAGCAGCAAGTGCTGGACAGTTTCAGAGCTCCTCTGCCCCGTGAGCTTGTAACAGCCACACCAGCACACGCAGACAAGCTGTTACTTCTGCTCTAGGGAAGTGCACAGCTGAAAGAGGCGAGAGTGCTGGACATTGACTGCAAGGGTGCGTGAGAAAAATCACATGCAGTCTGTGTCTATGCTGCCTTGCTCAAGCTATTAATCATCCTCTCCATGAATGATAGACTTTATACACACTTGTAAAAAGGAAAGAAAAACCCGGTCTGGGTACAACAAGTTTTCAAGAGGCATGAGAGGAAAGGTCCGGGGTCTATGAAATGAAAGGAAACCAAGCATGGGGAGAAATAACTAATGGAACTGAAGCAACACATGAGCAAGTGACAGCAAGACAGGGGGGCCAAACGCTGACTCCAGTGAGACTAATCTGTTAAGCGAAGGAAATCATTTGTCCCAGTTCTTTGTCCAAGACCCCTGAAGGGTCACATTTTTATAAATAGTAGTAGAGATGTCACTCCTCTTCTGATTATTGGCATTTGAACAAAATTACCTGGAACATACATAAATTATGTGTATAAGTGTGTGTGTGTATTTTTATATATGAATCAGTGTTTGATACATCTTCAGGGTCTGAATTTGTTCAGTTCAACTGGTTCTTTAAAAGGTCAAGATGTACCAGTCCGTTGGAGGGTTTTGGTATTCTGGTCTTTTTTGAAGTGACAAATAAAGACACGTGACTTACTGGAAAAGTATTTCAGATGTGAAATTGAACAATGTTAGATGCACATGTTGTGAAGCAAAAAAATATTTATGCAGGACTAAGTCCAGTAACCAATATTAGTTCATTACGTAGATTGCTGAACTCTCTTTCATCTGTCATCCTAGTTTACGCCAGCAGCTCAAAAAACAAAACAAATCATATTTTTAATAACAAATGAAACCCTGCTTAAATTAAACCCCTTTGTTAGCATTTAATGTTCGACTAAGCCAAAGAAGGAAGCTATGGTGAAAGCAAACAAATATGAAATGTGAAGAATTTCACTCCTTTTACTCCGGGTAAAAGCTGCTTACCTTGGTCTGACCGTTAAACTGATCAAGAAGCACGTTCAGCTCTCAAATAAGTTAAAACTCCCCCTAACGGCAACTGGGTAAAGGACACAGTCTGAAAAAACAAAAAACATCTCATTGCTTTTGAAAGGTATTTTCAGCTAGGCAAAATCTGGTTAGTATGAATGCTTTTGAAAAGCGAAGCTTTAGTTATTACCCAAGATGCTTTTAAGTTACTCCAGATTTGTTTGCATTCCTGACCTCAAATCTTTATGTGCTTTGTAAGATGTGTTCTGTAAAAATTTACACATTACTTAAAATGCATTTTCTCCAATGTGTTTGTTGCTTTGACAAAGTGGCTTAGAAAAGCATCCACAACAAATGACTCCTCCCATCCTTGAAAAGGGTCCTGCCATGCAGCAACACTGCTTCCAACAGAAGCAGTGAACACTTCCAGAGATAGGTACGGAATCAGAAATTCACAGGCTCAGATTTATTCATGGCAAATGAGCATTTAACCTGTGTGGCGACTGTGATAAAATCAGAAAATATTACATGCTGCTTACAAGTACCAAACAGAAATTGCTGTTGGAAAATAATAAAAATCAAGAACAAACCACAGCTCCTTTCAACTGGCTGGGCAGTGTCTGCCAGATAAACATGTTAAGGAAGGAAGGTAAACAAGGAATTACCAGTTAGCACTAGTTGTGCTAACAGTAACGTATACAGAAAAACTTGAAAATCGATGAATTTAGAAAGCTGGGAGCTCAGTCAGAATGAGAGCTGGTAATACCTTTTTCTACAACCTTGAGGGCATTTCAGGTTCCCATGTAAATTCTGCTGATTCATCTCCTGTATTTCTGCAATCCCTGCAATAGGGCGTAGAATTACAAAACTGAGAGTTCATGACTTGATTTCTCATTAGCAGTGATAATTCTGTGCGTAATTTTTACAGCCTAAAGGTCATTTCAATTACCACAACAGAAGAATCTCTGGCTCTTGCTAGTAAACAGTGAAATGTTTTCAGAAGGGAAATATTCTAAGGGGTGGAAATCCAGAGTAAAGTCAGATGGACATTAAAAAAAAAAAAAAAAAAAACCTGACTTCTTATTCAAAACCTGAGGTTTAAAAAATGCTGCCTTTTTATCCAAAATCTCACCAGAGCCATTCTCCTCAAACCCAGTCCAGCAACTCGTCTGCTTTAGGAACAGAAGCTCTTACAGAGCGATGTGGAATAAACCAGTCTTTTACGTTAGTGTGCACTCTCCCTTCAGAATAAGAAAAGCATTTGGAATCTGATCCAAACCTCACTTAAGTTAGTAAAAAAAGTCTCATGAATTCACACTAGCTTACTTGCACCATTGCTACCTCTCCTCTCGGTTACTGGAAGTTCAGAGCAGAAATAACCACTTACCCTGCCAAGATAACTAGTAAGTACATTGATAATAGCAGACATAAGTATATTCTGAAAGTAGGGCAGTACTTGCCTCTGAGATATCAGAGACAAAACAGAGATCAGGAATACGTCTGTGCTTGTAAGTTATCTCATTTTATTGAACGTTTTGAATTGCCGCTTAAAATAACAAGACTTTACAATCTGTACATGCAATTTTAATTTTAAAAAATTAAATATATTTATTTTTTCAGAAGAGAAAACATGCATATTTATGTACATCATTCTGAGATAAAAGAAAGAATTACCGTTTACAGCAGAAATTCCTCTTTACAGATCTTTTAAGAAACAAGGCAGGCAGTAGCAATTCTGCAGAAGTCAAAGCATACAAACTCTCTACACTGAAGGTATAGTTTATTCATTGGGAGACATTGGCAACTGCAGAAGAAGGTCATTTAAGGATGGATTCAACTGAAAATGACAGTGGCTCAGTTGCTGAAAGTTTTGTTGCTGCCTGTTTGGCCCCAAAGAAGTCTTTTGTGCATTTGTCAATTGTAAACTTGTATTTTGGGTTCTCTTTAATGGTGCACTCTCTGTATTTCTTAGAAGCGTCTTCAAAAGTCTCTTTCACAAATGATGTTCTCAACTCTGCTCCTGATCTGTCAGGAAACGTCTGCTGGAACAGTGACTGAAATGGATTGTATTTGAGCAGTGGAGGGGGCTTGGTACTGTCTTTGCTGATCTTGCTTAATACCTGTTCCTGAGGAGCCAGAGAATCCTCGTCAGAAATCTGAGAGAAAGTTCTTTTTGGAGGAGAGAAAGCTGACCTCTCACGAGCTTCCTGAGGAAGGCACAGTATCTCACTACATGACTGCTGAATGTCCTGCGCATGGGTCAGAATGAGTGAATTTTCCAGTTTTGGAGACACGATGTCATGCTCAGCGTTTGGACAGTCATGACTTTGTGAGACCTTGGCATCCCAACCTGCCCCAGGTTTGAGAGTTTGGACAGCAGCAGCATTTAACAGGCACTGCTGGTAGAGGAGAGCATCGCTAATGGGGCCACATTTTGGCCACACTAAGAACCTGGAAGACAGGGGATACTGCCTGTAGGTAGTAGCTACACTGACATTTGAAGAAATTAGTTCCATGTTGCTGGATCCTGAATATTGCATGGTTAGATCAAGGCAGGTTGGTAAGAAACCGCAAAACTCCTTGTTTGGAGTATCAGCTTGAGTAGTGTTGAAGGCTGGTTTATACGAGTTGTATTCTGCTCCATGCACCATGCGGTTAGGGAGGAAAAGGGCAGCTGCTTGTGTAGCTTCCATCATCTCTCTCTCTTTATACTCTCTCTCTAGCATAATGTTCTCCAGCTCTTTATCAGCAAAAGCCCGTCTCTTTCTCATCCTGTCACTTACGGGGGGTGGCAAGGGTGAATTCCCTCCCAGGTAAGGGTCTGTTGGAATGGGACGGTAACCTAAAACAACAAAGCGGCGTTAGGAACAAAGCCACATAAGAAAAATATTAAAGCTGTGTTTGTAAAAGGGCTCTCTTTGGACCCAGTCCCCACCAGGCATCAAGCACTTGCTACGAACCCTGAACACCCTCAGCTCCTACTGGAGTCACCCTGTCGCAGAGGCTTAGCTCCCTGCACCGTCAGGCGCACTCAGTGTCAGTTCCTGAAGGCGGGTAAGCCAGCCCTGCTCCTCTGACACCTGCAGTCGCCCTCGAAGCTAGCTGATTAGTAATTTTAAAAAGCAATTTTTAAAAGCAATGCTTTTAAAAAGCAATTAAAAAACAGCAGATTGGAGGGGGTGGGTGAAGGCAAAACCCTGCCATGTGTTATGACTGGTATTGCATCATGCAGCTTAAGGAGACAACCATCCATTTTTAACAAATACGGAAAGTATTAAAATATTTTATTTCACCTGAAATAACAGAGAACTTTGATGAAACATAGAAATCCAGTCTCCAGTATATTCAATTACCAGGCTAACTGGATTCATTTAATGTAACTGATAGGGTCCAGTCCTGCTTGCTCTACCCAGACAAGCAATCCGATCGAATTAATAGAACTGCTTCCATGGGTAAAGAGAACGGGTTTTTTTAACTGTTTTCACTCCCATTCCTCTCACACAGGTTTTCCCATTGCCAAAGAAGATATCTATACCTACAGCTGACGCCTTTTTACTCTCTAAAGATGAATCACTACGTACACAATGCTACAGGTGGTAGAAAATTCCAAGGAGAACTAGGAGAAAAGAAAAAGAAAGTTAAGACAGATCAGAGGAAAGAATACAGAAGATACTTTTTTTAAAAGAGTGAACTGTAGAGGAAAATTAGCGGTTTCTAACAGAGGAAAATTTTAACTGCACTTGCACAGGCAAAGAGAATAGCTTTCTATTTTGGGAGAAAAAAAATAGCGAGCTAGGTTTGACAACTGTAATGCTTTACGGGGCTACAGAGTGGAAAGTAATTAAAGCAGGCAAAGAAATAAATTTGGGCATGATCCAGAGAAGGAGCAGGGAACAAAAAATACACCCTCTCACTAAAATACACATCTTTAAAACGTCATTCTTCCACAGTTAGTATTTTTGGCAAGGAAAAAAAAATGCGAAGCCTGTTATGTGTATCTCATTATTGATAACACAGCAAAAGGTGCTGTGTTAGTTGTTTAGACCAAAAAAGTGGGGGGAGGGGGGGGACACAAAAACAGAAACAAACAAACCAAAAAAAAAACCACCCTAACTAATTTACTCAGTCGCTGCTAAAAACACTCGCGAACAAATTACCCTGCACTGCAAAAACCCTGGCGGGTAGTCATGTAAAAAGAATGTCAGCTTGTAACAGTAACTCTCAAATTTCAAATCACCGCTGCTACGCGTTTCAGGCACTATTTCGGGCGGGGAGAGGGAGCTGGGGTTCTGTCGCGAAGGGCAGGAGCCGCGGGAGGAGGCTCCCGAGGGCAGCCGGCACCGATCGGCCGCGGGTGCCGGTGCCCTCGGAAGCCTCCGCCGCCCGGAGCGGGTTGCGGGAACGCTCTTTAGCGCCTTTCCTCGCTTCTTTCGGGAATCAGCGCCGCGTTTCACGCGTGTCGGCGAGCAGCCGCGCCCCGGGGGTTTTCCCGCTGGCGGCCGGTGCTGCGGGGAGCCCGCGGGAGGCCGAGGGACGCGCTTACCTTCCAGGATGCTCTTGGCCAGGAGGCTGGGAGTTCGGACGTGCCTCTGGTAGACGGCTTTGCGCTCCAGGCTCGCCTGCTTCCCCGCCAGACCCTTCTTGTCCTAGGAGAGCGACCGGGCCGCGCCGTCAGCCCCGGGGGCCGCCCGCCCCGTCCCGTCCCGTCCCGCCCGGTCCCGTCCCGTCTCACCTCGGTGGCCTGCTGCCGTCGCAGAGCCACCTGGGCGGCCATGACGCGCTGCCGCTCCACCACCAGCAAGCAGTTGGCGCACTGGCAGTCGCGCCAGCGGCAGAACCGCTTGTGTCCTTTCAGGCACGACACCACGCCGTGGTTGCGGCACCGGGCGCATTTGGGAGTGCGGCTCAGCTTCCGAGGCTCTCCGCGACGCGGGGCCGCCGCCGCCGCCTCCTCGCCTTCCTCCTCCTCCTCTTCCTCCTCCGGGCCGGCTGTGCTGCGCGGAGCGCCGGGGGCCTCGGCCGCCTCCACCTCCACGCTCTCCACGTCGATCTCCCAGTCGTCGGCGGAGCGTCCTTCAGCCATGGCTCTTCGGCGGCACAGCTGCGAGAGAGGGGTCAGGCCGCCCGCCCCCCCGGGGGAGGCACCGCAGCCCGGGCAGAGCCCGCTCGGGGTGCCATCTCCCGCCCGCTCTGGTCCCTTCCCCGCACCCCTCGACGACCGCTTCCCCGCCAGCCCGCCCCGGGATTCCCGGGGAGCCGCGCTCGCCCGCCGCAGGCAGGATCTCGTCTCCAGCGACCAGGGGGTGCGGGAGGAACGACCTCAGGGCGATGCCCGGGGCTGCGGGGCCGCCAGCTCCTCGCGGGGACCCGCTTCTTTCAGGACCCCGACGGCCCCCCTGCCCGCCGCGCTCCGACTGCGGGGACGGGAGCGCTCCGCACCGCGGGAGCCGGTGCCTCGGACCCCGCACCGCCTCCCACCCGACCTCCCGCGCCTCGCACTTACCCAAGCCCAGCTCCCGAGGCGGTGCGGGCAGCACGCGAACCCCCACGCAACCCCGCACCTCGCGGGGCCGCCGCTGCCTAAGTCTCTCCCCGA
>Ga0065711_1040159_pt1 | contig 17194 bp, 11 predicted proteins | sample Hoacrofraction12_FD_59098 | JGI IMG/M metagenome (GOLD analysis project Ga0065711, IMG submission 59098) | Hoatzin crop microbial communities from Cojedes, Venezuela - Epithelial fraction 12 v2 (version 2) | ecosystem: Host-associated > Birds > Digestive system > Esophagus > Crop | place... | reverse complement strand
GACAAGATCCTGTGCAGCCTACTGTAGGTGACCCTGCTTCGGCAGGAGGGTTGGACTAGATGACCCACAGAGGTCCCTTCCAACCCCTACTATTCTGTGATTCTGTGATTCTGTGATTCAGGCCAATGCATGGGAAATCTCTTGGAGCTAACACAAGCTTGCTTCACTAGCATTGGCACTTGGTGCTTGGACTGAAAGAAACGGGCTGTGACATTTCAGTGGGGTCAGCATGGAAAAGATGCTAATGTGGCATATCAAGCAAGCTGTGACAGATAGCTCCAGAGACGCTTTTCCTCCGGGGGCCCAACACCAGCTATGCTGGTTGTGGGTCCTCAAGATTTAAATTCTGATCCTTGTTATCCCACTGTTTTATTGCACTAAAGGTCACAGACTCCCAGGGACCTCTTCTGTTATCAAATATAACCTGTAGCAGAGCCTCATGCACTGAGTTCTTAAATAGCTGTGCCTAAATATCACTGTTCTGGGAGGAGACTGCGTGCTCTGAGACTGCATGTTCTGTTGGTATAAAGCTACTGCAGGGACAGCATAATTTCTTTGTTTTAAAATTTTCAAATCATCTTGAGGCAACTCTATAATGCATACAGCTTTTTAACCTTTTGAACTTCGAAGAATACTGGCTTCTTACAGGAAAGTAAAAGTCTCACTGCATATTTTATGTATTTGAGATAAAAATAATATTTAAAATCTTTATTCTCCTTTCCTATGGCTTGCAGATACAGCGAGGAAGAAGCTTGGGTGGTTATTTTTTTCCACAACTGTTACCATTTAAATTGTGGCCAACAAGAGCTGTCTGTAATGGTACTTTCAGGAGTCTATAAGACAGCAGCAAAGTAAGAGAGCTGTATCTATTTTCTTCTCTACTTCAGCCTGGCATCTATAGCTATATTTATAGACTTGCACAAGAGGCTTGATTTCCAGCACTGTCAAGCATCTTCAGCTTCCACCTTTGAAAACAAGCGGGGATTAAGGGCCTGAACACTGGAAGCAGGAAATATTGACTTCCATGGTGACCTCAGCACCACAGCGTCAATCGGCAAGCGACCCAAATGCAGATCACAGACCAGGAACTGCTGATGGCACCCGTTTCTTTTTCAGTGCTACACATAAGCCTAGGCGATGCTACTGGTCTGTGAAGTCTGTTTCCCGTAAAAGCTGATCTAACTGAGGACATTAGCTTGTTCTTCTAGGATCAATGCAAAAGCTGAAATGATGACTGGATCACTTGAAAGGAGGTGGTGTAGATACGGGGGCGTTACATGTGTTGAGCAAGTAGCCTATGATGACAGCTTGGGTAAAGCTTAGCTTTTGCACGTGTGGAAACCAATGAAAAAGGCCTGCCAAGCTCACAGGGGCAAGCTTAAAACCAAGTTCAAGTTAGTAGTCAGAGTAGCTGCCGAACACTCAGGAAACTTAGGCTTTCAGTCCTGGTTGTCCAGATCCCCCTATAACCTTCAGCGATTCACCTCACACTAGGTTTGTTATCACCTAACTTTAGGTATTTAGGCTCCCTCTGTAATCAATGGAGAGAAAGGCACTTCAGAGACAACTCATCTGACACACCTCCAGGAATACGTCTTGGTGGCCTCTGCTGAACTGACCCTGGCTGGTTGATGTCTTTCCTGCACTGGGGACTCCAAAATTGGATGCAGTATGTAGATGTGGTCTAGGAAGTGCTGATTAGAGGGGATAAAGCTTTCCCTCAGTCCCCTACAACGCACCTGTTATTTCAGCCCATATGAGCAAAAGCTGAGGAACAGTCCATGTGCCTCATCCTCAGCTTGTGTGAAGTAATGGGGCTACAGGGTATTTCCCTGGCCCCATTTCAGCCCCATGGCAAGAGCGATGCTACAGCTCCACTCTATATGGACCTCCAGGCTTCTCCACAAAAGTGCAGATGAATTTTAATGTTTAACTTCAAGCAGGGTTTAATTTTACACCCAGTCTCTAAGACGGGAAATATCTGGGCAGCCGGACAGCAGTTTACTAGGATGTGAGCAATACCTGCTCGGCAGAAAGACTATGGCCCACCTTGTCATCAGGGTCCCAACATTCTCCCTCAAGAAGCCCATCATGGTAATGCAGAACTCAGAATAACTGATTTCTTAAAATTAACACTGGAATTTGCTTTGATTTTGCAACAACCGAGTAACAAAAACAGTCACAGCCAAACATTAATCCAAGAGAAATGAGACATGGAGGATTAAGACATAGAGATCACTAGATTTTCCACGTCGCTTGACTTTAAACAGTTGTTAGGAAATAGGGGAAACAACAGAAATGCTTGTCTTTTTATAAAAACGAGATTTTTGAGGGAATGCCAACTGCCCTACAGCATGCTGAGCTGAATCCTAAAATAGGTTATTGAAGAGCAGCGCAGAATCACAGAATGGTAGGGGTTGGAAGGGACCTCTGTGGGTCATCTAGTCCAACCCCCCTGCCGAAGCAGGGTCAGCTACAGCAGGCTGCAAAGGACCTTGTCCAGGCGGGTCTTGAATATCTCCAGAGAAGGAGACTCCACAACCTCCCTGGGCAACCTGTTCCAGGGCTCCGTCGCCCTCAAAGAGGACAAATATTTTAAGAGCAGTTAGGAGCGGTTGGAATTGAAGTCCTCTCCTCGAAACAGAGAGGAGGGTTGGCGGGAGCCGTGTTTAGCTAACCCCAACCTGAAACGGGGTGTCCGTGGGTCCGTCCCGCCCTGGTTTCGCTGCCTGCTGGCCCCATCTGCTGGCACCCGCAGTAATTCTGCCCGCGGAGCAGCGGGCAGGGGCTGCTGCCAGAATTCCAGAATGGAAAACGCAGAAATGGGGAAACCAAAAGCAGAGCAAACTCTGTCCTGGCGCTCAGAGCATGATGATTAGGGAGTATCAATCCAAGTAACTCGCCCTAATCTCTTTCTTACCCGAAACAGTCACGCCGCACTTCTATCCAAATTCCCGGCAGTATCATAGCTGGGCAGATTTCCAAGATTTTCACATATCCAGTATTTTACAGAATACCACTGACATCTATACAGCTGTAAATTCCAATGGACTTTAAAAGCAATAATTATAAGGCACCCTTAAATTTTCTCTGTGCTGGAAGATGTCACCTGGGAATAGGTGAGCGGAACAGCTCATGGGAAAAATGAGAATTTTGCCACAGGATACCTGAGCTAAATCATGTTGCAAAAAATAAAAAAAAATACAGGACTTTAAAATGCAGGAGCTTTCCTTATGGGATCTTATCCAAAAGAGCACCACAAGATAAGCTGCATTAAGTTTCAGCCAGTCTCGCATTTGAGATCAGACGTTAAAGCCCCTAAACACTTTTCTTCCACATGGTTGACAATCTGAACAAATAATTTTCTGCATGATTTCCATTCTTTAATCTCTAGAAGAAGTTTATTTTACACTTCACAAGATGAAGCAGAACACTACTTATTCATATCACATGTAAAATATACTGTGCTTGCTTGTAGTGTTCCAATTTTTAGCAGTGACTGTTAACTATGGGGGAGCAGTGATTAATGGATGAACTACCACTCGGCTTTGGAACACAGGGAAGCTTTCTTGGAGATCAGAGGGAAGTAACCTGGAGAGAATTAGATTAGAAAATATATAAAAGAAGTAATAGAAGCTATTTAACTGGGCTTAGCAGCAGCAGTTGAGACCTATAAACCTGCAGAAGATATATAATCAAGGAGGATTGAGCTGAGGTTACTCAGAAGGATTATGGGAGACTAGAGAAATGATGGGCCCATTAGTGTGCACGCCCCCAAAGGGCTGAATAATGAGAGCCAAGGAAGTGAGCATAAAACAGGAATAAAAAAGAACATGGATCTACAAAAGACAGGTCACACCAGATAAACCTGTCAACTTTTTTCATAGGAGAAAAGAAATATTTAATCATTGGGGGTGTCTGAAAAGCATCTCATCGGATGTCCTAGGAGAAAATATCAGGCAGCTTGCAGAAAATGTCATCCAGCATGGTACATATGTGAGGCCAGGCTTTGGGGCAGCAGCAGATGACTTGCGGCGTTCTTCGGGGACTGACCTTGGACAGAATTTCCTCTGTGGTCAAGGCAGCTAGCAGGACTGTGGGATGGTATCTGGAGATGGTTGATCAGTGCATAGGAGGAGCGAGGCATTGTAAGAAAAGAACTGGTGGCCTTGGAGACTGGACCAGCAGAGATGGTGACTCTACTGTGTCGAATGGAAAGTCAGTCTTGGGAAGAGATGCTAAGATATTCACAGCAATGGAGTGCTCATCTTTCGGGAGCGAGCAGCAGTGAAAAACAGATGTTCATGTTTAGGGCTGATCTTGAAGCTGCCTTCTCCTAGCCTGAACCAGCAACCCCATCCCCAGCTCACTTCTTAGCCCCTATCACAGCTGGGAATGTTATTTTTGCTGGTCCTCCAGTAGGACTCCTCCTGTCCCAGTCATGTGCGTTAGGAGCTGACTATAGGTGTGAAGAGAGAACACAGGAAAAGAGGAGAAGCTGGATTAACATTTATGGAGTTGCAGACATTGCAGTGGCTGCGAGTGCTGTTATACTGTGCGAACGTCAAAGTACTGCTCCTACAGGCTCTACAGCAGCCTCACCTTGCCTAAACAGTCACAAATTATATGCCAGGTGCCAAAATAACAAAAGGCTTAAAACCTACAATATTTGAAAGAGCAAGTGTTGTTTACTTTCTGTTCACCTTTGAATTTGAGCCTTTAAGTACAGTATTTACAACTTTTTTTCTTTGCGTCTGTATGGGTAAGGATTTGCAAGTAAGCCAAGCAAGCTTCAGTCTCATACCAGAGCCAAGACATGAAGGAACACTGCTCCAGCTACAGAATTCTGGCCAGTCTATGCCTACAGCCAGGCACTTGGCGAGTTGTATCCAGCCAGGGCAATTTGTTGAGGATGAAGCCAAGCGTTATTATCTGAAGCTTAACTGTAATATTGCATCACACTAGAAGCCACCAGCTTGGAACTACTTTTTTAAAAAGGACACAGGTATTTTCTTTTTGCAAAATATTTGTTGGATTAATTGTTATTCTGGTTTTGGAGGCATTTAGGCATCTGCTTTTTGTTAATATTACCTTCTACTCTTCAAAAGGTGAAAAATTGTTCCACCTGAACATGAGGAAGAACTTCTTCCCTCTGAGGGTGATGGAGCACTGGAACAGGCTGCCCAGGGAGGTTGTGGAGTCTCCTTCTCTGGAGATATTCAAGACCCACCTGGAGGAGGTCCTGTGCAGCCTGCTGTAGGTGACCCTGCTTCGGCAGGTGGGTTGGACTAGATGACCCACAGAGGTCCCTTCCAACCCCTAACATTCTGTGATTCTGTGAAAAACATTAGTTTGCCACTTTAAAATAAATCCTAGGACGAGTGGCAACATTTTTCTGTAAAAAAAAATTCACTGTTTTTACTTCACATGTTTAGTTTTGCTCTGGACTGGTTAGGAATATTCAGCTAAAGAAACAGATCCAAGATCTAATCTTAATTACAGGGAAATAAATCTCAGGGGAATAAATTACAGGGCAATGACCTCCATGCATGTTTAAAGATTTCCGTAGAGCTGTGCACCACTCCGTTTGAAAACCAAGTCCTGGCCTATTCTCAGAACCTAAAGAAGGGCCCTGACGGGCAGCACACAGTTTTCATGCAGTTATAAAAGTAATTTATTGGCTTCTACCCCGGGACAGGGAAACGAGCAGCTATAACAGCACACAATCTGAAGCATCGCTTTCTTGGCACGGTTTTATGGAGTGTCGTAAAAGCATAAGCTGAAACTGGAGACGCGGTCGGTAGATGTCACCCATGCACCAGGCACCAAGCGCGCACCCCTCACCCCACAGCCACCTACAAGGGCACCGTCCCACTGCGGGAGGGAGCCAGGGCCGGGCAGGGGGGCTTGAGAGGAAGGTTTACCTCAAGAGCAGCCCACGGATGGTGCGGGGATGTTCAGAGGGCACCAAACCTTGGTGGCCACGCGCGGTGGCCCTGGCAGCCCCTGTGCATCTTCCGACCATGCGCCCAGGCGAGCTGTGGGCATCCAGAGAGGGGAAAACTCCCGTGGTCCACTTTGGACACGGGGAGAGCGTCCGAACTCCTGTCTTCACTGCCGGTCTCTGTGCCGGGGTGAGCCCAACAGCGAGGAGGTGTTGCTGTCAGCTCCGCTGGGCACAGGGAGATCGACCCCGAGCAGGGCGCCAGCGCCCAGGGGAGGTGGTCTCCACCGTCTCCATCACTGATGGGGGGACGGGGCTGGGGATGTCCAGGCTGTCTCTGCAACCCTGTGCACTGAGGGGCTCGTGCTCCTCAGCGTAACAGCTGGAGACTGCTAGGCCCTGGTGCTCCTCTTTACACATGCGTCTCGTGGAAATGCAACTTCCAGCTTGTTTTTAACCCTCTAAAAATCAATTGAAAGCAGCTCGGTGCTATCCAGCTTAATTATTAATAAGTACTGAGTGGCTAATGGTGTTTGTTCCGTTTCCATAAAACATATAAAACCAAAACCCCACAACTCCCCCCAAACGTTGTCCCCAAGAGTCTCATTAATCCCAGACATAAACACACTGCTCAGCCCCTGAATTTTTACTGCAAGAGGTTTAGACATAGCCAAGCTTACACCCTGCTCTGCTTATCACAAGGGCATTTGGGCTTGGCCTAGGGTTTTGCTGCTGCCGAGGTCTGGCAGAAGGCAACTGCTTTGGCTGAGCACCTCCTGCTTTGCACTGGCGCCTGGTGCTAGAGATGAACTTTGTCGTCTAATAACCCTCATGTTTTATGGACTAATGGTGATTCCCAAGCAAAACATTGGGAACTTCCAGCCTAAAGAAATGGAAACAATGTCAGTTGGATATACTGGTGGCTTTGGCTGTCACTTTGGGTTTCCTACTGAGAGCTCTCGACTGCTGAGCAAGAGCCTTGAGAGCAGGAGCTCCCTGCAGTCTCTGAAGAGCTCTGGGCTCTGGTGTGCAAAATCAGAGGCTTTTTGAGCTACCTCTGTGGTTTATAGGAATTTAGGCATTGAAATACAGGATGGAAAAATCTGAATATAAAAAAACAAATCAGCCAAGCAGTGTGAGATGTGATCATTCCTGATTATATCAAATTGATTGAAGAACATCACTGATGTTTCTAGGTTTTTTGCACATCAACAAAATGCAAAGAAGATTTTCTACCACGTTGACTCTAGCTAAATAACCCTTCCAGGATCCCTGATCACACATGGTGAGGGTAGCAGCCACAGATACATTTTGGCTGCAACAGGTTGCTAAATATATTTTTTTCTAGTCAGAATAATGGGATTTGGAAAAGATGAAGTATTGCTTTTCTGATCCATATGGCAGAACTAGACTTCATTTCCCAAATCAGAAACTTGGGAAGGGAACAAATTCACTTTGTTTTCCTGACAGGAACAAGAAACTGTCAAGAGAAATCAAGTGAACCTGATGGAGCAGATTCACTCCTGCATCTCCTCGCATGGGTGCAGGAGCTTCTGACTGATGGTGCTTTCTGTGGGAGCCACTGGACAGTGATTTCAAAGCTGCTTACCCTTCTGCCGTGGTGTTGCCTGTCTTGATTCAGTGCCAAGTGGTATCACAGGACCTTCCCGAGGGGGTGCCAGGAAGAGGAGGACAGTGGCCTGTTATTACCATCCTGCTTTATGTTTGAACAAAGCAGGTAGAAACCATCTTACCCAAGTACAGGTTGGAAAAAGAGGAGAGGGCCATTTCTCTGGACAGAAACCCAGCAAATACCTGGCTTCAAAGAGATGTTGACCTGCAGCCTCTCCTGGGACACATCCTTCTTGCTGAGCAGCTTCCCCCAGCCAGTGCTCCTGTGATGGCTGACCTGGCTGTGGGTAATCCCTTGGTCCTCAGGTCTGCTCTGCCTGACGCCTTCCTGTTGCCGCCCGCTCTGATCACACAAAAGGCCATTTAATTGCTCTTTGCTTCAATGAATGATGCTTGGCCTGCCCTTCAACCAACTCTCCAACTGTAAACCAGAAACCTGCTGTAATGAATGAAACCTTCTTTCTTTTCAATACTAACACAAATATTGCCACCATTCACACGAGCTGCACAGATCATTGTGAGCTATGGGAGAAGAAGACCCCGGCACTGCCCCACATCTGTGCTGTGTGCCTGCAGGGACGATGTCGTGCTGTGACGCACACTGAGATAAAACCTTGTACTGGACAAATCAGTGTGGCAGCAGGTAGGATGTGGGGTGCAAGATTGTGCTGGGGCTCACAAGCCACCCCATGAAGGCCTCCGGCGAGTGGGGGCTGAGGTTGTTTCCACGAGGTGGGGCTCTGTCCCCGAATTTCGCAGCTCTCCCTGCTCTCCTGAAGGTGCATCCAGCTTCTCCCTCTGGGGCGCTGAGGGCGATGCCAGTGATCCCGGAGGTTGGAAGGGAGAAAGACGGGATGAAATTACGACGGGCCGGTGATTTTGGATGCTCAGGGCGGGGATGCTCAGCGTCAGCCTCCCGAAAGGCACCGATTCCCTGCAAGGGCTTTGCAGCCCCCCACCTCTGCAGCACAGCCCCAGTGGCAGCTGGAATTGGCACCCAAAGCACTTTTTGCAGTTAAAAGCACGGAGCTGGTGCTTGGACTGGGCCTGTGGAGGCCAAATCCTGCTGCATACTGAGCACTATTCCACCCTAGGTACCGAGGATGTTTGGTCAAGGCGAGGTGCTTCATGCAAAGGGGTTTTCCTAGCAGGCATGATTTGCTTCAGGCGGCTGGCTCTCAGACACGGGCATGTTCCCCATTTCCCTGCACTCGATACCAGTCATGTTAACATCCCAGTAAACATGTTTTCTTTTCAGCTACATTGCTTGTAACAGTATTTGCCTGAATTAGAGCGAGTTTGCTCTGCAAACTGCGTTTACCTTTCCCAGATACAGAGCAGCTGTTCCCTTGTACGTTCTTGCAAGGTCCTTGTTTGCACAGACTTTTGTCAGCAAATACACCCCCCTGAACAAGCCACTCGCTTCGACTTTCCAGCACTGATACGGGAGTCGCGAGCCCTGCAAGACACCTTCATCCTTGTCTTTTCGTTTCATTAATAGTCACCTGCCTTCGAGACGGCGCCAACAAGGCTTTGCTCACGCCATCAATCACGACACTAGGGTTGATCGAGTCTTACAGAAGTGTGAAAGAAAGAAGCAGACGTTATTAATTCGTCCTTCGGTGAAAGCTCCTCGATCACACCATGCTGACACTCGCTATGTGTCCCCACCAGCACAAACACAAAGGTCGCCTGCTCCCGAGTCAGTGCTCAACAGAAGACGTGTACCCCATGCCTCCCCACATGGAGGACAGCATTTACTGTGACTCAGGTGGAATCACAGTCTGTGGAAAATGCCAAAGCAGTGGTGCCTGCTGCAATGGGGGAGGCAGAAGGAGCCATGCAGGGTGCTGCCCTGATCTCCAGAGAGCAGGGCTGAGGGCAGAGCGAGGGCTGGCTGGGAGCCCTGCGATGACAGAAGGTTCCAGGCTTGAACATCAACCTGCAGGAGTCAGAACATTCTGCAAAATACCCTCATTTCAACGATGCGTGGGCATGTGTCCGTCAGATGTGACTGTGAGATGCTGCCAGCTTGTCTTGCAGGCAGTGAGGCAGCCTGGACTCCCAGGCTCTGCTGAGCCAGGGCTGGCTGTGACAGACTGGGGACTTCGTGGCTCCCAGGGCTTGTGGACTCTCGTTGTAGAGCTGCAAGATGGAGCCCAGGCTCTGGGAGAGTCAGAGCTCTGGTGTCCAGGAGAAACCACCTTGAGCATGGATCCTTGATGTGGAGGTATCTGTGTCTCCATGGGAGGTATGGAAATGCTGACATGTTCGTGTGTGCTGTGGTCTTCATTACCCCCATGCTTCTTGCTGCGCACTCAGGAGCCTGTACTGCTGGCTCCAAAACTCTGGCTTTCCAGTCTCATTCGTGTCTTCCAGGACTTCAGCCTGAGATTCAACCTTTGACCAATGTATTGATCACTTGGATTTGATGGCAAGAGAAGGGATGAGTCACCGAAGGGTGTCACTGACTCCGTACAAGTGTTGTCTTCATGCAGCTCCTGAAAAGAATTTCACGGATATATGTGTGTGTGGAGGAAGATACAGAAAACCAAAGCAGGCAAAGACAACCACTAGGGGCTTTTCACCTCCATCTTTCACCATCTGATGTATGTCCCTGAGATACACACTGGTGCCCCTAGGGAAGGCTTCTTCTCCCTTCAACCCCAAGTTCAAAAACTGTGGTTCTGGACACCTGTGGGAAAAACCTCTCTGAGTCTGGAGACAAGTAAAATGTTGTACCACTGTTTTCCTCCATTTCTCAATCTGCCTCTTGATTCTGCCACAGAATATTTCAGTTTTGAGGTGGACAAAGAGGGAATACCAAGCAGAGTTTCATGTCGTCTACTGTGGGCATCCCATTAAACTGAAATTCAGAGCATCTTTCTCACAAGGCCTAGGGAATAGGTGGCCCTGAGAGGCGTTAATCAGAGTATTGACCACCATCCATAGGAAGAATTTAAGGTTTCTTTAGGCTGCTTACTAAAGATGCCATTACATCTTTGTCCCTACACTGACTGCAGGGAGTCTTGCAGGTCTGCAGAGTAGGTGGTCTAGCTCACCCACTGCTCTTGTGCGTTCGCACCTAAAAGTCAGTGGCAAATGCAGCTGTAAAGGACCTGCCCAAAGTGTCAGAGAGAATCTGGAGCAGAGCCAGTGACCACGCTTTCATCTCTTAAGTCTCCACTCCATGCCTTAACCTGAAGACCGTCATTCCTCACAAATAGTTGTGTCTGATGACTGAGCGATGTGAATGAAACCACCTGAGAGAGGAAGTGAGATGCTGACTGACACAAGACTAACACAGTCTCGTTGCACAGTTCCACTAAAGTGCTGTACTGGGGGCTGAGGGATCTGGGTGCCTGAGCTGTGTCTTCTGGGACTGAACACCCAAGCAGAGCATCTGTGGTTTAACTGAGGCCCCATCACAGCTTGCTGGTCATGGAGGACTCTGGTTTGACAGTACTTAGGAGGGACATCTACCTCATGCAGTGAGATCAAGTGAAGCTAGTGACTGTGGTCTGCCTATCCCAGCTGGCCACAGCTGGGGATCTGGCTCTCATCTTCCTAGTCCTGAGGAGGTCCACACTTACTGCTTCTTCTGCCCTGAAGGGCAGGTACACCTACAAACACAAACACCTGTGCTCTTCTGACCCCAGCCAGAGCTGCCGGATGCTCAGGCCGGCTTATAACGTTTCTTTGAAATGTATTTAAAACTTGGTCTTCATCAAAGTCAAGTTGTTGCCTAAAATAAGAATGCAACTTATTACAGCATCCACAGTTTCATGCCTGTTGCAACTAATCCAACTGGCCCAGGTTTCTCAGAGAGCAAAAGCAGACGCCCTGTCAGATGAGTGCTCGGGGGAGACCTTCAAGGGCAGGTCCAGCTTTCAGGGAGATGGGAGAGCTCTGCCTTCTCGTACAGTCCATTCCCCAGTGATTCTTCCCAGAACATTCCCCATTGAATCTTCCCAGATCACGTTATTTTCCTCGCTCTGAGTTTCCTGTCACAGGAGATATCCACTGCCTTTCAGCTGGAGAGGGCTGGCTGTAGCTGCCTTTAAAATTCAGAGGGGATGAAGGTAAGACATGGTTGTCTTCCCAGAAAGTGCCTGCAGCAACCCCACCCTGTGAGCTGGCTTGATACTATCTGCAGTCTTTTCAGCAGACGTTGCATGAGTAAAGAATGTTATACATCAACCACACACTAAAAGACAGCGCAGTAATGGTATTTAACTTCATCTCCAATGGCTTGAGCTGTTGTTCCTGGCTTATCCTGGTCAGGGTACACATGCTCATCTCTTTGATAGCAGTCCGGCGCAATGCTGTTACATTAGTGATTCATGCCCTCAGCTAACTCTACAGTCATGTCCAGGTCCAAGAGAATTAATCTGGATTGGTTTTAACTGCCCGAGGTTATCTCAGAGGCCTCCTCTGACCATGATCCACTGAGAGATGAGGCTCTGGCGTTTATTACAGACCTGGATGCAGGCAGTTCTCGGGTAAGGGCTGTGGTCTGTGGTGCTGTGTTAAGCATCTGGTGGAGCTCAAGAGTACAAATGTTGAGGACAGAATGATAAAGGCTTTTTTCTGCACAGACCATCCAACGCCAGGAAGAAACCAAGGTGACTTTGCCCTTATTAAATGGAGTGGCTGAGCTAGGTAGGTTGGATGGAGCTGGAGCTGGAATCCAGAGCTGTTTCTCACTGGACACTTACGGTTCAAAGCAACGGAGGTCAGTCGAGAGGGATAATTTTTGCTATCTGATGAAAGCTGACTAACTTCAATCAAGTTCCCTTTGGGCAAGTGTCTGCCACCACAGCTGACATCTGCAGGTGATCCAGCTGGCTCTCAACACAGGTCGATTACTTGTAGTGGCTTGCGGCTTGTAGCTCAAACTTACCTGGGAGCCCCTCAGGGCTGGGGCATTTTAGCAAGGACTTACTCTGGTTCACATATCTGAATCTGTCAACAAAGGACTTTTCAGAAGCAGCACAGTGACATTGCATAAAGGTCATGCGGCAGCTCTTGCTCTGCTGAAAGTTTATCTCATCTAGAAAGCTGTGACTCAGTGCATTTCCAAGGGCTATACTTCTGTGCAATAGATGTGACATTCCACTAGATGTAGGCTTATTTTCAACACATGTTGGTGCTATTTCAAGGAAGTTTGAATGTGGTGCTAAGAGAGATAGCTGTCCATATTTATTGTCACTGCCTGCTGACTATGCAGGCCTGTGAAGCTGACAGAGCACCAGAGAGACACTATAACCAAAAGACCATGTGAGGGAAACAGAGCCAATCATGATTTAAGGCTATATCAGCTGAATCAAGCAATCTATGAAAGAAGCACAAACCCTGCTTACTATGTTATTGCTTCTTATCAGACTGGGATTTGCTTTGATGCAACGACTCAGTTCATCGCGATAGTCAATGGTGAAGAAAGCTGGGGGAACGTGGGGACAGTCACATTAGCCGAGAAAGGTGTTAAAATGAACCAATGAATCCAGAAAAGGAGAATGAAGAACTAGGGAAGGGCAACGTGGAACATGAACTATTTGCATAGTCTTTAGGGGAATTATATTTACAGAGTAATCTTGGTTACCTAACACACATGGGCAGGGCATGTCTCTTATTACATGTCTGAACAGCAGCTGGCTAAATGACACATAAATACTATTTACGATAATTTTATGTTAATAACCACAAGCATACAAGCAATGAAAGATGAAGTCTTCATGCAAGAAATCCTTCACAATAGCAACAGGCAAAGTTTTGAGCTTGTTTTCCACAAGGATGTAGACAGCGTTCAAAAGAATATACGGAAACTGTACAACATTTGTGTTTAAGTTACAGCATAACTGCAAAAAAACTTAAAACTTGTACGACAAGCTTTAAATTTAAGAAATATTAGGACCCACACCTATAATAGAAAGGACAGGAATCTTTTTCACTGACTCTTAAAAAAGAAAGATTTCCTCTTTTCTAATAAAGGGAAGTTTTCAGGATTGTGAATGTTAACACAGAATAATTTGAGTAAAGCACTTTTATGACTACAGAAACATTAACTAATTTTTATCGCATTAATGTAAAGACAGAAAGTATCAGAATATTACCATTTTTAATTATTTTCTTAGTTTTCTACAAGTAATGTTATTCAAATGCAGTGGCTGTCAAAGGAAGCTTCAAAAACAGCAAAAGGGTGGTAGGTAAGCTCATCTGTTCATCTGTAGCAGTGAATGACTGTGGTTACTTTTTTACTATGTAGCTTTCTGAAAATGGGAAGAATTTTCCTGGGTTTTCAGTGGGTGAATAATTGTAGTTGCTATGCATAGATGTGTCCAGTGTCACTGTTTATGACAGAGTTTTCAAGCTTCCAAAGCCATCCTTGCCCCAAAATTTATGGTTGGTACCAAAATGAGGCAAAGGCACAACTGAGGGCTTGGAGTCTTTCAGACTAACTAAGGTTAAAAATCAAGAAACTTAGCATTTAATGTCCCCCTCCTTCCAAAATCTGATGTATCCACATAACAATCTGCATCATTCTCTGATGTGCTGCTCTAAAGAGAAAAACACCTATCTGAATGCAAGAAGAGGCGTAAAAGCTCTTCTAAACACAGGACTGTGTCTATTCGTTTTCCTGTGTAACAGAAGAAATAAGGTAGTGCTTGGGGAATCCTCTGAAGACAGTCTAGGAAGATGCTTCCTAAGAGAGGGAGATAGATGATGGAACACCGGGCTATCTGTGTATGGTAGCTACCAAGCAGATCTAGATATGCTGTTCATGGCTGGAAAGAGCCTGCTTTTCTCTCTTTTATACAAGAGCTTAAAGGACGCAGATGCTGGATATTGCCATCTGGATGGTGAATGAAACAGTGGCAGCCTGCAGTGATTGATCAGTGCTGAAAGGCAGTGACAAAACAGACCAGTGCTCCTGTATTAGTGGCATTGATTTCCCCCCATGGAGATCCATTAGACACCCTGGAATCAAACACAGTGTCTTCCTGTATCATTTAAAAATCCAGCTCAGATGATAGCAGTGTCTGTGTACCTACTCCCAGGCACGTGGCAATCTGTCCATGCAAGGGAGCTGTAGCAAAAGCCCCGTTTCTGGCCCCACATCCCTGCAGAGCAGAGGAGGGTTCTTCTGGTGGCTCAAGGAGGGCTGCTTCACCCAGGCCATGAGCTGCAAGAAGGGCTGAGCAGGTTGCATTGCAGGAGACAGCCAGCGACGTGCAGCATGACATCCCTCCCTGTTTGCATGCTTGGGTTCCTTCAAGAACAAGTTGGAGTGTGCTGGGAACCCACCTTTGGTCCTGACAGTCTGGACATCCCCAGTGCAAAACCATCCCTGCAACACTGGAAAGGGGGCTTTGGCAGATGGTGGGCGGTAGTCGAATCCTGCCCAAAGCACGAAGAAGAGGTTGTGCATTATATGTTTTTCACAGGGGACACTCTCAGTTTCACGTCAAGCAATAATCCCCAAACTCACAGGGAAGGACACTGGGTGACTGGAGTAGGAGGAGGGAAAGGTAAAGTCTTTCCATTCAAATACATATATTGCATTAGCTGGAAGGACGATAAAGGCAAGCAGTCACCCTGGGAAGATGCGGCACCAGAAGGGCTTGCACAGGTGCCCTCTCCAGTGGCAACCACTGCATGCACAAGGTGTGAGAGGAGAACACGGCAAAGCAGACCACAGAGCCAAGGACTGACGTCGAACCTTACACCTCAGCTTATCTGAGCTACTCTGACAGTCCATCAGCAACACAGAGAGAATGGGTCGCTTCAGTGAGGCCACCAGTCTCAAGTTCGTCACATGGATGCAAGGGAAGTCAGATGCTGCTTTCACCACCTGCAGCGAGCGCGGAGGTAGGTCTCCATGTGGCTGATGTCTCAGGTACGGCATCCTTCCACATATCCACGCCTCAGTCACCACAAACCGTTCCACGGCTGATGGCTTTTCCCTGGTATAGGTACAGAGCACAACCAGGGGCAGTGCAGAGAAAGGACTACGCTGCACAGAAGGTGCTGGAGAGAGCAGCACTCCTCTCCTGGACTGAGGACTGTTACAGTCTCATTTGCACACCGTATAATGACACACACAGGTCACTGAGTTAACTGGAGTTGAAAAGAGAGAAAAGATTCCCTTTTCCACATCATGCCTTTGCTTGGTATTTAAAACACTTCAAATAACTCACTGCTCTTCTCATATTTTCCTTATTCTAGTTTTTCTTATTTTTACTTGAGCCCTGGAAGTGATGTTCTCAGGTTTTTCGAGTCTTTCCCAGCTAGTTAAGCATATGTCGATGGTTGGACTTCATGATCTTAGAGGTCTTTTCCAACCTTAATGATTCTATCATTCTATGTCAGCCCACGGATTTACACTTAAGTTTGAAATTAGGTTCTTACTTCTAGATATTGCAGAAATGGGACCTCCTGACATGGTCTGAGTGTCTTTCACAGAGTGTCAAACATTTTCTTTGGGAAATCAAGGCGTGTGGCAGCCCAAAGAGCTGGGTCCATGGCAAGCTTTTCCTCTGAAATGCGATGTCTTTTTTTCTCTGTTTGCTGTGACAGATGCTTAATCCATTGGGGGATCATAAAAGAGGTAAGTCACTTGCCCAAGGCACAGTAGGGTCTGAAAGGTAGCATGCCTTTCATGCAATTAATTTTATTTCAGACAACTAATAAACATTGGTAAATATTAGCTCAAAGAGAGCAATAAACTAAACATTGTGTATTAAACTTTAAATTTTGACTACCGTAAGACTGCAGGAAGATCACAGCCTAAACCATTCACCAGCTAACGTGCCACGGACAATTTGGGAAGCGCCATACGATTCAGAGTGGAACGGTCGCTTGAAATGTATCGATCCTTCCTTTTTCTTCCTCTCAAATGCATTGTTGTAGCAAGTCCAAAAGCAGCTCATCATGTATCACATAAAGAAGAAAGTAAGCACAGGTAAAACAGGTTTCCTCCGATGCAGGCTGCTATAGAAAATACAGTCATCACTGTACATAAAAAGAGACATATATAAACCACATAGAACCAATTTGAAGGAAAGACTGCTATACATCCAACTTCTTTAGATGAATTTTATTCTTTGCAGAAGAGAAGGTCAGTTGGAGGAGCTTGGCCAGAACAACCAGCAAGAAAACAGCCCCCGAGTCACTCCAGTGGACCTCGTCCCGGTCAACAGCTTCGCCGTCAGCCCTGCCAACCTACCTGTGGCTACTGCGTGCTGCTTGAGCACCTGTGCTGATTAAGACCTGGAGAGTAAGTAGTTGTCCACAGCTGTTGGAAATGAAGTCCTCACTTAATGGCGCTTGAAGGTACCATCAGATAGAGTGGCCAAAACATGACCTCTGAGTTTGTTTTTTTCGTGCTTTGTGTTTGCCAATTTACAGGTTTATACTGTTCTGGCAGATTCAGCTGTTTACAGGGGGATCAAGGCCATTGCCTGTAATCCGTGGGATGCACTGTGGGTCCTGGGTGTCCTGGTGGACGACAGGTTAACCATGAGCCAGCAGTGTGCCCTGGCTGCCAAGAAGGCCAATGGCATCCTGGGGTGCATCAAGAAGAGTGTGGCCAGCAGGTCGAGGGAGGTTCTCCTTCCC
>Ga0065711_1007210_pt1 | contig 17194 bp, 7 predicted proteins | sample Hoacrofraction12_FD_59098 | JGI IMG/M metagenome (GOLD analysis project Ga0065711, IMG submission 59098) | Hoatzin crop microbial communities from Cojedes, Venezuela - Epithelial fraction 12 v2 (version 2) | ecosystem: Host-associated > Birds > Digestive system > Esophagus > Crop | place... | reverse complement strand
ACTGTATTGCCTAGATTTTTGAATGAATTATGTTCAGCATGATCCATCATTACAATTCAGTGTCGTCTGAGTCAGGAGAGGATGGGGTTTTTTTGGTGAGTTTTTTTTCTTCTTTTTTTTTTTTCTTCAAACACCACCATTGGAAAGCTACCAAGGGATTGACTAAATCTTTTCCTACACTGCAGCTCCAAATACCCAAACCATCAACTTTACTGAAGAAGGGTCAAGCAGTCTGTGCCTGTCAGGGTGAGAAGCAGAGACTCCCAGGACAGTGAAGGCTGGAAGCTTGTGACTTCTAGCACCAGGAGGAAGGTTACTGCTCCACCTCAAGATCTGCAGGACAGACTCAGTGCCCTCAGCCAACAAAGTTCTGGAAGCGCTGTTCAAGAAAGCACCCAAGTCAGGTAAACTAGGGCCATGCAGGAGCACCAGAAGAAAACGGCAAGTGATAGTAATGGGAAATTCTCTGCTATGGGAGACAGAGGTCCCCATCCGAGAACTTCATCCGCCATGTAGTAAGGTTTATGCTGATCCAGAATGTTGCAGAAAGACTGCCAAGTCTTGTCACACCCTCAGGCTTCTGCCCTCTGCTGCTTTTTCATGTAGGCACCAAGGATACTGCCACAGGTGACTATGGGAGTTTCAAGCCTGACTACATGGCCCTGGCAGTGATGGTCAAGTGCCCATAGGGTCCAGGTGATGTTTTCCTTGATCCTGCTACTGCGGGAAAAGGGCATGAGGAGTAGCAGACACTCCAGGGTCAACAATTAGTTTCACATTAGTAACAGGGTTTTAGTTTTTATGACCATGGGGCCCTTTCTGAAGCTTCAAGATTTCTAGGAAGAGATTGGATGCACCCAGGCGGGGCAAAAGCATCTTTACCATGCTTTACCATGGGTTGGCTAACTTGATGAGGAGAGCTTTAAATTAGGAATGACTGGGGTGGGAAGATGACAATGACTAACAATCAGGTGAGGAATTGTCAATTACCTTGACAAAGTTTGTGGGCAGTAGGGTCCTTGTAAACAACAAAATAGGGTTGAAGGCAGTCAGCTCCAAGCATATCCAGATGAGTAAGTGCCCACCAGTCAGAATTAAAGGCAAAGTCCTTGCTCCTTTACTGGAATATCAGCACAGTTGGGTGCCTCTCATGAGCTGGACTCTTCTCAGTGGTATGCAGCGAGTGGAGAAGACAATGAGTACAAAATTAAATACCAGAAAATCCACTTAAATATTAAACAAACAAACCAAGAACTTCTTCACTATGGTGGTGGTCAAGCACTGATGTAGGTTGCCCAGAGAGATTGTAGAGCCTCCTTCCTCTGTGATGTTTAAAACCAAATTGGACAGTTTTCTGATCAACCTGATCTTATTGACCTGTTATGAATAGGGGGATTGGACTGGATGATCTCCAACCTCAACTGTTTCTTGATGCTCTGAAGTTATGGGCAATATTAATGTCTAAGACAGTAATTAACTTATAGTAGCTTGGTTTTTTAAAATATTTTCACATGGCCTAGGCAGAAAAAAATAAGGCTACAAGTGTAGAAAAAAAAATGCAAGTCTCCCCCAGGAACCATTCTTTTCATTAAACAGCTGACAACTAAAATTGGAATTCAAACCTGTATTTCCTATTTTGCACAATACTGCTTATAGTATCAGCAATCTTTCTCAGAAGAGTTTTATATTTACGTATATCTTAATGCCAGAGGCTTCTCTTATTCCCAAATATCCTGAATATAGTTTTGTCTTCTTCAGGCACAGAAGTTTCTAGGCAAAAATTGCTTTCAATATTGCAAACATACACATTTATGAACATATGAAATAAATTCTCATCACATCTTTAAATTCTTAAAGCTACAGGGAATATTCACCTCCAAAAATCATCAGTGTATCGTATAAACTAGAAGGACATCAATTTGGCTGCAATTAGCCATTTAACTCTACATTCCTAAAATTAACTGTTCAGACAGTCAGCTAGCCCCAGTCAACTTAAACATCTAATCATGCACAGGAACGGCTCGTGCACTTCTTTTCTAAAGATCTGCTTTGTGCCAGGGAAATGAAATATCTACACGTATGGAAAGTTTCAGACATGGGGTCACAATATAGGCCAAGGTCATGAATTTCCATCCTTCATTTTGTAGAAATGAAGTATGATTCTGCTGCCCACATTCTTGTAAACCTTAGCCAAGAGATATTCCTGAGAAATATACTTCATAACCTCATTGTTGCCAGTTTTAATAGACAATATGCCTGTCATTAATCAGAGGAAAAGATACTGTTGTCTAGCTACTCACTCCCATCACTTTTTCCATTGTCAGATCCTTACTGCTACTTATCTTGACATCAGAATTTTATTGTCATCAATTTATCTAACACTACAAGTTTCCTTAGGCTTTGTTTTCATACCACGTGCCACGTTTGGGAGGTTTCCAAAGCTTGGGCACATTCTTTAGAAAGGTTTGCCTTGTGACCTCTTCTTTTCATTTTCAATGAAGGCAAAATATTTTACTGAATCCACATCATATCAAAATACTACGAATATTTAACTCATTCTGTCACAGAGTCCGTAAATAGAAAAGGTAGTACAAAAGACCAAGGACATACCCATTTCTTTTGCAGATTTCATTTGGAGCAGCAATGATGAAGTCTGAAAGTCATTCATAGACTTAGTCATATTGTTCCCTGAGTTTACAAGATGCAGGACAAAGCCTGTTTTGTCCAAGGCAGATTAGGAACACTGTAAAGCTGGTTCTCAGAAACCCCAAGCGAGTCCTCAGAACAAACTGATGTATCTAGAATTTTATAGTAGGATCTGTGGAAACTCTAAACTCCAAAACAAACATTCCTGCAAACAAAATTTCAGACCTTAATTTTTCCTTGTACCTTACACATTGATAATGTGTTTAATTTTCCAACCCAGACCATTCCATGATTCCTGTAAGACATGGATGGGTAAATATTTCTTTCTTCCCCTGGAAGTATACAGGGTTTGTATTGAGAAAATGAAAACAAAAATTCAATCTTGCCTGTTTAGAAAGTCATTATTTGTGAAAGTCAACTTGCAGCTAGTCAGCTCCTTTCAGTACTCTTGTAAACCACAGTGGAAAGGGAGAGAGGGATTACAACAAACACTACAGGCCAATTGAGGAAGAAAAACAAAGTGACCAGTAGAAAGTTATAAGGTGGCAATAGGATTGGAGACAAGGTCAGAATTCCATTCTCTAAACTCTCCTATGGGCTGTAAACCAGAGAAAACCAAGAGGATGAATTTTACTGCTTCACTTAGCACACCAATGGACTCTTCTTTCCTTCCCTTCTTAAAAAGTACAGAACGAAGTCGAGCAAGGGCAAAACAAATGGTCCAGAGAACAGTATTCAACCAGCATTTTTATTTAACTCTTTGGATAATTTCATGAAATAATTTATCAAATGATTAATGAGCCTCTTCCAAGGCTGTGGAGTATCAGATTGTGCTTCAAGTATTTTTCTAACAATTACACAGACAAAGCCATGGGCAGAGTGCTATGCCAGTGACTTTGAAGAGCAAAGCCAGAACAGACCAGTAACCACAGCAGTAGAAAGTATACTAAGCACAGAAAACCGATGACTCACCACAATCAACCATGGTGAATAGCCAAGGGGATAAAAATACTTGACAACCCAGCTCTGTGATAGAAACAGTTCAAGGTTCCCACAGAAAATAAATTCCTGGGAATCATCTAGACTTCAGGTAACAACAAGATGAGTCCCAGTCACCTCTTGTGAGTGAATGTAGGGAAATCCTTTTAGCACAGCACACCACCGAGGCTTTCCGCAGTTGGTATCACAATGTCAATATTGTATTAATGTCCTCTTTCTTTGGAACTATGTATTCAGATGCAAAAAACATGCAGTCAGTCTGGATTCCCCTGGCTACCCACTGACGTCAAACCCTGCGTCTATTCATGAAGCAGGACAATATGTAAGGCAGCATGAACTGCCAACTTATAGGACCCATCCAAAGTATTGCAAAACTTCTCAGGTCAGCAAATTCAAATGCACTACAGAACGGAAAGAAGAGAAAAAAAACAAAACAAAACAAGCTTTTTAACTCTATGCTGTCACATCATGACTAAATTCAGATCTTACTGGCTACCACAGGTTTGAGGCATCTTCCATGCAAAGTCAGACCTCTCATTATACAGTTTGTGACCAATACACTGGTATACACCAATTTCTAGTCTTGAGTTAGTTTCAAGACCAGAAAAAGCAAAAAAAAAAACCAAAAACACCCACAAAACTGTTTTGAGTGCACTAGGGGGGAGGAAAAAAAAAAAATAATAATCAGCAAAAGCACAGTTTAAAGTGACAACCAAGCAAAAACACACTGGAAGACCAAATACAGAAGTTGTCCACAGTCTGATAGAAGTTCCTACACATTTCACACAGACCAGAGGCAACCTATAACTCCTCACAAGTAGTTACTCCCTCCCTGGAGACAGAAATGTTGTTCTTGGGAGGTTCCAATCTATAGAGTTTCTCTAGGGAAGAAGAGTTTGTGATTCACGAGTCACCACCACACTGGGTACCCGCTTCTCGTAACCAGTGACTAAGTGTCATTTGTGTTGGGTTTTTTGACTAGCCATCTGTTGCCACGTTCATCACAAAAAGCATTAGTTTCAGCTCTGGAACACCAAGGGCCGAGTCAGATGTTGCTCAGCCTTGTTAAAGATGCTTCTCTACTGCCAAGTAATTGTTCACAGCATCTGTCTCTGCAAGGGGAGTACTACCACTGCAAGTGAGTTAAACCCCGCCGCTACAATCACGTTTGAAGCTAGCAAAGTATATCCTGCTTCAGCCTCTTTCCAGCCTACTTCTGTATCTTAACTGTGAACCGATGCCTTGTGTCCTGAAGCAGGGTTATGAAATCCATACAGGAGTCCACAACAGCAGCAGGCTGCTCTCTCAGACCAGCAAGGTTTCCCAGCACTACTACCATGTAGTCCCAAACTCACATTTATAGTCTTTCTATTATGGTTAATTTTTTTAACCTTTGACATAGCTTCTCATACTAGCCAGGATAAGCATAGAGGTCCGTCAGTCAGCCAGCCAAGTGTTGCCTTGCTGGACTACTGCTTTATACAACAGCATCTTGCAGCATCGAAGCTCTTTAATTTTAAAATGGCATCAGGGCAGAGAAGACTTAAAAAAAAACAACTTACCAGCACAGAAAAATAGCCTGGGTGGCCATTTAGTTCTGTCCAGGATTACCACCATCACCTGCAGCATTACCTTATATTAGCCATGACAAGAAGAGGCAGCAGCCCACACCTCCCTTTCCAAACATCACTGGAATTTGCCACAGCTTAAATTGTTCTTAAGTAAATTAAAGAAAATGCCTCCCAAAAGTCAGCTCCCCCTTCCTTTCAGGTGCTGAGGGAAGGCTTCCTCCAGTGCATGTAGCAGCTCTGCTCAGCAGGAGTCCTTGGGTCTGCTCTAAATATCTGAGGACATCACCCACCCTTAGGGCTTCCATCTCTCTGAAGCTCACAGAAGGTAGGAGCGAACACCACTCAAAAAGCTCAGCCAAACATGGTCACTAGAGCAGTGTCGTGAAAGTCTCAAAATAATTGCAAGGTAAGTCATGATGATGTACACAGTCCCATAATAGCATCGAACTTATGACAGCTTTAACTTCTTAAGGGAAGCTACATTATGCTGTAGCCGATAAGATATATGGGTGGGAAAAAGTTGAGCTTTTTTGTTTCTTTAGGTTTTCCTGTGGAAATCAGTTTCACTCTCCCTCCTGCCAAAATTGTCAGCAATTTCCCTGTAAGCAGGACTGTAGGCAATCGGCAATTTCCCAGAAATCCTTCTGTAATTTCTGTACTTGAATAACAATTACCAATGTTATCTCAAGAATCCTACACAACTCAGGACAGCCCCACACCATGCTGATCACAAGCCACATTCTCTTGCTTGTAGCAAAGAAGGGTTTTCACTGCCCTCTGAAAACATGTTTCAGGTGTGGTTATTGTCAGACTGTTTATTTCTTTTGGAGAGGAAAAGCAGGGTAAGGAGCTTATTTAGCATGTCAAGAAGACTCAGTTTGGAGAGAAAATTACCAACAGCATTGATATTTCTGCATTCAATCATTTCTGTAGATTTGTCTCTAGAAAAGCTGCAGCACTGTGCAAAAGCAGCAATCCAAAAGTTGACTGACTAGCCTTTAATAAGAAAAAAGGAAAGGAAATATTTACATTAGAAAGGACCAGCTGCAGAGTGACATTCTCTCATAGAAACTGAGCAAATAAACTCTCCCTTGCTCTCCCTGGGTTCCTACATGGGTACCTCCACTGAAGAGCCGAGCCAAGAGGTAGAACTCAGCTGCCTGGGCAAGGCTGCTGCAGGAAACGCCAAACAGCAGGAATGCAGACAGCGGTTTTATTAACATTTAGGTGACACCTAGTGCATGAAAAAAACCCACATTTCTGCAAGAGATTATATTCCAAGTAATATCCCACAGAATGGCTTTTCCTGAATTCACAACCTGTTGAAAACAGGACTTGCTCTGTGAACCACAGTCCTAGTGGGTCTCATTCATGTCACTTCAGCCTCAGTTCAACAACTGCTCTAGCCCACAGCTGTGTGCGTGACAGTCCAGCCTTTCTTCTTTCATTCTCCCTAATGCAAGATGCCCAATTTCACAAGTCAGGCAATATAGCAAGAACTCCAGCTAAGCCCTTTCATTACATTACTTGCCCTGTGTTAGCCTCTGCATAACAAAGCAACTCATCCAGTTGCCAGGAACTAGACCCTAGGTACTTCAGTGCTTTTAAAATGGTGAAACAAGGCATACGTTCATAATTCTTACTATAAAAGTAGCAAGAAGTCACTACTTCTACTTAACATACCACTGGAGACAACGTCAGATGGAAGGGAGGGAAGTTATTGTTGTGTTCCTTGGAAAGCATCAGGCACTAGTGCTGAAATAAACATCTATGTCTTCTCTCATCTTTTTATCTGAAAAACATTCAGCCATCTCCTGTGGTCTTGGTTGTTATAATTACACTCACCTTAATAGCACAGCCATAAGTTTAAATGCTGTCAGCTGCATGACATCAGCACAGCTGCACAGCTAGTCTAATTGCTCAGAGTGATGTCATTCATCAGTTCCAAACCTGACCTACTAGACACCATTTTCCTCTATAAGGTAACTCGTCCAGGACTGAATATATCCACACTATAACGTGTTCCAGAGGAACTGTAAGTTTACTCCACGAAACCAATGGATCAGGCAGTTGTTAAAGACTGGGAAAGAAATAGGACATTTTAGCTTATTTGCACTGATAAGAGCTCTTATTTGTGCGAGCCACAAGACAAACCTTGACCAGAGCCAGGCATTGTGCCTCACTGACGTGGAAACACCAGCTTTACCTCCTACCTAAAACTCCTCTGCCCCATACTGTGTTCCTATGCCCTCTCGAGTGCTTTCACATAGCTCCTGGCTACTTGCACAGCTGTCTGTTGAGAAAACTTACATATTCCTGTAAACACTGTTTATGCTTGTGTCAGGTCAGTATTCTGAATGTACCTACTGAAGTGCATTTCAGACTTTCTTCTTTAAAAAGAAACACAGGACAAATTTATGTAGCTATAGATAAGAAAATGGTAATGGCTTTCTATAGGAAAGAGGCTGTAGATATGCTGTCTTGAACTCATCAGTGCCTCTTAAAACCACAAACTGCTTTTATTTGCTTTACACCTGTTAAAAATTCCTAAAACAAAATTATCAATTCATATTTTAGCAAAAGTTTCCTAATGTAAGCAATTATATCAATGCAATTCAAAGCAAAAATATGAAATAATGAGATCAGAACAAAAGTTTTACTTCAGTTGTATTTATTTGGCATCATCTATGATTTATTCACGCAAAGTTTTCAGTTCACATTATACTGAGACTGGCATAAATGCATTATTATCCAAAATAAGAATCTCATTATTTCAATACATTACTGAGCAACTACATTACTACATTCAGTAGCATTGCAATTACTGATACTCCGTCACTAAATAAATTCTATAGATTTTACAAGTGGCCCCAATGCAACTAAAGGCAAAATTACAGAATAAATTAGGGTAAATCAATGTGTCAGCTAGCACAACGATCTTGTCATTTTTGTGTTTAAAGCAACAAACTTTTTAGTATACCTTGAGACACTACAACATCATAGAAGGAAAAACAACCACAGAAGATTCAGCCAGCTAAGTCTTTCTTTAAAACAAAAAAGCCAACCCACGTATACTCACTTCATTCTCCCAACGCTCTGCAGCACAACCGTTTCTGAAAGAAAAGTCTCCAACAACAAAAGTGTCAACATAAAAATGGCTTACTTTGTAGAGTTTATACCTAGACAGCTTTCTTCTATAAAATAGATTCTAAAAATAACTCCTGGATTTTAACATATGAATGCCTGAACATAAACCATAAGCATTATCAACACTGTCTTCCCACCCAAGCAAAACCTGTTCTATGTGCACTTAGGGAATATCAGACTGAATGGACAGCTACAACTCCTCCATGAACTGGCAAGCAGACAGGATGTCTCTAAAATGTCTAAAATAACTGCACAGATATCTGCTGGCAAAGATACTGCCTTTGAGAAAAGGAACAATAATTCAAATGCAGTCCACACAAGAGTTCATAGCTATAGAAGTCCCAGCACTGCCAAATGAGAGGGACATGCATGGCAGAGAAGCACAGCAAATAGACATTTTATATAATCATTACTATATGGTTAATTTCTTCTGTGCCATATTTTTCTCAGTCACCATGTCTGGACCAGGAATAAAATGCCACCTAAAAGCAAATGGATAACATGAAATCAGCAGACCCTTATATCACAACATTCCTCTTGAGAAGATGAACCGCTTTGAAAACATCCCTTCCTCCCAAAAAAAGGCATCTTGTTCTAACAGGCAGTTGCAAGACATTTTTCTTTAACATGAAACATATGCCAGTGTCCACACACACAGTTTGCAATCCTTACTCTTGCAATGGAGTGAGCTACCTTGTTCATTTGACAATAAGCCAAAAGCATTTTGGTTCCCACACCTTTCTTCAAGAAGAGACTTTCAGAAAAGCTGGGACTAGAACTGAACCGCTTCCTACAAGTAAAAGCATAAGTAATGTTTGCTCATGAGTAACCCTTGTGAATGAGAGCAGCCCTACTGAACTGTGATGAACCAGTTATTGCAAACACGCATTTCTTGGACCAAGTATTTGGTGTCTTTTTTTGTTAATGTTGTTTGTATTTTCCTGGCCAGAAGTTCTCTGTTAGTACTTGAAACAGTTCTCTTGATGGTTGAGTCATTAGTTCTGCAGACAGCAAGGTAGGACAAAACCCCTCCACAAATTCAGGCCTCGGAAAAAGTCTCTGTTGGCTTTCACTCAGTCTTTTTTCACCTAGAAGAAAATTCCACCCCAGTATGGTTCAAGGAGAATTTATACCTTTTTTTCATTCTTTCTTTAATGTGTTGGTTCATGCCCTAAGTATTCTTGGGATAACACATTAAAGATTTATAAAATACACTGTCATTCTGATAGCGACACATGACAGAGAAAAGCCTCAAAACAACACTGCTTTGAAACTTGAGCTGCAAGTTAAATGTTACATTTAACATTATTGCATATCAAAGACAGCTACAGTACTGGATTAGGTATGAACAGACATTTCTAAAGAATCATATATGAAGTACTTACCCATGGCTTATGCAGAAAAAGCCTACCTGTAGCAAAAACTTATCCACAACTCCAGAACAATGAGATTTTTTCAAGATAAGCTAAATGCTTGGCAGAAAGGTTTTAATAAGAACAATGTGAAGCTAAAAAGAGCACTGAAGTCAGTGTGACAGAATCTCTCATCTTGAAGTTATTCACCTTTTCCAGACTGCTACCTAAAGAATATCTGAACGCAGGATCTGCCACTGCCTCAATTCCCTGCATGTTTATCATAGGCATTCATCACTACTCTTTCTCTTTCACTGTTGTAAGAGGATCAGTTCGGAGTTTCACTGGTGTCCAGATAGGTAGGCAGCTAGCCATTATCTTTCAAAATGAGTATTTTGGCAATGTTGCATCTTCTAAACACTCCTTTGTCACTTGGAGTAAATTTTGATTCTACTCTTTGTATTTTCTTTTGTCTTTTTGAATTATTCATGCCAAAATGCTAGCTATAATACTCACTCTGTCAAAGAACAGACACATTCCTCACCAGACATTAAAAACAAAAAGGAGCATTCAAACTGTTACCAAGGCCATCTCCATTAACAGTCAGGTTTCATTGCTCTTGTGAGCTGTTAAGCCAATAACTCCAGGACACTTTAGTTTCCCTAAACATTGTGATGGAAGAGTAAGCATAATTGCTTACCAATACATCATTCTATGGGATAACTATTTTTCCTAACTGTGAAACTTCCTTAGAGTAGGAGAGCATTTCACTTTGCCACTCTAAGCAACAATGAAGCCACGATGGCCTTTCTTATTTCTGCGCTTTTAGTCACAAGACGCATTCAGGTATAACGCAAGTGTTCAGCATTTACTCATGATTCTGTCAGAATCAGTAAATTCTGTAAATCAAATACAAATCACTACAAAATGGAAAGTGTAAGTACTGTAAACACTGCAAACTTTAATGTAAAGTAGAATGGTTCTCTTCATCTTTCATGTGATTTTATTTAAAGAAAAAGGCAATTTTGAACCAAAAAATTTACACAGTTTACAGGCACTATTTCATGTTAAAGGGGAGTCACATGAAAAAGGTTTCTTTTTTAAAATCTAGATAACTTTATAACCACAGCTATCACTAACTATGCAAAGCCAGTGCTACGAAACCTTATTTTTCAAGTATGCGCTTCTTATGGCCATGTACTGTAAGACAGAGCACGTACACACTCTCTGTTCACACTACTATCATGGGATAGTCCGAGATACTTGTACCAGGTTTTTATGCCAAAGGCAGCCCTCTCCTTGTCCAATAGCACCAAGATTAACCCTGTAACACCAAACTGCCATGGGATCATAATACATGTTCAAGGTACAGTCAATACTGGCAATATGGCCACAGGTATGTGGTACTGATTTCACCACAAGTTGGGAACTCATGCACACCCTCAAGCTTCTGCTGCCTGCAATAAAGCAGTCAATGCCATCACTGCCTATATTAGAAAGCTACAAAAGCCAGCATTCAATCCTGACAAAACTCTGTTGATCTTAAGAAAAAAAAATTAAAAAAATACCCAATAGCCTCTCCAGCATCGCAGAACAATATAAATGGATTAATACAGAGCAAATAAATTCCAGCAGCTTTTAAGAATCCTACATGAAGCTAAAAGCTTTATTGTGTTCCTTGTGTTGGTACAACTGCTCATAAACAGATGGCACCAACAAAATCATAAAGGTTCATATCATTTCCCTATAGAATCTGCTACAGCAGCAACTGTATGTTATATTGTACCGCATCAGTAAAAGCAGATATTTTCTAGGTCTTTATGGGTTCAGTTCTGGGATGCATTCTTCAGGGACTAAAATAAAAAAAAATATGCTCAGACACACAACACAGTTTTCCTTGATATACACGTACCATACTCATCTTGTGCTCATTAAAAAAGGCTCCACCCTCCAAGAAAAATAAATCATCAGAATTTGAGGACTTAGTTCTTGATATTTTATTATTTTATTTTGTGTCTATTTTGCACATATTCTGAACATCAACCTCCTGTGGTCAACAAATAACTGAAGTCATTTCAGGACTATTTTACAGTTAGAGTTAAGGATGGACTGTCTACGCATCTCAAGGGGTGACAAAAGACTGCCTCCAGGATACAAATTCACTTCTTTTTAGGGTTTTTCCTCTCAAAAATACACTAAAAATAAAGAATAATTGCATATTTCTGCCATTAATATCTTCTCCAGCCTTTCATCTAAACTTTCCTAGATTCACAGATTGGTTGCCCAGTACAGAAGCAACTTAATCTTGTGGCCATAGCCTACACATCACACTGGATGCAGTCCAGGTTCAGTTACTCATCCAATTCATGAAAATAAATTGTTGAAAGAGCTAAAAAGTAAAGGTCTTCCAACACAGGATGGAGTGTTCAGGAATCAATAGCCATTATAGAATCCTAGCATCGTTCAGGTTGGAAAAGACCTTTAAGATCATCAAGTCCAACCTTTCACCTAGCACTTCCAAGTCCACCACTAAACCATGTTCCCAAGCACCACACCTACACTTTTTTTTTTTTTTTAACACCTCCAGGGACAGTGGCTCACACACTTCCCTGGGCAGCCTGCTCCAATGCTTGACAACCCTTTCAGTGAAGAAATGTTTCCTCATATCCAGTCTAAACCTGACCTGACGTAACTTGAGGCCATTGCCTCTCATCCTATCACTAGTTTGTTGGGAGAAGAGATCAACACCCACCTCTCTACAACCTCCTTTCAAGTAGTTGTAGAGAGTAATAAGGTCCCCCCTCAGCCTCCTGTCCTCCAGACTAAGCAGTCCCAGCTCCCTCGGCCGCTCCTCGTCAGACTTGTTCTCTAGACCCCTCACCAGCCTCGTTGCTCTTCTTTGGACACGCTCCAGCAACTCAGTGTCCTTCTTGTAGTGAGGGGCCCAAAGCTGAACACAGTACTCAAGGTGCGGCCTCACCAGTGCCAAGTAGTGGGATGATTCACTTTCCTACTCCTGCTGGCCACACTACGCCTGATACAAGCCAGGATGCTGTTGGCCTTCTTGGCCACCTGGGCACACTGCTGGCTCATATTCAGCCAGTTGCTGACCAGCATCCCCAGGTCCTCTTCTGCTGGGCAGCTCTCCAGCCACTCTTCCCAAAGGCTGCAGCATTGCATGGGGTTGTTGTGACCCAAGTGCAGGATCCAGCACTAAGCCTTGTTGAATCTCTTAGCTTGGCCTCAGCCCATTGATCCAGCCCATCCAGATCCCTCTGCAGAGCCTTCTTACACTTAAGCAATAGACATTCTCACCCAACTTGGTGTCATCTGCAAACTTACTGAGGGAGCACTCAATCTCCTCATCCAGATCATTGATAAAGCTGTTAAACAGAACTGACCCCAAAACTGAGCCCTGGGAACACCACTTGTGACTGGCCGCCAACTGGATTTAACTCCTTTCATGACCACTCTCTGGGCCCAGCCATCCAGGCGTGTTTTTACCCAGCTAAGAGTTCACCCGTCCAAGCCATGAGCAGCCAGTTTCTCCAGGAGGATGCTGTGGGAAACGGTGTCAAAGGCTTTACTGAAGTCTAAGACAACACCCACAGCCTTTCTCTCATCCACTTCTGTCTGAGGAAAGGTCCATTCCAACTTTTGAATTTGATGTTCTGCTCATATTGGAATCTGCAAGTCTCACAGTTTACCTAATATCTAGTTTCCAGTTTACTAAAAGGGTTATGCGCACTTGGCCCTAAAATTATAAACCAACCTTTTATCGTGAACTCCATACCTGATAGCACATAAGACCCCTGCATCATCACTTTGGATCTGTCATACATTCAAGAAAAAAAAAAAACCCACGACTTATAAGCTATAGCAGCACTGGTAAACTCTGCTGACAGTCTCTCGGACACAGAATAACCTTTATGGTCAGGAAAGGTAGCCCATCCTCATCCTCAACCTTTCCACTACTTCGAAAAGGTTATTGCATGCTTGGGCAGGTTTTTATTAAGACCTATGCTCCCCTCAGGAGCTACTGCTAAGTGTCCTTGAGGTGACTACTGAATACCAGTGCTACCAGTGCTGCTGCTTCCTCATCAGTACAGTCACTGAAACAGCAATAGCTCAGGGACTGTCTAGACTGACAGTCATAGATTCCCATCACATCTCTTTGATGAACACATTTTCTCTAAGGCACAAGAATCTTTGTCATCTAAAAGTCTTTGAAGCCAGTTTAATATACACTTAGAGAAATAAAAGACTTGTTTTAAACACTATGAATAGTAACACTAGTCCACATGTAGGACTTGGCACTACAGTTCAAGTCTGTTTGTTTGTTTTAAAAAAAACTTCTCTTCAACAGAAAGAATAGCTCAGGAAGACAGTATATATATCAATACCATAATTTAAGAGCACAGAAGAGAAGTGACATTCAAGGGACTAATTTTGTTTTCTTTTTCTAAGTGAAGTTTGATCATTGCCCAGTACATGTCTGAATTTGATGGACTTGTCAGCTTTTAAAGCTCCAGCTTGTCTTAAACTGCCACTTTGGACATATCCTAATGATCCCCACCCACTGTCCTCAGCCACAAGGCAACAAAGAAGTCTTTTTCAGATCACGAAACATGCAAAATTTGATCTGCATCCAGGTAACAGTGTCCAGAGTCGAAACACATACCAGCAAATAAATACAGCTTGGCCAGCAGTGCACACCACAGGTCCCCTTGTAACTATCCTGGCCACCACTGCATGACAGGGTAGAAAAGAAGCAGGACACACAGCTTCTTGCCTGAAGGAGACATCCTGCGAGTGCAGCACAGCATCTTCAGTGGCAGTTCACAAAAAAAAAAAAAACACACAACTATTACATATGCACAGGACTACGAATGAGCAAGAGTTCTTAAAGCAATGCTTGACTGCGAGTGGAAGAGAAGCACATGACATATACCACACTAGGGTTTCCGCTAGCACCCTGAAAAACTTCAGACATTTTCAGTTCTCAGCTGTGACCTGGGCCTAGCCTCATCATCCGCTTCAGTAACTCAGCTCTCTTCTGATTTCTGTGCATAGAGGACATTTCAGAGTTCACATATTGGTATTTCAGCCCTGTAAGAAGTTTTTGTAAATCTTTTTGCACGCTGTGTCCTCCCATTGAAGGGAGAACACAAAATACAAGGAAAATGCAGGAATTATTCAACTGCATAGCAAAAAACTTCAAGTGTCTCAAACAGAACCTGTCTTCAGAATGAAAAGCTTTGTAACGCCCTCCACTTTCGAGTCACAGTAAAAGTTTCAGTGAAATCAAAACAGCTGTCTGGCTTACCTTGGCTTTTGATGCCAGCTAGAAGCCAAATTAAATCAGGCATATATTTAGTAAATTTTCCCACATAGTTTTTCTATGCATTTCAGTACGTACTCAGCTGTTGCTGTAAGAAGGATTATATTTAAGAGCTTGCACTCACTTGGCTGCTACAAATTTACAGAGGCCCATTACAGCATTTGGGCAATTTCTAACCNCAAGCATAGCACACCTTGTGTTTCTCTTTANGCTCAGTTTCTGTTTACACAATCACNTCTACGNNAACATATGAAGAAAAGCAATGCAAACAAGTTACTTCCTCGGTCCTTTGTACACCTGATGCCACCGAATGCTCCAGCTACAGCCCCATCAGGACACACTCCCCCTCGACTCCTTGAGGAGTCACTCACACCGCACTCTCGAGTGGGGGTGGATTTGCAGGGTAAGACACTAGAGGGCAACAGATGCCCTTTAAAAATCTTAAGGGAGCCCTAAGATGTGTTTAACAGTCCTTTCTTGCTTTCACCGGCAATATTATTCTCCCTCGATTGCAGGCTCTAGTTCAAATCTTATGTGCAGGGGATGCATGTTGTACCATGTAAGCCAGCCTACATGAGTAGGGGCTCACTGCAGGCCAAGCACTTTCCTTCCCATCAATTCTCCTTCCACTGCCATTCCTCCTTCACATTGTAACGTCTTCCAATGACGTGAATTTAATCTTTTCCCTGTGGTTTACTTGTTGATCACCTTTGCCATAGTGAAGTACCTATCCATAACTGGAAATAATTGTTTTAATGGAAGACAGGATTAAGTCTTGGTGAGGTGTATTCTAACATTTTAACAATAGAGAAGGGGGAAAATGGGTGTTGGGTTAATTTCCTTGCAGGATTCCGCTAACCCTGGTGAATCATCTTCTGGATTTACAATTTTGGATAGATGAATTCCCCCGATATGATCTTCCCATGAAGAATTATCACTCCTTCCCAATAATAATCCTACACAAAACAAACGTAAGTCTTCTGCTTACATATGAAGATACTGTTTTCCAAAATGGGTTAAAAAAAAAAGGCACTTGAACATGTCACTCACCTATTAATTTGCATATGAGATTAGATAAAGAAAAAAACTAATTAGACAAACAAGTGGCATGTAAACCTTCCCTTGTACTGTTTGCTAAGTTTGTACCAGGTTATTAGGGGGAATAGTCTTGCCACATGAAAATTTTCATACCAGTTAAACAGGATAAATCACATTCTGGTGGAAAGACCATTCCCAGTATGTTTGGCCATTTAAGTTTAACATGTTCTCTCAGCTCTTAAGAGGTGTACCAATCCCCAGATGAGGCAGAAAGGGTTGTAAAAGGACTTTTCAAGGTTCATAATCATAAATGAGTGTGGTAGCATCATTTAAGAACAGCCTGGACTAAGAACTACAGTTACGGATGAAGGAGGAAGGGTTGAAGTAGAATGCACTAAGCCCATGTTCAGTAAAAAAGTCCCCTTGAAATAAATGCTAGATTTGTTTAGTAAGAAGGGGTAAGCACAGGTGTAAAGTGGAAGGCTTTGAGCCTGAGCAGAAGTGGAGTCCCTATCCCTGAGAAAAGCACGGGTAAAATAATTTTCGGAAAAGAACGCTGCAGTGGCTACTACCAACTTTAAAACAAAAACACAGCTGCTTGTATCAAACTGGACCAATACTCTTCTGACTGAGTCTTAAGACTCCCTTCTAACCTTTATAATGGGAAGCCTTGCTACCAGACATCTGCTGATAAAGTGACACCATGATGTCTTGCTCTGATCACAGAAGACCTCTGTTACCATGTCAATCACTTCATTACTTCAAGCAGCAGTGATTTTTTTGGTAGATACTGCAGTTTAGGAAGCAACCCCACATGGGTATCAGAGCACTACCATATGACAACATTTACTTTTCCTTTAAGACTTCAGAAATTTCATCCATAAATTCTACAAAAATAATTTCAGAAGACTAATTCCAAAGACCTGTTTTAATAAGCCAGAAAATGCAAATAAACAAAGAGAAGAAGAAAAGAAAAATCATCAACATTAATTACTCTATAGCATCCATCTTATATCTTCCCCCTTCTAATCCAGAACACTCCCATCTTAGTGAAAGAACAGGGAGACTTGCCTTTGAGATGAATCAGAGCTGTAGAACCA
>Ga0065711_1040158_pt1 | contig 17196 bp, 5 predicted proteins | sample Hoacrofraction12_FD_59098 | JGI IMG/M metagenome (GOLD analysis project Ga0065711, IMG submission 59098) | Hoatzin crop microbial communities from Cojedes, Venezuela - Epithelial fraction 12 v2 (version 2) | ecosystem: Host-associated > Birds > Digestive system > Esophagus > Crop | place... | reverse complement strand
ATAAAAGAATGGAAAACTGGAAATTGCTGTCACACCCAGTATGCCACGGTCTGATGTTTATTATGCCCTTCTAAGCTGGAGTGCCGTCCTTTTAAAGCTGGTGAGAACTTTCTCGCCCTTTAGGTAGGAGATTATGTGAAAGATGGACACCACCAAAGCTAGTCACAGCCTTCAGAACACCTATCTTCTCTTGATTCTCCAGAGACTCCTAAATCGAGTTCACAGACCCATCTGCCCTAAGTCTAGACCAGGCTGAAGATTTATGCTGTAGAAGAGTGATCATCTCCACAGAACAAACACTTCTGAGCACACAGGAAAATCGGAAAACTTCCAGGCTAGGGATAGGCAAAATCTACTGGCATTTTCCACAGAGTTACCCCTACATCTTCCTGTTCAGCATGCTGCTTTCTGTATTTCCAATTCCCAGGCATCTAATTCTTCTGCATTACATAAGGGAGTCTGTCATCTAATGTGGGTTATGAATTCCCCAAGATGATAGAGCATAAAAGAGTAAAGGTTTACTGTATGAGTTCACCTTGTGAATGCAGTTCAAAATTACAGGGTTTACCTCCATAATCCAGATGATCTCGGTTAGCACATACACTTTTCCTGACTGGCTAAATCAACGTATTTCCCTCAGTATTTCTGCCCTCCTGCCATTATGTCTTTTCCATCTGAAATTTCCCATTTCTTTTACCTTATCCATGACCTGGCTATGTTGACCTCTGTATAAATTCTGCTGAGGAATGAAAGAAGTGCAATTAAGCTATACTTAATGTTCTAACATAGGAGAAAACAGAAACCTCTTTCTCTTGTCTTCTCTCTTGTAGAGGGAGAGAAAAACCTGTTGCCTTCTCAGACCCTGACATCACACAATGTGACTCTTTACACTTAAGTCCAGGTCTAAGGGTTCAGATCACAGGCTTGAATCATCTCTTTGCTTGGTCTGTGAGCTTGTACGTCTCATACAAGACAGACGTGAACAGGCTGGGGCACAGAGTCAGTCCCCAGAGTCAAGAGACTGGATCAGTTCAAGTCTGTAGGCTGTAAATCTGTATACAAGGAAAGACCTGAGACACCCAAAAAAGTGGTCAATAAAACCTCTTCTCAGCCCCAGCTGAGGACTGAAAGCTACAGATGGGATTCAGAGTCCTGTACATCAACACAGGGTTCAAATTTATATCTATCAAACCAATAGAAAGTGCCCTGAATATGTAGCAATAGGGACATTAGAGGGAAGGAAGGAAGATCTCTGTTACATTCTCTTTTACCAAGAATTTGAACCCTGGTTCAAATAAAACCATTCCTTTACATAAAACCAGGAACAGAGTAAACTCAGCAGAAGACCTCATGTGTTGTACAAGGAGCCTTCACAGTCCTGAATGTCACACATGCGTCAAGCTCAAAATGTTGCTGTGCATGCAAGTCACAGACCTCATCTGGTCAAAGTGTCCCGTAAGAAGATGCCCATACCCTAGAATTCACTTTATCCGGTCAACTAGCACAAAAAACCAAAACCAGTATCGTGAAGGATCAAGGTGCCTGACTCTCATTTCCCTAAGCATTATGAATGCCCACAATGCGAATTAGGGCCCAAGCTTCAAAGTGACTTTGGACATGGAGGTCCCTGGAAGCAGATGATAAGCAAGCTAAACCACACAGCTGTAGGTCTACAGACCTGTAACAATAGTCTGTAGCCATGCAGAACTATATCCCTTCTACAATAGCTGCTCCAAAGAATTTCATATACAGTTATAAACATTACCTAGACCTTTAGAAATATTTTGTGTTAATTTATAAAATGGAGCCATCTGCAAAGTTCAAGGACATAATTAAAACAAAATCTTTTAGGGAACATTTTTATTCTAATCCTTTTTTGTATTAAGACAAAACTTTTGGCTCTTGTAATGTCTGTGCTCTGAAGTTGCATCAGTAGAGTACACAATTGAAACTACTCTCTACAAATGTTCAAATGTGCCAATGATATCAATAAATAATGAGAAGAGGGGTTACTTTTAAATAAAATACTATTTCAGTCATCTGAAGTTCAGGATCCAGAGACAAAAATGAGGACTTTTCTATGCTGTCTCTTCAAAATCCCTGTTCTCTCTGATTGCAAGGAAATGATAGTCCATATGGTGAGAGGTGATTTTTAAAGTTTGCAGATTTCACCCTTCAACTGCTGGGAAACATGTTTTCTTTTGTAGCAAGGCAAATCGAGGCATCATTTGAATTTCTTACTGGTTAAGGAAACTTAGACTCACTTTTCGCTATAAGAAAGAGGCCCTTCTTTGGGACACCATGATTCCAATCACAGCAAATGGCCCGCAAGGACCATCTGTTGCTCTGTTGAAATGCTTGAATAAGAGGGTGAAAGAAGAGGAGATAGCTGATAAATTAGAGCTCTCCTGAAACATCTATGTGCACAAATGTTCCATCTAAAATAGCTTAGTGCTGTTAAGGGGGGATATGGAACTCTTCTGGTACGGGTGAGGGGAGCACAGATGGAAACTTCTAAGGGAGCGATATGTTTCGAAGAAAATTTAAAGTCCGGATAGGTAGTTAGGAGTGCTGCACAGGGCTGTGTGCATTTTGACCATCTTTCTATAGGCTATGACTTCGCCCAGCTGCAAATTTCTTGAGTGGATGAAGAAATCACAGTGTGAAATCGCATGCCTGGTGCTACGAAGGAGGTCAGACCAGACAACCATAATGGCCCTGCTGGCCTGAGAACCTGTGGAGTCTACCAAATTTTGCAGCAGGTAACATCTATGCAGACAAGAAAGATGAAAATCAAGTACATAGTTACAGTAACACTGTATGTTAAATGAGGATCTAAAACTCAATGTTGTAAATTAGTCAGAGGTTCTGTTTTGTTTACTGGAGCATATATATATATATATATATGGCGGCTGTAAATTAAACGGATCTGTAGGTTCAATGACTCACCAGATTTGTCCAAACTATAGAGATTGTTCTGTCGAAATCCTGTATATTTATATATTTTTGGAGCAAGACTGAAAGCAAACAGCAGCGTTAGCAGGTGCTATCGCAGAAAGGCCTTTCCAAGCCACTAGCGCCTGCCTCCCAACGCTAACCGGCTTGCTCACAACTGAGAAGCGCACGCAAGAAAGATTGGCATCCGGTAATGAAAGTATGGCTTCCCGGCTACGTTGGGTAAATACTATTTTGATTCAATCATTTGGGGTTTAATAAAGAAGAATGGGTGCTGCGGAAGCGGCTGGATCCCTCTCAGGCGCCAGAGACGTAAACGCACACGCATGTGTGTGTGTGCGTACGCAGGCAGACACGGTCGCTTGCGAGTGTTACGGGCTGCCGTGCTCTCCGCCGAGCCGGGGGTCGGGGGTTCGCCCCCGGGTGCCCCGGCCCGAAGCCCCCCGGCCCGAAGAACCCCGGCCGGGCGGGAGCGGGGCGGCAGCTGCGCGGGGCCGGTAGCCGGTAGATGGAGCACACGGCTAGAGGCTGCGCCCGGCTGGGGCGCGGGGGGGAGTCTCGCCGGGCCGCAAAAATCGCACGGTATTTCGATTCACAAAGCGCATAAATCCCCCCAGGATGAATCGTAACAGGAAAAGGGGGTGACCGCGCGCTCCCTGCGAGGCCGAAACTCCCGGAGTCCCGGCGCTGAAGCTCCCGTGTCCAGGCTCCCACCCCCTTTCGGAGGGCAGCTGGCTGGGTGGGTTGCTGAGATTTGTGCACCTTCTTCTGTCTGGGTCTTGCTCGCCTTCACGGAGCCAGGAACTGTGCGGTTTCCATCGCCACCCTGCACCTTCACGCTATGCTTGCAGTTTAACCACTGCTTGGTATCGTACGACCTAGCATGCACTGTAAACGTAGCAGCTGATAAAGCCTGAGAAGCAGAATAGTTTGGTTTTTTAAAAGTCTATTAAAAAGGAAAAAAAAGGCATTCTCAGGAGCCCTTAAAAAAAAAAGAAAAGTTTTTAGATAGATAACCCGCGAGCGGAGATAAAGCCCTGAATATCAAGGTCCTGTAACTCTTGCAGAAGCTTCATCATCATTGTCACAGCTTACGTACAACATTGATTTTTGTGTTATTATCCAGACCAGCCAGGACATAATGTGTGAACATCTACCATCTATTTTTCCACCGGCTTTTATTTCTAATGTGCCTCAGACTCCGAGCAAATGTGAATTCGAGCCCTTTAGTTCAGTCGAATTTATTATCCTTAAGGGAGGGGGACCGAAATCGCAGTTGTAAGTGCTCCCTCCGCTCACACACGCATGCACGCACACACACACTGGATGTGCTGTCTGTGCACCACTCCCCTATTGTTTTCACTGTAACTGATTTTGGCACCAGCTCTTTAGCACTTTGGAAGGGCCTTCATTAGCACTGGGACACTGTCCAAAAGGAATCCAGAAAAATCAACACATGGCTGCTCTTGTTCTCATGATAAATGACAGCTTTGGCTGAAAAACAACAACAGTAAGGAAGCAAAACAAAACCCAAAAAGCAACAAGGGTAGCCATAATGTGAATAGGAGAAGTCAGACATGACTAACTCAGCCTGGATGGGGGAACGGGCTTGGCTGGGAGGGGGATTCCTCCCTCGGTACTGTATTAAAAAAGTGGTTTGGCCCTTATGCTGACATGGAGGGGTTCACTCCTGGAGAGGAGAGGAGCAGGGGAGCAGGGAAAGACTAGGATCAGGCAGAACTGCTTTGGTGACATAAAGGAAAGGGCACCAGCACAGTGGGGAAAATAAAATGTCTGTCGCCCTCACCAGGAAGAGGGATCCACGTCCCTTATATAAAGCAGAGCATACAAATGCAGAGAAAGTATTAGGCTGCTGTATTAACCCATTTATTCCCCAATGGCTGTGTTTACACTCAAATCCTGAAGTGCTTACTCAGGCAAAACTCCCAGTTGACCTAGTCCTGAAGGCTTTAATCAGGAAGTATGCCCAGTGACTTCAATAGGAGCTTTGTCTCAATAACTATTCAGGATATGGCCCATAGGGATCTTGAAACTAGAACTAATTGAATTTTTTGCATGACATGCCTTTTCACTTGAAAAGAATCCTTTTTATCCAAAAACAATTCTTCACAAAGTGCATCAGTCATTTTTCTTTATTATTGGAAATATTCTATCATATTTTACAAGAATGCTCACGGACCTTTTACTTCATACAGTAAAAAAACCCCAGGAAACAAAAAATAATCCAAATCCTTATGGAAACTTTTATTCTTTCACTAAGAAAAAAAATTGACAAGCAAATAGTTTTGAGACAATGTTGGTGAAAACTGTGGAAAACACCTGGGAAACGTCAAAAGAAAAAGTAAAGTCCTTTTTTAAAGCAAGGAAAATGGCCTTATAAGGATTTTGTTGTTGCTATTGTTATAAACTCATTCCCTGCATTTTGATTTCTTCCCTTAAAAACTATGATATACTACCAGTGAATGCACGAGTTTGCATATACAGCTATCTTAAATCACCCCAGCCAATTTTTAAAATCATTTTTGAGCCTCTAAAAAGAAAACAAATTTCAGGCCTGACCTGTGAAATCTTTCATACACACATATGAGCTATGGAGAGTCCTTTAAGTTGCGCAAAATTCAACAAATATTTTAAAACAGGCTCACATTCCGTACAGAAGACAGGTCTGGAAAGAAACACCATGAATAAATTTTTGAGGCAAACATCCACAAATCTATGAAAACATGTACAAACCCATCACAACTGTGACAAAATTCTCCTGGAACTGGTTAGAAGGTGGGGTTTGTGCTTTGTTTTCAAGTCCAAAAATGTGTTTCAGGCTCTGGAGTCCAATCCAAGACAGTTTTAAAATAAATTTTGAGCCTATGTTTTCAAATGAGAACATCTATTGAATTTCATGGGGGGAAAAAACCATTTTGCAAGGTGCAAATCTGCTGTAAATAAACCAAAGCAGCGCTTTCCAAAAATCCTTCATGAGCTTTGCACACCACATGTCTCATCCAAACTTGGCACATATCAGATGGCTGGTCAACAGCGACCCAGGAGAATACACACAAGACCCTCACACATCAGCTGCATTACAACTTGTTCATTACCACGCACAGCATCCCACATTGATCATGAATATATATCATTAGAAAACAGGCTGTACACTGATGAGGAGGAGTTTGGAAATTGTCCTGCTTGCAATTCACGAGGTGTGCATTTCTGATAGATGACTTATTACGGTTAAAAGATAAACAAGGACCTTGCACCTACATCTCTTCATTCTAAAACATTTAGAGAAAAGCCCTGTGTAATGATTTTGATTTTGCTACAACGCCAAAGGCCTGATGAGGTTTGCTGAGCGATCCCTTCTGGTTTCTGAATTTGTATGAAGGCTTTGAACAAGCTTGGGTCAGGCATTTGTTCAGAAACCACATGAAATTGCACCTCTCAGTGTTTTCAGATGAGTTTCACGTAGAGCTGGATCTTTATAGGGCTACGTTCAAACAAAAATGCAGGGCCACTAGCAGATTAGAGCTGAACCTTTCCCATATCTCTCTTGCAAAGCTAAATCATCGGGAACAATCAGCTGAGCAACTTCTAAATTCCCCTTCACACCCACCCAATTAAACTTTTATCATACGGGTTGATCCTGTGATATAAAACATGAGTGTGTCTTAATGCAATTCGAAGTCGCAGGCAGCCTTCTGGGAGAAGGGCAGATGCCTGATGTACCTTAAGCTGATGTACTGGATGCTGCTTTTCCCTGCTTTATGCCATTAGTACACTTGTTCACCATCTCCCCTACCACATTGCCATCAGGGAGATCTATGCTTGGCAGCAGGCTGGGATCCCTGCCTCTAAGCTGAAAGAGGTTGAGCTATTTGCAGAAATAATGCTTTCCAGACGTACTAAACAGCACTCATCTTTCCAGATGGAGGGGCATTAGTGTCGCTTCCAGCCATCTCTTCACCTTCTGGTGTACTTGCCACTCCTCCCGTATGCACCACGAGCCTTATGCTTCAGATACCTCTCCTGCATGCTGAGAAACTCTGCTATCTGCCTGAACCTTGCAGCCCGGGGAGCCAGCTGGAGGAGGGATATAGCCCATCCTATTTTAGCATAGGACTCCCATCAGATGGGAAATGGGGGGCTCTGCAAGGAGCCAAACGTTCAGGGACCCTTTTTCACTCCTGTGGCCTGTATTTCTACTTAAACGATTCAAAGAAAGAGGGGATTTGGCAGGTAGAGGGTCTGCTGAAGATAATTCTGATGGCAGCCAAGCTAAAGGGATATAGAGAGAGAGAAAGTCAGCAATGAAGAGGTAACAGCCCCATTGCTAAACTGAAGCTTTTAATGGTCCCACAAGACCTGCAGACTGTCTGGTCTAACGACTAAGGGCTAAGAGCCAAGCCTTGAACATGAAGATCTTGGATCTGTGGCACACCAGGCTACATCAACCCTGACGAGGTCATCTGGATCACATGAATGCCTCAAGTTGAACAACTGAAACAAATTTATTTTTTCTTTTTTTTTTTTCCTTTTTTTGTTCTTCATGTGAATCCCCAGTGGAAGAAATCCACCGAACAAGCATGTTGATTTTGGCAAAGGCACACACAGTCACTCTGTTCTAAAGATGAGCTGACACGTGCAGATTCACAGATTATCCATTTCTAAAGGTTAATTAAATATTGCCATTGTTTTCCAAGCTATTAATGTATGTTATTCTATTTTTCTCTACTAAAGAACATCTGGGTTTTGGAGTTAAAAAATACGCAACCCTCCGTCCTCCTTCAAAAAAGGTCTTAAAAAACACACACAGAGTGTCTCCTTTAAAAATATGGCATGACCATCTTCAGAGTCACATTATGAAGTTGAGGAAAAAAATCCTTGAAAAAATATTAGGAAAAATGTTCTCCCCTAGATCAAAACATTTGAAGTGCATTCTCGTCTGCCAAGCGTGTCTCAGAACTAGCTCACACACAGTAAATGAACTGTAGGAGAGGCTCCTGGCGTTAGCCAGCCCTTCGTTATTTGCTGAAGTTACTGAAACTGATTACATTCAGATATGTTCCTGCTCCATCCTTTGGTGCCAGGATGTATGACAGCCTGTTTTGTTTACAGAGCTGGTGCTGCCGGGTAAATGAACTGGATCTGTACAGCTTGCCTTATCCCTGTCCTGTGTCCTTCCTCAGCAGTTTGGACTCTGCTTATGAATAGATCTGGGGTGAAAGAAAGAATGAATAGGATGAAGAGAATGGAGGTGTAGGGACCTAACACCCTAATTTGGTAGAGGTCTCTTGGTAGGGATGTAAATGACTGCAAAAGATTCAAGGCAGTCCTAGCCCTAGAGATCAGGCTTGGCACCAGGAGCAAAGGAAAGCTGACCTTTGCTTGCAGCTTTGCTCCACCATTCCCGTGATACCTGAGGCAAAACACCTTCATTCCTTGCACCAAATCTCCTTCATTACGTCTCCGAGCTGAGGTGTTAGGCAGTCTGAAAAGCCAAGGTGACAACATTTGTCTCCTCTTGGCACAGGTGATAACAAACACTTAAGATGCACAGAAAAAAAGAAATCTAATCAAGTTTCTCTTGTGCCTCCATTTACCCCTCTGTCAAGCAATGACAGTCAGGTACAGGTAACTCTCCGGTGCAACAGGAAGTTTAAGTTACTAATGTCAAAAGTGTGTTTGGAAATTCTTACCTGTAAGGAACACAGAAACATAAAATCTTGTTCTAAGAATGAGAATGTGATTTTGCATGTTAGGTGTCTCTTACTCATCAGCCGGACTTTGAGCTTCTAACTCATGCTATTTGTACTAATCAAAGTCCCACACAAATCCCAAAGATATGCACCATCCCTGATGCTGATTCTGGCCACAAGCATGTTTACGGCCCAGTCATCAGCTGATACATAATTTCGCCAACTTAGTGGCAATGAATAAACTAAACCTGCTGACAGTACAAGCCACAGACCAGTGGTAGCCTAACTCATGTCCTTCTGCCTCACCTTATCATCTCTGCAGCCAAGCTGTCCTAGTAACTGATCCCTTTCTCACCTCCTTTCTAGGCCAGCAAGCTGTGGTGGAGCCCTTCGCCTATTTACCTGGTCATACCAGCAGAAGTGAGGGAAGCCTTGTCTTGTCTCCTGCATCCCTCTGTAAGGCTTCAGGGGCCAGAAAAGCAAGGGCATACCACTGATGATGGTGTGTAAATCTTAGAGCAAGACCAACCAGCTTTTATGGCGTGCCTACCATACTCTGTGCTGCCATGCACTCAGCCACCTCTGCTCTACACCACCATGTGCAGTGGGTTTCCCCAACCCACTCCTCAGTGCCCCTTCCTGATCTTGCTGGGATCACAACAGTCACATGAAATGAGGACAACTCTGTTATTTATTTCTGTCATGTTCTGCTTGGAAGGTTTGATGATTCCTCCTAACAGGCATTTTTCTAGTCAACAAAAAGTTATCCGTATTGCAGTGCTTGTTCTGACCTGCGAGTTAGCAAACAATAAATCTTAATTACACTTAAATGCCAGAAATCTGCAAAGAACGAGGCAACATTAGTCAGCTGTGAATCGGTCCTGACTCTTGCCTCTGCTTTGGCTGGAGATGCAGCTGCAGGAATACATAAATTAGTTTTTGATTTGTTTGTGCCAGTACAATCAGTTGTAGCTGTTCCTTAAGAGCATTTCCAGTATTAGCGGGCTTACTGGCATTCATCCTATTATCATCTCAGATGCAGGTGGCATCTGGAAAGTTTTATTTTAAAAGACTTTTAGTATTGTACTTAGGTTAATAAGAAAGCTTTATTTTTAAATATCTCGGCAGTTTTCCAGAGTGCAGCTCAGTCTCATGACATCTGCTCAGTGGTTACTTGTTACCTTTGGGTTTATTGAAAGAAACCTTCTGAATAACCTTTTTGTTAGCGATCTGCTTTATAGGCCCTGCAACGGAATAGTGCTGGAGTGCAAATGGAGTCGCCAGCAGAGGGGATTTTCTATGCTGTAACAAGCTCTTTGGTATTCTGGCACTTACATGTCATAACGTTCAATAAAATCACCCAGGCCTCCTCCTCATTTCCCTCTTTGTGAGATTCTGCCATCTTTATTCAAGAACTGGAGCTCAGGTGACAGCCCAGCTCAGCTCAGCAGATGCGGTGCAGTTCCCACTTCGGAAATGGGGGCCTGGGGAAGACTTTAATGCAGAGGTATAGGCAGCTCTATCGCATACCGTTTTAAACTCTGCAATGAGGCCAACCTTAAGTGATTGCTCCTACTGTTCAGCAGCGTTGACAGATTACACCAGCTGAGTAATGGCTCATTCGCAATGAATGAAAGGAATCACCATTTCCATTTCCAAATTTCACCCATTCCAATATTTAGCATTCAACAGGGAAATGATTCAATGGAAATCTCGTTGGTGAACAAAAGGATTTCATTTATACTGAGCAAAATAAGTCCCATTGCCAGAAAGAAAAACATACCCTTCATGAAATTCACCTTTATTAATAGCTGACAGAGCATAGCTGGTAAACCAAACTAGCTATTCAGCTACTGCCATAAATTAAACTGAAGCAGAAACTGTTTTTACAAAAGGATCAGCCAGATCTCGGACTCCTGTTTGGTGACATCATTCTTAATGCACTAAGCCAAATTTTGCAGATTAAAGAGCAAGAAAGCTGCAAACATAAACCAAAGTGAAGGAATTAAAACAGTCTTTTCCTGTGCCACACCAGCGTAAGAACTGAGTGTCACTCTGAAGACTTAGCCACAGACAAAACTTGTGGATGGGTTGATTCTGGTGTGGCTCCACAGATACCAGAGCAGCAAAAGTGCAAACAGAGGCTGAGCTCATTCACAATCCCTACGTGTTTTACAACTCAGGGTAGCTTCTATTCCAGCATAAAGCCTAGATCTTATGAAATATAACTGAGTAAAAAATAAAGAAATAACATTCTCAGAAGCTGTTGCGGGTCTTCCACAAGTACTAAGAAAAGGCAATTATTCTAGTTGACAGCTGAGCTGGAAACTCCAGATTTGCAGGAGTGTTCCTAGAATACAAACTGCAGAAATCAGACACAATTTTAGAAGGCTCCTAAAGGTGCACTACCTTTACCAAAATATCAGAATAACACAGGAGTCACTGAAATGTTGGACAGAGCACCAAAATAACTAGATTCAGCTTCAGCTTCAGTCAAAGAACATGGACTGAAGTCATGAAAGTTATGCTTAGGAGTGGTACTCTCTAGTTTTCTGGCCTAACCTTGGATTTAGGTTCATTTCTAAAATAGATGAAGAAAGTTGAGTTAGTCTTGGGAGAATGTCACAAGTCAGCTAACACCAGTGTGATGCTGTCTTTTTTCTACAGGGGTCTTTTCTTCTGGTATCAAACCTGGCTTCAGGAATAGTTTACATGATAGAGTTTAGAGAAAAAAGTTTAGAAGATGGAGTTGAGATCGGCCTTGTGGTTTAGGTGGTAGCTGCTAGGAAGATGGACTTCAAAATGAGGTAATATACAAGTGACATAAGAAATATTCCAAAGATATTTTAGGAGTCTTGGGAACATTAATTCCTGATACAAAGCCAAAGTTTTTTCTTTGGCCATTGGGAAAGAGCTCTCAGAAAAGACCAAGAATAATTAAATAAGCAGGTGGCATGGGCAAATCAGTTCAAACCAAGATGAACAAAGGCAGCTTGTTTTAAATACAGAGAAATGCCTTTGGTAGCAAGGTCAGATCAGTCAATTTTGGATTGCCTATAAAAAAAACTTTCTCCACTTGGGCAAATATATTTCCTTCTGTGTTCTACTCTGTGTCAGGATCCCTACAGATGTAGGGATCCGTGTCTCTCAGCGCTACTCAGCCAAGTAACAGCAGTGTCGTCAGGTGCAGTGACTCTGGGTCTGGACAGAGTATCTGGCTGCAGGGCTGTGAGATCAGATCCAAGTGGTCCAGGAGCTGGATCAGAGGCTGATGACCATCTGTACTAAGTCTGTCAGCCAAAACTGTCTTGGCCAGCATAGAGCTGGAGAATGATCATGTCTTTGTCTCTTTTTGATCTTTCAGATTACCCTGGGAATAAGGGGAGCTACTGGAAAGGCGTAATACAGGGCTCAGCAGGAGAAAAACAATCCAACAACAATCCTGGACCTGGGCCTTCTTGGAGCAGAAGCTCTTATTCTTGGAGGCGAGCAAATCTGTTCTGGAGTCTTCTCACTGTTGCCTCCACAAACAAAGTCCCTATTTGCTACTTGTGGACTGCCTTCTCAGGAAGCTGCTGCACATTTTTTCAGGCTCCTGAAAGTCCATTTGGATTTCCCAGGTGGATGTCATTCAGGTCTGAGTGTGAAGCCTTCATGAAGATGATCTTTCTTAATATACATCCTTCATGACTCTGTGAAGAGTCATCCTGCTTAGATTTGAGATCAGAATGCTGTTCAGGCTACTTCTGTATCTCCCACCTCCGGGAAATTTGTATGTAATTTCATAACACAGTTCCTGGGCCAAAGTTCTCTGACTACAAAGGTGATAAAAAAAATTGGCTCCCAATGTGTTAGTGACGTGGCTGTGATTAAGGTCCTTATCAAGGAGAAGCTTTCCCATGTAATTTTATGTTCAAGCCACCAAGCCAGTTCTGCAACAAGAGGTGGCACCAAGAGCTTCCTTCCTGTCTATCTAACGTCATATCTGAAAATAGACCAACTTGACTCAGAGCTAATGAGGTTGCAGACTAAATCCATAAGGCAAATTGACATATATTAGCCTGACATGAGATCTAATCGTGGGGTGTTGGAATTATTTTGATACCCACAGGACTAGAAGCACTTGTAATAAAGGAAATCTGCCAACAGGGAACTAAGATTTTACTGATCCAGAGTTAGTCGTTAGTCCCACAGGCTGAGAAAGAACTAGCAACAACTAATGGGATCCATAGACATGTGCATATCTATGTGATCTGAATGCCATGCATTCTTAGATGGATACCTGCCACTGCTGGGCATTTTAGAAAGATATTCTTGTTTGTGAGGGGATCAAATGGCAGGACTTTTTCATACAATTGTTTGATCCCATTTGATCTAACAGACTGCCTGCAGTCTACTCTGCTTTCTTTTTCTCTTGCCTGCTGATCAAGAATTGGCAAACCTGAAGCTCAATACAAACAGCAGATGGGACAATCTCTAGTTTTTGTTTCGATGCCACCAACAGCCATTGAAGGTGAGGAAACTAACCAAGACCCACAAACACAGCTACCCAGAGAAGGAGGCAGTCCAGAGCTGCTGCTGTTTTGAAAAATCCACACTAGGATATAGGCACCTTAAGCAAGATCCACTGTTATACAGACCTGAAGAGCAACAGCTCCTCAAGCTTCCTGAGGGAGGAGAGGTGAAAGGCAACAAGTTCTGACCTGCTCCAGGAACAGGGACTGGAGGCACTTCACAAGGATACTGACAAGGCAAGGTGGAAAGGGGGAAAGGAACACGCAAGTGCATTTCCAGATGCAGACCAGCCTCTCCCAGAAGGAAATCTGTCAGCAAGATCCTTTGAAGAAAACACGTAGGCAAGAACCATTAACCACTCCTGGAAGACAAAGAGTGACATCACATTTCTCCTGTACATAAAAATCTGTTACTATATACCTGACTTTGTAAAGCATGACTAGGACTCCAGCTCTCTTATTATCCTCCAATGTTATTCCCCTTCTTTCTTATACTCACCCACTTGTGGGTAAAAAAGCCACGACACTCCACTAATGGAAAACCTCTTCACCTTGGGGGAGCCAAGAAATGCACACTGTCCTTGAATTCAGCTCCAAGTGACTAAAGAATGCAGGCAATTCATAGCTGTCTTACATCCATCTAAGTCTCCCTTTCTGGCCCTTGGATGCCTTCATCCTTCACTCAGGTGTCACAGTGGTCAGATGTCACTCTGGCACCACTCCTGAGCCATTCTCTGTGAATTAACAGTGACATTTGATATAGGATCAAGCTCTAACAATCTCACTCAGAGGGAGCCAGTACTATCTAACTCTACCAGAAGTATGCCCAAAGGGCTCTGGCCACAGGCTGTTACTGGTCATCCTACCAATTTGTTTTGAGTGCCAGCTGGAGTCCCCACCATATCTTCAGACCACAAGTCTGTAGGCACATCTCTGAGCATGGCTGGAGCATATCCTCCAAAAGATGCTGAGACTGAAACATCAGGTAGGCACTGTCTTAGCAGATTGTCCACAAGACGGCTATGAGATAGCAGGTGGATAGGTACCACACGGGCTATGTTCATGGTGTCCCAGATATTTGCTTTTCACAGTCCTCTGAAAATTCCTAGTCCAAAGGAGGGCCATCAGCATTCATCTCAAAGTGTTTAGGTAGCACTAAGTCTCAGCTTATTTTCACTCTTCAGCTGCAAATCTGCTACAGTGCACCACTTAAAACACCCTTTTCCTCTGCAGTTCTTTTTTACCTTTGCAGGTTTTTTTCCTGGGTTGACCTCGAGATGTGTAGATAGGGGACACGGTGGCAGAGGAACAAGTCTGCATTTATCCGCTTCCTGCTGCTGACAGGCCTGGCTGGGCTTACCTAAGGCTTGACCCCTATCTCTCCTGCACAGCTGCCCCGGCAGATGCTGTGCCCATCGTGGAGATGTGCTACTCATCAAGATAAAAGGAAAAAGAATCTATCTCAAAGCACTTAGGTATGATTAAATAAAGGAGGCCATTTCCTGTGCTGCTAATCTGGTGCCTTTCAAAATCACTAACTTCACTTTTTTTAAAGTTGCCATCTTTTAATTCTCCTGGGTCTTCTCTATAGTTCTCCTCCTCCTTCCTGGGAAGGGGTGATCCACTTCATGATACAACAGTAGCTCACAGGGCTGATTAAACTGAACTCTGTGCAACACAAACAGCAATTTTTCATGTACAAAATGAAAGAATTGAACTGCTCTCTCTTTTGAGTTTTGTCTGGGTCAGGATACCCAATTAACCTGCAGGTTCCTGTACTGGCAGTTACCTGCTCTTCACTTTGAAATCAAGTCACTCGCCTGTTTTGGGAGCTCTGCTGCTCTGGAAGTCTTCCTGTCTTTTAATATGATAGAACAAAGAAGAGGCAGCTACTGTGAAAAAAATGAAAAAAACAGACTCATTCAATATGGCCTCTTACTATAGATTGGAGTATTACTGTCTAAAGTTCAATAACATCTTAACTGCTTGGCCACTAAGACACAAGGTATTTTAGCACTCTAATATTAGATGAGTATGTACAAAGTCAAGTAAGTCTTTAGGTTGTACCTTCCCACTCACTAGAAATCCAGGGTTTAGACTTTGCAACCTCCGTGCATTTTTATTTTATGGGGGGTCATTCTTATTCTCAGAAACTCAATCAGACTACATATCTTGCTGGGCTTTCCACATTAGGTACCAGGTGCTACATACAGTTTCCTTTGAAAAGCTCTCATGTTTGGCATTCCTTCTTATTTTTTCTTTTTTTTATAAAATAATTGAGGAATTTGTATATTTATCAATCTGAGAGCATGTAAGAGTGAAGCAGTAAGTGTGACTAAGCCGAGTCTTACCTGCAACAACCGTACAAAATGGCCATTGAGCGTGTGAGGAAGGACCATGCATTGGCAGTGAAGTCCAGTCTGTTCTAGGCTTAACACAACCTCAAGGCAACAATCGTGGTGCTTGACACTCTAAGTGCAACAGAAGTCTGACCACAGCAGAGGCATCCCATGCCTTTACTTTGGACTGCTGATCTGTGAATGTGTCTGCTGAGCAAAGCCATAGGCAAAAAAGGGCTGGGTGTATCGAACGAAGTGTCAGACGCAGGGGGCACGTGCTGCACGGAGCACAACCCCTATCTCTGTCTCAGTAGCTTAGATGGGAACGTGACTGCCATAACTTGTCAGAGTCTATCTTCACTGCACCTTACTTAGAGTCACTGGTAGTGTGTGCATAATCAAAATCTACAGAAAACCACATACAATGGATACCTCTGTGCTGCAAAGTGTAGTACGGAACTAAGTTATTTACACACTGAGTCTGACTTTCCCCTATCTTATGCCATGAACAGTCTTTTACATGTATGTGAAAGGATGGTCACCACCACCAAGTCACTATGGTAATATAAGGTGTGCAAAAAAAGATGATGAGGTTGCTGGCTCACAGAGGTCTGTTTTTCTATGAGTTTGTCTCTTCTATACATATAGACTTTTAGTCAGAGCTAGAGTATGTTTTTAAGCTGGACATTTTGGAAACGATGCAATCAGTAAAACCAGTGTTCTTTACTCTTCCTCAGTCAGACTTTACTCAGTGCGATTTCAAAATATGTGCACTGCTTTGGAGCTGACATTTCTGCTCCAACTTTGATTTCACACATGTGCCATGGATTGTAAGACTATGCCATGCCGTAAAATGCAATTGTATGTGTGAGAATGTCCCGCACTAGCTGCACGGAGGATGATTGCTAAATCTCCCAGAAACCTCAGCTTTTCTGTGTCCCAGAGCTTCTCATCATTAGAATTCCCCCGGTTTTCACCTCCTTCCTCAATAGCCATCTGGCCTGTCCACACTCCAGCTGCAGTCAGACGTCCCTCACCACTTACACCTGATCTTTTGACTCCACGCACCTGAAACAATTCTTGCTCAATCTATCAAGCAATATAAAATTAGACAATCAGGAAAACTCTTCCAAAAGCTATGAACCAATTGCTCAGCTTAAATTCACCTCTCCTTTCCCATGATATCCCAGGCAGTATTAAAATGGAGGGGAAGATTTATTTGAGGAAGAAAATGCAAGTGTGTTTCAGCATCGCAATGCATCCTGCTGGAATAGTGTTTGTAAAAGTTTATACTTCTTTGACAGTTCTTTTGATGCTGGCTGTTGGGTTATTTTGATGGACAGCTCCACCATCACCTCCTGCTAGTTAGAGCATAAAAATTTAACATGCAAAGGAAGGTAGTGTTTACTCGGAAGGGCATTGCGGAGAGGGAGAGTAGCACGAGGAGTGCTCAGGTGGCAGGCACTCAGTGTTTGCAGACTGTCACTGAACAGTGGTGGGACGTGAGATCCAGAGGAAGTAGCTGCTGTGCTTTGAGCCTACAGAACGACAGAATCACAGAATGTTAGGGGTTGGAAGGGACCTCTGGGGATCATCTAGTCCAACCCTCCTGCCGAAGCAGGGTCACCTACAGCAGGCTGCACAGGACCTTGTCCAGGAAGGTCTTGAAAATCTCCA
>Ga0065711_1040157_pt1 | contig 17196 bp, 10 predicted proteins | sample Hoacrofraction12_FD_59098 | JGI IMG/M metagenome (GOLD analysis project Ga0065711, IMG submission 59098) | Hoatzin crop microbial communities from Cojedes, Venezuela - Epithelial fraction 12 v2 (version 2) | ecosystem: Host-associated > Birds > Digestive system > Esophagus > Crop | place... | reverse complement strand
CTGGGCGGGAGCCGGCGGGAAGCGGCCCGGCCCCCGCCCGCCCCACGCACACCCCCTTCGCCGCGCCCGGGGCGGTTTTCCTCGGGTTCGGTTCGCTCCGTGACTCGGTGCGGGGCCGGGGCGGAGGAGGGGGAGGAGGAGAAGCTGCCCTGGCCGGGGTATGGGGGGAGCAACGGGCGCCTGGGGTAAGGGCTCATCGGGAGAGAAGAGTTAAATTTCGTCTTCTGAGAGCCAGAGGTTGCCGCCGTCGTTTCAAGAACTTTTCTCGAACCAACGTTTTCACTTGCCTTGACAGGTAATTTCGGTGATGCCAGATTGGCAGGTGGGACCCTGGGGACACCGCGCATCGATCTGTGGGGGACAAACGCCGACTGGGCCGCGCCAGTGAGGCTCCTTGCTCCCCTCGCTCCTTCTAGCAGCATTCAGAAAATAAGTATCTAGCAAGCGTGTCTGACCTGTGTTTTGAAACTAGGCGTAACCCGTTTGTGCCTGACACCGATCGCTGGGTGCTGCCCCAGCCCCGCGTCCCGACGGGCAGCCCGGCAGCGCTGGGGCAGGTAGAGCAGAACCTCCACGGGCAGCCTGGGGTCACTTCTGGTCGCTTTACCACCTCGGAGTAGAGGTGAAAAATTACCTGGCCGCCTGGCGATACCCGTAGAGCAACTGTGTTACGCCACTATTAAAACAGGACATTTTTTAACTGAACTCAGCAGCATTAATAGCACAGACTTAAGATTTCCAATGTATCAAAGACAAATTTGAGTTGATTTTGATGTTTGGAGCAAGATTTACGTTACCTGTCCATCCGTCTGCCAGCCCGTGCCCTTTCAATCTAATTTGGAGAAAGTCATTACAGTCCTATAAGTTTTGTGGAAATTGATATGGCAGTGAGGGAAGAAACCTAAATTTGTTTCCTCAGCAAAGGAACAGTGAGCAAAAAAGTCATCTCTGACACATTCTTGTTAGCAGCAATCAGCCGGACAATCGGTATAAATACATTAGCCATCCACGTTGCATATACATCATTCCAGGCTGCTAGGTGAGATTTTCACAGGGCAAATGGAGGATAAATTGTAGTTATTATAATTAAGGTTATTTCGTGACTGAAGGATCCAAATCCACAGGGTCCAGTGTCTTCATTAGTTCTGTTGCTCAAAGGACAGCTGCTGGAATGACAACAGGGTACTGGGGGATGGTGGAATACTATCAAAAAGCTTACACTGAACATGTATTTTGAAAAGGGTAGAGAAGATGACACAAGCTAGCCTGGCACAGCCAGTTTGACATGGATACGGGGCACAACCATGGAAGTGCTCACCTGGGATGCTGTCATTAAATGCCAATAACTAAATACCAGCCAGCACACTTATGAAAAAAATTTGCTTAAACACATTTGGATTTAAGTTTGGTTGACAAAGGTAATAATGTTGATGTAATGGCTTCCATCAGAGTTAGAACAGTATGATATTTTCATAAACACAACACGGAATATGAATCCCACATAGTCCATAATAAGTGATTGAGATGACAGTTCTAAAGAGAAGTAATTGTTAAGTGAAGATTTGTCATATGGTTGTCTTTTTGGGTGGTGCTATTTTTAGCCTGGTACTATTGGGAATGCCCTAGACAAAGATACCTAATTACTACTTTGCTGTTGTGAATAAAGGGCAGATTGCTTTGATAAACTCTTTTGAATTGCATTGTAAGATCTTCTCACTTGTAAAAATATTCCTCTGAAGACAGTCGGATTGGAGGTTGTAGGTTCAAGATAAAGCCTCAAAGCCGCTCTCGGAATCTGAGGGAGAGCAAATAGTGTGCGATAATGCTGAATAGGACCTGGACGCTCTGGTAGAGAAGCAGCTGAACGTGAGCTTCCAGAATAAAGTTTTTGCAAACTAATGCTCTGAAGCAAAACCAGAGGAACATCAAATACAGCTGGAATGGATGTTACCCCTGTTTACAGCGCTGATGAAACCATTATTGAAATAACGCATTCGGTTTGGGCATTTACACTTCAAACTGATGTTAAATATTGGAAAGAGTCCAGAAGAAAGTTATGAAAGGTCTGGAAAATTTGCATTAATGTGAGACATTTTAAAAGCACAATCCAATGCAGGTGAAGAGGTACCTTTCTCATAAGCATACTAGTGCTTCTCTGGGTTAGAGATGTTTGAGAAGTAGAAGCAGTTTCTGTCTTTCGGAAAATAGCAAAATTCTCAAAGCAAAACTAAAAAAAAAGAAAATACTAGGAATACAGCATGTCTTAGTTGGCTGTAGGGTTAAAGTCTCCATGAATCTGTTTTGAAACAATACAAAATTGTCAGTAAAAAATTCAGATTTTTTCAAAGATGTGCTGTAGCTCAAGCATATGTGTGGAGTATGTTGGCAGAGGTTCTGTGTGGTCTGATACGGAGGTGATATGACCACAAGATTACACTCGGTCCTTTCTCTCCTCAAACTTTATGACTCCAGAAGAAGACCAAGAAGTCTAGTTATGTAGCAGCAAAATAAGGACTAGGATCCCACAGATGTTCCCAAAAAGAAAGACTTTTTTTGTGAGTTCTAACAGGCAACATCTGAAGAGCTTCTGGCACATTTCGCTGTGAACATGATGTTCATGCCCGACTATCCAGTTCTGCTACCTTTGCTGACGTGCTCTCTTAGACAACCCAGCAGTGACTTCAGAGAAGTCCATATGTCCTCAAGGGAAAAATGACAATGCAAAATGCTATGTCACTCATGTAAAGATAATCAAAGGAACAAGAGTTCCACCTTCAGGTCTGGGAAAATACTACCTCTGATGGCAAAAGATATCAGAAAAAAATGTAATGTGTAGATGGAGTTGGACTTCCTGAATTACAGACAGGCTCAGACTTGTATGTCTGTGATAAATTTTGAGTGGTCTCCTATAGATCTGGTGACCGTGTGTATTCCTATACAGTTATTGGAGAAACTGTTCTGTATCACCAATAAACAACGGAGAAGAAAATCTCAAAGACTCCTAGAGAGGCAGAGAACGGTTGTACATCAGACTAAGGAGAGCTTGCAGCAGCTTCTTTTTCTGCAGGAGATCATTCGTAGTTTTCAGATATGTGGATTTAGGACCAAGATCCAAATGTGCTGTTCATTTAACATGGTTACTTCACTTTGTCTTACTGCTTGGCTCTCTTCTCGGTGATCCTTCCTTCACACGCAGGCTCTCAGTTAACTCATGCTGGGGACGGTGTTTCAGTGAGTGTTGCTCAGCAAATACAGAACTGCCCAGGTACTTACATTATGTTCCCAAAGATATATCTGTTTCCAGTAGAGCATTTCAGAATTCTGTTGCCTTTTTCAATGCATTATTACTACAGATATGCTGATTTTACTATCAAAAGAGTTGTACTGGCAAGGACCGACAAGAAAGTTTCCATTGTGTCGTGGAAAACAGCCATTACTCTGTTACAGAGAACACCGCACTCTCTCTCAGTCTTTCAGGAGCACAAGGCTGTTCAAAATGAGACATCCCTGAAAAATAAATCAAACTCTTTCAGTAATTCTTGATATGAGCAAAATACTGCAGGTTGGTGTGGGGGGAAACTGTTTGCTACTGTTGACAAAAATTGTGCTGTAGTTTTTTACCATTGTTGGAATTCTAATCCAATGCCCTTTTAGTGTAATATTGCTGCAAAACTAGCTCGGATTTGGTTGAGGATCATTTGTACAATATTGCAGAAAGCAGGTCTCCCAAGTGCTAATGAAACAGAAGTGGTTTATTATACATTAACATATTCACAGTAGCAGTAACACTGAATAGGGTGTAAAAGTAGGAGAGAAAGCAATTAGGACAAAGCAGATTTTATTTTGAGAGAAACACTTCCTCGCTGGTTGCACCGGTTATTTGTGCCTTTTCCAGCATATTCACAAGTCTCACACCGTGACTTTGATGCGGGAATGGCTTACAGCAGCCGCCACTGATCTACCCCTGCAACAGCGGTGCAGGAAAGCCTGTACGGAGAGGACCGTAGGTACAGGCAGTATCTGTGCGCAACACCCGGTCTGCAGTAGGGTTTCCCTGCTGACAAGCGCAGGGCGGAACAGGCATCACTCACTGGTGTGAGCTCATGTCGCCGGCACTCAGGGAACGTGCCCCTGCAGCACTTTGCCTGGGAGCCTTAGTGGTCCACCACCAGCATAACCAAAGGAGATGAAATATTAAAACAAGTGCTGCTGGGGTTGTGGCCCTGCCCGGACGCTTCTCGATGACTGAAATTTCATCAAGACCCATGGTATTTTTTCCCAATGTCTTTTCATTCCCACTGGAGCTGAAGAGGATTTCTCACACTCAGAAATACTGATCGACTTTCGGTATGTGCTGTAGCAACGGTGTATCAGACATTCTCAGTTTCATTTGTAAGGTCATCTAAGCAGTTTTACCTTATTGCAGAAGAAGGTTGAGCTAACTCAGTTAAAAAGCTTTTAGTGGGACTGTCTTCTGTGCACACTTGTCTCTTGTTATAGGACAGAATTACATTGTCATCACCTTAAGCTAAATCCCTACAAGTTACTCTAACTAAAAAAAAAAAGTGTTTCCATACAAGGCAGTTTTATCAACTGAATGAAACTGGTCCATTTTAGCTTGTTTTCATACAAGGCCTTAGAAATTCTGTATCAAATCTTAGTGCCCTTCAAGTCAGTGGTTTAATTTCCATTAAATTTAGCAGGGTAAGGATTTTGTTCTTTGTCCAGGTTCTAGTGCTTCCTGACACAATAAAACGCAAACTGCAAGCAGGGGAAAAAAGTAGCTGGTTGTGAATCAACTGAACAAACATTTATTTATCCAGTTCATCCACCATACTTACCAGCAAACATTCCTTTTGTAAAACCATTCAGCCTTGAAAAAGGTATTCAGAATGTCTTTCAGTTGCAGACCAGAGGTGTAATATTGTATTGCTTGCATTCATAATCAATTTATATTAAAATGTTTTTAAAACCATTTTTAATTTTTCTTGCTTGGTTAGGAAGGTGATTCTGATTCTGCTGCTTCTCTGTAACACATGCAGATCATAAACAACGGCCTTTTGAATAAAAACTTCAGGGAATTTCAGAAACAAATGAAAATTTAGAATACTCACATTCATTTGGGGTCGTTTTCCAATGACTCAATGTTAATACTCTACTTTTAAGATTTCTAGAATTGTCTTTGCCTTCTCTCTTCGCTCTTGTGGGATAACCGGAAAGATGTTGTTCAGCTCTGCCAAAAAGCCCCTTGTGCTGAGAGGTGGGGTGAATAGACATGAAGATCTGTAGCCCAGATAGTTTGGATTATGGAATATTTCTTGGATATTGTTTTTCTGGAGATAAAAAGTTCATCAGCCTGTTTGTGATTTAAAATCCATGTCAGGCTCCAAGGCATACATCGAGTTAATCAGGAATTAACCTGTCTGTATAATGACCTATTAAACACGCTACTAGTTCAAAGGCCTCGTGTGCCATCTAGCTTTGGATCTTCTCCAACCGTGGCCACAAGTGCATGGTGAGGGAAGAGTAAGAATAGGGCAAACATACGTGCTAGTTCCCCCTTAACGTTCTCGCAGTCTTCAACTTTTCTCACATTGGGAGTTTCCCAAACCAGATGTGGTTTGTTTCCTCAGTAACCCCAGTGGATCTCTCAAATGCTCACCCAGTCTCTCCTACAAATTAAGTAAAGCCCTTTCAGCCACAGAGCCCTTTGGCAAGGATTTTCACAGCTCTGCTGCACTCTGCATAGAGGCTGGCTCTTCTGGCATTTGATTGCTGTCCAACCTCTCCATGCTGCTGATTACTCTGTAGACCTCTTTGCTGCTCTACATTGTTGTTTTTTTCAGGCTCAGCCACTCCTTGTGGACAACTTACTCCATAACTTTGATCATCCTTGGTGTTTTTCTCTGGGCCTTTTCCATTTCCTAAATATCCTTTTTTTTTTTTTTTTTTTTTGAGATGAGGGGACCAGAGCTGCATACAGTATTCATTTTGCGGCAAATACAGATTTATACAATGTTATAATAGTATTTTCTGGTTTGTTGTCTATTACTTTGCTAGCAATTCCTAGTGTTTAATATGTGTCCCCCTCTTGGTTTTTTTTTTTAACTGTGTCTGAGAAGTTTTCCTGCAAGTCTGCATTATAACCCCAAAGTCTTTCATTGAGTGGTAATGGCCAGCTCAGTGGTTAGCTACTTAGCTTAGGAACTGACCATACAGTTGCACTGAAAATGATTGAAAGCAACATAATAAATAATGTAATTGTACAAAGGAATACTTTCACTCGCAAGAAAGTGGTTCATGCTGGAGAAGTCAGTAAGTCAGAAGTGAAGAGGAGGAATGGCTGAGGTAGAAAGTGTCTGTCACTTCTAACATGTGACAAGTGGTATACAATCTTAAAAGTAACTGAAACGTTATCTTAGTAAGTCATAAAATACACATTCTCAAATCAGAACCTTCTTTGGTCCTGTGCTGCTTGGTTTCTTTCTGTCTTACACATTTTCCAGTATTCATCAATTTCTTTGTATCTAGGGAACCTCTCATGACCTGGATCTTTACAGTGATGCTTGCTGGTATTATCTTGAAAAGTTTAAGTTGCTTCTGGCAGAAGTCAGACCCTTTTCTCTTAAAGACACAAAATGAGAAGACAGTCACTTACATTTAACTCCTTCACCGTCTCCTGCTTCCTGCTAGGTCATAGATATATCTAAGCCATGAGAGGCAATGCTGGCATAAGACAAATCGCTTAGGTTCACATTTCAAACCTGTTTCTTTCTCCCACGCTAGTCGGTTTTACTGCGGAGATGCTCATCAGTAATCCTTGAAAAAGAAAACTGGTGGTCTAGCATCAAAGATGCAAAGCTGAAGGATATCAGCTCCGTTGTCACGTCAGGTAGACTTTTTCACTATCCCACAGGCAATGTCATGTGTACGCTAAAACTGGGAAGTGCTCAAGTTCTGTAACAGTAAAGTGGGGATGCTGCATAAAAAAATAGGCATGATCCAAAGGGACTTAATTCCACAGTAAGGACTGGTTTTATAAGTAATGTTTGAATTTCATTCTATGTACTTTTAGTATGGCATTAACACTGTGACGCCCTTAAGTTCAGTCTTGTAGAGATAAACCTACTTTAAAGTTTTGTCTGAGAGAAAGAAAGCCTCTAAAGCCTATTTTAGTTTGAAATGTAATTGAAAGTTTGATTTTCTTGATGAGTACTTTGGGGTACATGTTCAGCTAGCTATTTGGAGAATTAGCTGTGCAAGTCCCATTACTGCTAATGCTACTACTAATTCCCTGCACAACATACTGAATATTTACATATTCGTTTAGTATTTAGATGAGCCATTAAAATATTGGTTTCTCACTGTTACAGTCATCTGTAGCACAAAAGAAATCCTAAATATGTGGAAATGACAATTTTTAGTTAAAGATGTTTAATGTTATTTAAAAGATAGCATTATTACAATTCCAGTTAAACCCTAAATTGTGACTAAAATGACTTAATTTCTTACCTCGGAAATAGTAGATTGGATTAATGTTCTGTGGACACCAAGAATGTAGATTATTTGCTTTGTGTGAAAAAGCTCTGGTGTCAGAGAAGCTTAAGAGAGGCATTAGCTTAATGCTTGGGTGTTACAGAGAGCGAGTTATTTTAGCAGTTTTAAATGTGGTAGCAAATACTGTCCACAGGATGGATTTTGATCATTTGTGAATGGTTCTCTTCTGTGTCAGCTATAGACAGGTAAAACACTGGGCGAAAAAAATTTTATTCGGCATGTGACTGTGTTTGGCAACCTTGCACATCGATAGCATCGTTTGACTACCGTGACCGAATCTCATTTTCAGTCAGACTGCTTCGTGCTGAGGGTCATCTCTGAACTGGACAGCAGTCCCAAAGTGAATAGGATGGAAGCAATAAATACAAAATAGCTCCTATAAGCCTTAGGCCTCAAAAGAAACCAAGACAACATTTCTATGGATCTAAGCACAAAGGCTGCTATTCAGCCTTCTTTTACAAGTAGTTGCTTAGATCTCTTAGTTGTTCCTCTAAATTGTGATTCTTAATGTAGCTGTGATTTTCTTAGGGTTTTATTATGAGTTTTACTGCTCCATCTCTGCACATATTACTGCCTTGTCCAGTCTCTTGCTACGTTTGGGACAGAGCGATGGCTCAACAGGAATAGTTGTCATCATTTTCTGAAGCACTACACCAAAATTTTGGAGGGAGGGGGCATCCAACACCTCAGGAGATCACCACTGTTATTCTCCTTCTTGATTCCTCTTGTGAAAAATGAGCAGCTTCGCTTCACTACTCCCCGTCACTCCTTAACATCAGGCCTGGGGAGCAAATGCCAAATCTGCCAGTACTTTTCACTTCTAGCATCGGAAAATTTAGAGGTAAGGCCAGGACAAACTTGATGTGGAGCGTGGCTAGATGTGGGGGACTGACAAGAAGCAGAGCAGAGTGGTGCAGTGCCTGGATGCGAGCAGAATACACCTGAACAGTGGGGAGAAGGGACTGCAGTGAAGGTAGGAGTGAGTCCAGATTCGATTTGTTTGTCTAGGAAGTCTAGCAGACACGTGGGAGGAAAATAGTTCAAAAACCAAGACAGAGTGGACGAGTGAACACTGAAATTTTACACTGGCATGTTTTTGATCTAATGCTGTGTGGGTTAAACTTCTGGTTTTGGGGATGTGACTCAGGAGTTTATCAAATTGGAGTCTGGCCCTCCTGAAGACAACTCTCGGCACCTGAGTAAATCAGATGAAGTTTGCCTGGAATTTAAAAGTGCCATGTGTTTCTCAGGACTGTTTCAGAGCTGATGACTAAAGAAATTTCCTGGGACCAGTTGAACCTCAGTCTTATTGTTTAGGTTAATGGACTTACATCAGAGCTTGATGTTCAAATGTTACAGACAAGATTTCTCTAGGCTACTTCAGGCTCCAATTATTCTGGAAGACTTTTGCTACGCATACATCTACCACTTCAGGAGCATCTTCAAGATATATTTCAGGAGAACAAGTTAGTCCTTCCTGAACTGCCTCGCTGCAGTCCTCTGCCCTCTGTGACTTCCCTTCCAGGTGACAGGAATGCAAGTACTCAGCTGTACAAAGTACAAAGAGCTGTCCCACCAGTTGTCACTGTTCACGCAATATCCATTTCCAGCAGCAGAAACTCTCTACAGATGGTGAGTCCTCGGAAGCAGGCTGCACGCAAATGCAAGCAGAGTAGCAATAACGTGACTTCTGCTTCCTGTGGAAGTCCATTGTCTTTACAGGTCGTTCTGCAAAGAAGGAGCATAAATGGGATCATAGTTTGGCTCTACATCCTTTGGATAAGGAAGGAGGCTTTCAGGAAGCAGTAGGATGAGCTTGCCAATGAGGATTCTGGGATCTTCCATCTTCCAGCCCACACCCTACACGTATTTCTTGTTTTTAATAGTTTTGTTCTTTGCATTGTCACCTTCAGAGTATTCTGCCACAAGTCTCTCCTCTCTGTTCTTCTAGAAGCCCTGCAGCAGTGCTAAAAACATTCATAATAACAGGTAGCAATGGTATCAGTACTGTAAGAAGAGAAAGAGATGTCAAAGATATGCTTTCACTGCTACCCCTAGCTGAAGCAAAGAGCCATCAGACAGCACTGGTGGTCACCATACCAATGTAAGTCATCAAAACTCTAACAAAAATGCTGACATGTTCTGCAGGAAATGCAGAAATGTGCTCCGCATCTGAGGCTATCACTCCTTCTTCTGCAGTCAGTGCCCTGGATCTGTCGATGAATTGCAAGGCAATGGCGCTTTTTTGCTCCCTCTGTATGATCAGATTGAGGTGGGAAGTATGTTCCTCTCTCTTCCACGAGGCTGCCCTAGACCTTCTGGACCCATTCAAATGCATAAGGCTGTCTGGGACACCTTAGTACACAGCATCATGCCTGTTAACCTCATCAGACTGTTTTAGAAGTTAAGACTGGCTGTAGGTTTTGAGACTCGTTGCTTGGTATTGTTTGCTTCACAAGGTGCAGTCTTCAGTAGTTTTATTCTATCTACTCAGTTGCGATTGAAGCAAATTCCAAAGACTGAGTAGTAAACTCTGATGCAACAAATAGTAACATTTCACAAGAAGATTGTAAGAAAAGTTAAAATGTTCATGTAAAAAGTTAGAATTTCCTTAGATTTACATAATTATAGAAAAGTATTTCTATTTTAACTCTTTCATGCTTTTGGATGTTATAATAAGAAATTGGAAGCAGTAGCATCTCAAGCTATAGCAAGTTATTTGTGTTTTTACTATTTTTTTATATAATTTACAAAAGGCACTAGGAATGCAGACGTTATGATTTAACACTCCTACTTTATTAATGTAAATTTCTCAGATAATGTTTAAATTTTATCAAAGTGGGGATAAAAAAAATGTCCCATTTCAATATTGACATACTGAAAGTCAAGTAAAATATCTTAGCATACTTACAAGGCATAGAGTTGTACTTCAACATTTAAGTTCCCTTTTTTGCTGTATGCTGGAGGTTGATACAGTAGCTTTTGTAGTGTTTCTTCCCTTGAGCGATGTCCAGTCTCACTGCAGCCTTTCAACAGCCGTTTTCTGCCAAGGCAGTCTGTTCTTTGTCACGAAGTGCATGTGGGTACACACTGAATCATCAAATCAGGACTCTAAGAAACAAAAGAGAGAGAGGAAGAAGAGGTGATCACTCTGTACAAGGCAATTAACACTGGGACCTTTACAAAATGGAGAAATGGTAATTCTTGGGAGATGGGTCAGATATACACGGACACAAGCAGATTTGCTGCAATGTATTACAGGTAGTGCCAGTCGAATGCACCTGGAAGATTTTGTAGTTTTTCACTGCCTGCTACTTCATTTAATCATTTGCAGTGATAAGGAGTGACCATAAATCCACGAACAGCAAAAACAATGTGATAATGTGTGCGTACGTATTGCATGGCAGTTACGAGTGTACCAGAAGTTATCAGCTACGTACTGTTATACCTCTGTCTTATGAGAGAAAATGGAAGCAGAATTTGAGTAAAAGGAACAGTAGGATTTAATCGATTTCCTGCCAATATGCAAACATCTGTATTGATACTATTTAGCAAAATCACAATATGCTGTCCGAGATCCATATTTGGCAGAGAAGGCTGATGAACCCTCAGCTAGTGTGCTGATTTTTTTTTGTTATTTTTTTTTCTGACACAGGCATTATTGTTGCGATCTGTGACCTAGCTCCATTTCAGCAACGCTGAAGGATATCAGAGACTGGGTAGTCGCTGGAAACATTGACTGAAGGGTGACTTGTGTGCATAGAAAGAAGGGGAATTTTATCGTCTAATACTGAAATTGCCCTGACAAGCCTTGTGTGTAGAATTTTTACCGCAAACTTCCAGGCTGCAAGCGTAAATAGCACAGCCCAGATGTTCAGCTTAAAGGGGGATCCGTAACGGCAAACAGAGTGTGCAAGGTGAGGGGGAGCTATAGAGCCAAAACGCAATCAGCCAGGCAAAAGCTAGAGCCTGGGGGCAATGGGAGTAGCAAGCGGCAGAAGAAGAGAGCAAAACCAGGTTTCACCTATGTGAAAATGGGTACAAAATGATTTTCAAATAAAGATCAGCTGCTCAGAGCGGAGAGGCTGGGTGCGGGCTGCAGCGGGGCCGTAGCAGGGGGTGCGGGTGGTTCTGGTGCAGCAGGGTGGGTGAGGGCAGGTTTTCAGGGGGCTTGGGGCTGAGCTGCCTGAGTTCTGGCGGCAGAGCAAGCTTCACCTTCAGCTGTTACTTCAGTGGAGGCATTGACAGGGCCTTCGCCTTTCCTCGGTGTCCTCAAACTTGGAGAATATTTTCTTCTTTAAAACCTCTACTCTTCTGTTGGAAGCACCCAGTGGGTTCAAAAGTTCTTGATGGGGTCTAAAGGACAGAAGCATAGCATGAGGTTTGTTTGTCTAGGAAACTAGGCCAGAGGGGATATTAAATAATCTTACAGGTGTTTGTGGCGCGGGTGGCTCATGTTGAACAATTTGAAGAGAAAAAGGTGGTCATTGGATTAAACAAAATGAATTCCTGAGGTAAAAAAGCAGGTTTTTGTGTAGTTAAGGACTGCATCATAATAGTTACACCAGAAGGGAGGGGAAAAAAGTTTCTTCAGGCACAGAAGAGTCTTCTTGGCTTTTTTATTTCCTGACTTCTAAATGCTTGACTAGAGCTACATAACTTTTTAAACAATTTTTTTACGTGTGTGTGAAATGCATGTATCGAACAGCCACTGTTCAAGTGCAAATTTATTTTTAAATAGAATTGACTTCTTGTATTAGTATAGGTGCTTCGGAAGTAGAAACATTTCTATGTTATCACCACCTATCTTTTGAGAAAGAGATGGATATTTTTACCTTGGCAATTCTGGTAGCAAGGTGGAGGCAGTTTTACAATAATCTGAATATATTTAAGGTGTGCAGTTCGTTTTTGTACCTAATGAATAACTGTGTGCCTGAGTGGGCGGATGGAAAATAAGAAGCTCTCGGATTAGATAGAGAAGGTAAAACACGTTACACTTATGCACATATCTGCTAATATTCCAATACATTTGATACAGTCACCGTTAAAAGCCATTTTTTATGCATGTGATGGCAATCAGTTTTCTTTGAAAACTGTGATCGCAGGGGGACAAAAAATGTCCACACGTTTTAGAAACCAATACAAGTGTTTCATCGAATTAAACCAGAAATCACATTATCTTCCAGTCGTATTTCTCCTGTGGTCCCGGTGTAGGCAGAGATGAAACAGAAACTGGCGCAGGCTGAAAGGACTACGGGCGGAGCGGGGGCTCGCAAACAGGGCGATACATGATTTCTTCTGCACCTGGTGGAGTCCAGCACCTTTGGTCTGCAGCTGCCCCGTGTGGCTACGAGAGACAAGCTACCCAGTGCTTTGCTCGTGCACCTCTGGTGATTGATAGTAAAATGATGACTAGGAGCATTGACGCAAATTAAGAAGCACGTTATCAAGAGAGTACTGCGGAAACAGTTCACTAGCCTGTGTCAGAGAGTCTGAGGCACGAAACGTGAGGAGACCCGTAGAGACGTCTGAAGTTACAAAGAAGTGGGTGAAGCAAGGGTCTTCTGCCCCACTTCTGTGCAAAAGGATGGCCGATCCAAGAGCGCCCGGCAGTTGTGCCTGGGTGGTCTCAGCCGGAGGCAGGAAGCTCCATCAGCACCGTCACTGTCGTCACAGGCTGCCCGTGCTGCACAGCTAACCAGTGTCTGTAACTGAGCGGCAGCTAACCAGCTGGAGTTTGGGGAAGATGTTCCATAGAAACTAGACAGTCATCTTTTGAGAGGACTGCAGGGCTTTGCTTCTTTCCAGTGGTCACATTTGTGACCTGGTGTGATGAAATTTTCTGTCTTCTTGTAGTTTAGCCCCAGCCAGCAACAAAGCACCATGCAGTTGTTCTCTCACTCCTCCCCCCCGGTGGGATGGGGAGGAGAATCGGAAGGAAAAGGCAGAACTTGTGGGTTGGGATAAAGACAGTTTAACAGAACAGCAAAGGGAGAAGAAAATCACAACAATAAAGATAAAAAGAATACGCAGAGTTCAATTTTCTCACTGCCCGATGCTCAGCTCACCATCTGATGCTCAGCTCACTCCTGAGTAGCAAAGTTGCTGTTACGCAGGGTTGTTTTTTTTTTCACCTTCTTAAATATGTTATCACAGAGGCATTACCACCGTCACTGATGGTCTCGGCCTTGGTCAGCAGCGGGTCCATCTTGGGGCCGGCTGGCATTGGCTCTATCAGACATGAGGGAAGCTTCCAGCAGCTTCTCACAGAAGCCACACCAGTACCTCCCCTACTACCAAAATCTTGCCACACAAACCCAATACAATTCTTTAGCCTTTCCTTGGTAAAGACAGCAAAAATGCCTCCTTTATCTGTAAGGAACATTATGTGCTGATCTACAGGAGGAAGAAAAACTAAGTGTCCCTTGGGAATTACCTACGACAGCTAATGTGTCATTATTTTCTTTAGCCCTTCCTCTCTATGGACAACAAAAAGGGATCATTCACTTGTAAGGAACATTTTGCATTGATACAAGTTATCTGAGAGAAAAAGAAACATCCATTGGAAATGTTAAGTACAACAATCGGTTTGGCATTGATTTAGTTGCTTTACATTTCTTTTTTTGTCAGATAATTTTGATATAAAATATGGAACAAGATACCTGTAGATTGCTTCTGCAGGAGCCCTGTGGCCTCAGAGCTGATGATAGTCTTTCTTGACAATGTGCTATTCCTTTCAGAGCAATTCCATTCAGCCTATGTATTGGCTTCCACTGCATGTCTTAGAAAAGGTGAAATAATCTAATGCAGCATTAATTGATTGCTGCATATCGATGCAGAAAATGGTGCATTGTAACGTTCTCATCCTTTGTGCAAAAAAAAAAAGCAACATTTTTAATGAGATAGGAAAAAGAAAGTATAACAATAAATTTAGGAGGCTGCTATTTAAGTAGCTTCTAAATGAAACATTTGGATTTTGTGAATAAATCTACATTCTGATGTCTGATATCTGGAGCAAATGTTGACACACCTTGAGTATCTTCATGCTTGGGAGACAGATCCAGTTATAAGGGTAAATGTGCCATCTTGCACACATTTGGCTCTCAGTACCCTCTTCTCAACACATGATTGCATCTTAAATTCTGTCTTTAATACTTTGTGTGACTGGAATTAGTGAATCTTGGGAAGTGGACAGAGCAGAGGGAAAACAGTTACGCTGTTTCCTGACTTTCAGGTCCCATGTGAGCAATTAGTTACAAAGCAGCCTTGTAAAGAATACCGATATCCATGTATAGACACCCTTACCAACATAAACTTTCTCCAGAATATACATACACTTTTAAATTTCAGAAATAATTTCAACATGTAGGAATATTACTTGTAAATGCATTGCCCTAGGATACTAGAACAAAGGGTGAGGCATGGGAAAGGGGAGACAAGAATTATGATACAAACCAAGGCTGGTACCTGGGAAAAAAGGTATATGACAGCTCTACTGAAGACTTTCCAATTTTCTTGTTGGTTTGGAAGATGCTCTCTCCCATGGAATAGCTGCCTTGGTCACAGCAAGAGGGGGGCTGCTGCCCAAGCTCAGCACTCTTGTAATCTATGAAAAATAGCTAAACCCTGATCTCAGAGGGGGCTGGCAATTTTTAAGACGAGCTAGATGTAGCATTTTCAAGTCTTCAGATCATTTCTCTTTTATGTCAGACAGAGCTGTGATCACACCTTTGTGCAGAAAGCATTACTTAATGTTTAGGGAGGAACCAGTAAACTGATGTTTGCAGATGAATCTCAGCTGATTTATTTTAAATATTGAGAGGTGTGTGTGAGAAGGAGAAGGAAGATTTTAGATCGTCCTTGCTTCCTGTGACTGATACCCAGCTGCTACCATCTTTCAATCTCAGTAGTTAATGTTTTCAAGATTGCCCACAAAAAAAAAAATGTCAAGAAAGTTGGTTTTAAAATGACACAATCTCCAAAATTCATGGCATTTGGGATGCCTGTCACTGAAAGATAGTGCTTGAAATAAATTGCGAGTGCGATGCGTATGAGGATAAACCTCAGAATTTTCCCAGATATCCTGAAAAGGCTGGAAAAAGAGATTGGTGCCTGGGGCCCCGTTTAGGCTTCTGTTTGCCATATGTTTTCACTAAAGAAATTAAATGAAATGTTACAAAATCTGCAAGAGGTAAGATGTAGGAGGCACCAAACTAAAACCAGCAAGGCTTACATGGAGACTGGACAAGTGAGTCTTCATGGGCTCAAAATGGAGTATAGTTAATGCAGTTTTTACCAAGGGCTTCTGAAGAACAAAGGTACTGGTTCTCACAGAAGCCATATCTGATCCATGGATCTCCACCCATACAGACGAAGACTAGATTGCCTACAGGCAGATATGGGATAGACTAGAAACATCAACAAGTTAAAAGTTACTTGAGGTGCAGGTGTCAGATGTGAAGGGAAACACATCATGACACCAGCTGCAGACTATCCTGAGATTACCCTAGGAAACAAGAATGTCAATGTGTGCCAACGGATACAGACCACTGGCAGTGAAATACAGATAAAAGCGGCGTGCTCGACTACATGGGGAACCGCGGGAAAGACAAAGTGTCACAAGGGAAAAGTTGATGAAGAGAGACTTGCATGGAAGTTATGGGAACAAAAGAAAAGAAAACTTGGAGCAACAAGAGGGAAATATTGCAGAAATCAGAAAGTAAATAGGTACAGTAAGCTGCATATATTGGCTGCATATATAAGGTGTACACAAAGAATATTAAACCTGTTAAAAGCTAATATACATACATCCTTCAGAAAACAAACAATCCATAATATTTTGTTATTACCATGGCTATTGATGTTGTTGCTCAGCTCTAGATTTTAAGCTGGTGAAACTGGAATAGCTTTGTCAAAACTAATGGAAACAGCAGTTCAGACCAGCAGGAGGATCGGCTCTTCCCTGTTTCCACGGCACCTTTATCAAGATGGTGTGTGAAGAGATACCTCCGCTGGTGCCTGAAAATAGGGTAACTGGCTGGGTCAGTGATGCAGAATTAGCATGGATGTTACTAGGACTGGATGAATTATTCATTGTAAATCGATTATAGGATAATTTTAGCTTTTTTGTGGGTGTTCACAAATAATTCGTGAACTGTTTCCTCGTGATAGACTGATTTTCAAAGTCCTCACCTGAAGACTTAGAAGGAAAATATTGTCTATGCCTGCAAGTTGTTAACTTTGACTATTTGCTACTTGTGACGTATAATTGGTCCCTTCAGTTGCATTGCAGTTTTCCTACTCCATGGTGGATTATTGGAGTTTGGATACAGAATTAGAGCATGATTACTAATGATTAGTGAACAGAACATACTCTTAATTATCCATGAACAGTCATGTTTGTATCTGAGAATTCAGCTGAAGACGGACATTCCCAATGCATTTATGCCAATAAAAATCAGAGATAAGGAATAAAAATGATCATGAAGTTGGCAAGGAAAGATACATTCAGAATTTGAATTCTGTTCTCCTTCCCCTCTACACTGCCCTGGTGAGGCCTCATCTGGAGTACTCTGTCCAGTTCTGGGCTCCCCAGTTCAAGAAAGATGAAGAGCTACTGGACAGAGTCCAGCGGAGGGC
>Ga0065711_1040156_pt1 | contig 17196 bp, 11 predicted proteins | sample Hoacrofraction12_FD_59098 | JGI IMG/M metagenome (GOLD analysis project Ga0065711, IMG submission 59098) | Hoatzin crop microbial communities from Cojedes, Venezuela - Epithelial fraction 12 v2 (version 2) | ecosystem: Host-associated > Birds > Digestive system > Esophagus > Crop | place... | reverse complement strand
CCCGAGAAGGGGATGTTGGGACTATTCCATCAGTGTGGTATGTCTGTGTAAACATCATTAGCTCCTATGAGCTGACACGCTGGAGATTTTCATTTCTTCTTACAAATCGCTCCCTTCCACAATAAAAATACCACGCATATTAGGCTGGATAATGTTCGGAGGGAAGATGGAGATGTTTATTCTCGCTGCCTTTGATCTCTCGCAAAGCAGAAAACGGTCTGGGCGGAAGAACAGCACCGGAGACAGGGGAGGGCGAGGGTCTCCCCGCCGGCGGCTGGGCCTGCCCGTGGGCTGCGGTGCGAGCCCCGGCCCGGTGGCCTCGCCGCAGGCGCGACGGGACGAGCCGGAGGTGTGAGGCGGCCGCGCTGCCCTGGGCACCGTCCCGCACTCCCACCAGGCCCACGAGAGGCCCCGGCCCTCGGCAGCACGCCTCGAGGAGCCCAGATGGCCCGGGCGAGGCCAGGCTGTTTGAGAAAAACCGCATCTCCAGAGTCTGCAAGGGGTTTTTCTTTCCCCCTTCAATTCTTCAGTCTCTGGGGTGTCTGTCTGGCTGCCAGTGGGGTTATTCCACACAGGGACCTGCGCATGCGCTTCGCTTGGCCGGGCTCCGCAGAGCAGAGCCGAGTCGAGCTGAGCCAAGCGTGCTATCTCCCTTGATCCACTCCTTATCTCCGGGAGCAGTCATGGCAAGCAGGGAGCTCCGGCAGAGAAACTTCCCTCATCCACTTCCCCCTTCCGTCTGCTTGCCCTGGCAGCAAGACAGCGCTCTGGTAACCAGCAGATGTCCACACCCTGCTTCTTCCAGAGCCCTCTTCGCTGCAGTTGCCTTGATGCCTTGGTAGGTACAACTTGCTTCCCTCTCCTCGGTGGTTTTTTGGGGGGAGGAGGAAGCTTGGTGTATTCTCATTGTAGTCACAATAAAATCAGTGAGGTCCCTGCAGCCGATTTCAGCATTACAGGTGTGGATAATATAAAGGGCAAAGGAGTCTGAGAGAGACAGGTCTTTCAAAACAAGACTCTCCGTTGTGCTGCGCTTTCTCCATCTGGTGCTTTGCCCAGCTCACCAGGAGAAGGCAGCAATCTGCACGGCGTGCAGGAGTCCTCACAACCCTTTGTGGCGAGACTTCAGCCAATTTTGATAAGCCCTACATCCCAAAGGCAGTTTTGGTCCAGGGACCCACCCAGATCCCAGGCTCTCTCTTTTTGCGTTCAGCAACGTTTGCTTTTTTCTCTCTCTGTCCATGTACCGAGTCCTGTGAACAGCCGGAGCCCGTGTAATTAAGGCCGTTAATGGAGGCCAAGCATGCGTACATGGGTCCAGACCCTTTCCCCTTGTGTGAGCAGGCAGCCCTGCCACGGGGCCGCTGTGCCCGAGGGGTGCCGGCTCAGTTGCTAGGACAAAGCTGGCAAACACCAAACGTCAGCCTCTTTCCCTCCACAAGGCTGATCCCCTTCCAGCAGCACGCGTGGCATGTGCTGTAGCGCAAACTCATTAGTCAGACCACATTGGGTAATCTTTCCTTTTTGTCCTTCACCATTTTCTTTTTGTACCTCAAACCCCCTTTCCATAAATCTCCAGGACAAGGGTGTGGGCAGAAACCCCCTCGCTCCCCGGCTAGTTCCCCCAATTCGTCAGCTCGGTAGCCTGGCAGGGCTGTGTCAGAGCATTCGGCTCCTTCCTCCCACTCTCTCTTGCGGTGATTAACCACTGAGGACTCAATCAGGGAGCTTTGTTCATCTAGGATGCTGTCTTTTCCCAGGCAAACTGAAGTAATTTGTATCAAGAGCAAGTCTGGAGGGGTTTTTGACAGGTCTCCACACATACATGGTTGTGTGAAGTGGAAAATCTGTGGCTGCAAGATGGCAGGCTGCTACCACGAAGGAGCGTTGCTTTCTACTCTACCTATGTATCTGGAGTTATTTCATGACCTTCAAGCCCTCTGTTTTAGAGAGGCAGCTGGGTAACTAAGGACAGCATTTTGCTTAATAGGTGTCAAAAGTCAGAGGTCAAACGGACTTATCATTTTTCCAGTATCTGAGAATCTAGCTCTCATTCTTTGAATACATTTATATGCCATGTGATTGCAGTTGAGGGACAGATAAGCCTGGAGCCCAAATCATGACCAAACAGTCGAGGAGTTAGGAATCCACATTTCTCAGCTAGAGGTGAAAAACTGGAGCCTTTCAATCCTCATAGAAAAAAAAATGGAGAAAAAAATACATCAGTTAGGCAGAAAAAATGAAATTATGAATCCAAAGGTCTTTGTTGAATTAATATTGTTCCTTTTATTCAAATACATAAAAATGGAGATCTCAAAATGTAGTTCTCTAATTGCAGAGGAGGAAATGCCCATTTCCATGTTTGGAGGATCTGTCCTCAAGTGGCCAAATTTGTGATTCCTGTGGTGTAAGATTTTCCCAAAGGATAAATGTAGTAATTCCAGCATCGCTAATATATTAATTATGTAGATAATGCTGAAATTACTAGATTGTACCATTTTAAAACATCTGGTATATAAGACCAGATGTTTTCCTTCCTTGCTAGGGAAAGCAGAGTGGCTTTACCAACCTGTCTGTTGCACCTCCCACTGTTGGCGTCAGATCGTTCAGCCCACTGAGTGATCCCACAGGCTGAACGCTCTTGCAGCAACGATGTCAGTTTTTCAGTGCCGGGCATCCATGAATCACATCGTACAGAAACAATGTGCCCTCATTTTTATCACCGGATCTGCCTGAGTACCTAAAAATTATCTTGAGTCAATAAAAAGGGGGGTTACCTGTGTTCACCTTTTTTTGTGGCTTCTGCATTTATTCAATGTTAATAGCTCAACAAAAGTTAATTAGTAGAAGTCTATACTGAAACAGTAAATTTTTTAAGATAGTATTGATGGAAAGACAAATTTTAATTCATGTATGCTGACAAGCACTTAAAAAGAAGGCAATAATATTTAGTTTTCCCTAACTTGGGCACAGTGAAGTAAGCTATAAATCTCTAGCCAGAACTAATGAGATCTAATCTCGGATCTGCAGTAGAATCACACATAAGCAACCGTTTGCTAACATTTGTACAGACCAAAGTTTCTTAAAATCATACAGAAAACTATTTTGAATAAAGGCTTTTAAAAATCTCATAACTTGTTTGCTGACAACTCACAAACAGAATAAGACAGGCCCTCTAGATAAATTATTTGCAATGAATTCTTTGCTCGGATCTAGTTCTCCTCCTTCTCAAGCAGTATTTTTAAAGTGAACAGTCATGAATTACTTGGATTTTCAGCTCCAGAGTTTTGGAAGAAAAAGAGGTTTTTTCCGCCTTTATTTGTACATGAATGTGAATTCCAATATAACACAAAGATGCCTGCTCTAAATTGTGATTGAACAGTGCTCATCAGGGAAAGCATCTACCGCTTCCATCCCTAAATTAGGAACCGTCTCTCCTGACAGGGTCACCAGTGTGAACTCTTCAGGTAGTAAGAAGTTTTGTGGGCAGACTCATTGTGCTGGCCACAAAGCAAATTGTGAAGAAGTAAGAAGGCTTTTCCCAAGGCTAGCTACCTGCACATAGCTTAAGGAACACAAAAACTATGGAACATTCAAAAGCTAAAATGGAACACTTTAAATGTGATTTTTTTAAATTATATGAATATATGTCAAATATTAAATATGGTGTTTTTTTCTATGGATGTATGGAAAACTATAAACTCTCATTTAGAGAGTTGCCTTCCAGTGACACGTTCCTTCACACCGATGTCAACTTCAGAGGGGCTGTAGTACCATTTTTCCTTTGTATTCTTTCCTAACCTTTGGTAACTGCAAAATCATCAGCTATCTTGAGGTTTGCTGCATGTACATTTTATTTTAATGTTTCTTGATTACCACTATATAAACTGTTTAGTTTCAGGATGTTTCTTCCTGGCACGAGGTTATTCAATATAACTACTGGTTTTGAACTACTCTTCGCATTGTTTTGAGTGTTTCATATTGACCCAACAAAAAGCCCAATTTTACCCACATAAGCAGTCCCACTGGCTTCACTAAACTTTCATATGATGACTGGCTGAGCATCCCCACATTGCCAGCTGTGATCCCACCTCCCTCTTCTTCCTTTGTCTTGCTTCAAGTGGGGACAGTCCTAAGAGCATGTGTGCTGTGGCTTGGAAAGCCAAATCATATGCTGTTTATCAGCTTGCTTGGCATGGCAAGACCAGTGAGAGCATTCATTTACGGACAGAAAGCCTCTGCTTTTCCCGTGGCCCTGGATGCTCTAAAATCATGATCCGTGAGGATGCCCAGGCCTTTGTGCCCCCTCGCATCTGCACCGCCTGACATCCAGATGTGGGGTGCCTCTGGGCTGGGGTCTTCAGCACGGTGCATCCTGCAGCTGCGGACCTGGCAGAGGAAGCCGAGCTCTCCTTGTGCCTTGCTGGGCAGCACCACTGACAGATAGGTGCCATCTGAGGTACAGACACCACTAAGAACAAAAGGACTGAAGGCCTGACTCAACCACTGCTGAGGTGCAGCCAAAAGTGGTTGGGAAATGTGTGTTTTGAAGACTCGGAGATGCAGGGAAGGGGACAAAACAATTCAAAGTATGTACAGAATTTAAAGCCAGAAAAAACCACACAGCAAGGCGTTGCTAGGCTGTATAACATATAACATCATCAGCTGAAATCAGCACTTGTCATAGTGGCCTTTTATATTGCTGAAATAGCATCACTGCGTTGTGTTTACTCATCAGGTATCAAATGCAAACCTTAGGAATACGTGCAGTGTATTTCATCTGTAAGTTAAAAACCCACATATGATAGGGAAAGAAAAATTGCACTTTTCCATATCTGCCTACCAGAATCTCAGCGCAGCATGTGAGATAAAGCATGTTCTGCTATAAGCAGGAGGAAACAGTGCAGCATCTGTAATACCAGTGTGTGCTCTGCAGATCTGGGTGAGATTGGCTTTATGCTCACCTGCAGATGCGTGACCAGAGTGCTCAGCTGTAAGTGGGAAAGCTCTCTGTTGCAAGCAGATCCCTTGAAATGACAGCCACATATTCCATGCTCAGGAGCTTTCTGCTGAGAGCATGTCCCACTAATGAGGGTGTTTTCCTCAAAGACAGACCTGCTCACTTGCTCCTGCTTTCAAAACATGCCAAGAAATATGCTCAAGCATTAACTTCAGTTTGACTTTTTGGTGAATTGCCAAATTCACCGTTTTGATGCAATCGCTAATCAGTTTTCTTCCTACCATTTATGCTTTGTCTTGCCCCTAACTGACCCTTTGCTCTGGTGCCAGACTCATCAGGCTCGGAATGGCAGTGTAAGGCGCTGGTGTCATTGCTGGTGGTGGCAAAATGCCTGTGCACTTTGGAAGCGGAAAACAGGCTTTTGTTTTCATTAGCATCAGCTGGCAGGGCAATCATCATTTGGGAATGGTGACAGCATTTTCTGAAGTCAGTCCTTGGGTCCTGGGCCTGTGTCTTGTACTTTGAATCATCTGGCAAGACCCAGTCAGCACCCTGGATTTCCCCATTATACCACAATAATTGGTACTTTTCAGGGCAGGCAGCGATCAAGCACCTAGAAAGCCAGCTGCTGGCAGGGCTCATCCACCACCCACAGAAGGCTGATTCCCTCGGTGTGCGGGCGATGCACATGCTGGCGACAGCCCCAGGCAGCAGAGCACCCATTGCCGCTCCGCTCTGAAAGAGGTGTGACTCCTGATTTAGCTGCCCCGCCAGAGATGGTAAGTTACTCACTGAAACTGCTCCTGTCCTCCTCTCCAAGGTGTTATCTGGGCTGCTGGCTGCAAACACCGGCGTGTAGAGCACCGCTCGGTGGTCACACTTCCTCTCCCAAACTCGTCAAACTCCATTTTTTTTTCCCTGTAAAATTATTTCCCTTGCATCTAAAGCAGGTTTAGCATTTCCGTGTTTTCACTCTATCGTTTCCTACTAAACTGAAAGCTCATCTCGCCATCTCACAGCATAGCTCTAAAGTCGCAAACTCCGTTGCGCGTAAGGCAAGGTGGCAAAAAGCGAGGTCTGATGGAATTGTGGCACATCGCTGCTGCCCTGTGTGATGTGCCAGAACTGACCAGTGGGAATTTAGACTTAAACTTGGTTTTCACTCATTTTCAGTGACTTCTAGTGCTTTTAACAACTGTCTGTTTGATTTGTACTCATCGTTCCCTGGGTTTTCCTTTAGAGAAACACGAGAGTTGCTCTTTTGGGGGGGACAGGAAAGGTGTTGTTACAAACTGCAGTCGAGGACGGTGCATCACAGCCACTTTTTCTCCCTCCTGCATCAGCTTCTCTCTGTGCTCTCAGAGATGGCAACTTAATGTTTGTTAAAATATTATTTCCTGGATGGTTCCAAATATTGCTTCCTCGGGGAATAAATACTAAAATAAATGGAAAATGCTTCTTTGAAAAAACAAACAACACTTTCAGGCAAATAAACACTAAAATCTGCCACATTCGATTACAAGGACAATGGAAAGGGAAATGAATCAAAAACATATGCTTAATTTTAAGCAAAAAAGTAGCCGTGTAGAAGGGCTGTAAAACAACAGGGTATCTCACACTGTGGCAGTGAAGCCCAGGTCTAAGTGGATTCTTCGCGAGAGGTGTGAAATGCCTCTGCAGTTAGGATGGTTTTTTGTTCACAGCGGAGTCCAGGCAATAGTCCTCCATCATTAAGTTTTTCTAAATTCTCCCAAACAATTTCACTGCGAGTACAATACAACCTTGAAAGCAGTCCTGGAAGATATCCGAATGTCCAGTTCTCAAAACAAGATTTCAACATGCGTCACGTCCCTCCTTGGATTATTTTGGCCAAGGGTGACAGGATCAACCAGAATTCCAGGTTGCAGTTCATTAGTCCATGACAGCTAGATTATCTCTGTCTGCAAGTGGGGCAGTTCTGACCATATGCATTAAGATCATTCAAACATTTCCTAGGATACTTATCTTGATGCAATTCTTTGTGCCTCTGAGCAGGAATAGAAGCAATTAGACCTGAGCTGTAGGTGTATGTGTAATCAGCTAGCTAAGCAGCTGACAACTTATAAATGATAAATTCTGCGCCAAATGCAAAATTTCAGATGTGCAAGAGAAGATTCTTTCCAGTCAGGATCCTCAGAAATGCAACTTCAGATAGAGCTGGGCTATTTCACACGATTTGGCTTGGTTTTGTGCTAGACTGGGGAATTAGGAAAAAAAAAATGTTCTTTAAAATAACCCTGAGTTAGTGAAACAAATTATCCAGAGCATGGGTGATTAGTCGCTGGAACGCTTTACTCTGGGAAATTGTGAACTCTCCAAAGCTTGATGTCATCAGATCAAGGCTGGACATCTTTCAGGCAGGTTGTGTGTCAGACGATAGAAGTTATTGAGCTCAGCTTGTGATTATTTGTACATCAGAAGTGGGAATGGCTGACAAGGAACCTGAAAACGTGATGAAAATCTGTGAAAGCAGGTTAGTGGGGTTCCTTATTTTCTCTCTCAGTCTAACAGTCAGAATGATTCTGGGCTCAGAAATGAATTGAGTGTTGCCTGAAGAGTGACTGAGTCAGTACAGCTATCAACTCTCTCCGCGCTGCATCGGCTCCATAGTGCTGACAGCAGTAAAAAACTTGTTTATTGATTGTCAATGAAGTATGACTTGAATATGCAGTCTTCAAATATTTAGAAGAGGAAAAAGATGGTTTTACATCATCATTGGTCTGGCTATCACCGTGTGTAGCTGCACTGAGCTGATCCAGTTACCTCTTCTGTTGTTCTTAAAGGTTTTTTTTTTAAATGAAAATTACTCCCATCTTAGAAGAATTAAATATCATCCTGGAAAAGAAAGTGTTGACTTAGATAAGGAAAAGGACTGCTGGAAACATCACAGAAAGTAAATTCTGCCTTTTAGTTAACTCTTTCCTCCACATTCCCACGGGAAATGTGCAAAGGATGAGAAGTAAAAATGTGCACAAAATACAGAAACTGAAAAAAGTAAAAAGAGAAATCAGAAGTGACACTATTCTGCAAAAACAATACAAAAACATTTCAGTCTGTTCTAGTTATGACTTTGTAGGCTTGACCCCCATGCAGAAAGCCAAAGCAACACCTGCGACTCAGAGAAGACACAACATGTCCTCTTTTGAAGGCAGCCTTTTGCAAAGGATGAATTCCACTGCGTAAATTGATGCAGGCAGCCCTACCTAAGATGAGACAGACATTATAGTGCCGTCTTAGCAGCAATGTTACGGCTGAAGATGCTCTTTCCTATTTTTGGGTGCTTATCATGGTTTTGATTTGAGGCCCATTGTGCTAGGTATAGTGCAAACCATACCAATGAAGCAAAGCTTTGCTTGCAGGTTTTTAACGGCCTTTATGCTTATAAAGTGGAAAAGTTCCATGTATGTGGACAGTATGGAAGAATGACGTTTGTCTTTTGTGTCCTATTCTGTAAGAGCAGGGCAGTCAGTATTCAATGACAGAATAAAAAGCCGCAGAGTTAAACAGGCAACACATGGATTTTGTTTTAGCTGCTGTAACTCCAAAACTGTGTATCAGAAGTTTCTGAATTCTCCCAGACTTAGTGGTTCATGCTGACAAATGTGCTTAGCGCACAGCAAGCAATGTGATTTAGAGTCACACCTTTGTTACCAGGTCTTCAAGCACATCAGCTATCAAAGGCGGACTCATTTCATTGTTTCCCATGTGCAGCCAGGTTACATGAGCAAGACAGAACCCAGGGCTCTGCCCCACTGAAAGAACTGGGCCAGACTTTTGTAGCCAAAAGCACAGGAGCTGCATGGGCTCTCTGACTTCAAGTAGGGGAACTCACCATATGCACTAGAAGCATTCAGAGTGATACACAAGTATCACAGCAGGCCAGATTTTCAGGGGTGCGTAGCACATATGTCCACTCCAGTGGAGATTTAATGTGCCTGCTGATTCTTAGAAGGTCTCAGTCTAGTCCTTTTTCACTGCTTTGTAGCACTTTATGAAAGCCCACAGGACCGCCCCATGCTTCTCAGCTTGCTTGTTTTCTCTGTGGTCTTTGCAAATTCTGCCATCATCTCTGCCCACAAGAGCATTACCAGTTAGTGGCTGCCTGAAGACAGGATCACGGTTTGTCTCATCTTCCACTTATTGCCTCACGTGATTCTGTGTGCTCAAAGGGGCATTTGTGGTTGAACTGGACTTGTACAGATCATGGTCATTCATGGGGTTTTTGAGACTTTTTATGCCTGAATGGAGTCAGAAAACTCAAAATCTGGGGTCCAATCATCATTCCACAGATGGAAAATACATTTCAGATCTCAAGTGGAAGCTAATACTACAATGAAGCTCTCAGAACCAAGCTAGCATAAAGCCCATGTGTATATACTGCTCTGGCAGCATTCTTTACACAGCATTTATGACTGCAATTATATTTTAAAGCAAGGTGGGAAACGATCAGCTACCTCATGTTCTCATCCCCATCCTTGGAAATGTGTGTGCAGAGCTCAACACACTCAATGGACGTTGCACAAGAGCTACACAACGGAGCCACTTCTCAGAGGGTTGTACAGAGCAAGGCTGAGGTGCTGCTTGCTGTTAGCGCTCTCCTAAATTCATTTTTCTCTTTTCATTTTTTTAGTATTTCTTCTGCCGCACCTTTGCCCTCTTTGCTTTCTGAACTCTCACAGATATTTAAACATTGGCTTTGGTACTGAAACTGAGCCCTGATCTTATGTGAAAAACAAGGGAAACCTTCTGAAGGAATAACCTAAGTGTAACACCAGATAAATTAAAAGTGCTCTCTGCTGTCATTCAGCAAAGCCATGTGCAGACAGAGAACTTTCACAGCTATTAAAAAAAAATGTGCTATTCAGTGCAAACTTGCCATCTGGCTCCTAGCACTGAATTCCACTACAGTGTGCTTCTTGAGATTACACTCATCTGCCAGCCTCCCCCTCGCCTCCCAAGGCACTTAGGAAGACTCTTCTGGGAATAGAAAGTGAATTATTTTATCCTGATCACCATGCAGCTAACTATACATGGTAATTAAACAAAGAGATGTTCTCCTTCGGCCATTGGAGGCAAAGGTTTTGTTGCTAGTAATAAATAATGAGCGCTCTTTGGGAAGATGAAAAGATATTTACTGAATAAACTGGTATACTGTTATCACGCTGATGGCCAGGCAAAGATAATCAAGTATTAAAATAGAAAACAAGGGAAATATATTCAAAGCTGAGGCTTCTTATGCCATCATTAATGGATGCAGTTTTTCCAGATGATCACAAGCATCTTTGAGCACAGAAGAAAGGGAGAATGTTTATCTCTGATTTAAACAGCCATGAAGCCAGTGGAGTCCACCAGGAATGAATGTGGTTTGCTGCAAGACCTCAACTCCTGTGGACAAGGGAGTAGCTTTATTAATCCCAGTGGCCTCAGTAATAGCGTCTTCCATATAAATGTTTGCAGGATGCAGCCCTAATAGCTGGCAAGGTGGGGAGCTTTTCTGTGCCGTTCCCATTGTGTGTCTGGGAAATATTAACATTCAGGCAGAGGAAAATGCTCTCGCTTGTACCAAGCACCGCTGACTTCAGCTGTGGGAGACCTGCAGAATGCAAACCTCCCCAAGGGCACCCACTCACTTGGCAGCTGCCCTCTCCCGTCTGCAGCCCCAGATGACTCACGCTCTCCTCACGCCCTCTCTGCTGCTGGCCCCGATACTCCCTCCAGGCTCCAGCCAGTTTGCTGAGCTAGAAATTCCCAACAACGCACCACAGTTCACGCAGCCCTGACCCCAAATCTGAAATTCCCAGATGGCTCAAGCTCTTCTTTTCTCTGACCCAAAAGTTTAGCTCCCTGATGACTCACATGCACCCACTCTTTTTTTAGTATGCATTTGAAAAACTTTGATCATTTTCATTCACCTGCAACTCCTGTCTCAGCATCAGGACTGCCAGCTCTAAATGACAAAAAGTATCATGAGGCGTACACTCCCGGCTCTGTCCTATTCTGTAGTCATGACGCTTACTTGAAGAATATAATGAGCTTTTCGTTTAGTCTTCTGGTTTTGGAGCCTTAGAATGAACGGAAGTTATGTTTCCAGGACCTTAAAAAACCAAACCAACCCCAAACCAAAGAAATCAGACATTCTGAAGAATTCTCAGGACGTCTGGAGCTTAGCATTCGGTTAACCATTTGGTTAACAGGAAATTTGAAATTCCTTCTTGGTTCAGCTGCTTCCCCTTCAAGCTTAAAACTACACGATGATTCAGGCTCCCACCTTGAATCTGAAATGTGATGACTCCCCGTTGCTTTGCTGGGGGCCTTCCAAAGTTTTCTGGGTCTAAAATTTCTTATGCATAGCTCCTAATAGAGTTATTCCTCATTGAGTCCTAAACTCTTGCTTGGGCTCCCAATTGGCTCCGCTTCTTGCTCTCAAGATTTAATTTATCTTATCTCACAAATGGAGGTCTCTACTGGCTCTATGAGCTCCTGCTCATTGGTTTCTTGTCGTCAAGAGCTGACACTCCCCCATGGTTTTGTACTCTGTTTCTCAGTCTGCCAAGTAATATATAGCATGTTATTCATAACTCCATAGATGTGTTTTGATAGACCAGTTCATTCAATATCCTTGGTCCTGCTGATGTCACAGACCTGATAGTTTGTCAGGCAAACAGTCTTCCAGTTGCCAAGGCTTTAACGTCCAATGATTAAAAACACGTTAGGATAACTAAATATCCTCATATGGCTTTGAAACTCCTCCCTATATGGAGTATACAGACTTTTATGGATTCACACCAGCTATTTTTTTGGTCCCTGACAAAACGCATTGCCAGAACATGTCCATCGTGTCAGCTTGGTGTATTTCTAAGCTCATTCCCATCATCAGATTCAGCCACCCTTAGCAATCTGAGCCTTCAAGATTTTGTGAAGAAACCACCAACTTCCAAAGTCTGCAAAAGAGAGAGCCCAAGTCTGCTTGATGTCTTAGGGCTGGACTTACCCCTTTCTCAAACAGCCTAGCTCCACCAGGCTTTACAGCCTAGTCCTCCAGCCCATGGCCTGACCTCAACTGCTGCCAAGGCCAGCAAAATGCAGTGACATGGAGTGGACTGCTACAGACAGCAAGAAGAATGAAAAGCAAGCGGGTGTCACAAGCTCTGGCTCCTGCTGAAGTCTACCTCACCGCTTCTACAGCTGACACCTTTCAGTGTCCCTTAGCTAGCTGTCAGCATCGCTTTTTCGGTGATACCGCTGCCTACATGACTATGTTGGGGTAGAGCAGAAACTAAGAGCAGAGACTAGACTGCTGATAGGCCAGACCTGGCTCTGGTCTGGTGCCCTATGATTCACTCCCACACTATTGTTGCCTATTAATAATATGCTTTTTCCAAGACACAGAAAACGAATTACTCATAGATAAGACACTGAAAATAAAATCTTGTCAACACTGTATATTTAGAAAGTGACTGTGGGACAAATCCAGGTCAGTCCTCCATTCAGTATAGAGTTAACACCTGAAAGGATTTGCTTGCTGCAGGGGGCAGTACCCAGAAGTACTCACCACCTTTTCCTCTTGCCACACACTGGCTATCTGGACCCATGGTTGCAACTTCATACCTATTTCCACAACGTGGAGAACAAAGCAGACAGGCGAGATATGAACATTTTTGACGTTTTCATTGTTCCTACAGTAAGATGAGAGTTTCAGAAGGTTACTGAAGTCTTCCTGGTCTTCCATTCCCCTCTCTTCCTTCCTCCAATGCTCTCAAGCTCCTCCTCTGAGAGGACAGAAAGCGAAGCAGGACTTCTGCATCTTCAGCGCCAGATGTCCACTGAACCGATGATTTTCCCCAAAGTGTGTATAAGGGCTGCCTTTCAAATGCAGCATCTAAGGGACAGTTTTAGTGATGTCTCATGAGGCAATTTTACTTCAGAGCTTTCAAAACTGCAAGTGATGGGTTAAAAATGAATGGATGTGAGAAAACAGTGTATGCATATGCACCAGAAATCAGCTCCTGGGACTTACTCTTGCAGAGATCAGGAGTGACCAGTTTCTATGTTCCACCAGTCTCACTGCATCATCTCTGGTTCTCCAGTCTATGAAAGATCCTTCTTTACATATTTAGAAGTTCAGTAGCATGATGTTTCTACTCCCACAGAGTCCTTTGGACATCAGATTATGGACCCTCAGTGTGTTTCAGCTGCTAACAACCTGCATAAGAAATTTTCCCCTAGGTAGTCAACACTGCCAAGCGGGCTTTGCTTAACAGAGCCTAAATCAGTTTAAGATGCTCTTTGACATCTTTCCTCACCTCTCAGTAGTGGTGGGTGCTGAAGCCATGAGTGATTTTCAGTCCGTCTGTACATGGTATTTCCACCATTTTGCCCCTAAAGACCTCACAGCGAATGGGTGCGTCCTGACATGGAATCCACCTCACCAGCTTTTCCAGGGTGATGCACCAATGCTTTGTTCCTGGATGTTAAAATTTGCTTTTTGAAGGATCTAGTGGCCTGGCCAGATACTTCTGTGAGGGGAAGAAACACTACCTGCAGAGTTAATGAGAAAGCTGGCTTTTCAGAGGACTCCAGAGTTTGTATCAGAACCCTTGCCAGGCATCACAACTCTATTTATTTTCATCTCAAGGTGGAAAATGATCTAAATTCACCTATCCTCCACTAGCTTTTGAACCATGCCAAGCTTCATCAAGGATTAAACTGAATTTCTGAAAAGTCTCAGATCTGTGTAAAGTCTGTGCATCAAGACAAAGGGTGTGTGAGCAACTGTAGTGCCCATACTGGTAGATTTTCTGGGCTGACTGTGCATTGAGAATGTGATGGAGATGTGAAAATATCAGCTGCCCCTCTAGATTGCAGCTGGGGACATATTTAAAGTCAAGATAGTAAAGTAGTAATGCTATTGAACAAGGCATTTGTAGGACGTCAATGAAAAATGCTTTCTACATGTTTTGCCTCTCCTGGGGCAGAAAGATGAACTCAAAATAAGGAAAGCAAAGAAAGGCAAGGAGGGCAATCAGGGAATAGAGAACACTTCTTCTGGGGGAAGATTTAAAGAGCTCACTTAGCCCAGCAGGAGAAACTCTGAGAGGGGAGATATTTATATATAAATGCATGAGTTAAGCACTTTGAAAGGAGAAAATCTTTTTAGAATAAGGGGTAATGCCACTCCCGATGGCATTCCCTGCTGTAGGACTAGATCTGGAGTATCTCAGACTAGGCCAACATGATAGGGTCAACTTCAGAGCCATTGTTAAGCCCAGATGTGCTGACGGCTCGAGTCTCAGCTGAGCCTCCAGGTATGCAGTGAGCCCTGCTTCTCCTCTCTTCCAGCATGCCCATCCCTCTTGGCATATGGTAGACTTTGCACACAGAAAGCCAAGTAGCAGCAACCAACAGCTCTCTGTTCATGAGTTCTGGCCCTTCAGCATCCCATTTCTTCCCTTCAGCGAGAGTGATGGTGACTGGTCATGACCTCACAAAACCTGAATATCCTGAATAAATATATGGCTTCCAGATTAATCCATGCAGCCTGCTGTCTTGTTCTAGATGTGGCACTGAGGTCAACAGATCACTCTGTTGGTTCAGCCCTGGGTATAAATCCTCCTGGTACATCCCACATCATTAAAAACCGATGTTAAAAGGCACTTTTCAAGAACCCCTTCAGGAACTATCAAGGTAGGTGGTGGTCTACTCATTAAACAGCGTTACGTCAATACTGTTGCATAGTTTCCCTTTGCACATGATGAGAGATTGACAGTGTTTTGACATTATGGACTGTTATCATGACAGCACTTTAAAATGACAGCTTGGTTTATCTCCCCAACAATTTATAGACATTAATTTCAGGATCATATAAGTATGATGTGCTGTGTTTACCAGAAAATGTGAAGAATCTTTCTAAGATCAACATGCTATGAGTAACAGATTTCTTAGGAAACAACCACAGAGTGTAATAAGATGAGAGTTTCTGACAGAAATGTAGCCCCTGGCAGTTGTGTCCATAGAAAGCAATGGAGCAAGGCTGGGAATCTGTTTATGTACAAGTGTAGTGTCTCTTCAGTAACAGTGGGAACTCTGCAACTTAAAAATAAAATATACACACAGAGACACCTTACTGGCTTGTAATTTAATTTAGCTTGAACTAGACTGGGAATTCATTCGCTCTGCCTCTTTGATGTGGCAATAGGCAAGCGAAAGAATGTTCACAGTTCATGCATTCATCTCTAGGAGATGCAACCCTGAATTCCTTGTGAAAAAAGTCTGGTTTTGCATTGTGAAACCCTTTTTTTCCAAAGTACTATTAAATTTTCTTTGCCTGGATTTTCTGTCCATGTTGTGCACCCAAAGGTCCAACACACAGAGAATAGAGGGACTTACCCATGGGCAGTTTTATGCATGTGCAATATCAGCTGTAGATGCTGAGCCTGGGTGCTTTGGAAGGAAAGGACATGCAAACCTAGTGCTTGTGAACTGACAGAGAATGGACAGCTAGGAAAGTCACAGAAAGCAAGTCATACTAGGCACACAGACTTGTCACAAGTGGATGTGAGCTGCTTCCATGACAGAATTATTGGTGGAGTCCTTACCTGGGAAGTTAAGGCCTAGAGGTGCAAAGGTATTGAGACACCTACCTGCCTCTTCAGTACCTATGGGCAACACCTCAGTGCCTTGACAGACTCCCTGCTGCCAAACCCTGCAGAAGTCTGGATCCTTTAGATGTCATGATGTCCCTTATATCCCTTGTCTTGCTCCATTTCAGGTGACACAAAGGCACCTTTATGCAAAAGCCATCCTACAAAAACCTCTGGGAAATTGCTGGTGATTTCTGTATTCCCAGCCAGTGCATCCATCCACACTAGCCATCCTCCCCCCTCCAGTTCTGGTTCACAGGGTGGAAAACGGGGATGTCCTACGCAAGCAGCTGACCAGGCTTAGTCTACAGGAGGATTTCTGCCTCGGGCATTCAAGATGGGGGAGGTGGCCATCTCTGACCAAGTAAACCATGTCACACACTCACGTCCTGCTTCTTACTTCATTTCACTCTTTGCTGAGGTCCACACTCAAGTCTGTTCTGAAAACTCTTTGTTGCATGCGTGTGTCCCCTCTTTTGTTACACAGGGACATTGGGCGCTGATTCATGACTCCAGGGTAAACAGGAGAGACACTGTAGTGCCCATAAGTCTGCACCAATTCCCGTTGTTTTCATGTCACCCAATGCGCACGCCTTACGTTTCACACCCGATGTGCCACTTCAAATCAGTGGCGATCAACTTTTCCATATCCAGTGGCAGGGGAGGGTTGAGATCCTCCACGGTTACATGCCCAGACCTCCATCCCACGAACAGCACAGTAGCCTGCCCACGGGCTGTAGACCAAACATATTGGTGGAAACATTGACCTTACCCTGCGCACATGGTAGGGCACAGGCATGTCCTTCTTGCCTCCAGCCCAAGCTGCTGCCTGGATCTGAGGAGGACCCGAGGAAAGCAAGGTGGCAGGAACAAGCTGCCTCTGTCCTTCCCAAAATCTGCTGGGGGGCTGAGTGAGGAGCCTTTATAACCATGCCCAGGTATGGCCAATCCTCACCTGGAGGGACATCTGACAGGATGGTGGCGTGGCCCCTTCACAGCAATCACCCCTTGCAGTAGCCCACCCGAACCCCTCGGGCAGCATGCGCAAGAACTGTTATTAGCAGCGTCTTTGCCCTCAGCTGTCAGCGCTGCTGCAGGTTACCCAGACGACCTGACTTCGGCAGACCTTGGGCTTCTGTGCAGGGGACAGAGAACAGGGCAGCTTCAAATCTGACAGCACAGGACCAGTGTTAACCGAACTCTGTCTTCTGGCAGAGGCTGGGAGACGCTTCGTTCAACGTCTTGCTTTTCCACGCGACCCACTCCCTCCATCCCGGGCTGCTCCTTTAGTTGCTTTGCCCGAAAAAGTTCGCGTGGAGTGAGGGGATTTCGGGTTTCTGTGACCCCCAGCTGCTCTCCGGTGCTGTGGTGAGAGGTGGGCGGACCCGGCCGACCCTTCCAAGCAGAGCCCAGGGCCGTGCCCTCGCCGGGCAGCGCTGGGGCCCGGGGCAGAGGCGGCAGGGCAGGGCTGTCACAAACCCGCAGTCTCACCCGAGGAGAAACAGAGCGAGAAGCCGCTCTGGTGCTCCCCCCCCCCGCGAGCTCTCGCTGCAGGGC
>Ga0065711_1011091_pt1 | contig 17196 bp, 16 predicted proteins | sample Hoacrofraction12_FD_59098 | JGI IMG/M metagenome (GOLD analysis project Ga0065711, IMG submission 59098) | Hoatzin crop microbial communities from Cojedes, Venezuela - Epithelial fraction 12 v2 (version 2) | ecosystem: Host-associated > Birds > Digestive system > Esophagus > Crop | place... | reverse complement strand
GGATAATTGATAATTATAGTAATTATAGATTAGTTTCATATTATATTAATAACGCTTAATATTATTACTTATGAAAGAAGCACATGTTTTTATCAATCCGTTTACGGATTGGGGGTTCAAGAGAATTTTCGGACAGGAATTTAGCAAACCTATACTGATTTATTTCCTGAACGACCTACTCGAGGGAGAGAGGAAAATAGACGACATCCAATACATCAACACGGAAATGCCACCAATTGATGAAAAAGAAAGAGGAGTACGATTCGACATTCAATGTCGCACATCTACGGGTGACATATTTATTATAGAGATGCAACTTGCACGGCAGAACACATTTATAGATCGTGGCATCTACTATACGTCAAGAGCTATCGTTGCACAGGGTGAGACGGGTAATATGTTTAGATATAAACTGGTTCCCGTATATGGAGTGTTCTTCATGAACTTCACTCTCGACGAATTACCACAAAATATAAAAGTTGACGGTTCTTTCGTGGACAAGGACACTCTTCTGAAGATATCAGACAAGATAAGATTGATATTTATTCAGCTGCCACTGTTCAACAAGAAAATGGATGAATGTGAGACAGATTTTGAGAAGTGGATTTTTGTATTAAAAAACATGCATATACTAAATAGATTGCCATTTAAGGCACAGAAACAGATATTCCAAAAGTTGGAAGACTTATGTAGTTACTCTGCTCTTACAAAAGAGGAGCGGAGGGCGTATGATGTCAGTCTTAAAAACTATATCGACCAACAGGTGGTAAAAGAAACTGCTCGTGAGGATGGGTATAATGAAGGACTCCAAAGAGGTGAAGCTATAGGTATAAAGAAAGGTCGTGCAGAAGGTGAAACAATAGGAATCAAGAAAGGCATCATAAATACTGCTCGGAATATGTTGGCGAAGGGTATGGATGCTAACATCATAATGGAACTAACTGGACTTACCGAGGAAGAAATAAACAAGTTGAGAGTTAATTGAAAAATTATCGATATCGGTTGCGGTGGTGGATGGACTATCAGTCGGCTCCTCAAGCACTGGAACTCTGCCAACGTCGTCGGAATAGATGTATCAGAAGCCAGCGTTGCCAAGAGTCTAGATTATAATGCAAAGGCAGTATCGTCAGGCCGTTGCAGTGTTGTACTCGGTAATGTCGCCTCGATGCCATTTCCAGACGGACATTTCGACGTAGCCACAGCCATTGAGACGGTATATTTCTGGGATCCTCTTGATGACAGTCTAAGGGAGGTATACCGTTGTCTGAAAGACGGAGGATGGTTTGTCATCGGTCTTGAGGCAGGAAAGAAAAGTCAGGCTGAGTTCTGGTCGCGCCATGTCGGCGGCATGCATCCCTACGATGCGGAATATCTCAAAACGCGACTCCTAGCCACCGGTTTCCGTGATGTTGAAGTAGATCAGGGAATCATGTATGCAAGGATAGTGGCAAGGAAATAAAGATTTCATTAGTTGATAATTGATAATTAAAAATCTTTGAAAATGTTTGTTGTAACGAAAGATATTGTCTATCTTTGCAACAAAATATGGAGGACAAATTATATGACGACAATGCAGATAAATGCTCAGATTCAGCAAGGACTTAACATCTTAAAGGATGATGAAGGAATGATGCAGCGTGTTGCAAAATATATCCAGAAATTGGTAACGCAAAAGCAGAAAGAAGAGGATTTGTCGTTAATGACGAAGGACGAATTTTTTGCACAGGTTGATGAGGCATTGTCACAAGCTGAACGAGGAGAAGGTATAAGAGTTCGCGGAAAAAAAGAGCTTCAAGACTTTTTAAATTCTTTATAGTCTATGTATGAACTAGAATTTGAGCCCTTAGCTAGTGAAGGCTTGAGAAAGCTCAAGAGGGATGATCCACAGGCATACAGAAAGGCTGCTAAACTACTAGAAGAACTTATAAACATCCAACTACAGGTACTGGTCATCCGCATCAGCTTTCGGGTAATAGAGCGGGTCAGTGGTCACGTTCCATTACAAAGAAACATAGGCTAGTGTATAAGATAAAAGAAAAGGATGTTGTTGTTCTTGTGCTTACTACATACGGACATTATGATGACAAATAAAGAAAATTGATTGTTATAAGAGTTAGTCTAAATCAGGAAATGACAGATCTTTCCAGATAGCCTCAAAACGTTCGCGAAGGAGGGCTTTGTTGTCGATAAGCTGTTGTATGGTCTTAAGGTCTTTCTCGTTTTGTGAACCGGGGATCCACAGGTGTATGTATCCGTGTGTGGAATATTTTTGGTTGAGATGATCCATGAAACGTTGCCACTGCTCTTCCTTGTCTTTCTCGGGATAATGGTCGAGACCGTATTCAATGGTTCTTCTGAATACTGTTTCGGGTGACAGATCTCTGTCTGCCTCTGCAACGATCTTGCCGTATATGTTGCGTGGGGAGTGCGACAATGATGCCCGGTGGTCTTCCACGGCCTCTTTCATAATGTTTATTTCTGAAGGAGAGAACCATCTGAGGAGGTTCTTGTCGGCCTGCAGTATCTTACCGCTTATCGTATGATGGATGGCTCGGTGCCCCTCCAACCCGAGATCGTGATATGCAGCAACGACGTATGCCATGTCGATGTTGGCACCTATCTTCTCTGCTATGTCAAGAGAGCGGTTTATAACGCTCTTGGCATGGGATATCTGATGGGCTCTGTCGAAAGCCGCATAACGTGGAAGGATATTTTTTTCCACGTACTCCATAATTTCCAGATTAACTTGTTTTGTCATGGCCATATCGTTATTTCATCATTTCTCTTGCGTATTCGATAATCGTATCTTCTCCCCTGTAGAAATCTATAGCATCAAGATCTACACGTTTATCGGGTTCGATACCAAACTCCGTCTGCTGTTTATCCTTGTCGTATATAGGACAGGCAGAGAATCTCACACCCCATCCGTTGGGCAGTTCACTGTTGAAGGGCATGCCCGAACCGCCTCCCGTTACATCTCCTACGATAGTGACATTAGGGAAACATTTCATGTATTTCACGAACTCGTTGGCAGCGCTGTATACCTGTCGGTTGGTAAGCACCGCGACATCCTTCTGCCACCTCAATCCACTCGAGGGTTTTATCACCTGCTCCTCCATATCGGAGAAATCGCTGTGTCCCGTTCCTGTCTTGTGCTGCATATATCCCACGACCATCTCCTCGTTGGTGAAATGTGCCGCAAGTGTCTCCGCATTACTCATCAGTCCTCCTCCATTACCGCGGATATCTATAATAAGTCCGTTGCATAGTAAGAGATGGTTCAGGATATGGTCTATGTTACCGCTACCGATAGAGGTTTCAAGATCAGGGATATAGACATATCCGATATTATCGTCGAGGATCGTGTATCTTATACTACCGATAACTTTATAGTTGGAACCGAGATATTTGGTGATTAACGTATCGCTCACGTTTGAAGGGTAGTCTTCCTGCCAAGTCCAGTATCTACCCAGGTCGAACGGTGCAGATATATTCACATGTCCGTCTCTGAGTTCCCCCGTCATATTTGCGAGAATCTCAAAGAGTTGCTCGTCTTTCAACGATGACGTTATCTGTTTACTGTATCTCGCGTGTACCTCATCCCAATCCAATCCATACACCTCTTTCTTGTAATCGAAGAAGCAGTAATGTTCATCGAGGATTTTCCACAGAGCCTCAAAGTTGCCCGAGGGATCATCACTGTACTCTTCTTCATCTATGCACGAGGTCAACGAACATGCAAAGAGGATATATATCGCTGCGATAGTGATTCTTGAGAAAAAGGATATGTTATGATGTCGTGTCATCTGATTACATTCTTATCAGTTTAAACTGTTTTGTTATACCTATCATGAACATATTTGAGAACACATGTGATTTTAGGTTGTTTGCTTTCGCCTGTTGATAGTCGCCCAGGTACGCCACCCTCAACTTGAAACTTTTCTTCAATGGGATGTCTACGCTTAACATCTGTCTGAACGAAGGTGCACTACCTATAGTCGTGAATACTACGTTGTGATCGTAGTTTCCCTGGGTGAATATCTCATAGTATGACTGTCCATAGTTGGGACTGAACATCACTCCCAACGCAGCGATTTCCGCAGCATATCTTATGGTGAATAGCTTTTTCCATAGCGACAAATCATATTCTGCCGTAACCATGGGAGCAACATTAAGATAACATCTGGCTTGTGCAGGATTATTCCCGTTGCGGTTGTTGTAGATAAAACCGAGGTTGAAATCTCCTATAACACCGGCCTGTAGGCGCAGGGTGTTATCGAGGAAAGAAAAATTACGCAGTCTTCCGTATGCAAAATTATACATACCTGTTATATCCTTACCGTTGTCAGCTCTATTCCTAGCCAAAGAAACATGCCCTTGGTTGATCATAATCCCCGACCAATTCTTTCCATCTTTCCGCCACTGCATCTCCGACAGGTATCTTATCTCAGTGCCTCTGTATTTCTCCGCAGAGAGATAGGTATCCAGGATGTTCGTTCCACCGACACCGATCATGTTAGTGCTGGTGGTAACCTTGTCCTGTGCGCAGACGCCTAAAGAAAAGGATAGAGCAACGATGATAATAGATGTTATCTTCTTCATACTAAACTATTCGTCAGGGAAGAGGTTATATTCGCCTGTCACCTCGTCGATAGTGGGAGGGGTGTACTCGTCACTCGATGTGTTGAGATCCGTAACATCTTCATTGTTATCTGAATCATCCACCTCTTCTATGTCTTCAGTCTCGTTCTCTTCCTCTGTCTCCGGTTCAGGGAATCTTGTTGGTTCCAACTCTTCTATCTTACTAATTGACAGGGTTGTGAGTCTCTTGCCTCTGGCTTTGAAACTCTTTACACCGATAAACTGTTCCACGTCAATTTCCATCGGTGCCCTGTCAGAATCGCCACCGCCGTAGTGTACGAGTATTCTCGGATATACCTGTCCTGTGATGAGATACATGGTGTTTTGTGGATTCTCGCCGAGGAAATTCTGTTTCTTGCTCATCGGCTCCATCTGGAATCGTTTGAGGTAGGGGTAACCCTGATCGAAGTCAAACAGCGCCACGCTCCATACTTTTGCAGGATCGAATTTCTCTACTATCATCACATTATCTTCGTAGTGATTATTCACATCAAAGTTCGTGTAATAGAAATCACCGTTGTTCAGTATTACGAGTATCTTGTCATCATCGTGGAACTCCCCGAGATACTGTCCATGTTCATCGTAGTTGATACGTTTAACGTCATTGTCAAACCATACTTTTCTTCCTCCGAGGGTGGAATGTCCATGACTCTTAAGACTGATTCTGTGTATAGGATTTCTCGTAAGCAGATTTCCTTTACTGCTTCGTCCCTTTATGAGTATGGTCGAGAAGTCTTTGTCGAAGATAAGCTTTCTCAGTTTACTGTTGGGTTCTAGTGTGACCTTTATCACTTCTGCCTCACCGTTGGGGTTGGCAGTGAAATATACCACTTTAGAACCTTCCTTTCCTTGTGTCAGGTCGTATTCTTTATCTCTCGACAATCCCGTGATATTGAAACGTTTTATCATGAAGGCACCCTTCTTACCGTCTCTGTATACCACGTTGTATATGGTTCGTTTGTCGTTTTTCTTAAACACAGAGACATAAAGGATATTCTTTCCGACGAAGATCTTGTCTGCCACCTTCACCACCTTGAATTTTCCGTCTTTATAGAAGATGATGATATCGTCGATGTCGGAACAGTTGCATACAAACTCATCTTTCTTCATCGCAGTACCGATGAATCCCTCCTCACGGTTGATGTACAGTTTGAAGTTTGCCTCTACAACTTTCGAAGCCTCTATAGTATCGAAATTCTTTATCTCCGTTTTTCTGGGATGGTCGGCTCCGTATTTGTTGAGGATATACTGATACCAGTCTATGGTTACCGAAACCATGTCACTGAGTTTCCTGTTTATATCATCAATCTCTCCCTGTAGACGGGCAATCAGTTCGTCAGCTTTCTCTTTGTTGTACCTTGCGATACGTTCCATTCGTATGTCGAGAAGTTTGAGGATATCCTCTTTCGTTACCTCCCTGATCATCTGAGGGTAGAAAGGAGTCAGTCGCTCGTCGATATGTTCGCAGATAGCGTCCTTGGATTTCGCCTCTTCGAATTTCTTGTCTTTGTATATCCTCTCTTCGATGAATATTCTTTCGAGCGAAGCGAAGTGCATCTGTTCCAACAGCTCGTTTTTCCTTATCTCCAACTCCTGTCTTAAGAGGTTTTTCGTACGGTCGACGTTATGTCTTAAGACATCGCTCACGGTGAGGAACTTCGGCTTGTTGTCCTCGATTACGCAACAGTTGGGTGAAATGTTCACCTCACAGTCGGAGAACGCATATAACGCATCTATTGTCTTATCCGAGGAGACGCCCGGTGACAGATGAACCTGTATCTCCACCTGTGCGGCGGTGTTGTCATCCACTTTTCTGGCTTTTATCTTTCCTTTGTCTATCGCCTTAAGTATCGATTCGATAAGTGTCGTGGTCGTTTTACCGTATGGAATCTCCCTTATGACCAGAGTCTTGTTGTCTAGTTTCTCTATCTTTGCTCTGACCTTAAGTACTCCACCTCTCTGACCGTCGTTATATTTTGCTACATCGATACTTCCGCCCGTAGGGAAGTCGGGATAGAGTTGGAATTCCTCTCCTTTAAGGTATTTAATCGCAGCCTCACATATCTCACAGAAATTATGTGGCAGGATTTTTGAAGATAGTCCCACGGCGATACCTTCCGCTCCTTGTGCCAATAGCAGAGGATATTTTACGGGTAATGTTATAGGTTCGTTGTTTCTGCCGTCGTATGACAACTGCCATTCGGTAGTCTTCGGATTAAAGACCACGTCCAAAGCAAATTTCGATAGACGAGCCTCGATATAACGGGGAGCAGCAGCACGGTCACCGGTAAGGATGTTACCCCAGTTTCCCTGTGTGTCGACGAGCAGTTCCTTTTGTCCCAACTGTACGAGGGCGTCGCCGATAGAAGCATCACCGTGTGGGTGAAACTGCATCGTATGTCCCACGATGTTGGCCACCTTGTTGTACCTACCGTCATCCATTCTTTTCATGGAATGCATGATACGGCGCTGTACGGGTTTAAATCCGTCTTCGATATGTGGTACGGCACGTTCCAGGATTACGTATGAGGCGTAATCGAGAAACCAGTTCTGATACATACCACTGAGATGGTGTACGGCTGAAGCATCGAAACGGTTTACGGGTTTATAGTCAGAATGTTCTTCATCTTCACTCACCTCGTAATCGTTCTCTGTCTCATAATCGTTGTTGGTATCATCCAAAGAGGCATCTTTACCATCCTCTTCTAAACTGGTGTCGTTGTCGTTTAGGTCCTTATCCTTTATATCGTCACTCATCTGGTATATATTTTTCTGCAAATTTAATAAAAAAAAACGACATCGGCAAAAAATGTCGGATTTAGAATGTTTTGTTTAGTATTCTTCCCTTATGTTACGGGTATTTCAGCTCCTCTCTTCGTTTCATCCATAACGAATATACTGTGTATAGAACCGATACAGTCGAGGGTACCTAGGGTGTTTATGACAAAATCCTGATAATCTTTCATGCTTTTCGCATATACTTTTATCATGAAGTCAAACTCACCGCTCGTATTGTAACATTCGGATATGACACTGATGTTCTGTACAGCCTCTATTAGTGCATTCATGTGCTTACGCGTATGTTGTTTAAGACGGATGTTACAGAATACAATGACGTTATACCCGATTTTACCGGCATCAAGTTGCGCGACATATCGTCGGATATATCCTTCACGTTCCAATCTCTTCTGTCGTTCGAAGACGGGAGAAGGGGAGAGGTGTACCAATTCTGCCAGTTCCTTAACTGTAAGATGAGCGTTTCGCTGTAGTATTCTTAATATCTCAATGTCGGTGCTGTCAAGTTTCTCGGATGATGCCATATTTTAAATTTTTGAAATTTCGCAGAATAATATTCTGCTTTTTGGATAATTACGAGTGCAAATGTAGTATATTTTCCTTAAATTCGCAAATAATTTTATAACATTTTGCTGTTATGTCTAACTTTGCATCGTCAAAAGGTTATAACCCACACAGAGAAAATTAGAAGTTACAAACATTAGACAGAAGGAGATTAGGTTATGGAAAGAAGAAATTATCATTTTGAGACATTGCAACTACATGTGGGGCAAGAACAGGCAGACAGTGCTACGGATTCAAGAGCAGTACCTATATATCAGACGACATCATACGTTTTTCATAACTCGCAACATGCTGCCGACCGTTTCGGACTTCGTGACGCGGGAAATATATACGGTAGACTGACAAATTCTACCCAGGGAGTATTCGAAGACAGAGTGGCTGCTTTGGAAGGTGGCGTAGCGGGTCTGGCTGTAGCATCAGGTGCGGCTGCGATCACGTACTCACTGCAGAACATATTGGGAGTAGGAGATCATATCGTAGCCGCGGACAATCTTTATGGAGGTTCGTTTAACCTTATAACACATACTCTCGCAAAACAGGGTATAATAAGTACTATTGTGAACGTCAACGACTTACAGGCCCTTGAGGAGGCTATAACACCTCAGACGAAGGTCGTTTACGCTGAGACTTTTGGAAATCCCAATTCTGATGTTTTAGATATCGAAGGTGTAGCCGAGGTGGCGCATCGTCATAATATCCCTCTGATAGTAGATAACACATTTGGTACGCCCTATCTTATCCGTCCGTTGGAACATGGTGCAGATATAGTGGTACATTCAGCCACAAAATTCATAGGAGGTCACGGCTCATCTCTCGGTGGTGTCATCGTTGACGGAGGAACGTTCGACTGGAAGGCTAATGCCGATAAATATCCTACTTTGGCGAAACCCGAACCGAGTTATCATGGTGCAGTATTCGCAGATGTTGCCGGTGCCGCTGCTTTTGTTACCCGCATACGCGCGGTCATCCTACGTGATACGGGTGCCACGATCTCGCCTTTCAATGCCTTTTTATTGTTACAGGGCCTCGAGACCTTGAGTCTCAGGGTGGAGCGTCATGTGGAGAACACCCTTAAGGTAGTGGATTACCTATCGCATAACCCGAAGGTATCGGCTGTTCATCATCCGTCATTACCATCCCATAAGGATCATGCTTTGTACAAGAAGTATTTCCCTAATGATGGAGGCTCTATCTTTACATTTGAGATAAAAGGTGGTCAGGAAGCGGCATGGAAATTTATCGACTCACTGAAAATCTTTTCACTACTTGCTAATGTCGCCGATGTAAAGAGTCTGGTTATCCACCCTTATACCACCACACATTCCCAGTTGAGTAAGATAGAATTAGAGTCGCAGCATATTACTCCTTCTACGGTTAGACTGAGCATAGGAACAGAGCATATCGATGATATCATACAGGATTTAGATCAGGCTTTCAGTAGAATATAATACGCCGAGAATATTATTAACCCGATAGCAGCAAACAATTAAATATATATAAGATGAAGACAAACGTATTAGGATTTCCTAGAATAGGAAAAGACAGAGAGTTGAAAAAAGCGTGTGAGGCTTATTGGAAAGGTTCTATAGATCTGCCGCAGTTGAAGACTGTCGGTGCAGAGATAAGGAAACTGAATTGGCAGAAACAACAGAGTGAAGGTATAGACCTTATTCCGTCAAATGATTTCTCTTATTACGACCAGGTTCTTGATCTTACTGTATCATTGGGTGCTATACCGGAGCGTTATAAGGCGTTGAAGGAGAATAAGGCGGAACTGTATTTCGCGATGGCGCATGGTATTCAGAAAGACGGTAAGGACATCATCGCGATGGAGATGACCAAGTGGTTTGATACGAACTACCATTACATCGTACCTGAGTTCGTGAAAGATCAACAGTTCTCGCTCTTTGATACGAAGGCTGTAGATGAGTTTAACGAGGCTAAGTCACTCGGTATAACGACAAAACCGGTGGTTATCGGACCCGTATCATATCTTTTGTTGGGTAAGGAGAAAGAGGGAGGATTCTCAAAGATAGATCTTCTCGATAATCTGTTGCCTGCATATATCCAACTGCTAAAGAAACTGGAGGAGGCCGGTGCAGAATGGATACAGTTGGATGAACCGTATCTGTCATTGGACATCGATGAGAAGACACGTGCTGCATATAAAACGGCATACGACAAGATAAGTCGAGAGACAAATGTAAAAATCATCCTCACTACGTATTTCGAAGGATTACGAGACAATGAGGAGTTGGCACTGAGTCTGCCTGTAACCGCTTTACATGTTGACCTCGTTCGTAGTCCGCGTCAGTTGGACACATTACTTCCGAAATATCCTGGTGACAAACTGCTCTCCATCGGTGTCGTAGACGGCCGTAATATATGGAAGAATGATTTTACAAAATCTCTGAAACAGATAAAGCAGGCCGTTGACGCGTTGGGTGAGGATCGTGTTATTGTATCCGGCAGTTGCTCGTTCTTGCATGTGCCATACGATCTGTCATCGGAGACCAACGAGAAGGTACTTACTCCGGAGATAAAAGATTGGTTGGCCTTCGCCTATCAAAAGGTAGAGGAGTTAGCGACACTGAAAGAGCTATCCCGCTCACAACCGTCTGACAAGTCAAAAGATCTGTTGGCAAAGAATATAGAATCCTTTAAACGTAAGGCAGAGTCCACGTTGATACACGATAATGCCGTAAAACAACGTCTGCAGAACGTGAAGGCTTCTGATTATGAGAGGAAGAGTCCCTTTGCTCAGCGCAGCAAAGTACAACATGAGCGTTTGGCACTGCCTCTGTTTCCTACGACGACTATAGGTTCTTTCCCACAGACGAAAGAACTGCGCCAGTTGAGGTCACAGAATAAGAAAGGTATCCTGTCTGATGCCGATTACAAAGCCCGTCTGGAGGAGGAAACGGTGAAATGTATAAAATGGCAGGAGGAGATCGGTCTTGACGTACTCGTACATGGTGAGTTTGAACGTAATGACATGGTGGAATATTTTGGCGAGCAACTCAAGGGCTTTACCTTTACGAGCAAGGGATGGGTACAGAGTTACGGTAGCCGTTGCGTGAAACCGCCGGTAATCTACGGAGACGTGTCACGTCCTAATCCGATGACCGTAGACTGGAGTACTTTTGCACAGTCGAAGACATCACTGCCAATGAAGGGAATGTTGACAGGACCTGTCACGATATTAGAGTGGTCGTTTGTACGTAACGATCAACCGCGTAGCGAGACCTGTAAGGAGATAGCCTTGGCAATACGTGATGAGGTGTTGGATCTGGAGTCTGCTGGAATCAAAGTCATTCAGATTGATGAACCAGCCATACGTGAGGGCTTACCACTTCGAAAGAACGACTGGTCTGACTATCTGAAATGGTCTGTCGACGCCTTCCGTTTAAGTGCTGCAGGTGTGAAGGATGAGACACAGGTACATACCCACATGTGTTATTCGGAGTTCAATGATATCATAGAACATATCGCGAGAATGGATGCCGATGTAATAACGATAGAATGTTCCCGTTCGCAGATGGAATTGCTCGATGTCTTCCGTGAGTTTAAGTATCCCAACGAAATCGGCCCCGGTGTATATGATATTCACTCTGCCCGTGTTCCTGAGATATCAGAGATGGTAGTCCTTCTGCAGAAAGCGGCGAAACTCATACCTTATCAGCAACTATGGGTAAACCCCGACTGCGGATTGAAGACACGAGGATGGGAAGAAACGGATAAGTCGCTGAGGAATATGATTGAGGCGGCAAGACAATTAAGAAAACAATATGTGTAAGGTTATTGACATAATAAAGAAGAGTACATCGCCCTTCGCATCTTTTGAGATCGTTCCCCCTGTTACGGGGTCCGATCCTCAGGATTTGTACAAGAGGTTGGAAGACTTGCTGGAGTTTAATCCTCCATTCATAAATATCACGTCACATCGTGACGAGGAGATGTTTATCGAGAATGAAGACGGCAGCTACCGTAAGTTGACCCTGTCTCGTCGTCCAAGTACTCTCGCTATAGCAGCGGCTATAATGCGTAAGACAAATGTTGAGATTGTTCCCCACGTGATATGTGGCGGTGCCACGATGACCCAACTGGAGCGACTGCTGGTAGACTTTAATTTCCTTGGTATCGATAATATCGTGGCATTACGTGGTGATGCTATGCCGGGAATGAAACGTTACAAGGCAGTTCCGGGCGGTTTCGAACATTGTAAGGATCTGGTGGAGATGATACAGAACCTCAATAAAGGCAAGTATATCGATCCGAATGTGAAGAACGGTGTTTCCACAGATTTCTGCGTCGGTGTTGCAGGTTATCCCGAGAAACATTTCGAGGCATCGAATATAGACCTGGACATACGATATCTGAAGGAGAAGGTCGATGCGGGTGCCGACTATATCGTGACACAGATGTTCTTCGACAACAGTAAGTTCTTCTATTTCGAGAAGAGGTGTAGGGAAGAAGGTATTAACGTTCCGATTATACCGGGACTGAAACCTATCAGTTCTGCGGCGCAGTTGGGAAGCATACCAAGTTCCTTCCATCTAGACATACCGTCTGAGCTTACGTCGGAACTGCTGAAGGCAAAGACCAAAGAGGATCAGTATAGAGTGGGGCAGGACTGGTGTATCCTGCAGAGCAAAGAACTCATAGAGCATGGTGTTCCTGCGATTCATTACTATACAATGGGTCGCATGGATAATGTGAGAAATATCGTTAAGAGTGTATTCTGATATTACTTTATCTGCTTCAGAGCTAGTCTCACCACGTGCTCTACAGGTAGATCGGGTTGTTCTGAGAGTATCGCCGTCACCACTTTTGCCGTTGGTGCAGGTGAGAATCCCAACATCGTGAGAGCTGCTACGGCCTCATCTTTCACCTCGTTGTTTATAGCAACGGTAGTACTGCCACCGGCAGGTATCTCGCCTTGTATACCGAGTGATACGATCTTGTCTTTTAAATCGACGATGATACGTTGCGCGGTTTTAAGACCGATACCCTTGATGCCCTTAATGAGTCTCTCGTCACCGGTGGAGATAGCATTACATAGCTCAGCGGGAGAAAGCGAAGATAGAATCATTCTGGCAGTGTTGGCTCCGACACCCGAAACGGAGATGAGGAGCATAAATAACTCTCGTTCTTTCTTCGTCTCAAAGCCGAAAAGGACGTACGCGTCTTCTCGTATCGACTCGTAAACGTATAGACGAACCTCTTTCTTGCCCTGGATGGCAGTGAAGGTGTTGAGTGAAATGTTAAGACCATATCCCACACCTGCAGCCTCGATGGTAGCCATGGCGGGAGTGATGTCAGTAAGTTCTCCTTTAATGTATTCTATCATAATAAAACGTATTCTTTGATGCAAAGGTAATCTTTTTATGGTATTTATTGGATAAAAAATATGAATTTTTCAACTAAAACGTTGCATCGTGGTGAAAAATTTGTATCTTCGCATAAATAAAATATTATTGCTATGCAGAAATATGTCGATTACATAGAAGAGATAGAGATAGACGCCCTGTGGAGTGGTAGGAAGCATATCAAGTGGCAACTGGATAAAAAAGTGAATATCCTCAGCGGCATAAACGGTGTGGGTAAGAGTACTATCATCAACAAGGTGGTGAAAGGTCTCTTGCAGGGAGGAGAGTTCCCCAGTCACATGCTGAAAGGTGTACGACTGAAAGTTTATCCCGAGGATGCCAAATGGATAAGATATGATATAATCCGCTCTTTCGACCGTCCTATAGTCAGTAAAACGAGTGTAGAGCAGACGGATATGCATCTGGTGACGGAACTGGATTGGCAACTGTTCAATCTGCAGAGGAAATATCTGGATTATCAGGTAAATATCGGTAATCGTATCATCCAGACGTTACAGTCGGGAGAACCTGATGCGGCAGAGAAGGCACAGAAGATCAGTGAACCGAAGAAACTGTTTCAGGATATGGTAGACAACCTCTTCTCGGAAACAGGAAAGAAGATAATACGTACGGAGAATGAGATACGTTTTAGTCAGATAGGTGAGTCGTTGGTTCCATATATGCTCTCGAGCGGAGAGAAGCAGATGCTCGCAATCCTGCTTACGGTACTGGTAGAGGATAATCTTCCGTATGTGCTGTTTATGGATGAGCCGGAAATCAGTCTACATATAGAATGGCAGAAGACATTGATAGACAATATCCTGGCACTGAATCCTAATGTACAGATAATACTTACCACACACTCTCCGGCAGTGATAATGAACGGTTGGATGGACAGTGTTACAGAGGTCAGTGATATCGTTGTAGAAGGGTGAGTTTAAATAGATGCAAGGTGGGTAGTCGGTTAAAAGATAATATCAACTCAGGTTACTTCGAGGCCGCCAACAGCATGACGTCGAAGCGCGCGAAACGCAGGATCGTGGCATACGTGGAGAGTTACGATGATGTGTATTTCTGGCGCACCGTGCTTAGACGTTTCGAGAACGACAAACTGTACTTTGAGGTGATGTTGCCATCAAAACGTAACCTGTCTAAAGGGAAGAAGAGCGTGATGATGAACGTTATCGGTAACAACGTGGGACCCAATATGATAGCATGCGTGGATGCTGACTACGACTATCTCTTGCAGGGGGCATCGCCGCAGTCGAGGACTGTACTGGAGAACAAGTATGTGTTTCACACTTACGTTTATGCCATAGAAAATTATCAGTGCTATGCTCCTTCGCTACATGATGTATGTGTAAGTATCACTCTCAATGACCGTCCAATCTTTGATTTCGTAGATTTCTTTACACGTTTTTCGGAATATATATATCCGTTGTTCGTATGGAACATCCTCCTTTACAGGAAGAACAAGTACAATGAGTTTACGATGACCGACTTTAACAACGTCGTGGAGTTAGGACGTTTTAGTCTTGGAGGGTATGAAGATACACTAAAGAACATAAAACGGCGAACGGAAAAGAAGGTGAATCAGTTGCGTAGCAGATACCAGTATATGTTGAGTGACTATGACAAACTGTACAAAGAACTGCCGTCATTGGGTGTGACACCACAAACGACGTATCTCTTCATACAGGGACATCATCTGTTCGAAGACATCGTAGTTACGATGGTGAAGAAGGTATGCGAGAAGTTGGAGCGCCAACGTGAGAATGAGATATACAGAAATGCTGTGCATAACACACAAAAGAATAATGAGTTATCATGTTACAGACATAGTAAGCAGGATGTGATAACCATGCTAAAAAGGAATACGCAATATGTTGACTGTGAACAGTTTAAGACTCTCCAGGAAGATATAAACGCGTATATTTCTCATTCATGACATTGTATAAGTATAAAGATTGTAAAACATTATAGTTATGAAAAAGATTGCAAAGTCATTGACCGAATTGGTCGGGAATACTCCGTTGTTGGAGTTGGAGAAGTTTTCAAAGAAGAGAGGCTTGTCTTCATCCCTTATCGCTAAGGTGGAATATTTCAATCCAGGTGGTAGCGTCAAAGATCGTATCGCTCTAGCGATGATCGAGGATGCAGAGAAAAGCGGTAAGTTGAAGCCAGGTGCTACGATCATTGAACCGACGAGTGGTAACACTGGAGTGGGTCTGGCCTTGATGAGTGCCGTGAAAGGTTATAAACTTGTGCTCACGATGCCTGAGACGATGAGTGTGGAACGTCGTAATCTCGTAAAGGCGTATGGCGCAGAGGTAAGACTTACACCGGGTAAGGATGGTATGGCAGGAGCTATAAAGGCAGCAGAGGAGCTACGTGATGCTACACCGGGCAGTATTATTCTGCAACAGTTTGAGAATCCTGCAAACCCTCAGCGTCACTACGAGACAACGGGTGTAGAGATCTGGGAACAGACAGAGGGTAACATCGATGTCTTTGTAGCTGGTGTAGGTACCGGTGGTACTATCTCCGGTGTGGGCAAACGATTGAAGGAGAATAACCCTAATGTAAAGATTATAGCTGTTGAACCGGCATCATCACCGGTGTTGAGCGGTGGTAAGAGCGGTGCGCATAAGATACAGGGTATCGGTGCCGGTTTTGTGCCTAAGACATACAATGCATCCGTTATAGATGAAGTCTTTCCTGTAGAGAACGATGATGCGATACGTACAGGTAGAGAACTGGCAGCAGAAGAAGGTCTGCTCGTAGGTATATCTTCAGGAGCAGCAGCGTTTGCAGCATCACAGATAGCGAAACGTCCTGAATATGCAGGGAAGCGTATCGTAGTGCTGTTGCCGGATACAGGTGAGAGGTATCTCTCGACGGTGTTGTATGCGTTTGAGGAATACCCTCTCTAGTTGATAGTTGAGAATTGATAATTGATAATTATTTGCTTCGCAAAGGGTGTCGTTGATAGTTGTTACCAATGGACATTTAACTATCCATTTTCAATTATCCATTATCAATTTAAAAGCGGGTTTGTCCAATTGGACGAACCTGCTTTTTTGTGTGATTTTGAAAAAAACTTTACTTTTTCTTGGTTTTAATGCCGTTTTATATTAACTTTGCGCATAATTGGGTTAAAGTGTATGAAAAGTTTTTTTAAGTACGTCCTCGCAACGATTACGGGTATCTTGATATTGATGGTCATCACCACTATCTTTGCCGTTATCTCTATTGGGGGAATGATGATGTCGGAGAAATCGACAAGTACGCCTAAAGATAATTCTGTTTTAGAACTGAATATCAAAGGTGTCGTTGAGGAACGTTCAGAAGAGAAAATCACTTCTTTTATCGATGGGAGCGACGCTTCTGTCGGTCTTGATGATATCCTTAGGGCGATAAAGAATGCCAAGGAGAGTGATAAGATAAAAGGATTATATATTCAGACGGGTTCGTTGACCAGCGTGGGTTCGTATGCCACGGCACAGGCCATACGTAATGCCATCTTGGATTTCAAGAAAAGCGGGAAATGGGTTATTGCCTACGGAGATACGTATAACCAGTCGGAATATTATATCTGTTCTGCAGCAGATCAGGTATACCTTAATCCCGAAGGTATGCTCGACTGGCATGGATTGGGCGGAACACCGATCTTCTTGAAAGATGCTCTGGCACAGTGGGGAGTGAACGTTCAGCTATATAAAGTCGGCACATATAAGAGTGCACCTGAGACGTTTACGGCAAACAGCATGAGCGATGCCAATCGTGAACAGGTGATGGCATATATATCAGGACTATGGAAACAGAT
>Ga0065711_1040155_pt1 | contig 17197 bp, 10 predicted proteins | sample Hoacrofraction12_FD_59098 | JGI IMG/M metagenome (GOLD analysis project Ga0065711, IMG submission 59098) | Hoatzin crop microbial communities from Cojedes, Venezuela - Epithelial fraction 12 v2 (version 2) | ecosystem: Host-associated > Birds > Digestive system > Esophagus > Crop | place... | reverse complement strand
CACAATAATTGACTTAGTCCCACCTCGCAAAAAGATTTCCAAACATATAAAAATTGGCACTTGAAAACTCTCTTTGGGAGGAGGAGCCAAGCAAGAACTTCACCTGACGGATGGGTCGACGGGCCCGAACCTCTCTTCCCCTCCCAAGAAGGGATGCCCTTTTTGGTAAGAGTCGTGCCTCTGACTTTGTCAGACGTATCCCCGGGAACACATTGTTAACTAAAGCGCTAAACTACTACTTTGAGCTCGACTTTTGTAGACAGTGAATTTATCAACGACAATTCGAATCTGTGATAACTGTCGCTTGAATAAATTACCTATTGTTTCAACTTTGTGAAACTGTTTCAGTGAAAGTCCTTGGAAGCACTCTGGCAGGCAAGTTGAATATCAGACTCCCTTTACCCCTCCCTTTAACGTGACACTCTACCATCCCCATACAGATACACGTTACATGAAGACTCTTGGCAGTGTCACTCACAGAGGGGCTGATGACAAAATGCACATGTGCTGATGAGGAAGAGGCAGTGCTGTCCGGGCAAAAAAGAAAACTACAGCAAAGTTTAAGGACCTTTCTGAACGATCATGAACATGAGCAAATTGTAAGACATCAAAAAACAGCTCCAGTGAGCACAGTTGCTCCTGGCCCAGTAAGGACTTTATAAACTTACACTGGTTCTGCACATATATTGTGGAGAAATATTGTTAAATAACACCTATTTTTGCATATTAACAAACTTGGTTTACCACACAGTTTTTTCCATAACTTCTTTTTCCCTTCAAAGAAGCAAATAATAATACTTCCAAAACATCACATCTTAAACTGAAGAACTGCCAACACCTACAGTTTCTCTTAAGGCTTTGCTGAGACAAAAAAAAATAAAATGCAGCTATTTCTACTTTCGCATCTTCTGTGGTCATCCATTCTCACTGATATGCTCACATACTAATTGATTAGCAGAAAATGTACAGGATGCTAGCAAACGTGTATTATAGAAAATCCATACTGGGAAGGATTTTATGATCAAGTAATTCAAGAACAGAAAGAGAAAACTGACACCTCTGCATTTCAGTCAAAGAAACTAATTCAACATGCTTTTACTATGCATCCAAATTACCCTGTTCACTATTTAAAAACACTTACACAATGAAAAAAGTAAGAAAATTCCCTCGCGGACTGTACATGTGTGCATTGATTTTTCAGACTTGTTTAAACTGCAGTAGAGGTATGGTAAAGGTATTAACAGCAAAAGTAATTCAGATTTCCTTTAGATGCTTTGAAGACAGTAGTGCAATTTCTCTTAATGTACTCAGGTACAAGCATCAGAGATGGAGCCAAACTCACCTATCCTTTTGTCTTATCTCTAGAGATCTTATATCATTTCCATCTTTCAGCTTTCCTTCCCCTCCCCCCTCCCAACAGTTTATTCAAGAGGTGTAAAAAGCACATTTGCATTTTAAAAACTGAAAACTAAGTGATATAGAAGACACAGAGAAAAACTATTTCTACAGATTATACAAAGCCCTTGACAATAGCTAATCAGTTAGTGTTCAGACACTGCTACTTAGCACATCCAGTGTATTGGCTTTCTTGATAGCATCCCCTCCAGCCCTCCCCTGCAATTGTTTGTTCTCTTTTACTGTTGTGCCTTGTCATATGTCAAGATCGTAAGCTCTTTACAGCGGAGATGGTTTTATTATGCACATGGATGGTGCCTAGAATAATAGGGTCTTGAACCCTATTTGGGATCCTTAGATGTTACTGCAATAAAGAACAATTACTATTATAATAAAATGAATTGGGTTGAGAATGGTTGGCATAGTATAAATGCATGGAATAGAGGAAGTTAGAAAGAAAGACCTTTTGCCACTGTCAGAAGCAGAAGGTTTGTTCAGCCATTTTTTTAAATCAGTGCCTTGCTTTTTTCCCATCAAAATATGTAGATATAAGCTACTTACTTGTTTGTGTTCTGAAAACAAAGCTAGTTAAAGGTGGAAGGACCACATCTGTATGTGGCTAGCAGATAAGCCAGGAGAGTACGCCATTTCCCATATTAATTTTATTTTTATGTTTTCTGAGTTGTTCTATTATATCTCTGAATGACAAAGAAAAAAGCACTGTGGTCTAACATTTTCTCTCTTTCCATTTCACATTTAAATAATGTATTTCCTTTAAGTGCCTAAGCTGTAACAGAAGCATGTCCTGATAAAACTATTAGGAAAGAAAATACAAAAAATCTGCAAAGCTACCTTCAAAGCCTCCATAAAAATCACAACAAAGGAATTAGAATTTAAAACATCAAAGTATCCAAAGTACTTTAATCGCTGAAATGGGGGGTATGGGGGAAGGAGGGAGGGGTTACATTTCCAATGTTGTTATATTATTTCTACTTAAAGATCTGTGTACTTCAACAGTAACTCAAGAATAAAGCAGCTGTATTTTAAAATACACAAACAATTGTAAATAGGGCATGTCATTTTCATCTCTTTCTGTCTTTTAGCCTTTCTTTCCCTTAGCATGACATTCAGTGTTCATGTAAAGTCAGAAGAGCCTGTGCACGTCTCCATTTTTTCTCAGCTATTGTGATTTGCCTCTATTTTCTTGTTTAAAGTAGAGTGTGCAATTTGCTGCCTAAGGTGATTCAAGTGCCGTGTGGAAGACTGAACACTCAGTGACCTTAACTCAGTGCCCTCTCACTGCAACGAATCATGCACTTCCTTCCAATTGTCACAAGAAGGCAATCACATTAAAACCTTAATCTTGCTCAAAAATTTTCCCCGGATAAAAGCATATAATTTGTACACTCCAATGTATCTAGCTGTCAGACGTGGATTTATTAGCTTCACCTAGGACCACTTTCCTATTCTGCTGTTTCTGTATCTTGCTTTAGTGATTAGAATTGTTTTCATCATCTACTTCTATTTTCAGCTTCAGAACTCCTGTCTGACATTTATCTAAAAAGGAGGATTCTAGCAAAAAAAAGCAGCTGGAGCCAGAACTCAGTTTCCTTTGAGAACTCCATCTCCAAAACATTATTTTTTCCCAATGCCTACAGCATTTCAATTATATCAAACTCTCTAAAGCACTCCTGTAATGGCTGCAAAAATATTTTCCCGGTGAAAAGGGATAAATAAACATGCATAGAAAACAACTTCCATGTTTTTCAGGCAGTGGGAAGCCTTAAAAATCTCAGCCTTTGGCAAAATTTAATTCTTACTAGAATGCAAGTTGCATGACACTGTGTAACGCTCCTCACTCTACCCTATATTTTGGACTTCTTTAGTTTTGTCAATACAAAGTATTTCCAAGCTGCAGGCCTGGCTTAAAATCTCTCTCTCTCTCAGTTTGGACTTACTTTAATTTGATTTTGACTGGCCACAATTTGGAATTCGTCCTCACAATCACAGTAGTTAGAAACTTGTTAAGTGAAAACTGCAGTCCTTGTTTCCAGAATGTGGTACTGCAAGCAAAGTGTAAAATGTTGAGAGTCATTCAATAAATCTACAGTTTTAGATAAAAATAGTCTAGAGGAAGTTCAGGTGGTCATCTAGCTTCTCTTGTGCCATGGCTGGATCCACTTCAGTTGTGTCCATCTCACTGATTTTTGTATCATCAGTTCTTAAAGTTTTCCAGCTCCGCAGATCCATATCCTCCCCAGAAAATCTATTGCAGTGCTTCAACGTTTCTATCACTAGAAAGGTTTTTCTAAAATCCAGCCTGAATTTTCCTTCATACCAGCTCATTGCTCTTCTCTCATCCACTAAGATTAGTCTTCCCCTCTTCGCAGCAGCCTTGAACTTACTTCACCGTGGCAGAGCTGCTTTTCTTTTATGGACTACCCATGAATCACTGCATGCAAGATTAGGCCTCATAGATTGAGGCTACTTGTGTGATGTCAAACTGCAGCATTTTCTGATGGTTATCTTCCCTTCCAATGACCCACTAAATCCCAGATTTCCACAGTAATGCATCTTTGCTAGGAAGGCTTTGTACTAACATTAAACCAACAGCAGCATAAACCCAGCTCCCTTCCCTCTTGCTGCGTAGGTTACTGTTAGGGGTGGAGGGGAGATTTCTGCTGAAGGAATCCAACGAAACAAATCTACCAGTAGCATCCCATTTGTAGCCGAAAAAGCACCAGTGGCTTTCAAGGCCTGTTAAGTTCAGAAGCATATAATGCCACCACAATGAGTTTTAGAATAAAGCATTGAACCAAGATGGTAAGAAGGGAAAATTGCCTCCCTGCACTCAAGGGGGTCTGGGGAGCTCTGTGCCTGCTTGCTGCCTCCCCCAGAATGGGAGAGGGACCCTGCAAAATATGCCAGTACCCAGTACACAGCAGGACTGTGAGAGAGCAGAAGAGGAGTGTGATCATACGCTCCAGACCAGGGCAGAGGAGCTAGATCCTCTGCAATAAACCTTTGATTCCTGGAGCAGATCACAGACACTTGCAAAGTGCTTCCACTGGCATTCAGAACATATTACCTGGGGAAAGGGATGGAGATTGTAAGCACCATTCTTGTGTTTGTTTGGGATGAGAATTTGCCACTCAGGTTCAAGGTGAGGTTCAGTTGCAAACCCTTACATGGTGAGGGCACAGAGACAGGCTGTTACCACAACGAGAACCATCTTATTTTAAAAAGCAGTAAAGCTCATTGCCAGTCCAAACCTCCCTATGCCCAAGCTGTTCTATGCATATACCATGCTTACAACTGCATTTGTCCTTAGCTATAAGGCTGCCAGAATGTTTTTTTCCAGAGCCAGCTCAACACTCTTCAGCAGAATAAGCATAGCTGAATTTTACTTCAAGATTAGGGACAAAGGAAGTAATTTTGTTCTTGTCACAGTGTGTGGAGAAAGAAGGGCAGCAAAATTTGATTTTGAAATGGAGAAGGAGATAGCACCGTGGAGGAGAAGACAGATGGAGAGGTGGTTGAGCCCTAGGACTAGGGGTTGGGGACCAGGAAGGACCGTGAAGGACTCTGAGAGGCAACACAATGTTTGGGGTAATCTGGATGTGGGCAGAGGTCTTTCTCTTCCCCATCGCTCGCCTTGCATCCCAGTAGCCAGGCCCTAGGCTACTTCCTACCCCATCTACTCTTCAGAAAATTATACAAGCCAGTCTAGAAATGTGACATTCTGCAAGAGCCAAAATGAGGTCCATGTGTCATTTTATTTCCTCTTTAGTATTTAATATAGAAGTTATGAAGGACTTAGATGGGCTAGCCCTTGTGCTGACCCACTCTGCTGTGATATACACATTCCACAACACTGTTACACTGGCACTTTTTCATGAGTGCACCAGTAGGTCACCTGCTGTGGCTTTGCCACTACTCAGTGAATGCAACACGCACACTCATTTCCATGGGGTAAGGACACAGCTGCCCTCAGGTATTTGGCACACTTTGGTCTGAAAAATAATCAATCAAAACCCACCACAAGTGTACACACAATTAAAAATTATGCTTTGGGACCACATGGGACACCACATGCACCCAGGGTAGTCCTATGACTGATGGCTGGGTAAGGTGGACACAACTAGTCTATGGCACCTGGATAAAGACTGTCTTCTTTTTGGCAGTATGGATGGACAATGAGCTGGGCGGAATAGTTAGCTCTGTCAGCAGAAAGGAGTGTGACTAGCTTAAACTATGTAAGCCTGCACTTCAGTCTGGGTTTTGCCTCCCAAAACACAGACAGACACCATGAGGCTTCTCATTAATTCCAATGATTTTCAGTCACGCCACAGCAGTCTTGAGTTACATAACGTAATTTTTAACTGCTTTAAGACTTGTTTATATTGCTGGCAATACTCAGCAATATTAGTTGCCACAATTTCCTAAGTTTTAATGTCTTTTTCTTTTTTTTCATCTAGCATTATGTTGTCTAATTTTCTTTAACTGTCTGTTGTTTGCAATAAGGAAGAGGGCTTTTAAACTGGTGAGAAAATGTTAAACTTTTCTAGAACTCCTCTCAAAAGAGTGGAAACTGAAAGGTTGGTAAGCCTGTGGATTGTCAAGTCAGGAAAAGCTTTTACTGCCTCACCTTAAATGGCAGCAGAGTAGCTGTCCTATGCTGGCAAAATGTCTTTGAAGTTGACATAAGGTTATAAGCCATACTCTTCAGATAAGAAGAAAAAGCATATTCTGGACCCACTGGTTCACCTGTGAAAAAGTGCCAGTCTGAGCAGTTTTATGGGGCAAGTGTATGCCAGTGGCATTGGGTCAGCACGGGGCCTGGTCCACCGAAGTCCAGCTTAACCTCTATTTTACCTGCTTAAGAGGAACTAATATGGCATACAGTCCTCATTTTGGCACTTGCAGAAAATCACATTTCTAGAGTGGCTTATATAAGCTGTGTCTGACAACCTCGCTAATTTGAGCCTTTTAATCGAGATCTGATTGCTCTCTTACCTCTGTTTTTTGTTTGTTTGGTTTGGCTTCAAGCTCATTAATTTACTGCAATTTCTTACGTCTTGAAAGCAAACTTTGTATTGCACACCAAGTGGTTAATGATATCCACTTACACAGTTATCATCCATCAATACCGTTTAGCAAGTCTTCCGTTTCCTCACAGAAAACTCACATTTGTAACAATCCATTGGTGGTCCTTCAGCAGCAAGAAGATTAGTACAAACACACAGTACTCCCTGCAGTTCTGTACTGCTTAGGCAAAAATGAGTAAAGACGACAATAAGGGAATAGTACAACTAAGACGTTCAAGAGTAACAGGACCATTAATCTATTTTCCTTTATATTTTATTTCATTAACATCTCTACATAAATCTCCCAGGACAAGACATTATAAATTGTTTTTTGGAGGCTGTTTTATCTCAAGGCTAAAGGCATCAGAGCTTAATATTCCTTACTTACCAGTGATAAGGATTATAAACAATACTGACACGGCCTGTACCCTTCCACACTTCTCCATATACACAGAAATAGTAATATGTAAGTAGTTTTCTCTCCCCTCAGTACTGAGGAAAAGATTTCTCACTGAAAAAGGTACAAAAAAACAAGAGCTGTGTGAAGGATTTGAATTCAAATTAAAGATTTATCTCAAACTTAATCACTATTTGGACTGCCACAGTTCTTCATAGAGATGTGTTACACTGGAAAGTAAAAGGACTGAATGATACAAAAATATGTAGAATTTTGGGGTGGAAATTAGGCTAAAATCCAGTTATAATTTTGTTTGTGATAGACGATGCACTATTCTCAATGTACTTGCTAGTGTTTTTAAAAACATTTTATGCTGAATTTAAAGGAAGTTAAAAAGCTTGGATTTTATGCGTTATTCAATTCTCCCTGTCAATGGAAAATGTATTGCTAGGTCTAGCTGCATCAGGTTGATAAAAAAACAGAAGCACACATCTTGTAAGAGGCATCTAAACTTGCATATGCCATAGCTGTAAATAAGAGTATGGTACAGAGATCTGGTTATTCTCTTAGTTCAATAAATATTCTTTTTAAATGAAGTTGAATAGAGTTACATTATCATTCGAATATCCAATGGTATTGAATGCCAGCACTTATACTGCTTTCAGAAAAAGCACTGAACTCCTGAAAACACATAGACACCCCTTGAGGTTGAAATAAGGAGATGCATCAAAAAGAATCACCGGCCTAAAATCATTATTAGTCATTTGCTATTTTGCATTGTGACTATGTAGTGGTTTTCCTCATGTACATGTATTTTACCACAAATTAACTCCTCCAGAGATGTCAGAAAAAAAATTTTTTAGCTATGATTGCTTCATATCTTGTATTCTTTGGTACCTTTGAAATTTCTAACACTCTCATTTTGTATCTGTATAAAAAAGCTACCAAGGGACAGAGCAGGGAAAAGCAAAGTCTGCCACTTCACTGATCTGTGGAGTACCTCAGTAAAAATAATGGCTTCTGTGGGACACAGCATTCACTGTGTTGTGTTTCCTTCTCTGTTTTCCCCTCATTTCTATAAATTGCAAGTACAGAATACAGCAGGTGCCACTCAGGAGTCCTTATACCACCACAGGACTCAGAATAACATTCACAACATTTGGAGTTATTAAAGGTGCTAAAATTAAAAAAATATACAAAAATATATGTCAGCATCTTAGTTTTCTGAAACGTAGTGGTAACCCTTGTCTGGGCTTCTCTGCCTACCCATTGGCAGCTTAATTTTTCAGCCAAGCAAACAAGTAAGACCAAATCAATTTTTCGAAGCTCATTACGTAAAAGAACAGAGCACATATGAATCCACAGCATGGGAAGAATAATATCCTTTCCGCCCTCACCCCCTACTAGGTAAAGCACGGGAACCAGCCCAGAACAGAACAGAGAGACGCTGCAGTGATATGACATCCTGATGAGCTGCTATGTAGTAAGGTGTTGGATGTAGGACTACCACATTCTTGAAATAAGACTACACCACAGTCATTGCTGGGCCACGTAGAAACTAGTTCATACTGAAATCTGGTAAGGACAAACAGCCAAATTATTGGAAGGGTTTTGAAGCCTTCACAGGTCTGCACAGGCTTCTGCACCTGGGCTAACTGTTTTAAAGATAACTCGAGTGGGTTTACATCTTTTCTTATTGGCTACAGTATAGATAATCTCTTCAGATATGTTTTGGAGACAGTAGTGAATCTCTAGGCCTTGAAAGAAGAGAGACATGGATATTGAGTACCCACGCATTAAAGAGCCAAGACAGATCAATATTAACCTCTCACTCCATTCTTTGTCTCTCCAGCCCTCCTCCTCACAGGTTTTTCTAAAAGTTTTCTCAGGAGAGTCTTAAACAAATCTAACACCTCTGCTGCTATGTTACTCATGGCAAAACCCCTTGCCTTCCCTTTCCTTGGCCTGGAACCATTTTGACTAGAGATGCTGGCTGGTATCTCACCTGCTGCAGGATGAAAACTGCTCTGTCCCTTGGCAGTGCCAAAATCCTTACTCCAGGCAATGCCCATCTCAATACAAATCTCTGTGTTGCACTTGGGGCTTTAACTAAGTCTGCTTTTCCGTGCACCGACTTAGTAGGCTCTTCCAAAGCCCTTTCCAGGCCTTTTCTGTATAGTCGCTTTCCAGCATACCTCAGAAACATGCCCAGACTTTTCTTCTTGAGGACTTCATCTCCTTTTTCTTTTAGGGACAGTCTATAAATAGAGATGCCTCAAATTATGTAAATACTGGTTAAATGATAAAATGTCAGCAGATTGTGCTCAAGAATATGTAGCAATGCTCTTGTACACATTAAATGGCTTCTATCCTGCCATTTTATGCACCGCTTTCAGTCTCAAGAACCATATCCTGATGCTATTTTCACTTTGGGCTGATCCAGAAGCAGACTTATGCAGCATATGCTGTCTGAAAGGTCTCTTCCAGCCTCTATGTTCAGGCAGAACAAAAAAATTCAGACTTTCTATTGTCGAAAGCTTACTGGTAATTTTCTTAAAAATGAATAATCTAAAAACTCTTTAGGGTTGAATACTATTATCCTCTTTGTGCAGATAGTGACAGTGAGGTTCACAGACTTTAAACAAAACCAGCATCAGCAGTTCCTATCTGCATGTCAGGGATGTACTTAAGGCTTCTTATAGTTTCACTATTCCATTAAATATCATACAAAGCAGATGTAAATATTCTGAAGGGCATAATCTGACCAAGAGCAGGAGATTTTTCCTCATAATGCTTTTCACACACATAAACACCTGAGTGTGTGGCTACAATTTCAAAAGATAACAAAGTCAGCCACTGAGAAAATGTACTGACATCCATCAAAGGCAGGGCTGTTCAAGATCTGTGAAGCTCACCATGAGCTGCAGTACACAATGAAGAAAAACTCACCTGGCAGAACTCACGATCCATGTAATCTAGCATGCGAAGGATGCAAGTGCCAGATTTTGAACAAAATGGCATTTCATGGGGCAAGTCTGAGTCTGAATACTTCTTAAACAGGAAAAAAAATCACAGAAACTAATAGCATCAGTCAGGCTAAAAATCTGCGAAGGGCAAACGTCATGCAGTAAATTATCTGACTTTTTGTCTATGCAGTGGCATTTGAAGGCAATGCACTCTGCAGGTGTAGATCATCTTAGAGAAAACAGTGAAACAGCAAACCCATGATGACTGGCTGGAATTAGTCTTTTATCATGTTTGGTTACTGCATATTATCTTTGCACTACATCTTAGACATCAGTTAGTGTCAGTTTTCCAAGGTGCAGAGTTCCTTGTGCAATCAGAAGCTGGAAACTATATAAAATAAGGACCAACATTAAGTGACTTCATGACAGTCCAAAAGAGTTTGTCTGTAAGTACCCAGGAAGAGAGCAGCAAAGCCCTGTCTCCTGCATATTAACTTCCAGAATTTATAAGAAATTATTCTTTTGGACGTCAGTGATACGGCACAGCCAGTCTAAAACAATCTTGAGAAACCAAACAGACAGACATGTCCCTGTGGATGCCTGGCCCCCTACAGAGTACTGCAGGCTCATTTAACCTCTGTCAGTACCATCCTTACAGTAGCTCTCATGGTTTTAGTTCAGTCCATTTTCCAATCCTGACCACAACAGTAAAGTTGCATGAAGACCTTGAACAACATTTACTTTTGATTAGATTTCCCATTGGGAAGCTGTTGGGGTCAGCAAGAGACAAGGAGTTGCTGATGCTCCTAAATTCTATCATCTACCGTAATGCAAATTCCCAGAGGAATTACTCTGGCGTTTTGTTTTATACAGCTACTTTTTATGCTCAGAGCCAGAATGGTGAACCAGATCAAGCTGTAAAAATAAGACTTTTGACTTGGATATGCCAAATGATAGAAATGTCAGCCGTGCTCTTGAATGCAAGCTAAAATAGTTATGCAGTTATTCTCTTTTGCATTAGCTGTTAATAGCCACAAAGAACATCCCAGCAAATTCTCAAAGTACCTGGATTCTACAAAAATGTATCTTCACAAGTCTTCCCCTACAATCACCTGGGGAACCAAATAAGACGTTGCACAAGATGTGTTTGTCTTTTTGACTCCCTTTTGTACTGTGGTCTCCTGGCTTCACAGAATGTGTTAAAGCTCTTCATAATATGTAATTTCGTCAGAATTGATAAAACTATAGTCCATTTACAAAACGTAAGTCTCAGTGGCCATAACAGAAGAGCTTTCTGTTTCAGCCATTCGTTGTACCACAGAAAGGAATCCATCTGGGCCACCACAGGCAAACTAATCATTCGGTCTCCTGGATCAGCAAATTCAAAGGAAAATTCACAGAACTAGCAGAACATACAGTCCCAGTAGTGCAGTTTCTCCATGCAGAGAAGAGATTTTGATCCAAAATATGCAAGTTTTCTGTACATTTGTAGAAATAAAATTATCCTCTTTCCACATCAAAATAGCTGTTAATAATTTTAAAAGCATAATTTACTTGTTTTTCTAATTTACTTGTTTCACTAGTATTTCATATGTATACAGTTATAATCATTTAAGAACCATTGTTAGTACGTCAGCAAAAATGTATTGTTCTGTTGCCACATAGCAATGATATAACACAGGTAATAGCTACTTTGTTAGTTGTGCCATAGGCTGATGTCTAGCAAGAGTGGGTGCTGTCACCTAAACACTTTCCTATTTTGCACACACAGAGCTTAGACACTTTTGATCTAGACTTGGAAGTTAGCATTTCACAGTGCCTCATAGGCTCACGAAAAACAAACCTAATTTGCCTTCCATTCTTTCTGCACTAAAGCTGGACTCCAAGCATATAAAAGGTACTACACAAGCAAATGATCCTTAAGTTCTCCCTTTGCCCACGGATGAGCTCGCCTTAGCTGCCTTTGTGCTAACTGCCATGAACATATGGTGAGCAGAAGACAGCTATAAATGAAACCATTCTGTGCTTTGTAGCCACTTAGCACTCTCTGGGCCACATTGTCTTGACTGTCTACATGGTTCACACCACTATCTACAGAGCCTGAGAAAAGTCCATCTTTGTATACACCACAAGCTACAGATGTTACACAAAGGCAACAAAGAGAACAATAAGCAAAAAGAGAGTAGTAAAGAAGCTTTTTGAATGTCTCCCATTGTCTCTGGGTGACAGACCAGCCAAATTTCATTAAATGGATAAATCTCTACGAAAGAGCAAGAAATATTCTTGGGGGTGGATAGTCACAACTTCAGTAACTGAGCAGTTTCTTCAAAATTTACTGATTTAAAAACCCAATAAATTATCCTTACAAGTGTAGAACTAAAAGTCTTAATTTAAATAAAATCTGCCCTTCTACTGAAGAGGAAATGAAACAGAAGCAAAGATAATAAGGTTAGTAGGAAAGTTGGGAGTGAAGCAGAAAACCTGAAGGACAGCGATAGCACATACACATCCATCCAGTGTTGAAGAGGTCAGGAAGAGCATATGACTCCATTAACATCGAAGTCATTAGAGTATGAGATAACAGTTTGTCACATTATCATAGAGAATAGCATACAATGAGTTATTGTATTCCCATGTACTTCATTCCATACTTTTCTGATAAATTCAAATTAAATATACTCTAAATGCATTGTTGAGTAGAAATCAGTCTAGTTAAAATTTAAAATTATAGACACTCCTGTCTAATTCAATTTGTGATTTCCTTGTGCATTTTACTCTGAAAAGCTAAGTGTTAGGATCTCTTCTGCCGAGATAAGCCTTTGAGAAGGCAATTTCTGTTCTCTGATGGCCGTTCCATCTCTTTTTCATTTTTAACTATCATAGTAGGCTGCTGCAAAAATATTGCAAAAGTGGTGTTCTAGTTTACAAAATTGAGAAAGCATTACAATAACTCATACAGAGTTGAAAAAGTGCAAACCAGAGCTCCTGATAATGCTCTTCAGTGTTCTGAACTCCTAACTTCATCCTCTTGCACAAATGTACACATTTTTCTCTTACATTAATGAATTTTTATAGCAGCAATATGGTAACTCCAGGTGGTGTGGTTATCATGAGATAATCATTCCCCTAGAGGATGCCTCTTAACACCACAGAAGTGATGATAACGAGGACCTCTCTCATGCCTTATTGCTTATATATATGCTGATGGCAGCAACTAAAAAGAATTGTTAAACATGAAGAGCATGCAGAATTAATCTGCACTGTCCATTTGTTAACTACAAAGGCAATGAACACTGCCAGTGAATACCATCTACACTTTTACATTGTCATCATAATTAAAAAGTTTTAGTGTGTGGTTTTGTGTTGCAACAACATCGATCAAAGTCCATTTTCTGACATGTGCAGCAGAAGCAATATGTTCCACATAGGTTATTTCTGGAATTGTATTACTTACTGTAATAGAGCCCTGTCATGCTACCTCTGTTGCACCAAATATACTTGCCATGGCTGCAGCAGCTTATTCCATTTCCTGGCTTAGACTCTCTCAAGCATGCACCACATGGAAATGTTGCAAAAAAAAAGTTGAATTTATACAATATTCTACAGAAGGATTTTTTTCTTTTTATGCACTGCAAGACTGATTTTTGCCTCTGCCCTGAGCTCTGGATATCCATGAATATGCTGCTAGGAGTACGGACACTTTTCTTACAGAATTGGGCCAGAGAGGGGCCAGTAACAAGGATTCAACACTAGTGGAAACTCTGTGTAAAGTGATATTCTAAGTGCAAAGCTGAAGAGCAGAAGAGGTGAATGATGACTTGGGGTACTCATGGTGGTAGTGCACAGCCCATGTCATGAGATAAGGCCACTGTAAAACAGTCTATAGAGTTTGCAGCTATGGCTCACTCAGGCCCCAGACACAGGGAACTTCCAGGTGGCACTAAGACATGAGCACCCACATCTCTTCTTCACTACCACCCACAATACACTTTCTCAAGCAAGACGGCTCAGAAGCTTTTCCACCAAAGCAGAAGAAAAATACTGAAATTCAGGCTTCCAAAGAGTTAACTATTCATAAAACGAATATCAGGCAAGCTGGGGAAAACAAATAAAATAACCATTCCTCTCTTACAAAACTACAGTAGTAAAGAATGTATGTGGAGATAGGGAAAGGAGTGGGAAGTTTAATACCCGTTTTACATCAGTCCCACCTGTTTACTCTTAGTAAAAATGTAGATGAGATATCTGCTTTTCATGTTTTAGTGTCTAGCAAATAATGGTTTTTGGCACCTTGTTGTTTGTGGAAGAAAAACAAAAGAAAAGTTGAAAAACTGCAGTGCCTTGACAATAACACCTTTCTTGCTTTTGATTTTCTGTTTGGGTTCTATAAGTGTCATAAAGTAGGAAACAGATGATGGGTCGTCTTTGAGGTTAGCAAAACGAAAAGACAGTCTAAGCAGGGAACATGACAGAAAGATGATGGCATCCCTGAATGACACTAAGTATGTATTGCAGATGGAGTACTGATTTTTGGTGTTCATGGGAGAAAAGCCCCCATAACATTTGCAGAATTTGATTTCCTTCCCAGAATTTAACTAACTATACAGAATTAACATACTGCCCTGGTGCATTGCAGATATCACTCACAGTTGCAGCCAAGTACACAATGTTATATTACAAAAGCATTTAAATGAGGCCAGTTTCAAAATATATAGCAGAATTTCTTTCTAGGCTGATTTGTGCCATGGGGTACCTGTCAGAAATTAATATGCTTTCTTCATATGTCTCCACTTCTCTAGGTATAGCTTTGCATGTGCTGTCTTTCAGTTGTACAGTTGTGACTTTCAATAGTGGGGACTAGAATACATATCTAGAATACAGAAACATATCACATTCATGTGTGAACCAATCTACTGATTGCTAATGGGCAAAGACGATGTTATGCTCATTAAAGGATATTACAAATGTGCAATGGAGGATGAAGACTTCATTATAGTGAGGAGGAATAGAAGAGATGTACTCATTTGGGCAGCTGACAGCCAGGCTAGGCAGTTCAGAAACACATGCGAACTAGATACAACCTCACCTGGAAAATTTGCTCCTGAGAAAACACAAGTGTAAAAAAAATAAATAGTATTTTTAAAAATGTACTTAAAATACAAAACTATGTACTCCCAGTAAATAAGAAGTACACTGACTTTGAACACTTGCGGACATGAAAAAGGAGCAGAATACCAAGGGTTTGTCTGCTTTCTCAGGCAAGTGGGATAATGAATGTGACCAAAACCAAAAGGCATGCCAATGTCAGGATTACTAAAAACTCAGGCTAGGTCAGCTAACTAGTGTCGTGGGTTTTGCTCAGAACCTGAGCCCAGATAACACAGTCACTGCTATATGTAGAAAAGACTCTCTCCACCTTCAAAATAGGGTGGCAGTTTCTGGTTTGTAGGGTCTGTTTTCAAAACTGTGCCCCAGAAACAGTGCCAGATGGCCTGGGCCTGCTAAGGCCAGTATAAAATACTTCATTCAGTGTAAAAGGCTGAATTACCATGCCTGTCCCCATGTCTCAGCACCAATTAATTTCTTGGTATGGAGTGAGCTGTGGTGGCCTGTTAGAGCTTTTACTCTCCAGTAGAACTTATCACCTCCTGAGATCCCAGGTATTCTGTGCCCAAAATAGGAACAAAGGTATTCGCATATATGGGGTTAAGGATGTCTAAGCATTGTCTGTTTTCTGGTTTTGCTTATGGTAAGCATCCTTACTGCTTGCTCAAGTGACAGGTAGCACACCATCTCCCAAGCAGGTCACATTCTGTGTATGGGGTTCTTCAGTTTGTAACAGAAATTACTATATCCCCAAGTGCTCTGTAGACTACCTAGTTTGGGATAGGGAGCAAGGGATAGAAACAGAAGCTTCTCTTCCTTTTTTTCATCCTTGTAGCACAAAAGATAGTGAAAGAGATGTCTCTGCATTCAGGAGATCTCAAAGTCCTATCTGAACAGCTTCCTTTCAGCATAAATGTCCCTGCAGGAGACAAAATCATCATAGCCTCATCTCCTCAATAGAAAGGCACTTTTATAGGATATTTAAATAAGTGGGGGCTTTTATATTTTCTGTAGTGGTTTTTAAGTACACCCTCATTTCTTTAGCCAAATGGTACATATATATTACATCAAGAGCAGTGAACAGCACACCTGCTCTTCATTGAGAAAATTGAGGAGTTTTGCACTTACACATAATCCTTCTTGTAAAGGGAAAGGGGATGGTTTAAACAGATTGTTCGCTGATTAAACAACCTCTTATTTAAACAGCTCCAACTCATTGTATTGCTATACATCTTTACATTGAAAATTTCACACTTTTATCCAAGACTTTGCAAAGTTTTGACCAAACTTGGGTGTTCATGGAAACTTTCTCTAGTAACTACACAGAAAATGACACTTGAAGTTCATGTAATGATTTTTACTGAGAAGGACCTTAGCCGAAAATTGCTTGAAACTTGCTTAAAATTGTTTTAATAATATTCTCAAACCTCTCCCCATTTCTGCTTACTACTCTTTTTTTTTTCTAGGTAATCCTTTTTGTGTTACTATAGTTCATCAGCCTGATTTTCAAGTGGTTGAAGATTAAAGATTTGAACAAGAAGTTCTGTTGCCTGCCCAAGTCAATAAACACCCTTTCTTTTCATCTAACCTGTAAAGTCAACATTGTTTTTACTGCCAAAATACTAAATCTCAATTTTAACTACTCATCTTAAACTTAAAATATTACTTCTTCTGTGTGATAATTTTTAGGATTTTATAACTACATTTCAGTGTATTTTTGGTTCACACAAAGGGAAAAATGCAAATCTGAAGTTTGACAAATTTAATTTACGAACAGAGGAAGCTGATCTGTTTTAAACTCTTCTTAGCTTCTAATTTTTTTACTGCCATTTATCTCCTTGTTAGGGTCATACTGCTCTCAGGGCACACAGTCCACCTGGTGGGTGAGATTTCTAAACACCACATCGTAGGAGATGAGATAAAACATTTTAGGAGGCAAGTATAGTCGCATGCATAATGTGTTTCTAATGGCAATAGCATGAAAGTTGTATAATAGACCACAATCTACTGTCAGTAACGCCATGGGACTGCATCTGAAGAGTCTACAAATCTTTAAAGAGAATGAGAGGAAGAAAGTGAAATAAAAGGAAAGGAAGGATGGCAGAGAAACAGAGCAAGGAAAAAAGGGAGAGAAAGAAAAGGAAATAGAAAGAGAGAAAGAAAGAGAGGGAACGGAAGAGTGCTAGGAAGGAAGGAAGGAAGGGGAGGGAAGGGGAGGTGGAAAGGGAAGGGAAGGGAAGGGAAGG